>Ga0307476_10001655_pt1 | contig 13531 bp, 8 predicted proteins | sample atmos_gasesECM2C_2_FD_203314 | JGI IMG/M metagenome (GOLD analysis project Ga0307476, IMG submission 203314) | Hardwood forest soil microbial communities from Morgan-Monroe State Forest, Indiana, United States - atmos_gasesECM2C_05 | ecosystem: Environmental > Terrestrial > Soil > Temperate... | reverse complement strand
AACTTCTTCGACCTCGGCGGCCACTCCCTCCTCGCCACCCGCCTCGTCAACCAGATACGCGCACAACTCGGCCGCGAAATGACCATCGACACCCTCTTCGACGCACCCACCATCGCAACCCTCAGCAGCCGGCTCGAGGTCAGCGCGCCCGCATCGCGGCGGCCGCTCCTACGCCGGGCACAGCACCAAGAGGACCTGTGATCCCGCGGTCATCAAGAGGGTCAGTTCCATCGCACGCAGCCTAAGATGACCGTCCAGGACTGCCCGGCACGGCGCCACGACGCGGGGCAAAGCGCTACCGGGGCTGCCCGGCGGTGCGCCACGGGCACGGGGCAAAGCGGTACTTGGGCTGCCCGGCGCGGCGCCCGCCAGGGCGCTACCGTACCGCCAGGCACGGCGTCCGCCAGGGCGCTACCGAACGAGCCAGCCACCCGGCCCGGTCAGCGAGACCGGGCCACCGCCGGCCAAACTTCCAGTCAGGCCGGAACTACACCCGCGAATGATTCTCTTAGCTTGTTTCTTCTTGCCTGTAGCCGAGCTCATTCGCGAACTGTCCCCACTCCTCGCTCATGGAGAGAGCCGCCTGGCGAACCTCTTCGTGCCAGCGTTCTGGTACAGCGTCGATGAACTCGCGCCACTCGTCCGGGTGCATGGCATGCTGGGTCATCCAGCGCAGGAAGGCGCGGCCTCCGTCGGTGTAGCGCAGGGCCGGGTCGCCCGCGATCTTGCCGAAAATCGCCGACCAGGCCAGCCGGCGGACGGTACCGGCCTTGACCCAGGACCGGATGTTCGTCACGGACGGGGACGCGGGCGGGGCCGCCGCCGTAGGCCGGGCCTCCGCACCCGCCGGCTCCGGCTCCGGGATCGGCAGATCCACTCCGCGGCGGATCTTCTCCCGTACGTCGTGGGCGGTGCCGAGCGAGACGTCCGTCTCCCTCGCGATCTGCCTGATCGACGCCTCCGGGTGAGCGCAAACGTATTCGGCCGCGCGCAGCCTTCCTTCCGCGGCGACCACCGGGCGACGCTTTCCGTCACGCCCTAGCCGTTTGCCGTCGAACTGCGCGCCGTCGACCGAACCGTTCCTGAGGGAGGCGATTGACTTCCCGCTGAGCCCGGCGATCCCGGCGACCTTGCGGTCGGACCAGTCAGGGTGCGCGCCCAGTATGCGCTTCGCGCTCGAGATGCGGTCCGCCCTCGTCAGCGGCAGTCCGTGCAGCGTGTTCGACTTGACGGCGAGAACAAGCGCCTTCTCGTCGGAGCAGTCGACGATGTGCGCGCGGATGGCGTACTCGCCGCGCAGCTTCGCCACCTCGACCCGGTGCATCCCGTCGATGATGCGCATGCCGCTCTTCTGGACCAGGATCGGCGGCAGTTGGACCGATCCTGCCGCATCGGCCAGCAGCCGGACGTGAGCCGCATCGGTGCCCGCCATGCGCAGGTGGAATCCAGGTACCAGGGAGTCGACCGGGACACTGACCTCGGGGAGTTGCTCGACCGCGCTCATCAGGCTCGCGCCCGCTTCCGCGGTCGGCTCGAAATCCGTATCCGCTGTCATCAACATTGTCATCATGACCTCCCTGAACGGTTTCGCAGCGGTAGGTCGCCAGCGGATTCCAGCCGAAATAACCATCAGACGCTGTTCGACCAGATTCGGTTCGCCGACTTCATTCCTATTTGCACCTTAAAACGCCGGCCAGGAGAAGACAATTACCTTACTCCTAAAGGTACCAAGGACCCTTCTGGTGCGTCCTTGTGAGCAGCGCCGCGTACAACTTTCGATACCGTCTTGAGTACAACTAAGCATCCAGCCGCAGGTCATGGAGCCGTCGGCGAGGACCCCGCTCTAGCGCACCGCGCAATTGTGTTGGCAATGCATTCCGCCGCCGGCATTAAGGTCTTTACCGAGATGGCGCCGTGCTGCATTGCTTGGGAGGAGTCGGTATCCGCGATCCGCCTATCCAAGAGTAGTGCCGGACGAAGTGCGCCAGATTAGGTGGTGCGGGCGCGTTCTCGGACTCCCGTGCGAACAGTAGCTCGAACTCCCTGATGAGGGCCGACAGCGACCAGAAGTCGGCGATGAGCTGGTGGGCTACCACGAGAAGCACGGGGTCAAGCGTTACCCGGTGGTAAACATGAACGCGCAGCAGTGGCCCGTCATGAAAGGGCTCACTCGCGGCGTGCTCGAGGCGATCGGCCAGCTCTTCGTCGCTGACCTGACCGGCATCGATCTCCCGCAGCCATGCCCTAGGCGCACTGCCGGCAATCCACTGGCGGGGGGCCATGTCGTCAGGAGCGTGCACCCGGCCGGTAGCTGCCAGGCGGGTCACGAGGGCGTCAACCGCGTCGTCAAGGAACGCGGCGTCGAACTTGCCGCGCATGCGCAGCGCGATCGCGATGCTGCGCTCGCCCGCGGCCGGCTCAACGTCCCGCATGAACCACAGCGATCGGTCCGCGGGAAGGACCTCGTGCCGCGGCGGGGGCACGGTGACAGCGAGCAGCTCATCAAGCCGGGCCGCGAGTTCGGTGAGGCTTCCGGCCTGGGCCAGGTCAGCCAGGGTGAGATGCACGCCCAGGTCCGTCTCAACCGAATACCGGATGTTGATCATGGCGTAGGTGTCGGTGCCAAGCGCGAGCAGCGGCGCATCCCCAAGTTCCGCCTCCTCCACCTGGCAGGTCGAGGCGACGAGCCGGCCGAGATATCCCCGCAGGAGATCCCGCCTGGCCGCGGGCGGCACCGAGAGCAATGCATGCCGGCCCAGCCGTAGCCGGTCGCCCCCAGACATCTGCGCGAGCACGCTGCGGCTCAGCTCGGGCAGCCTTCCCCGCTCGAACAGGGCCGCGCAGAGGCGCCGCTGGACCTTTCCACTCGACGTCTTCGGTAGCGCGCCAGGCGGCAGCAAGACCACTGTGTGCACTTGCAGGCCATGCTCCGCGGCCACCGCGGCGCGAATCGTCGCGGCCACCTTGCCGACATCGAGCCGGGCGGCTTGCCGGCTGACTTCCGTCACGATGACGAGCCGCTCCTCGCCGTCGTCCGTGATCGTGAACGCCGCGCCACGGCCGTGCCGCAGTACCGGACTGCTCTGCTGCACAGTTAGCTCGATGTCCTGCGGATGGTAGGCGCGGCCGCGGGCGACGATCAGGTCCTCGATCCTGCCCACGACGTACAGCCGATGATCGAGGATGAAGCCGAGGTCGCCCGACCGGACGAACGACCCCTCGTCCTCGCCGGACAGCCGGGCCTGGAGGAACTGGCGGGTTTCCGCGGGCCGCCGCCAGTAGGATCGCGCCGCGTTCTGGCCGGCTATCCAGATCTCGCCGACCTCACCGGGCGCGCGTTCCTTGCGGCTGCCGCGGTCGACGATCAGCACCCGCTGGTCATGCGGCACGGCGCCGCACGAGACCAGGAAACGGGAGTTGCCGCGAGCCGTACCAGGAACGGCCATGCCGTTCTGCAGCCCGGCGGCATCGAATGACCTGGTCTCATCGGGAGACCAGGGAATCCCGCCGGTAACGAGGAAGGTGGCCTCGGCGAGACCGTAGCAGGGCTGGAACGCCTCCGGCCGGAATCCCGATCCGGCGAAGGCCCGCGCGAACCTCTCCATCGTCTGCGCGCGGACCGGCTCCGAGCCGTTGAACGCGACCAGCCAGCTACTCAGGTCGAGTCGCGAACGCTCTTCCTCAGTCGTCTTCTGCAGGCACAGGTCATAGGCGAAGTTCGGGCCGCCGCTTGTCGTCGCCTGGACCCGCTCGATCTCCTCCAGCCATCGCACCGGCCGGCTCAGGAAGTCGGCCGGCGTCATCAGCGTCACGGGGAACCCTCCGTAGAGCGGCTGGATGATGCCGCTGATGAGGCCCATGCTGTCGTAGGGCGGCAGCCAGCACACGGCCCGGCTCTCCTGGCAGTGACCAAAGAGGCGGAAAATCGCCTCTGAGTTGCTCATCAGATTACGGTGGGTGAGCGCGACTCCCCTGGGAACCGATGTCAATCCGGACGGGTACTGGAGCAGCGCCACCGATTCCCGCCCGGCGGCCGGCGGCTGCCACGCACCCTCATCCGGCAGCCCGTCTGTCGTCATGACGTCGGGTCGTGAGCGCTCGGGCAAGGCCGCGGCCGGTCCCGGCAGGATCGAGTCGCTCGCCGCCGACGTGAGCACGCCGGAAGGCATGGCGTCATGGGCAATGGCGGCGAGCCGGGCGTGCGGGTCTCCCAGTTGCTCGTCCGATCGTGCCCGCTCGGGCAGGTACGCGGGAACCGCGATCGCGCCGGCGTACAGGCAGCCGAAGAACCCGGCCACGTAATCGAGGCCAGGCGGATAAAGCAGCAGTACAGGCGTCCCCCGCATGCGCCGCTCGGCGAGCATGCGCCCTACTCCCCTGGCCCGGCGGTCCAGTTCAGCGTAGGTAATGGATTCCCGGCTGCGGTCTGAAACGAACGTGTAGGCAACAGAATGCGGCTGCTGTTCCGCGCGCATTTGAAGCAGCGCGACCATGGTCGATTTATCGGCACACATTATCGCCCTCCCGCCAGCGCGTCACGCCGAAGGCACGGGACCTACCTCAGGATTCCGGTTACTTGTTATCCGTAGTGCCAAAGTACGTGGAGTACGAAAACGGAGACAGTGTGACCTGAACCTGGAACAGGCGAGACTCGTCTTCCATCCTGAACAGGACAACTATCTCGGGGTAGGCGCTGGCGGTGCCGAGCTCGGCGAAATACCCGTCGCTGTCGAAGACGATACGGTAGAGACCTCGTTCCAGGTGCCGCGAATGCCATTCCTGGACGCAGCCGTCGCTGTCGGTCTTCGCGTCCGCCACGGTCGACCAACCGCCTCCGTTGGCGCGTGACAGGCGAGCCCGGACTCCGGCAGCGGATTTCCCGTACGAACCGTCGACCACTTGCGTAACTATTCGCACCTCACAACCCCTGCCTGTAGCTCTCGCAGGGATGGGGTGGGCAACTGCGAGCAACTGCTGCGCTCATGGCCGCGCCTTGCTCCTTCCCGCCCGTGCACCGCGTCCGACGTCCACGTCGGTGTGGTACGGGCTCTTAACAGCTTCGCGCGCCCCGCTATCGGTTAGCTTTCCTCAGCCGATAAGGCGGCGAAGGCGGCCCGCAATAGCTTACGAGCAACGACTCAAAGGAGCGCACCAAGTAAGACAAGAAAGGCCGGGGAATATGAGCAGGCACGCTGCCGGATGGCGACTCAAGTACAGCCTTGCCACAGTCGGCGCCACAATCATCATGGGCGGAATCCTCACCGTCCCCGTTGTCGTCGCGACCATCGGCAGCACCCACGCGGTAGGAATGTCGTCAGGGCTGACGATAACCAGCCACGAGAACAACTGGGGCTGACCCTCGGGTCCAGGCATTTGCTAAATGCGCACGCACGCGGCGCGGTCCGAGCGTGTGGCGGTCAGGCCCGCTGGTTGACACTTAGCTTGGCCCGCAGATTGGCCGCGCCCGCTGAGGCCGCGCCCGCGGCAGCTGAATCACCGAGCGCCGAGTACGCGTCGCTCAGCAGGGTGAGCACTTGCGCCTCGTAGAGCGGGGCGTCAATCCCGTGAAAGGCCTCCACCGCGTGCTGTCCTGCCTCCACCGCCTCATGCGGGTTGCCTACCGCGAGCGCGAGTTCGCACAGCCCGAGCAGCGCCCGGGCCTCGGCGAGTCGCTCCCCGACGCCGCCGGCCAGGTCCAGTGCGCGCCGAAGCGCTTGCCTGGCCTTGCCGTAATTGCCCTGCCGCAACTGAGCCACCCCGGTGCCGTGCAGGATGTATGCCTCCCCGATGGGATCGCCGACGTCCCTGATCATCGTCAGCGCGAGCTCGAACGTCTCAACGGCATGAGCTAGCTCGTCGTCCAGCAGGAAAGCCTCGCCCATCCGGTGGAGCACCTGCGCCTCGATCCTCCCGCAATGCGCGATGCGGCACATGTGCAGCGCATCGGAGAGCAACTCCTTCGCCCGATCGGGAGCGGCCAGTTCCAGCTGGACCTGGGCCAGGCTCTGGAGCACGTAGGCGGAGCCGATGTGGTCCCCGGTACGTCCGAAGATCGCCAGCGCCTCCTCGTAACGCATGGCGGCGGAGTCGAGCCGCCCGCTCAGCCGGTCCATAAACGCTATGTGCCTGATCACGAGCGCCATGCCGTGCTCGTCACCGGTGTCGCGAAACAGCTGCGCCGCCTCGTCCAGCTCCTGGCGTGCCTGGTCGAAGCGCTGCTGCGTCATGTGCAGCGTGCCCGTGGTGTAGAGCATCGCCGCCTGGCCGCGAAGCAGGTGAGCCTTCCTGGTGGCCTCAAGCGCCACGGCATGGGTGTCTTGCCAGTCGTCGAGATAAGTCCTTGAATCGAACAGCGTGACCGCGCTGGACGCCAGTCCCCAGCACAACTCGGCAAGGCCTGCCCGCGCGGCCTGCCGCACCCCGGATACCAGCGTGGTGCGTTCCCGCTCGTACCAGGCCAGCGGGTCACTTACCAGTTGATCCACCACGCACTCGGGCAGCCGCCAGCGGACCGCGTCGTTCTCTATCCGCAGGTAATCGCCGCTGTAGAAACGGCAGCGGGCCTCCTCCGCGAGGAAGAGGACGGCGCCGAGCGCGCGCTCGAGCGCCGCCTTCCTTTCAGCGGCCGAGTCCTCGGCGGCGAGACGCTCGCGTGCGAACACCCGGATCAGGTCGTGGAACCGGTACTGGCTGTGGGCTCCGGAGCCGCCGTCGATGGTGTCAATCAACTGCGCGCTGACCAGATCGTCGACCAGGTCCTCGGCTTCAGAGAGCGGCCGATCGAGCAGAGCCGCGCACATCCAGCCGGAGAAGAGCGGCATGTCGAGCAGGGCGAGCCTGCGGAACAGCCGCCTGGCCTCGTCGCTCGCACTGTCGTAAGTGAGTGAGATGCTCGGCCGAATGCCCATGTCGCCGTGCCTGAGTTCGTCCAGTCGGCGGGTCTCGTCCGCCAGACGCTCAACCAGCCGTTGGATGCTCCAGTGCGGGCGGGCGACAAGCCGTGCTCCGGCGATGCGCAGCGCGAGCGGCAGGTGACCGCAGTGCTCGGCGACCGCCGCGGCCGCCTCGGTCTGCGCCTGCACGCGGGCGGCGCCGACGATGCGCGCGAGCAGGTTGAGTGATTTGTCAGCGTCGAAGACATCAACCTCGATGCGGATGGCACCGGCCAGCCCGGCGAGCCTGCTCCGGCTCGTGACGATCACCGCGGCGTTCCCTTTCCCTGGGAGCAGCGGCAGGACCTGGCCCTCGCCCGCGGCGTCGTCCAGTACGACCAGGACCTTCCGGTCCGCGATGAGGTTGCGGTACAGCTCGGCCCGTTCGTCCATGCCCTCAGGAATCTGCGTACCTGGCACGCCGAACACCCGCAGAAAGCGCTCGAGCACCTGTATCGGCTGAACCGGGCGCGAGGCACCGCCGTGGAGGTCAACATAGAGCTGGCCGTCGGGGAACTGGCTGGCCAGGCCGTGTGACGCGTGCAAGGCGATGCTGCTTTTCCCTATTCCGCCCTTCCCCGCGATGACCACGATCGGAGCGACGAGACGGTTCTCCTCATCGCCTGACGGGATTAGATGATCGTATATCTGGCCGATTTCATCCGCCCGGCCGGTGAAGTCGGCGATATCGGCCGGGAGCAAATTCGGGACCTGCCGGTTGACGTGATTGGGTCGTACGGGAGCCGCGGGCAGCTCAAGGTCCGGATTGGACGCCAGGATGGACTGCTCAAGGTGCTGCAGGCGCTCGCTCGGCTCAATTCCCAGCTCATCGATCATGGTCCGCCGGGTGAGCTGGTAAACCTGTAGGGCTTCCGGGACGCGGCCACACCGGTACAGCGCGAGCATCAACTGGCCGCGCAGGCGTTCCCGCAACGGATGGTGCGCGACGAGCTCGCCGAGCTCGCCGACAAGCTCATGATGCCTGCCTACCTCAAGCTCGAGATCGATGCGGTCCTCGTTGGCGGCAATGCACTGCTCGTCGAGCCGGCTCACCGCCACCTGGACGAGCTGGCTGTCCATGCCGTCGAGGGCCGGCCCCCGCCAGAGTCTGAGCGCGTCGCGGTACCGCGCGATCGCCAGCTCCAGCTTGTCCTCCACGCGGGCAGCGCGGGCGGTGGTGATCAGCTCGTCGAACCGCAGCGAGTCGAGCTGTCCGCGCTCTACCTGGATGACGTAGCCGCGGTCATGGGTGGTGATGACCCCTTCGTGACCATGCGCAGCGAAGAGGCGCCGCAGCGACGAGATGCTGATCTGTGCCTGAGCGCGGGATGTAGGCGGCAGGTCCTCACCGTAGATGGCCTTGAGCAGCCGGTCCATGGTGACGACCTTGTTGGGGCTGAGCAGGAGCGTGGCAAGGGCGATCTGCTGACGGGCACCGCCTAGCTCAAGCCGTTCAGTACAAGCCACGACCTCAAGTGGGCCAAGTATTCGAAACTGCACAGAAGGCTCCGCACGAGTACTAAGGCTCGGGAAAGGCCGCCTAGGCTCGACTCTCCGAGTGTACGCCCTATCATCCCTAATGAGGCGCACGGAACGCGCCGAACTGAAAGCGATCGCTGCGGTTCCCCTGACGGAAGTCCAACAGTTGCTTTCCCGTAATTCCAGTGCCTTGGGCGCACGAACAGCAGTCTGCTGATAGGCGGGGGCATTCGAGGGGCATTCGAGGGGCACTGCCAGATCATCTGGCTACGCCGGCGCTGAGAGCGCGGCCTGGATGTCTTCAACTTCGGCCGTGGCGTCCAGGTCCATGAAGAGCGCTAGCGCCGCTTCGAGCGATTCCCTGGGCTGGTCCGCCCGGCCGACGCCGCGCGGTGCCTCGCCGAGGTGCTGTAGCGTGACGGCCTCCTGGAGGCACAGCAGCTCCAGGATCTCCTCTATGCCCGTCCCCGCGCGGATTCAGCGCACTGGATCGGCGGGCTGCGCCAACGCTGCGAGCTCGGATTGAATGTCCTCTACCTCGGCCTTGGCTTTCAGGCCCACAAAGATCGCCAGGGCTGCTTGGAGCGATTCCCTGGCCTGGTCCGCCCGGCCGACGCCGTGTTGCGCCTGGCCGAGGTACTTCAGCGCCGCGGCTTGGCCCGTCAAGTCACCCGAGGCCAGGTGGAAACGGTGCGCCTCGGACAGGCTGGCGATCGCCTCGGGCAGCCGACCGGACTCCAGGTAGATACGGCCGAGGTTCTCCGTCACGTGTCCCTGCCCGTTTCCTCCGTGGATGGCCGTCAAGATGCCGAGCGCCTCCTGGAGGCATTCGGTCGCCTCGTCCGCTTTGCCGAGGTCCCGGCAGAACTCGCCGTGGTTGTTCAGACCGGTCCCGAGGAGCGCGGGATTCTCCCCCTGGCGGAGCAATTCCAGGCATCGCAGCGAATGATCGTAGGCCTCTTGCGGTCCGTGAATCCAGTAGTAGGCTTCTGCGAGCGCCATCGCGGTCCGGCCTTCGCCGCCCGTGTCTCCCATTTCCCTGCGGAGGGCGGATGCCTCCTGAAGGCAGCCGAAGGCTTCCGTGTCGCCGAGCCTGGCGAGCCCGTACCCAAGGTGGTGCAGCGCCCAGGCTTCACCCTGCCTGGACCCGGCCATGCGGGCGCTTTTCACCGCGATCCGGTGCGCGGTGACGCAGTCGGCCCAGTTGCCGCGGCGAATGAACAGCGGGAACAACGCGGTCGGCAGCCGCCAGGCGGCGTCGTGGAGCCCGGCCGCGGCCGCTTGCCTGACGGCGGCAATCAGGTTCGCGTACTCATGGTCGTACCAGGCCAGGGCATCCTTCGGCGAGCCCGGCGACGGGCCGGGAACCGGCGGTTCCTCGTCCGGGATGCGGTACCGGTACGGGGAAAGAATGTTCGCCGCTGCCGCGGCCGTCGCCAGGTACCACTGGAGCAGCCGCGTCACCGCCGCGAGTCGTGCCTGCTGCGTCTCTTCTGCCTGTGCCCGCTCAGCGGCGAACAGCCGGAGGAGGTCATGGAGCTGGTACCAGTCCGGTTCCGGCGACTCAAGCAGGTTCGCGTCGACGAGCGTCTCCAGGGCGTCGGCCACGTCTTCGGCTCGTTCTCCGGTCAGCGCCGAGGCCCCGGGCAGGCTGATCCGCTGGCCTTGCCAGAGCCCGAGCAGGCGGAACGCGTGCGCGGGGTCAGGTCGCCTGCGGCCGCAGTCCAGGCTGTCGTAGCTGACCTGGAAGCTGGCCCGTACCTCCAGGTCACCGACCTGGAGCTCATCCAGCCGACGGCGCTCGTCGCGCAGCCGGGCGGCCATCGTGGCGATCCGCCACTGCGGGCGCGTCGCCAGCCGCGCGGCGCAGATCCTGATCGCGAGCGGCAGCCCGGCGCACGCACGCAAGATCTCCGCCGTCGCCTCCGGCTCAGCGGCCGGACGGCCATCGCCCACCACCCGCGAGAACAGCTCCTGCGCCTCAAGGCCAGAAAGCGTCCCCAGGTCAACGAACTCGCTGCTCAGCAGGTTCGGCGTCCGGTTCCTCGTCGTCACCAGGACCGCGCACGAGGCACTGCCTGGCAGCAGCGGCCGCACCTGCGCGGCATCCCTCGCGTCGTCAAGCAGGATCAGCACCTTGCGGCCGTCGAGCCGTGTCCGGTACAGCGCCGCCCGTTCCTCCTCGCCCGCGGGGACCTTGTCGCCGTCCACACCGAGATCGCGCAGCAGTCTGCCCAGCACCTCACCAGGAACGGCAGGCTGGCCCGAGGCGCTTGACAGGTGCACGAAGAGCTGTCCGTCAGGGAAGAGGTCCCGCACCTGGTGCGCGGCGTGCACGGCCAGCGTCGTCTTGCCAAGGCCAGCCGCGCCGGCCACCACGACGATCCGCACCGCCCCAGGACCGCTGGCCCCCTCACCGCGAGCGAACGCTTCGTACACTTCACCGGCTTGCCTGCCGCGGCCGGTGAAGTCGACGATATCGGCGGGTAGCTGTGCCGGACGCGGCTGCGTCAATTCGGCCGGCGCCGCCGGCACCCGAGCCGTCGGCTCTTTCGTCGCCGTCGGTGGTGCGTCTGCGGCGGGCGAGTCACTCATCCCGGCCAGCGCGGCCGCGGTGCTCGCCGGCGGGACCTGACCGGCCCGGCCGTCCCCCGCTCCCGCCAGGATCTCCACGACATCGCCCGCCAGGACCCGCCGGTGGATATCACGCAGCTCAGCACCGGGCTCGATCCCGAGCTCACCAACCAGAACCCGGCGCGCCCCCTGATAAGCATCCAGCGCCTGCGCCCGGCGCCCCGTCCCGGCCAGCGCGAGCATCAGCTGAGCGTGGAACCGCTCCTGCAGCGGATACCTCGCCGTCACGTCCAGCAGCTGACCGACCATCTCCTGCTGGCGCCCCAGCCGCAGCCCCGCATCGAACCGGTCCTCAAGCACCTGAAGCCGCAGCCGCTCAAGACCCGGCACGAACTCACACCGCAGCGCCTCAGACGGCACGTCAAGCAACGGCGCCGCCCGCCACAGCCCCAGCGCCCGTGCCGCCGCCGCCGACGCATCCCCCCACTGCCCCGCCCGCAACGCCGCCCGGGCATCCCGGCACGACCACTCGAACTCCAAGACGTCCAGCTCCGGCCGGCCCGCCCGGACCAGGTAGCCAGGACCGCTGGCCACCACCCGCCCCGCGTCATCCCCCAGCGCCCGCCGCAACCGCCGCACATACGACCGCAGCGTCGAGACAGCCCCCGGCGGCGGCGCACCGTCCCACACCACCTCAGCCAGCTCACCCGCCGGCACCGGAATGCCCGCATGCAGCAACAGCGCCGCCAGCAAGACCCGCAGCCGCGGCCCCCCAAGCGCGACCGAGGCCCCCGCACCGTCCGCCACCACCAGCGGACCCAAGAGCGAGAAACGCATCCGGATCTCCTCTATGCCCGTCCAAGCCGGCCAGCGCATGGCATGAGCTAGACACTTCGAGATTAGACCCCGATGACCGGCAGTGGCCACCCGATTGCGCTTCAGTTGCCTTCGATGTCAAGCCACCATGGTTGACCGTCGACCAGTCCTCGGTTTTTGCGGGCGAAGTCCCGGCTGAGCACGCCACCGTGGCCCGCCATTGACCCCTCACCTCTCACGGGAACACAATGTTTGCATTCAACGCAAACCGCCCCAGGTCTTGGCAGCGCTGAAGTCGGATGGCCGCCGTGGCCAGGGAGGTCCGTGACCGGAGACTTGCCGACCCCGCCAGGGGAGGCCGACGCGCAGCACGAGCGGTTCGCCGAGCTCATCAGGACCGAGCGCGCCACGATCCTGGCAGCGTACGCGAGTAGTCTGCAAGACCTCGCCAGCCCGATCATCACCGACGCGTGGACCCGCGAGCAGGCGATGCGGGACGCCGCGGAGATCATCGCCGACGTCGCGGCGCTCGTGGAGGGGAACGAGGCCCGGCCGGAGGATCACAGCAAGACCCTCGCCCTGCTGACCGGGGAGACACAAGCGGGCATCCGCCTTGACCCCGTGGATCTGCTGCGGGTCGCGAGCGTCCTCTTCGAGGTGACCGTGAGATCTCTCGGCAGCCACGTCAGGTCCGACCCGAACTTGCTGCCGTGCTTCATCGCGGCCATCGTCGCCCTGAACGAGAGCATCGGCAAGCGGATCAGGGAGGCTACTCACGGCTACGCCGGCCTCTTGCTCGAGCGCGTCGACCAGGCGCACATCGAAGAGCGGCGGCGTATCGCGCGGGACCTCCACGACCAGCTCGGCGAAAGCATGAGCGTGGCCCTCCGCCAGTTCGAGCTCTACGAGCTCGTCAGCGAGCGTGAGCTGGCCGCCGGAAGCTCCACGGCGACGTCCAGGCTGGACATGCCCGTGCGAGGGGCGCCATTGCCCGGGCCTTCCGCGCGGGGAGAGTCCGTGCGCGGTGCGATCACGGAAACCATGCGCAGACTCCGGGTGGTAACTTCCGACCTGCGACAGGAAACAGTCCGCAGCCTGGAGAACTCGCTGGTCATGTATCTCGACTCTGTTACCAGCGAGGCCGATGTGCGGCTGCGGGTGAGCGGCAACGAAAGCTGGGCACCGCCCCCCGTCATCGGAGAGGCTTTCCTGATCATCCGGGAGGCGATCCGCAACGCGCTGACGCACGGCTACCCGCGCACGCTGCTGATCGACATCATTCTCGCCCCGCATGAACTGCACGCATGGGTGGAGGACGACGGCTGCGGCTTCCTGGTCGGCGAGCCGTCCGCGGGCGTCGGCCTCAGTTCGATGAGCGAGCGTGCCGCCCTGCTCAACGGGCGCCTGACGGTAACGAGCGCGCTGGGGCACGGAACCCAATTGGAGCTTCTCATACCGCTTTCCGGGGCTCGTGATGCGCGACGAGAATGACCGAACGACCATCCTCATGGTCGATGACCACGCGCTCGTCCGCCAGGGACTGCGACAGCTCCTGGAGACGCAAGAAGACCTGCGGGTGGTGGGCGAGGCCGGCGAGGCCGAACAGGCGGTGACTCTGGCCGCGGCGACTGAGCCCGACATCGTCCTCCTCGACGTCGAGATTCCCGGCGGTGAGGTCACAGAGACCGTGCGACGGATGGGAGAACGCTCCCCCCGGTCGCGGATCATCA
>Ga0307476_10001654_pt1 | contig 13536 bp, 11 predicted proteins | sample atmos_gasesECM2C_2_FD_203314 | JGI IMG/M metagenome (GOLD analysis project Ga0307476, IMG submission 203314) | Hardwood forest soil microbial communities from Morgan-Monroe State Forest, Indiana, United States - atmos_gasesECM2C_05 | ecosystem: Environmental > Terrestrial > Soil > Temperate... | reverse complement strand
TGTCGACCATAGTTCAGCGGCCATCTGGAACAGAAAGCGTCGACGGCGTAGTGGGTGATCGTCAAGTGTCGCTACGGTCGCTCGAACAGCAAGTGGTTCTTGAATTGGTGTCCGTGGGCATCCTTCCCTCGATCAACTTCGCGGAATGTCTTGCCATCCAGCGAAATCGTCTCAAGCTCGCTTTCAACTATCTTGCCGTTCTTGGTCCACACGGACTTCCACGTGGTGGCGTTGACCAACGTGTCGGTCACAGTGTCTGCAATGGGGTAATCAATGATTGAAATGGGCTTGCCGTCAAATGCGGTGGAATACTCCACGTGACCGGGGGTGCCGTCAGCCTCGATCCAGTCGCTCTTGATCAGGAGATGTCCCGCGCCGGCGTCGATCACTTTCATGGTGTATTTCTTCATGGGCGGCATGGGTTCAAATTTGGATTTCTCGACATTGAGATCCCAATCCCCCAGGAGCGCGTCCAGCTTTCCAGCGAACGCGGCGCCAACTAGCGCTGTAAGACCAAGGCTGGCCACAGTCAAAGAAGTCGCCGTCCGTTTCACTGTTCGCATGGTGTCCACCGCTCCCTCAAAAAAAAAATCGACGTGCCGCAAGCTTGCATCGGGCAGTCGCGGATCGTCAAGCCGAGGCCTTTCGGCGATGGGTGAAGTGGCTTGGCGGGGACTGCGGCAATTCGGCCGCACCACATCAAGCGGACTTCAGCTCGTTGACCGCACGCCACGCTTGATCGATTGCCTCGTGCGTGTAGGAGTTCCATCCCGCATCGGAGTTGGCAATGGTGACGCTGCCGCAGCGCCTGCGGGCGATTTCATAGGGTTGGGGCCCTTCAGTTTCGGGATCGAATAAGGAGTCAGCGCTGTAGGCATAACCGTGCGGCCAGCGATTGACGGTGATCGCGACGATGTCGCGCGCCGATTCAAATCCGCCAGGGCCCAGCATGCGGTCGAGTTGCTCGACGATCCGCGCCTCGTATTCCGCGAACGGCGTATTCAGCAGCAGCTGGCGTCCCAGGCGAAACTGCTCGACGTTCGAGAGACCTTTGTTCGGTGTGAGCGGGATATGCTCCATATGCAGCAGCATGGGCTCGCCCGGATCGCGCGGACTGCGATAGCCGCCGAGCGCCACGGGGAAGTCCAGCTTGGTGTTCGAAAAGAAAGCGTAGGGACTGTAGATGTCGTTGACGCCCAACTTGACGAAGGCGTGCCAATTTCGAATGGCGACGTTGACGTAGACCAGCGGCATTTTGACGCTAAGGGCGAGCGCCCGTTTCTGCGCGGCCGGCAACTGCGGCATGATATGCGGAATTATCATGTTGTAGCACGCGAGTACGCTCTGTTTGGCCTGAACGCGGTGCAAGGTGCCCGCTCGCACGTAGCCGATGTCCACCGGGCCGCCCTTGCTCCGGGCATTGGCGACAGTCACCGCCGTACTGTTCAGGCGCAATCGGATGGGGGCGCCGTCGACATCCAGTTTCGTGTAGTCGAAATCAGCGAGCACCACGTCGTCCATGGTACGGCCAGGTGCCACCGTGGGGATCAAGCTGCGGACCAGGAGTCGCGCGATGGAGGCATTGCCATCGGGGAAATGGTAGATGTAGGGCTCGTCGAAGGCGGCTGCTTCCGGATCGTTGAGATCTCCGAGCTGTAGGCCGGCGAAGCCGGTGTACTGGCTGCTCAACGCATCCAGCGCGGGTAGTATGTCGGGGCCCATGGCCGTGAGTCCGAAGGTCGAAGCGTCGAAGAACTTCACTGCCTCATCGCCCAGCCCCGCATCATTGCGCAGGTAGTCGCGGTAGCTGATTTTCTTCAAATGAGCGATTTTCTCTGCCCGCGACTTTCCGGCGAGATAGTCGTTCGGGTGATTGAAGAATTCGATGAGCCGCGCGCGGGCCTCATCGGACATTGGAAACTCCGCAACAACCGCCTCAATCGGGCGGGGATTGGCGTCACTCGCCAACGAATCGCCGCCGGTAACAATCGGGTTGCCGACGACCAGCCTGTCCGCGCCAAAATTCTCGCGATCGAAGTACACGCCCGGAGTCAGGCCGAGCGAGGGGTAAAGCTTGCGGTCAAAGGCGGTGTCGAAGCGCTTCAGGTCGACGCCGAGCGAGTGCATCAGCCGATTTACGGTCTTGCTGAAGAAGGTCTGGGGGGATTGCAGCGACTCGGTGCCCCCGTACCCGAGCAGCAAGCGGTCACCGACTCGAAATTCGTTGCGCTTGGCATGGCCACCGAAGTCGTCGTGGTTTTCCAGGATCAGGATGCGGGCCGCGGAACCATGCGCTTCGCGATAAAACCACGCGGCAGCCAATCCGCTGATGCCGCCGCCCACCACGACCAAATCGAAATTCTCCTCGATGGAGAGGCCGGAAGTGCTAAAGGACTTGCCGTCGCGACCCACCTGATGGGCGGCTTCGAATGATCCGGGATGGCTGCCCCGCAGGCCCGTCAGCGACGGTGGATAGTAGCGGACGGGTGCGGCGCGCATCTGAGCGATCGGAGTCAGCCCGGCAGCGATGGCAAGGGCGGTGCCGCCGAGAAAATCGCGACGGCTGATCGTGTTGGACATGAATTCCCCAGTTCAAGGCTGCCGGCGTCGGCGCAATTAAAAACCCCATACATTCACTCAATTCATGCGTTCACATTTATCGAAATGCTAGTGCGAGTCAAGTTATCGTTAGTGGCCTGATAGACTGAATGACATCGATGAAGAACCGAATCGGAATCGTAGCCACTCTGGGGTTCACACAAACTCTTGCCTGGGCATCCACGTATTATCTGCCGGCCATACTCGCCGTACCGATGGCGCGTGATATCGGAGTCGCGCCGACCTGGATCTATGCAGGCCTATCCCTGGGTCTGGGTGCATCTGCATTCTTGGGTCCCTCTTTGGGGCGCTTGATCGACCGGCGCGGCGGTCGTCGGGTACTTTGCGGATCAAACGTCGGATTTGCGCTCGGCCTCGTCATGCTCGGAGAGAGCGCGGGTCCCGCATCGTTGGTTCTCGCGTGGCTCGTATTGGGCGTGGCGATGGCGGCAGGACTCTACGAGCCCGCTTTCGCTTCACTGACGCGGTTGTACGGGCATGATTCGCGAAGCGCAATCACAGGGATCACCTTGATTGCCGGGTTCTCGAGCACCGTGGGGTGGCCGATTTCGACGCTCATGGAGCACACATTTGGTTGGCGCGGCACATGTTTTGCCTGGGCCGCGCTGCATGTGACGTGTGGATTGCCGCTCAACGCTTGGGCCTTGAGCGGCAGGATCGAAGAAGCGTCCGTCGTACAGTCCGTACCTGGGGTTGAGATTGCGCAGCAAAAGGCAGCAGCCGATCGCGCCATGCGGCATCTTGCGTTCTTTTTTACGACCGCAGGAATCGTGAGCATTGGGATGGCAACAAATCTTCCGCGGCTGTTCAACGCCATCGGCGCCTCACCGGCGGCTGCGATTGCGGCAGCTTCGCTCATGGGGCCGGCACAAGTGGTTGCTCGGATTATCGAGTACAGCGCTCGACGAAGGATCAATCCGCTGCTCAGCGCCAAAATTGCGAGCGCACTACACCCCGTCGCGGCGATCGTGATTGCCTTAGGGGGCGCTCCCGCCGCCGCGCTATTTTCAGTCATTCACGGCGCGGGAAATGGCATGCTCACGATCGCACGAGGCACGTTGCCCTTGGCACTCTTTGGGCCGTCCGGGTATGGCGCTCGAATTGGTCGAATTTCGGCGCCTGCACGCGTCGGACAGGCGTTCGCACCATTCTTGATCGGCTTATCGATCGACAGACTGGGAGCAGATACGCTGATTATTTCCGCTGGATTGTACCTTGCCGCCTTCATTTCGCTATTTGGGCTTTCGCTTCCGCGACCCGGAACGGTCGGCCAGCCGAATTGACGAGGTAAAATACGGCACGGATGGGGTGTCAAGTTATAAAGCGGCGCTATGTCCCAGCGATATGACCCTGAGTTTTCGGATATCTTAGAATGGTATGTGGGGCGGCCGACGCGGGACGCAGGGGTCTAATGGCGAAAAGTAAAACGTGGGATGATGCAATTCTTGCCGGGCACCGGGGATATCTGCGTACGGATTCGGCGCGGGAGGCATTCGATGAGCTGGTCGGGGCCGCCATTGACCTGCCAGGAATGCGGGCCGCGCCTGTCTGGCACAAGCCACAGCGTACCTTTACCTATGACGAGATGGGATCTGGCAAGCAGTCTTTCGCGTTCACGGTGAACCGCCAAGACCTTCTTTTTCGCGTGCTTTCAGCAGGTATGACAAGGCTGCCTGGCGGCTTTGCAGCGCTCAAGAAGCAGTTCTCGACCGCGGCAGAGACTGCGCGTGGAGAGTGGACTGTGCGGATAAGATCCAAAACCGACGCAGAGCAACTCAATCATTTTATTTTCTCGGAGCAAAGCGCAGTGCAGAATAAGAGCGCAGCCAAAGAGAAGCTGGCTGCACGGGCTTCCGAGGGCGACAAGTCGCCCGCGGCATTGCACCACTGGTGGGTCAATCACAGCAAGACTTTCCGGCTGGAACTCGATGGCGGCTATCTGTGGTCGCCAAAGAAGAATAAGAAAGAGCCGAAAAGTGAGTCGTACGACAACATGACGCGGCTGATGCCAGGAGATGTTGTCTATTCGTTTGCTGACGCCGTCATTCGTGCCGTAGGCTTGGTGCTGGCACGTGCGTACGAGGCTCCCAGACCGACAGAGCATGGCATCGCTCTCGATCAAGGGGACAATGCGCCGGGTTGGCAGGTGTCGGTGCGCTTTCGCGAGTTCCAAAGCCCGCTGCGACCGAACGACCATGCGCCGCAGCTGCGCGCGGTGCTGCCCAAGAGGCAATCGCCGATTCGGGCGAACGGCAGTGAGAATCAAGGGGTGTATTTGGCGCCAGTACCGGTGCCAATGGCGACGGCCTTGCGCCGCTTGCTTGGTCTGCAGGTGGAATTGGCAGAGAGCAAGATCAAGGAATCGCTCGGCCCACAATTCTCGGATGATATAGAAGAGGCTCGCTTGCAGGCACGCGCGGACCTCAGGCCGGCGGAGAAAGAGATGCTGATTCGCGCCAGGCACGGTCACGGGCGGTACCGGCAGGAACTCGAGAAAATTGAGACGGGGTGCCGCCTCACTGGGCTCATCGACCGGCGGCATTTGCGAGCGAGTCACTTCAAGCCGTGGTGCGTTTCGAATGATGACGAGAAGCTGGATCCCAATAATGGATTGCTGCTGTCTCCGCATATTCATCATCTATTCGACCGGGGATACATATCTTTCACGGACAACGGCGAACTATTGGTTTCGAAATTCTTGAACCCCGTCGTTTTGAGCGACTGGGGCTTGACCGCGTCAATCAAGCCGAAAGCGTTTAACCCGAAACAACGGATTTACCTGGACTATCACCGGTCGCACGTCTTTCAAAAGCATGGGCGTGGCAAGGAGCCTGATGAGCGCGAAGCGAAACATGCGGCGCATCCAAGCAGTGATATCGTTCTCCGAGAAATCGTGCGGGGCTCAGGGTAATGGACATCGTCATTCCAAACGCGACGTCGATCGAAGTCTTTTCCGTGGCGGCGATCTTGCTGCTGCTGACACCGGGTCCGGCCGTTCTCTACATCGTCGCGCGCAGCGTCGAGCAGGGCCGTATCGCCGGGCTAGCTTCGGCTTTCGGTATCACAACGGGAACGCTTGTACATGTGCTGGCGGCGGCATTGGGGCTGTCAGCGCTCCTCGCTTCCTCGGTGCTTGCCTTCGCAGTCGTCAAATATGCGGGGGCCGGCTATCTAATCTATATAGGGGCACGGCGGATTTTCAGCCGGACTGACACTCCGGCCGCACAGATTGAGCTGCCCCGGCGCAGTCTGGGGCGGCTTTATCGCGACGGTTTCGTCGTCAATCTGCTGAATCCGAAGACGGCGCTGTTCTTCTTGGCCTTCTTGCCGCAATTCGTCGACCCCGCGCGCGGCGCGGTGGCGTCCCAGGTCGCCTTTCTCGGTCTGCTGTTTACATTGATGGGCCTGACGAGTGATGGTCTTTATGCGTTGATCGCCGGCACGGCTGGCCGATGGGTCAAGCGCAATGGGCACTACTTGCGCTGGGAACGATACGTCACCGGCGGCCTGTTTATCGGACTCGGTGTGACCGCCGCCTTTGCCGGCAACGGGCGCAAATAGACCTCTAGCTCACTACTTCCCATCCGGTCGGTGTCCAGCGCAGGAGGATGTCGGATAGCGGGCCGGGGGCGTGACTCAAGACATTGCGGACCAGGGTTCGCAGCGCGTCGATGGCAGTTTTGGTGTCGTCGCCGACGTAGAAGACGGCGTCCTTGGCGGGCAGGGCGACAATGAGTCTGCCGCCTTGGGCCTTGGCGAGCGGCGCCCAGGTGTCGAACAGGGCGAGGCGGCTGGGCTGATAGGAGTCGCCGACGAGTTGTCCGATTTGACCGTGATTGGCGATCTTGGCTACGTCCATGAGGGGTTTGAGCGAGTTGCGCAGGTTCGTGAGCGCCAGTTGTTGGGCTTCTTCCGCGCTCAGCCCGAGGGTCTTCAGATCTTTTGCGTTGAGCAGGCGAATCGTGCGCGGGGAGTCGAGCACCGGGAGTAAGACGAGACCCGCCACGAAGGGCTGCGGCAAAAGGGGTGGTGCGTCGGGACCCAGGGATCTTTGAGTTTGCTCGATGTACTGGGCGGTACGCACGACCAGGCGAACCGCCTCGCGGGTGGGGGGTGCGTTTTGATCGCGGTAGGCTTGTGCGGCACCTCTCACGTAGGTATCGATCTCCTTCGCGCAACCGTCGGCGCTTTGTTGGCAAAAGGTGTAGATCCGGTCGAGATTGGCTTGAAAGCCTCCGATTGCGATGGTCAAGGGGCTTTTGACGACGACCGCGGCATCAGCGAGCTCGGCGCGGAGCTGTCCGGCGACGTACTCGGTGTAGCCGGCGGCGTCTTTGGGGATGTCCTCGGCGATCGCTGTCTGAGCGAACGCGAAGCAGAGGGCAGCGATGAACCAGAGATTGAGCGGTCGCTCGGTACAATGAGGCATGTGACGTCCCTGTAGTTGGCCGTTCGATCGTTTCCGCCATTGTGCCGGAGGTTTTGGGCAAGTGCTTCGAAGAAGGGACATGCCGAGGGACTAACACACGGGTTAGTGAGGCCTTCGCACACCCAATGGGATGGAGGGACAATGGCTGCCAAGGCACTTGAGAGATCACCGGTTTTCTATGCGCGAGTCGCAGGGTTCATCTACCTGTTTGCGATGGCCCTTGGGATTTTCAGTCAGTCAATTGTTCTCGGTGGGATCATCGTCCTGTCCGATGATGCGGCGGTAACTGCGCGCAATATTTTCGCTTCCGCAGGTCTTTTTCGCCTGGGCATTGCCGCCGACGTCATTACATCTGTGAGCGATGTAGTAATCGGTTGGGCGTTTTACCAATTGCTCAAGTCCGTAGACAAGAGTCTTGCGTTGCTCGGCGCGTTCTTGAGGGTTGCGGACGCCGCTATTCTTGCCGTCACGACGCTCAGCGGACTCATCACTCTGCGATTGTTGAGCGGTGTTGATTACCTCCAGGGATTTGAAACCAGTCAATTGCAGGGCCTTGCACGGTTGTACGTCAGCGTACGAGGCCTCGGGTTCTATGTCGGATTTGTGTTCCTCGGGCTTGGGTCCACGGTCTTTGCGTACTTGCTGTTCAAGTCACGGTACGTACCTCGAGCACTGCCGGCGTGGGGAATCTTCGCCTCATTGGTGATGGCGATTGGCTCGCTCGCCGTGATTCTCTTCCCATGGTTCGCGGCCAACGCCTCGGTGGCCTACATGATCCCCATGTTTTTCTATGAAGTCCCGCTTGGCCTGTGGTTTGTGATCAAGGGTGTCGAGGCACCGACGGAGGGAGCGCTCGGCTTACGCTCGTAACGATGAGCCTACACATGCGAGGACAGTCGCTTTGGTGCGGTGCGGTTAGTTTGTTGCCAAGCGCGCTCGCGAGCGATATACGTACTGTCGACAGCTGGCTTCCGGTGGCCCCAGGGTGAGCATATGCATAACGCCGACCATCAGATTTCTACCGCCACGGTTGTCGCGACGCTCTCGATGGCACTTGTCCTTATGTTCATCGCTGCAAGCGCGGCATTTGATGTGGGGCGTGCACCGTCGCACCGACTGACGAGCAGCATTACAACGCATGGGGACCCATTCGCGGGGTTTCGGCCGTGTCTGATCAAAACCCCGAGCTGCCTTTCTCTGGATGACACGCCCGTAGCACCGTGCTTATTATCGACGGAGCGATGTGGCGGCGGGGCGTTGGTACTGCGCGAGGTTGCGCCATGTACCCGATCACTGGCTGAGTGCGCCGAGCAGCGCACGAAAAAGCGTTAACTGCGGCGCTACGCGCGGCTCCAGACGTATCCATAGTTGACGGGGAATCCGCGAAGGTGTCCCCATTTTGGCTTCGCTTGAATCCACCGGTCGTCGACCAGTTCTTCGATGACTTCTTGAAGCCGCCACCCAGCCGCTTTGGCCGCAATAAAATGATTGCTGAAGAGGTGAACGTGAGTCTCAATGGCCTTCGGCTGTCCCCGATTGTCGGTGAAGTGGGTTGGCATCCCGGACATGAAGATGAACGGATGCATACCGATGACGACAAACGTCCCGTCCCTTGCGGATAGTCTCCCTGCTTCGCGATATGCCGGGTCCAAGCGCTCGAGATGCTCGTCTACCAAGCTCATGACGAGAAGATCGTATCTGGCATCTGCGAGACCTGTGTTCTCGACGGAACCTTCACGCAACAGACGATAGATATTTTTGGTCTCCGCCCGGACGAGCATCTCGGGTGTGAGATCGACTCCGTCGATACTCGACACGCCCTTCTGGAGTAACCATTTTCCTATCCTTCCGGTTCCGCACGCGAGATCGATACACTCGCGAGAGTTGGACCACTCTACCGACCGAATCTGCTCGAGTATGCTCAGATCGAGCAGGTCAGGGACAGATGCCTCATACGTCGCTGCCCACTCGCTGTATCCAATTCTTGGCGCAACGGTCGGATACCTTCGTCGATCAAACGCGCTGAAGTCCATGAGTTAACGAACAGCACGGCTCGTGGCCCATCGCTCTACCTCGTCCGCGGTGACGTCGGTGACGGGCCGGCGAAGCGCGTGCGCAGCCTCGATGACCGCCTGCGAGGCCTCAGGAAACTCGTTCAGGCGACGGCGCACGACGTAGAGCTCTTGTTCCTCGGTGACGCGAGCTCCGCCGCGTTGTCGCATGGCGGCCTCCAATTCGGATTGGCGCTTCAGAAGTTCGAGGGCTTGGGTGACGGTTTGCATGGCGTTCTCCTTCAGGTTTCTTAGTCATTATCCTCTATGTTGGCTGGGGCCTGCGCTAGCGCTGGCTGCCGTTGCTGGGTGAAATCACCCGGCCTAAATCTGACGCGCGGCTGAGACGATCGAAGAGGCTATAGGTTGCGGCCGAAATACGGGTAATGGCATCTTCGCCGGCGCGTTCACTGGCGAGATAAGTCGTCATGACGCAGAGGACGTACGGACGGTTCTTGAGGAACACAATGCCGGAGTCGTTGCGGACACCTTCGAGTTCGCCGGGTTTGTTGGCAATCTTCAATCCCTCGGGCAGGTTGCGGGGTATCCAGCTCTCCTTGGGCGTGGCCAGCACGGTAAAGAAATCTTCGACTAGGGGCGGTGCGATCACTTTACCCCGGTACAGCTGTTCGAGAAGCTGCATCATCTCGCGGGGCGTGGAGATGTTTTCGCGTCCCTCGGCTGCCGCCTTTAGATCCATCATTTTGCGGCGGAGCTGGGTGTGCAGCAGGCCCATGCGCTGCGTCAGGCTGACGACATTGTCCATGCCGAGACGGTCGATCAGCACATTGGTCGCGGAATTGTCGCTGACCGCGACCATGATCGTCGCGAGGTCGCGGTTGGTGAGTGTAGTGACTCCCGGCGTCAGGCCCCCCATGATACTGCTGTCAGGCACGAGGTCCGAGGTGCGTACCACGTAGGGATCGATGAGCTTCGCCTTGCTCGGCGTACCGGCCGCGGCCTGCGCGGCTTGGTGGTAGAGCTCGGCCAGCACGGCAATTTTTATCGAACTCGCCTGGGGGAAGACTTCGTCGGGGTGGATCAGCAGCTGCTGTCCCGTGGTGAGGTCGAGGATTGCCACGCCGAGCACCCCGTCGAGCTGCTGCTCGATGCCGTTGAGGCTGGCATGCAATCGTTCCCACAGCAGTTGTTGTTTGTCGCCCAAACCCGAGGCCGCTGCGTTCGCGCTGCCGGAAGTGAATAGCAGCAGCGCGACTACCAGAAGCGGCATCGTTGAAGTAGCACGGCCACAGCGCAGGGGACGATCCGGCTCAACCATTGGGGCACACGGCTTGGCCAATCCTATCGGTATCGAGTTCCACGGGATTCTCCGATTGACCTGATGCGCAAGAAGCAAACCCGATTTAACATACTACCCGCACCGACACCAGAGCCTGGATTTCTTGCTGCTCTTAACCCTATTCCTCATTGCCGAACGCTGAATGGAGACCGTGGGTGAATTGACGCGCCTTCGATACACGAAGCTCAACTCGGCACAGCAGAACAACTGGAGAACACAGTGAAAATGATGGCATGGATGCAAGCGTCAGTATTGACGCTCCTGTGCAGCGCCGCTGCGCAGGCACAACCGTCGATTCCGAAAGAAATCGAGGGCTGGCAAGCATGGGTACAGGACGGGCAGGAGTTTCGACACTGCCCATTCCTTGCCAGTACCGATGGGAGCAGCGAGAGCAATCGAATTTGCGCTTGGCCGGGGCGGCTAACGCTGGAGCTGAATCAGCGCGGTGGCCGCTTTACGCAGAACTGGACCAGCTACGCCGAGGCTTGGGTGCCTCTTCCGGGCAACCTGGAATATTGGCCGACCGGAGTGACCGTCAATGGTGCCGTTGCAGCGGTTGTTGCACGCGATGGCATCCCGCAGATTCGGGCGTCGGCAGGGACGATCGCCATTGCCGGCAGCTTTGCTTGGGCGAAGCGGCCCGAGTCCCTGCCCATTCCGACTCAAACCGGCATGGTTTCGCTGAATCTCGACGGCCATAAGGTGGAGCAGGCAGATCGGCCCGATGATGCGGTATGGCTCGGCAAGCGGCGCGAGGGCGAGGTAGCGCAACAGTTGGAGATGCAGGTCTATCGACTACTGAGCGAAGGGATTCCCGCGACGCTGATTACCCGTGTGAATCTACAAGTGGCGGGAGACGCCCGCGAAGAGACGTTGTCCAGCGCTTTGCCGCAAGGATTTGTACCGATGTCGCTTGAGAGTGAACTGCCTGCGCAGATCGGCGCAGACGGTCGACTGCGCGTACAAGTGCGCGCGGGCAGCTGGACCGTCAAGGTAGAGGCCCGCGCAGAAACGGAATTGGAAAAGGTCACAGTCCCTGATGCACAGGGCGCGTGGCCGAAACAGGAGGTATGGAGTTACGCAGCCAACGATCGGTTGAGAGTCGCGGCGTTGGAAGGCGGCGAGGGGATCGATCCGGCCCAGGCAAACGTGCCCCAGGACTGGCGAGGATATCCGAGTTACCGGATCGCATCAGGGGGCGCTCTGCAGGTCATTGAACGCAGTCGCGGTATGTCTCCACAGGAAGTCAATCACTTGAATTTGCAGCGCGAACTGTATTTGGATTTCACGCGCAAGGGCTTCACGGTCATTGACCATGTTTCCGGGCAGATGCGCAGCGGCTGGCGTCTGGATATGCGATCACCTTATCGGCTGATGCGCGCTACGAGCGGTGCGGACAACTTGCTGGTCACGGAGGCCAATGGCTCAACACTGACGGGAGTGGAGTTGCGCGCGCCCGAGTTGAACCTCATGACCGTGGCGCGAACCGCGGTGCCGGGGGGTGCCATGCCCGCGAGTGGCTGGAATGAGCGTTTTGACCGCGTGTCAGGGGTACTTAATCTGCCGCCCGGACACCGATTGCTTGCGGCGTTGGGCGCCGACAGTGCGCCTCAGTCTTGGGTCGAACGCTGGGGACTGCTGGATCTATTTCTGTTGTCGTTGACTTCGGTGATCGCGCTGCGGCTCTTCGGATGGGGTTATGCGCTGGTTACATTTGCCGCGGTCGCCTTAGTCAATCAGGACAATCATTTGCTGGTGTGGTTGATTCTGTTCGTCCTGCTGGCCGCTGTCGCATTGCGGTCGGCGCCGAGCGGGTGGCTGCGATCGCTGGCGGCGTGGACCCGAAAGCTCACGCTGGGCGCGCTGCTCGTGACCTCAGTACCATTTGCAGTCACTCAATTGCGCTTCGCGCTCTATCCGCAACTCGCCGACCCAGGCGGTTTTGCTCTCGATGAGCGGGTCAATGTGGCGCAGTTGGCTGCGCCGGCGATGGCGCGGTTGGCCGCTGCACCGCCGCCAAGCATTACACCGGCGCCCAGCGCTCCAAACTACGTATCGCCGCCGAAGTTGGAGGAAGTGATTGTGACGGGCGCCAGGAAGCAGGGGGAATTGAGTGGCTCGATCCGGACGCCTCAAGAGCGCTTTGCGCCTGGAACCTTGGTGCAGGCAGGACCTGGAGTCCCGCACTGGCGTTATGCTGCATATGCGTTCAATTGGAGCGGTCCGGTCGACGCTGCCCAAACCGTGCATTTTTTCATTTTGTCGCCGTGGCTTGTTGGGGTCTGGCGTGTACTTGGCGTTGTGCTGCTCGTTGCGCTCTTTACACGATTCATCCGTGGCAACGGAGATTTGAAAGCCGGCTGGCAACGATGGTTCTCGATGCGCGGCGCAGCCGCCTCGTCGGTGCTGCTGATCGTTTGCACGATGCCTTGCACACCGAGTCATGCTTACAGCACCCCGGATACCGAGTTGCTCAAGGACCTCAAGACTCGCTTGTCGCAGCCCCCCAAGTGCGTTCCTAATTGCGCCGAAATCATGGCCGCACGCGTCGTGCTGACACCGACAACGCTCGATGCAGGCTTTGACGTCGCCGCTTTGAGTTCGGTAGCGGTCGCATTGCCCACCGCGGGACAGCGATTCGAGCCGGACGCAATCACCGTGGATGGCATCCAGGTCCCTGGAGTGTATCGGGACAGCGATCAGCAGCTTTGGGTTGCGTTGAAGCCGGGTGCCCATGTAGTCAAGTTGAGCGGTCGCTTGCCGGCGGCCGACTCGATTCAATTGCTGTTCCCCCAAGTGCCTCGGGTGATCGCTGTGAGCGGCGACGGGTGGGATGTATCGGGCGTCAATGCGGGTAGACTTCTTGGGAATACGATTGAGCTGCTACGCCGCCACACGGCGGGTCATGACGCGGACGCCGCGCAAGGCGCGGCGCAGTTCCCCCCATATGTGCGGATACGCCGGGAGTTCGCGCTCGGTTTGGATTGGTCGGTGCAAACGACGGTGGAGCGGGTCGCACCCGAAAAGGGTGGTTTCACCCTGGAAATTCCACTGCTCGCGGGTGAGTCAGTGCTCACCAACGGAATTGAGACGAATGGCGGAACGAAGGTATCGGCTGGTTTCGATTCCAGCGCCAG
>Ga0307476_10001652_pt1 | contig 13544 bp, 9 predicted proteins | sample atmos_gasesECM2C_2_FD_203314 | JGI IMG/M metagenome (GOLD analysis project Ga0307476, IMG submission 203314) | Hardwood forest soil microbial communities from Morgan-Monroe State Forest, Indiana, United States - atmos_gasesECM2C_05 | ecosystem: Environmental > Terrestrial > Soil > Temperate... | reverse complement strand
TTATACGAAAACCGCCGGAATTTGAGTTATCGATTCAATCAAGTCTTTCGTAAAGGCCTGTTCCAGCGGATCGAGAAGACCACGAAGGCGTTTGAGGGAATGGAGGACTTTACGGTTCTCGATGTGGGTTGCGGCTCGGGACGGAATAGCGCTCTGTTCGCGGAGCAGGGAGCCCGTCGCGTGGTAGGGATTGATTTTTCCGCGCCCATGCTGGAGCTTGCCCGCGAATATACACGCGCGAAACAGGTTGCCGAACGGTGCGAATTCATCCAGGCAGATTTTCTGGATTATCCGTTTCAGGAAACTTTCGACATCGTGGTGGCGCTGGGAGTCTTCGACTATGTGGCAGATCCGGTGCGTGTGCTCAAGAGAATGAGTGAGCTCGCCAACCAGAAAGTGGTGGCGAGCTTTCCGGGAGTCTCTCCGGTTCGTGCCCCTCTGCGCAAAATGCGTTATGCGTTGCGGGGATGCCCGGTGTACTTCTATACCGGCGCAAGGTTGCGGCAGATCTGCCATGATGCGGGACTTGCAAATTTCCGCATCGACAAGTTGGCGTCTTCCGGCTACATGCTGGTGGGGAACACAAGTGCCTCCGACAAACGAGCCGTCGCCATTGCGTGAAATGGGCCTCCTGCGAGGGCTGAAGCGCGCGCTGGATGTGGTGGTGTCAGGCGTCAGTCTGTTGCTACTGTTACCAGTTCTGCTTATAGTCGCTATCTTTGTTCGGCTGGAGGGCCCGCCAATTTTTTTCCGTCAGCAGCGCCCTGGGTATAAGGGCGTATCTTTTTTCGCGTTTAAATTCCGCAGCATGACGGATAAACGCGACGAGCACGGCCGCCTTCTGCCGGATGAAGCCCGGATCACGAAGTTGGGTGCTTTTCTGCGACGATCGAGCCTGGATGAGCTGCCGCAGTTCTGGAACGTGCTCCGTGGAGACATGAGCCTGGTCGGGCCTCGACCGCTGCTGATGCAATACCTGGACCGCTATTCGCCGGAGCAGGCCCGCCGGCATTTGGTGCCGCCTGGAATTACGGGATGGGCGCAGGTTAACGGGCGGAACGATCTTGCCTGGGAAAAAAGATTGGAGCTCGATGTTTGGTATGTGGACCACTGGAGCTTGTGGCTGGACATGCGCATTCTCGGAATGACAGCGTGGAAGGTGCTGAAGGGTGAGGGAATTGCTGCGGAAGGGTCGGCTACGATGCCTGAGTTCATGGGCAATGAGACCAATTCTTCGAATGAACGAGCGCGAGTGCGATAGTCCAAAAGTCTGCTGAGCACACGCGATAACTATCAGGTCGAAGAGTCGCGAGGGGGCACAGCCCTATAAGCGCTTAACTCAAGGCCGAACTTTCTCGGGCCGCCAATCCATCATCCGGCGGAAACAGGCGAACTCGCTGCTGGAATGCCCAACTTCCCAAGCCCGACTTCTGCCCCGGAATAACTTCCGGACCCACATATGGCTCTCTAGTTCAGTGAGTGCACCGATGCCGGATCGAGGAGCACGAAGGAGCAACCGCTGTACTCGTAGCATCCGAGAATTCCGCGCCGCACAAAACGCGCAGGCACGACGCCCGGCGCAGGAACATTGAAATCAATGTTCCTAAGTTGTTTGCCCTGAGTTTTCATCTTCTCGGACCCGCTGATGAACTTTGTACCCTCAACCTTGAACGTCTTGCTCTTCTCGTCCGATACCAGCAGTACGAAAAACTCCGCACTTTCCGTCCCTGGCAGGAAGCGCGGCAGTTTAAAAGTGCGTTCGCGGATGGCCACGTCAGAGACATTTCCCGTGCCGCTCGACTTCGCGCCGCCGGTCAAGTGATCCAAGTTTTCCTGCGCCGCATCCGTCTCGGTTTTGTACTGGTCCAGCAGCAATTGTCCCGACATCGGCATTCGGTATATCGCCAAGCGGCACATCTGTATGCCAAGGTCGATCTTGCGGCTGCGTCTGTACAGATGACACAGGTGGCCCGCAACCACTCCATCCTGCGTCAGCTTCCACGACGCCCGCAAGTATTGTTCCGCCACATCGAGCTTCGACATCCGCTCATTGACCCAGCCCAGCGTGTCCCAATATGCTGCTAGTTGGATGATCTCTCTGAGGTCCTCGACCTTCAGATCCGGCAGTGAGATCTTCTGCGACTCTTCTTCTACGTGGCGCACCGCTCTTTGCGCATAGTCCAACGCAAGGGGCAGTTTCAAATCCGCAGTGGCCATCTGGTAGGCTACGTCGTTGAAATAATCGCCGTTCTTATCGACCTCGGCAAGCTTTCCGAATGCCGCTTCCGCCTTCTCGCGTTCCCCCGCTTTCAGGTAGGCAGAGCCCAGGCTTGCTTGGAGGTTGGGCCGATCCCCCTTAATTTTCACTGCCAAGTCGTATGCCGCTGCCGCTTCGGAATATCGCTTCAGCCGCATGAGGCAGTCGCCGAGATTCGCCGGCCCATCTACATCGTCCGGATGAGCCTTCGTAAAGTCATGCCAGACCGGGACCGCATCCTCAAACTGCGAGTCGGCCATCAAACTAAAACCGAACGCCTTGGGGATGGCAGTTTGCGCCGGATCGATGGCAATGGCCTTGCGAAATGCCTCCGTTCCAGCATCTTTTTGTTTCTGCATGAGCAGCACACCACCGAGAATGACCCATGCTCGTGTAAATTTCGGATCTGCCGCAACCGCACGATACAGAGAAGATACCGCCCCCGACAGATCGTGTTTCGCGATCTGGTCACGCCCGTCGCTCTCCAGCCGCGCCGCCTCTTCATTAGAGCTATTCGGCAAACCCCTCAGACTATCCGCGGTGGCCAGGGTTGAGTTCGTGCTCTCTGCGGCGGCGGAGGAACCCGATCCTGACAGCAATGGAATGTACGCACCATAGTCGTCTTGCAGGGCTTTTACGAACTGCCGGTATTGCTCGTGCTCGTTCAGCGGCACTTCGCGCAACAGCGTTTTCAGGCGACGTTCGCCGATTAGCTTGCCGTCCTTGAAATCGTAGGTCGAGTCATACTGAGCGAAGTCACGCTTCAAGTGAATGGCATCTGGTATCGTCGGTCTATACCCGGCGGGCAACACGAGTTGGCTATGAAACTGAATGTCGGCCAACGGCCCTAGCCACAACGGGCCTGATGGCATAAGATCTTCATCGCTTGGTGCCGGAAGGCTAATCGCTGGCAACGGCGACAGAATGCGCCGGTTCTCCCAATCTCCAAAGGCTTTCCGCGTGTATTTGTACGAGAAGTGAAACGGCTCGTCAGTCTTTTCCGGGGAACTCGCCGTCACCTCGCTGACCTCTCCACCGAATCCCAAACCCAGCGAAATGCGCTGCACGAGATCCTTCCACCTCGCCAGCGCCACCACTCGAAAGCTAGCGCGCAATAAATATTCGTCATCGCCTCGCTCGGAAAAACCCGCGTTTCCCTCGAGCGTTCCGGCAGCGCTCAACTTCGCCTCCATCTTGAACGTCTGGGTCGTCGCGTAGGGAAGATCCGCCGGAGTGTTTACCAGGGACGGCGGTTTGTCTTTCCAAACCACGAGCGCATGTTTATCGCGCAAGGGAGAAATCAGGAATTGGTAGGGTCCCACTTCGGTCGTTGTATCGAGCCACACCGGCTCGTCTTGTCGCGGCACGATCGTGATCACATGGTCGAATTGCCCAGGAGACGGCACATCTTCATCGACTTCGTGGCTCGTGCTGATCAGCGCCGGGTACGCCGGAATTTCCGCCGCCGCCAGCAGGGATGCCAAGAGCGTGTGCTTGTCCTTGCAGTCTCCATACTGGTTGGCCAACACCTCGGCCGCGCCGTGCGGCTGGTACCGCCCGATGCCGAAAGCGACCCCAATGTAGTGAAATTGGGTACTCACATATCCGTAGAGCGCACGCAACTTGCCTTCGTCATTCGAAGCGATCTTGGTCAATTCGGCTGCCTTAGCAACTACTTCCGGCGTCGGCTTCACCCGCTCCTCTTGCAAGCTGCCGTACCATCGCCCCACATCCTCCCAGCTCACAAAGCTACTCATCAGGACATCGGGCTGCGGCTGCCGTCCCCGCGCCCGTTGCCACAGTTGTTGGGTCGCTTCCCGTTTCTCGTTCTTCTCATCTTTGTGTTGAAGGTTTGCGGTGCGCCATATGTAGGTTCGGTACCCGCCGGCTTCTCCTGTCGTCGGCTGAACTGTCGTGCTCTTGATCTTCACGGGCCGGTCGAGCGGCACACTGATCTCTAATTGTTCGTCAAGCACGATCTGATCGTGAGTGAAGCGGTAGTCTGTCCAGAACTGCCCCGGAGCCAACGGTTTCGTCGTATGCTCCTCAATCCGGAATTCGAGCGCGTCCCCAACGCTTAGTCCTTTCACCGCCACGTGCTTTTCATGCAGATCGCTGTAGAAAGGCGCCTCGCGCGTGATCTCGGCAGCCATGTCCTGTACGTTCTCCTGCGGTGTTTCCACTACCGATCCGTCCGGTTTGCGAACCCGCACGTACCCGATCTCGAAGGTCCCAGTCCCGCTGGCGTATGAGAAGCGAAGCACTCCATATTGCTGTACTCCCGCCTCCGACTGGATTCGCACCCGGGCCGTGTCCTCCCGGAAAGAAGTCCCATCATTCTCAAATTTTTCCTTGCGGGAAAACTGCTCGATGACTAATGCTTCCTGAGAATGATCCACTTTGGAGGCGTCAGGTTTCGTCGATGACACTGCCTGCGCCCCCATGCCGGAGACGAGAAAAAGAACGAGCAGAGATAAGGCGCCAAAGCTCTTCAACATGGCAACCACATTTATTCAGCTTCCGGCAAGAAAGGCAAGTAGCTTGGATTTGGCCTCGAAACTTGCGCCTGAGTGCACATGGTGTTTCAGCGCATAACTCGCGGTCCAGAAACGGGCTTCGGGGAAAGTGGCAGACGCTAGACGGAAAAGCTTAAGTTAGCGCATATGGGGTGGGCTTCCGGTTCGGATAATCGATCCGTCCGGCACGTCTTTCATGATATGGGAACCGTTGGAAATGACGACGTTGCTTCCGATTCGTACCCCGAGGTAGACCGTAACGCCCATTCCGACGAGAGTGTTTTCTCCGACTTCGACGCCTCCCGCCAGGATTGCTCCGGGAGACAAGTGCGTGTGCGATGAGATTACGCAATCGTGCGAGACGACGGTTCCACTATTAATGATTGTGTTGTCGCCAAGTTTCGCCGCCGAGCCGACTACTGCGCCGGCGAAGATCTGGTTCCCGACTCCCATCACCACAGAGGGCTCGACGGCGGCGCGCGGGTGAATCAGGTTGGGAATCTTGAACCCTGCGGCGACGAGCCGGTCGTAAAGTTTTGCCCGAGCGCGGTGATTCTGCACGCTGCCAATTCCGAGAACTGCGCGCTCAATGCCGTCGGCTTTTAGCTGCGACAGCAGCGAAGAGTTTCCCAGCACAGGGACGCCCAGAACTTCTGCGCCTGAGGGGCTGTCGTCAAGTGCGGCCACTGGGAAGAGTTCTCCGGCTAACCGCATCAGATCGATCAGCACGCGGGCGTGGCCGCTGGCTCCGTATACGACGACTGGCGCTCCGGCTCCGGGCGGGACCGGCAATGGTTCCCGCTTGCGGGCGCCGACTGCGGACGGCGTCGATTGGGTTTGCAGCAAGCGCTCTACATCCGACTCCTTGATAATTCCGGTCAGCCCCAGGCTGGATAAGTCCAAGCCGTGGCGTTCGGCCAACTCCTGGGCTTTGCGCGTGATGCGGAACGGACGCTGGGTGTCGGTGGCTGCACCTTCAGAAATGGCGGCGGGCTCATCGGGCGAGGCCGTAAGCACGCACAACACGGAATTGACTTTAGCCCGATCTCCTCTGGCGACCCTCAGATTGCGAACATAGCCTGAGCTCGGCGCTTCTACGTCCAGAGCGGCTTTGGTGGACTCCACGACAAAGAGGATGTCGCCGCTGCGAACTTCGGCGCCTTCCTTTACGCGAACATCGACGATAGCGACCTCATCCTCGTTAGCGTTCAGGAGCGGTACGCGCAATACCTGCATTCTTGCAACCTCACTTGCGGCATGGAAACCTAAATGTAATGGAAAAAAGCGACGGTTGGAACTTTAACGTGTTGTGACGCGACGGCTGTTGGCGCATGCGCGCAAAACTGCCTGATCAATATCTTCCAACTGGGGCAAGATCGCCGTTTCTAACGTGCTGGTGTTGGCGATCGGAAGGTCTTTTGCTGCCACGCGGAGAGGCGGCGCCTGGAGCAGTTCGAACGCCTGAGCGCTGACGGCGGCGATCAGCTCCGCTCCCCATCCGGCAGTTTGAGTGCCTTCCTCGCAAACCACGAGCTTGCCCGTGCGCTTCAGAGATTCGAGAATAGGTTCCAGATCAATCGGGCTCAGGCTCGATGGAACAACGACTTCGCAAAATATTTCTTCGCGCATGAGGAGTTGCTCGGCTGCCGCTTCCGCCAACTCCGCCATTCCACCGTAAGCTACCAGGGTTACGTCGGCGCTAGAGAATGAGTCGAACGACAAAGTGACCGTGGGATACCTGCCAGACGAAGTGCGTGCGTGGAAATCTCCCAGTCGGCCCTCCGACGGGGCTTCGCGGACGGGGCGGGCATACATGGTTTTGTTTTCGATGAAGAGCACGGGATCATCATCTTCGATCACGGCTCGATATAGCAGTGCACCAGGGTCGTGGAAGGGGCTGGGAGCGACGACGTGCCATCCGGGTGCGCCGATGAAATGCTTTTCGAGGCTTTGACTGTGAGTTGGGCCGTAGCCGCGGCGCCCACCCATCGGGGTGCGAATGACCAGGGGCACTCGCACTTTGTCGTTGTACATCCAGCGATATTTGCCGATGTGGTTGACGATCTGGTCGGCGGCCAGCATGAGGAAATCGCCGAACATGATTTCGACTACAGGACGCAGACCGCGAATGGCCATCCCGGCGGCGAGCGCGGTGAATCCAGCCTCGCTTAGCGGGGTGGTCAGCACTCGGTCAGGGAATTGGGTGGAGAGACCCTTGGTTACTTTGAAGGCGCCGCCGTAGGGATCCAGCAGATCTTCGCCCACAACGACGACGCGCGGGTCTTCGCTGAGCATTTTGTGCAAAGCCGCGTTGAGCGAATTGAGAACGTTGGTTGCCATTACATTTACGGCGCGGTTCTATGACTTTCTGCCTGTCTGAATTCCGCCGCCGTGGCTCCTGCGCCGAAAGTGGAGGGACTTGGAAACGGTTGTTGCCGTGCCCAAGTGACAGCTTGCTCCACTTTTGTGTGGGCTTCCTGATCGAGGCGCTCGGCGACTTCTGGACTCAGGCGGGATCGCAGCTTGGGGAGCGGCTCGTTCTGGCGGTAATGTTCGATCTCTTCTTCCGGGCGCATGTCGTCGCTCTTAGAATGGTGGCAGAGTCGGTATGTTTGGATGACTTCGAGATGAGGCCGCTGTTCGCGCCGAACTTTTTTTATGATGGGATCGAAATAGTCGTAGAGTTCTTCCGCATCGGTGGAATCGATTTCGCCGCTCTCGATGCCAAATGCCTGCCCTCGCGCGAGCATGCTTCCAGCCAGTTGTTTCTCCACGGGAGTGCTCTGGGACCAGCGATTGTTCTCGATCACGAACAGGATTGGCGCGCTCCACAGCGAGGCCAGATTGAAAGCCTCGTAGACTAAGCCTTCTCCCAGCGTGCCATCTCCCATGAAGACGGTTGCGATGGCGCCGGTGCGCAGCATTTTTTCTGCCAAGGCCATGCCGGTAGCGGTGGGCACGATTCCGCCCTGCACACCGTTGGAGTAGAAGTTTTCGTAACAAATGTGCTGGCTGCCACCGCGTCCGCCGACCAGTCCGGTGGCGCGTCCCATCAATTCGGCCATGAGGAGGTCTGCTTTGCCGGTTCGGGCCAGAAAATGTCCATGACAGCGATGGCTGCTGAAAATGATGTCACGCTTTTCCAAATGATTGATGATGCCGACGGCGTTAGCTTCCTGGCCAATGTAGCAATGGGTCGTGCCGAAAAGTTCGCCGGCGGCAAACAGATCGAGGACTCGTTCTTCGAATCGGCGGATCAAGACCATCTGGGCGTAGAGATGCTCACGAATCGAGTCCTGGTTGTTCAGGTGCGGTGAGTTCAGGTGTGCCTCTTGAGGGATGGGCATGTCTAGAGAACGCGAGTTACTGTAAAAATATCGGAGCGGCCAGCGGGTGTCAAACAACGGTTTTGGTAGTGGGCTACTTTGAATGAAAGTAGCCCACTACCCACCTTTTGAGTCCAGCTTGTCTCGTCGAAGAGGCCCGCAAAGAGGCCCGGGCTCGCGGTTCAGGGTGGAGTCCAATTCTCAAGTCGCACAGCACAACTTGGCTCATCTCAGTTGCTTCTGCTATTTTGAGCAAGAGTACTCTATGACGACAGTTAGCGACTTGACTCAGACCCTCGCAATCAGTGGCGGGACGCCGGTGCGGACCGACGTCTTTCCACCGTGGCCGGCTTTCGAAGAGGAAGAAATTGAGGCGGCGGCGGCGGTTTTGCGTTCGGGAAGGGTGAATTACTGGACCGGCGACGAAGGACGAGCTTTCGAGCGCGAGTTTGCCGACTTCACGGGATGCAAGTACGCGATTGCGCTGGCGAACGGTACGGTGGCCCTGGAACTGGCGCTCTATTGCCTGGGCGTGGGTCCGGGCGATGAAGTGATCGTTCCCAGCAGGACGTTTATCGCCTCCGCTAGCTGTGCCGTGATGCGCGGGGCGACACCGGTTGTGGCGGACATTGACCGGGACAGCAGCAATCTCACCGCCGGGACCATTGAAAGCGTGATTACGCCGCGAACCAGAGCCATTGTCGCGGTGCATCTGGCGGGGTGGCCTTGCGACATGGATTCAATTCTGGAGTTGGCCCGCCGCCGCGGGATTGCCGTGATTGAAGACTGCGCGCAGGCTCACGGGGCAAGCTATCGCGGTCGGCCCATTGGTTCTTTTGGGGATATGGCTGCGTTCTCTTTTTGCCAGGACAAGAACATGACGACTGGCGGCGAAGGTGGGATGCTCCTGACCAATGATCGCCGGCTGTGGGAACTGGGATGGAGCTTCAAGGATCACGGGAAGAGTTTCGAAGCGGTGTATGAGCGCCAACATCCGACGGGATATCGATTTCTGCACGAGTCTTTTGGAACGAACTGGAGACTTACGGAGGCGCAATCGGCGATCGGGCGCGTGCTGTTGAGGAAACTTCCGGCGATGGTCGAAAAGCGGCGGCGGAATGCGGCGTATTTGACCAGGGAATTTGCCAGGATTCCAGCTTTACGGGTGGTGACACCGGCTGACAATGTTTTTCATTCTTACTATAAGTATGACGTTTACGTACGGCCGGAACGTTTGCGCCAGGGCTGGGACCGGAACCGGATCCAGGAAGCCATCTCCGCCGAGGGTATTCCGTGCCTGTCGGGCACATGCAGCGAGATCTATCTGGAAAAGGCCTTTCCGGAATCGATGCGGCCGGCTCACCGGCTTCCCGTGGCGCGGGAGCTGGGCGAGACCAGTCTGATGTTCAAGGTTCATCCCACGCTTACAGAACGAGACTTGGCCGACACGGGTATGGCGGTATCGAAGGTCATGCAGATCGCATCGCGCGATTGATGCACGTGACAAGAGCCTCTTCAATATCACGAGACGTTTTGATTAGAAGGGGACGCGATAGATCGCGGTACTTGCGGCCACGGCCACTAGCGCGCTGGCGTTCAGCGCAGTTTTGATGGCACTGCTGGGAATGAAGAGGATGTCTTCGTCTTTGACAGCAACGTCGCGAATTTGTCCGCGCAGCAGTTTCTTCAGATCGATCTGCTGCTCTTGAAATCCAGAGTCAGTTTTACGAAGCAGCCTGGTTTTTCCGGCAGACGCCACGTGCGTTGTCCCACCGGCAACAGCTACGACTTGCAACACGGTAACTCCTCCAGTGGCGTTCAGCACGTATCCGCCGGGGCGAGTCACTTCTCCCAGCACGTAGACGATTCCTGCCCTCGGCACGATGACAGTGTCGCCCGGCTGCAGGTCGATATTACTGGCGGCCATTTCCGCGGGATTTTTCGACAGAAAAACCGTCGTGACCTCTGTTTGGCCGCGGTGGCTGATGATGACTTTATTGGAAGCCCGGTCAGTCGGTCCGCCGGCAGCTTGTAGGACGTCGAATAATCGGTGCGGGCCAAGAGCGGAGTAGGAGCCGGGTTTCGCGACCTCTCCGGCCACTGAGATTCCGCCGCTGCCGTATTCCTTGACGTAGACCGAGACTTGCGGATCGTTCACGACGCTTTTCTCACGCAACTGCGCTTCTATGGCCCCTTCCGCCTCACTGTTGCTGAGGCCGGCGATGCGAACGTAGCCGACCAGCGGGATCGAAATATTTCCGTTGGCGCTGACCCGCATGTGCCCGGAAAGATCGGGCGCGCCGTAAACGGTAATCTCGAGTTCATCGCCGGGACCGATCACCAGCGGCGTCGAAGGAGTGGCCGGGGTGATGGCGTTTTGCTGCGAGTTGTCATTTGCCGGTGGAGCGGCGGGCGGTTCGGCGACTATCGAGGGTTCTGTCGCCGCGTCATCTTTATGGCTTGGAGTTTGCGGAACGCTGTTCTGTGCGGAAGCTATGTGCAGCGAGCCCAGGATGACCAGAAAAATTATCGAGCTAAAGAGCCGGAGGAAGGGAAGTTGAATAGACTTCATCGTTGCGTCGATTCTAAAGGGGTGCGCCGCTTGGATACAACTCGAATCCATGCCGGCGATGTCTTTCAGGTTGCGTTTCGGCTGCGTCATCACTGATTCACGACGGCCTTCGCGACCATCTCGATTTGATCATCCGAGATCTCTGGATACAAGGGAAGAGAGAGGACTTCATCGGCGGCTTTCTCAGATTGGGGGAGAGATCCTCGCCCGTATCCCAGGTTTGCATATGCGGGTTGGAGATGAGCCGGCATCGCATAATGAATCCCTGTCTGGATGTCTTTTTTCCGCAGGGAGTCTTGCAGAAGGTCGCGACGCTTTGATCGCAGAGTGTAGAGGTGGTAGACGTGACGGGCCCAGGTCATCTCCGCGGGGCGGTCTACGGCCGAGCCTTCCAGCAGTTGGTTGTACTTGTCTGCGATGGCACGTCGAGCCTGAATCCAAGACTCGAGGTGACGCAGTTTGACCCGCAGGATCGCGCCCTGGAAAGCCTCCATCCGGTAATTAAAGCCGTGCAGGGCGTGATGATACTTGCGGTCCTGCCCCCAGTCGCGCAGCATACGAATCGTCCGGGCAAAGTCGGAGTTGCTGGTTGTGACCGCGCCGCCCTCGCCGTAAGCTCCCAGATTTTTGCCGGGATAAAAACTGAAGCAGCCGATATCGCCGATGCTGCCGACGGGGCGGCCTTTGTATTTTGCGCCGTGCGCCTGGGCCGCATCTTCGATCACAACCAAGCTGTGACGTCGAGCGATTTCGGTGATCGGGTCCAGGTCGGCGGGTTGGCCGTAGAGATGGACGGGGAGGATCGCTTTGGTACGCGGAGTGATCGCCGACTCAACTACAGCAGGATCCATGGTGAAGGAGCGGGGATCGATATCGACCAGGACGGGCCGCGCTCCGGCATAGAGGACTGCGGCAACGCTGGCCACGAAGGTAAACGGGACGGTAATGACTTCGTCGCCAGGACGGACTCCCGCAGCCAGCAGGGCCAAATGAAGGGCACTGGTTCCGGAGTTCAGGGCAATACATTCGCTCGCGCCGCAATAAGTGGCGAATTCCTGTTCAAACCCTGCCACTTCGGGGCCGAGAACGAATTGACCACTGTCCAGGACGTTGGCCAGGGCGGCGTCAATCTCGGGCTTGATGCTGCGGTATTGTGTCTTCAAATCCAAAGACGGAACTTTAATCTCTGCCATGAAGGTTAAAAATCTGACTTTCTCGAGTCCGGTGGCTCTGACGAAGGCGACTTACGACAGCGACATTCGCCCAAGCCTAACTCACACTTTTCCACATTGTTCTTGTTCATGATTATTACAGAGTGATGCGACGTCATAGAGCTGATCTTTTGTAGGCAGAAGGGTCAGATTGTAAAGGACTTATTGGAGTCTCATCGAAAGCGCCAGGGCGCGTCCCGGGGGATGCGCAGAATCTTGCAGACAAATGGTAAGCCGTTACTACGAAGCCGCGAAAAATATTAGCTAAGACCTTTGTTTCCAGTTGGTTTGAGTTGGCGACCAGATTGCTCAGAAATGAGCAGGGACGGCTATGTCCCCCGATCTCACAATCGGTTCCAACTCTAACTTTCGAACACGGGGATCTCAAATGCGCACATCGTCGAGGCTCTTGGCTGCATTGCCTGTATTGTTTTTTTTGCTTACGGGCGCCCAGAATCTGTTTGCAAACTCAGTAACGTTTGATTTTTCGTTTAGTGGAGCGGGCATTTCGGGCAGCGGCAGCCTTTCGGCCACGCTGGTGTCGGGGAGTGAATTTCTCGTGACCTCGATAACCGGGACGCAAAACGGCTCCGCAATGACTCTTCTGGCTCCCGGGGCGTACGCGAGTAATAACAACGACGTGTTTACATCGGGCCCATTTTTGAACGTGGGCGGTATATCCTTCGTTCTGGCCAGCGGAACCACGGATTACAATGTCTATTACAACGCAGCCACAATGTCGTATTTCGAATGTAACAGTACGGAAGGGCCTTGCAACCCTGGGGTCGGCACTCCCATAAAAGGTTCGATCAGAGAAGTAGCCGCGGTGCCTGAGCCAGGCAGTCTGATGTTAATGGGCTCTGGTTTGGTTGGTTTAGCTGGTATGGCGCGCCGCAAGCTGTTTCGCTCGTAGAGATCCTCAATGGCCCGCGCGTTGACGCGCGCGGGCTTCCCCCTGACCTTCCCCTGCGGCACAATAGCGTTGAAGGCACGCTCGCGGTCGTGACCTTACGATGGCCGCGCACGACTGTCGACGGGCGAATCGTGTCCGCCGGACTCCCGCTAGGCAGTACATCTCCCGAGATCTAAAGTCTCAAACGCTCCTGCCATTTGCCTCTAGTCACTTCCGTTCGTTGGAAGCAGATAAGCTATCATGCTTCAAGGACGCCATTCGCCCTTACCTGCGCGGACGGACAGGGATGTGAGAATGCCGGCACTCCAAAAAAACGGGGAGCCGAAGCTCCCCAGAGTGAAGCGACAGAGGCGTTCCCTTAAGTAGACTCCAGTAGGGAGGAAAGAGTTGTCCCTACGGCGAGAAAGTTTTTGAGATGGCGGAAGTTGAGGAGACTGCGGCACGCTCCGCTTCAACTTGGAGCGATGCGGCTGAAGAGTGCTGGATGGATCTCGATGGCGCTCGCATGCGCTATCTGCGCGCAGGTTCTGGCCCTCCACTGATTTTGCTGCATGGCCTGCTGGCCTACTCTTTTTCCTGGCGATTCACACTGCAGTCGCTGGCTCCCTATGCAACCGTCTATGCGCCGGATTTGCTGGGAGCAGGTTTTTCCGACCGGCCGCGCGATATCGATCATTCCATGCGAGCCACTGCAAGGCTCGTTCTGAGATTTGCTGAAAATCTGGGACTCTCGTCCTTCGACCTGCTGG
>Ga0307476_10001651_pt1 | contig 13544 bp, 11 predicted proteins | sample atmos_gasesECM2C_2_FD_203314 | JGI IMG/M metagenome (GOLD analysis project Ga0307476, IMG submission 203314) | Hardwood forest soil microbial communities from Morgan-Monroe State Forest, Indiana, United States - atmos_gasesECM2C_05 | ecosystem: Environmental > Terrestrial > Soil > Temperate... | reverse complement strand
AGGCGGGCTTCGGCGGGCGCCGGAACCGACATGGGTTGGCGCAGCAACAGGCGGCGGCGGCCGAGATTGCGGATTTTCTCGATCAGCTCGCGGCGGAAATCGGCGGATGTGGTGGCCTCGCGCGTGGTCGCGGGCTTGGGGATATAATCGGCGGCGCCGAGGGAGAGCGCGCGCAATGAGACTTCGGCGCCGCGGCGCGTGATCGCCGACGCCATGATCACCATCAGATCGCGCTTCTTCTTCAACAGCAGCGGCAGCGCCGAAATGCCGTCAAGCTCGGGCATTTCGATATCGAGCACGACGACGTCGGCATCGCTGCCTTCGATCCGGTCGACGGCCTCGCGCCCGGTCCGCAACGCCGCTACGACCTTCATGTCCGGTTCGACGTCGACCCAGCGCGCCACCAGGCTGCGCGCGACGACCGAATCGTCCACGATCATGACGCGGATCGGTTTGTCGGCGGCAACCGCACGGTCGGCGGCGGCGATGGCGATACTCATGGACTCTGACTTTGCACGCTGACTTTACTCAGACTTCCAACAAGGCGACGGCGATGACCGACTTCAGATCAACCCGACTTCCTGGAACTTGGCCTCGACGATATCCTTGTCGAACGGCTTCATGATGTATTCGTTGGCGCCGGCATGAAGCGCGCGCGCGATGTGAGCGACGTCGTTCTCGGTGGTGCAGAACACCACTTTCGGCCCGTCGCCGCCGGGCAGCCGGCGCAACACCCGCAGGAAGTCATAGCCGTCCATTTTCGGCATGTTCCAGTCGAGCAGGATTGCGTCGGGCAATTGCCGCTTGCAGGTTTCGATGGCTTCCTCGCCGTTCTCGGCTTCCACGATCTGGAAATCGAGCCCTTCGAGGATTCGCCGCGCCACCTTGCGGATGACGCTCGAGTCGTCGACAACCAAACAGGTCTTCATAATGTCCTCACTCCACGCTTCGCGGGCGAACCCGCTCTGATTTCACTCGCGTTCCAAACACATTCGTCGTCATCGCCGACCCTCATGCCGCCGCGGCTTCAGGGCTGAGATCGAGCACCCGGTCGATGTCGAGAACGACCAGGAGGTGCCCATCGAGCCGATACACGCCCGCGGCGACGCGGCTGAGATTGCGGTCGAGATTGATCGGGTTTGGCTCGCGCTCGTCGTCGGGCAGCTTGAGCACTTCGCCGACCGTGTCGACCAGAAGGCCGAACGATTCGCCGCGCGACTCGATGCCGATCGCCATCGGTACCTGCCCCGCTTCGCGCGCAGCCAAATCGAGCCGGCTGCGCAGCTCGATTGCAGTGACGATGCGGCCGCGCAGATTGAGCACGCCCGCGATCTCCGGGCCGGCGAGCGGCACGCGTGTGATGCTCGACAGCTTGAAGACGTCCTGCACGCATTCGATCGGCAGGCCGAACATCTGCTCGGCCGTGGTGAAGGTGACGTAGTCGCTGAGCTGGGTGTCGTTCATGGTGTCATGCCGCCCGGTCAAGGTCGGCGCCTTGTTCCTTGATCGCGGCAACCAAGCCGGCGCGATCAAACTTGGCGACAAAATCATGAAAGCCAGCGGCGCGGCCGCGTTCCACGGTCTCGGCGGATACCATTGTGGCGAGCGCGATAATGGGGACCGTCGCAGCCGCCGGCATGGCGCGCGCCGCCTCGGCGAGCGCAAAGCCGTCCATCTCCGGCATCTCGATGTCGGTGACGATGAGGTCGAAACGCGTGTCGGATTTCAGCGCCGCGAGCGCGTCAGCCGCCGACGCCGCCGCGACCACCCGATAGCCGGCGGCCTTGATCAACGGCGCCAACAGTTCGCGGAAGAACGCGGAATCGTCGACCAAGAGCACGTTGCGCGACCGCCGCGCCGCCGACGGATCGCGGCGGCGGAACCAATCCTCGAAAGCCTGCGGCAGGAAATGGCCGACGTCGATGATTTCCGTGGTCGCGCCCTTGATCACGGCATAGCCGAGCAGGCCCGGACGGTCGCTCGATACTTCGATGTCGAGCCGCTCCTCGACGATATCGATGATCTCGTCGGCAACGAGGCCCATGGAGCGGCCTTGATCGGAGAACACCAGGATGGGCTGCGCGCCTTCCTTCTTGAGGCTGGTTTGCGTATCGATCCGCAGCAACGGCATCAGCTGATCGCGATATTGCACCAGATGGCGGCCGTCGGAGACTTCGATCTTGCGGCAATCGATTTCCTCGAGCCGCGTCACCAGCGACAGCGGCACTGCCTTGGGCTGCTGCGAGCCGGCGCGGAACACGAGCAACGACACCGTATCCTCGTCGCTCTCCTCTTCGCGGCTCTGCAGTTCGGAATTTTCCGCACCAGCCGCGGCGACGACGGCGCGGCCGAGCGCCTGCGCGACGCCGTTCGGATCGATGATCATGATCACGGAGCCATCGCCGAGAATCGTCGTGCCGGAAAATACCGGAATGTGGCGCAGCTTTGACGACATCGGCTTGATGACGATTTCCTCGGTGTGAAAGACGCCGTCGACGACGACGCCGAACACCTGGCTGCCGACCTGCGTCACCACGACAAAGCCGTTCTCGTTGTCGCAGGCGCCGAGGCGGAAGACTTCCTTCAGACGCACGAGCGGCAGCAGCTTGTTGCGCAGCCGCAGCACCGGCGCGTCCTTGATATGCTCGATGCGGTGCTCGCCGCTGTTGCCGGCACGAACCAGCTCGAGCACTGCGAGCTGCGGAATGGCGAAGCGCTCGCCGCCGGCCTCGACGATAAGCGCCGATACGATCGCCAGCGTCAGCGGGATTTTGATGGTGAACGTGGTGCCGGCGCCGCTTACGGACTTCAAGTCCACGGTGCCGCCGATTTGCTCGATATTGTTGCGCACGACGTCCATGCCGACGCCGCGGCCGGAAATGCTCGTCACTTTCGCTGCGGTGGTGAAACCCGGCGTGAAGATGAAATTGCAGATTTCCGCGTCCGACTTGGCGGCAAGCTGGGCTTCGCTGGCAAAACCCTTCTCGACGACCTTGGCCCTGATGCCGGCAAGGTCGAGGCCGCGGCCGTTGTCGGAGATTTCGATGATGATGTGGCCGCCCTCGTGCCAGGCGGACAACCGTATCGTGCCCTTCGACGGCTTGCCGGCGGCGATCCGCTCGGCCGGCGATTCGATGCCGTGATCGGCGCAATTGCGCACCAGGTGCGTGAGCGGATCCTTGACCAGATCGAGCACCTGGCGGTCGAGCTCGGTGTCGGCGCCGCGCATCGAAAGCTCGATGTCCTTGCCGAGTTCGGCGCACAGATCGCGCACGACTCGAGGCAATTTCTGCCACGCATTGCCGATCGGCTGCATGCGCGTCTTCATCACGCCTTCCTGCAGCTCGGCGGTGACGTTGGAGAGCCGTTGCAGCGGCACCTTGAAGTCGGAATCCTCGTGGCGGCGGACGATCTCGAGCAACTGGTTGCGGGTCAGCACCAGCTCCGAGACCGTTGTCATGAGATGATCGAGCGTGTCGACGTTGACGCGAATCGAATGGTTGGCGAGCCGGTCGCCGCGCTCCTCGTCGGGCCGCTCGGCCACGGGCTTGTCCTGTTTCTCGGCTCTTTCGGGCGGCTCGGGCTTGTCGGGCATTTGGTGCTCGACCGGCGCTGATGCCGGCGACGGCGCGACCTGTGGCGGCGCTGCCGCCTCTTGCCGCGCCATGCGGCCAAGCGGATCGATGAGATCGCGGTCGCCGCCTTCCGGTTCCCGCTCGCTCTTCTCGATGGCGTCGAGGATCGATTTGATCCGGTCGATGGTGGAGAGAATGAGCGTGACGGCTTCCGCGGTGACCGGCATGCCGTCGCGGAATTTACCCATCAGCGTCTCGGCGGCATGGGTCAGCGTTTCCAGCCGCGGCAGCGCGAGAAAGCCGCACGTGCCTTTGATCGTGTGAACCAGGCGAAAAATATTGCCGAGAATGGCGCCGTTGTTCGGTTCCTGCTCGAAGCGGACGAGTTCGGCGTCGACCAGATTGAGACTCTCGTTGGTCTCAGTCAGGAATTCACGCAACAGGTCGTCCATACAGGCGCCCTCGACACCGCGGGTGTGTGCCGGCTGGCACCCGCCCCGCTTGCAGACCTATGGAGAGACGCGCACGGCGCGCGCCCCCGTCGCCAGGCACGCCGCGCCTGATCGGACCCCCTCAGTCTGTTGCCAAACGGTTTAATTTCAGTTGCGGCGGGCGCCGAAAGAGACGTTGGCAGTCGCCAAATAGCTCCCTGCACTCCTAGCTTGCGCTCACCACCACGGTCTCGCGTTCGGCCGCGGCCGAGACAGTAAGACCGCAATCCCGCGCCAGGATGCCCGTATAGAGCGGCTGGATGGCATGGGCATCGACCGGATGCGCCGGACTGCCCACCAGAAGTCCGGCGGTGGCCTCGGCCACGCGGGCATTAAGCCCCGATGCCGTGAGCCGGAACCCCTTGCCGCCCTCGGCCGGATCGACCGTGATCGTACCGCCGCGCGGAATGGTGCCGACCGCGACCAGCAGCATGTTCAACAAAAGCTTAACGCGGTTCTTTGGCAGCAATTCGCGGGGCAGATTCCACACGATCGTGGTTTTGTCGTCGCCGAGGAGCCCGCGCGCGACCTTTTCGGCGTCCCCGAGATCAATCTGGGCGCCGGCCGAGCCCGCAGCGCCAAAGGCGAGCCGGCAGAATTGCAGCTTGGCCGAGGCCTGGTGCGCGCTCTTCTTGATCAGATCGAGAGCGAAAACCCTGGTTTCCTCGTCCTTGTCCTCGTCCATGACCTCGAGGCCGTTGACGATGGCGCCGACCGGGCTGATCAGATCATGGCAGACGCGAGAGCACAGCAGCGCGGCAAGATCGAGGGCGCCGATGGCGATGGGACTGGACGGTGCGGACATGCGCGGCTCCGCTGGGGCTGCGGGGATTTAGGGCAGTGCCTGTCACAGCCTAGCCGATTCGGCAATCGTGCCCCGCCATTCCAGCCGTGCTAGAGCGGCATTCCTTCATCGGGCTGAATCGCCGGGAACCGTCGTGCCAATCCTCCACGCCGCTGCATGCGCTGGTCTCATGGACGAGCTGACCGGGATCACCATGCGGGCTGCGGCGGCGATCCTGGATTTCGCCACCGACGCGGGCGTGCGCAGCAAGGCGGACGGTTCGCCAGTGAGCGCAGCCGACGAAACCGCCGAGGCCATCATTTGCGACGGCTTAATGCGGCTTGCTCCGGACTTGCCGATCATTTCGGAGGAGCACGCCGCGCGCGAAACGCCGAGGCCGGTGGCAGGCGGCAGCTACTTTCTGGTCGACCCGCTCGACGGCACGCGGGAATTCATCGCCGGCCGCGACGAATATACCATCAATATCGCGCTGATGACCGATGGAGCGCCGCTACTTGGCATCATCTGCGCGCCAGCGCTCGGCGATCTTTGGCGCGGCATCGTCGGCCGCGGCGCCGAGCGGATTTCATTTGCATCCCGCATCGACACGCCAACGCCGATCCACACCAGGCCGCGGCCCAAAAGCGAAGCCGTCGTCATGGTGAGCCGCTCGCATCTCGAAGCGCGCACCAAAAGCTATGTCGACGGTTTGCCGGGGGCCAAGCTCGTGCAAAGCGGCTCGTCGATAAAATTCTGCCGGTTGGCCGAAGGCTCAGCCGACCTATATCCGCGGCTCGCTCCGACCCACGACTGGGATATCGCGGCCGGCCACGCCATCCTCAAAGCCGCCGGCGGCAACGTCACGGCGCCGGACGGCACGCCACTGGTCTACGGCAGCAATGATCTTTTGATTCCGGCTTTCCTGGCCTGGGGCGATCCCTCGAGCGCCGTTCCGGTCAAGGGCTAAGCGCGCGCCTGACGTCGGGCCATTTGCGTTCGGCCTCGGCGCTCAGCCGGTCGGCGTCACCGGCGAATTTTTCCAGCCGGGCCCGGTCGTAGAACAAATAAAGCCGTTCGCCGGCGATCAGCCACACATTCGGGTTGCCGGCGACCGCCACGCCGCGGGTGACGCCGATCGGGTCGTAGCCGCCGAATTTCGGCATGTAGATATCTGGCTGCGCGGCAAACGCGTCGCGATTGCCGACATTGCGGAAGCGCCAGATCGCGCCGCCATAGCGCAATTCGAAATCGGCCCTTCCGGTCACCGGCCGGCCGTCGGTGAAAAAGGCGACCGGATCATAGCCGCCGATCGCCAAGCCAGTGTGCCAGTCCACCACCAGCCGTTCGGTGGTGGCGGCGATGGCGGCCGGCCCGCCGGCCGGGAGCGCCAGCAGGACGCCCGCGACAGCCGCAAAACCGGCGCACAATCGCTTCCGTTTCTGCCGCGCTGCGGTCATAGTTCTGGCGAAAGGTGCAATGATTCGGATGGCCTCAGCGAGAGTTAATCGAAGCGTGTGAGCAAGGGGTTAAGGGGGAACTCGCCATGAATTCGCGCCGCTGGCTCGCCGTCGTTGCGCTACTTTTCGCCGGATCGTTTTTGGCCGGATTGGGCGTGGCGCCGGTCGTCGCGCAGACCGCGCCGGCCGAGCCGCCGACCGGCGCGGTCACGCCCGGCCCCGCCGGCCCGCCGCAGCAGCAAGCGCCGCGGGACGACAGCCGATTCCAGCCGGGCGAGCTCATCGATGCCGGGCATCGCTTCTTCGGCGGCGTATCGCGCGGGCTGGCCATGGTGGTCGAGAAAGCCGTGAGCCAGTGGGGCCTGCCCAACGGCTATGTGCTGGGCGAGGAAGCCGGCGGCGCCTTCGTCGGCGGCCTGCGCTACGGCGACGGCACGCTCTACACCAAGAATGCCGGCGATGTGCGGGTGTTCTGGCAGGGGCCCACGCTCGGCTTCGACGCCGGGGCCGACGGCGCGCGCACCATGATGCTGGTTTACAACCTGCCGCGGACCGCGGCGATCTTCGACCGCTTCGGCGGCCTCGACGGCTCGGCCTATTTCATCGGCGGCTTCGGCATGACCGCGCTCACCGCCAATAATATCGTGCTGGTCCCGATCCGCTCGGGCGTGGGGCTGCGCCTCGGCGCCAATCTCGGCTACCTCAAATTCACCCAGCGGCCGACCTGGAACCCGTTCTGACGTCCGGCGGCACTTGAATCCGACACCGGCTTTCGCAAGCCGACCCCGCTCGCGTCGGGGCTGCGCCTTCGCGTGACGGAAACGCGACAGCGCAAAACTCTTCGCAGCTAACAATGGCGCGGCGACGAAAGTCGGTTTAGGTTAACGGCCGGTGAATGTGGTGCGGTGCGTATCCGCATGGCAGGGTGCCGCGATGCGGACGGAGGCGTAGTCTCATGATCGAACCGGTCATGTATTTCGGCATCGGTTTTCTGGTTGCGGCGCTGCTCGGACTGCTGTTCGTCCCGCTGGTTCATAACCGTGCCGTGCGCCTGACCATGCGCCGCCTCGAAGCGGCGACGCCGCTCTCGATCGCCGAAATCCGCGCCGACAAGGATCAGTTGCGCGCCGAATTTGCCATGTCGACCCGCCGCCTCGAAATGAGCGTGGCGCAGATGAAGACCAAGACGACGTCGCAGCTCGCCGAGCTCGGCAAGAAGGCGGACGCCATCAATCAGCTCAAGAAGGAGCTCGGCGAGAAGACCGCCACGATCTTCGCGATCGAGGCCCGCGACAAGACCCAGCGCGAGCAGCTGCGCACCACCGAAGAGGAATTCCAGCTCAAAAACAGCGCGCTGCGCGAAGTCGAACGCACGCTTGCCGACAAGGAGGCCGAGCTGGTCAGGCTGGTCGCCGAACTGGGCGAGCATTCGATCACGTCCGACAGTCAGAGAGTCGAGCTTGCCGCCTTGCGCACCCAAGTCGAAGCGATGAAGGTCAGCGTCGCCGATTACGAGCGCACGGTGAAGGACATCGAGCTGCGTCGCAATCGCGAGCGCAGCGAGTCCGAAGCGACGGCGGCGGAATTGGCCGCGGCCCGCGAAAAGCTCGGCAGCCTCGGCGAGCGCACCACCGATCTCGAGCGGCAGCTCCTGCTGCAGACCACCGAAGCCGAGGTCCTGCACAAGCGGGTGCAGGAGCTTGAATCAAAGCTCAACGACCAGGGCCGCGCGCTCGCCGAACGCGATTACCAGATCGAAAAGCTGCGCAACGACGCCGAAGCCGCGCGCCAGACCGAAACCGATCTGCGCAGCGAATTGGCGTCGGTCGGCGGCCGCAGCTCGATCGCTTCCGACAAGTTCCGCTCCGACATCAAGCAGCTCGAAGCGCAGCTCGCGCTCGCGGTCGAGGAGCGCAACAAGCTGCAGCGCGAGCTGGCGATCATGAAGCGCGATGCGGAATCGACCTGGGCGTCCGAGCGGGTCGAGAATGCGCTGTTGCGCGAGCGCATCAACGACGTCGCCGCCGAGGTCGCCCGCCTCACCGCCGCGCTCGAAGGCCCGGGCTCCACAATCGTCTCGATGCTCGCCGTCGACGCGCCCGCTTTACGCCAAGGCGGCGTCCAAGGCGCCGCACCCGTCGTCGATATCAACGGCAAGCCGCGCGAGGCGTCCGCCGGCGGCATGGATTCGCCGCAGGAAAACAAGACCACGCTCGCCGACCGCATCCGCGCGCTGCAATCGACCGCCTCGCGGGTGGCGTCGTCGAACTAAGCTTCGCTTGACACCCTGCCGAGCCGCTTCCTATTAACTTCGACCTGATGGTCTCGGGCGCTTAGCTCAGCGGGAGAGCGTTCCCTTCACACGGGAGAGGTCGTAGGTTCAATCCCTACAGCGCCCACCAGCCTCCGCAGTTAAGGCCAGTGGGCCAGCTATTTGCATCGCGGCTGCGACTTCCGAACCCGCAGACGCTTGGCTCCTCAAGTCTCAATCGGGCACCGCGAGATCGATAACCGTAAAGCCTTCCTTGCGCGCAGCCGCGGCAAATCGATCGTCGAGCGTGACCACCTCCAACGATGCAGGCCGCCGCTCCGCGGCCAGGAATGCCGCGGCAAGCTGCAATGCATCGGCGGCGCGTAACGAATGGACGCGAAGAAACCGCCCGGCCGTTTCCCGAATTGCGTCGCTCGGATCGACCTCGTGCCAACCGGCAACAAGTTGTCGCAACCGCACCAGCGCGGCCGTTATCGCGGCCTCATTGAGCGCGCCTTCGCGTTCGAGGCGGGCCAAGGCCGAAATGCATTCGACCTCGGAACCCCACCACGCCAGTATGACGGAATCCTCTGCAGCGAGCGCCTGAAGGCGCCGCGTTGACGATTCGGCAACGAGCAGCGGCACGACCGCCGAAGCGTCCCAGAATCTCACCGCCCCTCGCGTCGCTCGGCAATGAGCGCCGCTACTGCCGATGCTCTGGCCTTCGGGCGCGGCGGCGGCGTCTCGAACAGCATTCGCGACGGCGAGGAGCGGCTCGGCCGTACGACGCCGTCACGGATGAGCCGCGACAGCCGGCCCGCCGGATCGGATGTGCCGGCGCTCGAAACGGGTTCGAGGCGCGCAACCGGGCGCCCGCGGTCGACGATCAGAACCGGATCGCCGCCCTTGAGGCCATCGATGAGGGCACTCAAACGGTTCTTGGCTTCGGTTATGCTGGCCTTTTTCATCAGAGCTACAATAGCTTTGTCATTTAAGCTCTTCAAGCGTTATAGGCCGCGCGCGCGACCCACGTGCGATCTCACCGTTCTGCCTCCCCATTCGCCTGCGGGCTGACCGCCGCGGCCATGTCGATACCGATGCGCGTATCGGATCGTCAATTAATGATCGCTTAATCACCGCTGCAACGGCTCCGGCCGATGCCCCTAGGATTCGAATTCCATTTTAAGTTTTTCTTCTTCGCCCGCGCATAGTGTTCAAAAACCAACCCCGTTTGCGGCGCGCTTTAGCAATCGGACGGCACATCACCCGCGGCGCCCGCCGCCCTGGAATCGTTGTCGAGCGCTGCGTATGGCGAATACCCAACCGTCAGATCAAATGCCGGATTCGCCCGCCGACGGCGACACCGGGCCAGCGGCGGCTGCGCCCGCGGCTGTTGCGAGCGAAACCGCGCAATTGCAGCAGCTCCTCGCCGAATCGAAGGACAACGAGCGGGAGGCGCGGCGCGCACTGAGCGTTCTCGCATCCATTATCAAGCACCTGCCGGTGGGCGTGACGGTGCAGGCCGAGGACGGCAAGCCGCTGTTTGCCAACGACATGGCCGCTGAATTTTCCGGCCCGGCGCCGAACGATGCCGCGCCAGGGAGCGGCGAAGGCATAGCGGCGCAAATAAACGCGCCCACCGTGACCATGACCGAGGATCGCGTTGCCGGCGCGGGCGGCGAACGCACGCTTTTGAAATATTGCCGCCCGGCGCGCATTCACGACCGCGCCGTGCTGGTGACGGCCGCGATCGACCACACCGAACGCAAGCAGGCCGAGGTCGAGCTGTCGCGACGCGCTTATTTCGACGACCTGACCGGATTGCCGAACCGCACGTTGATCCAGGAGCACGTCGAGCAATTGCTGGTCAGCCCGGAACCGTCGCCACGGTTTGCCCTGGCATTTCTCGACATCGACAACTTCAAGCACATCAACGACTACTATACGCACGCCATCGGCGACGCGCTGCTGATGAAGGTGGCGCAACGGATCGCAACGAATGTTCGCCCGTCCGATATTCTCAGCCGCATCAGCGGCGACGAGTTCCTCCTGGTCGTGCATCCTCTTGCCTGCGACGAGGATCTTGCCGCGCTCATCGACAGCCTGCTGCAGCAGCTCAAGGAGCCGTTCCTGATCGAGGGATTCGAAATATTCACCTCGGCGTCGATCGGCTTGAGCATCTATCCCGACCACGGCCGCAATTACGAGATGCTGCGCCGCGCCGCCGATACCGCCATGTATCGCATCAAGGAGGGCGCCAAGGGCGGCGCCGCGCTGTTCGATTCCGACATGGGGCGGGCGATGACCAAGAGGATGGCGCAGGAGCAGCGGTTGCGGCTCGCCGTCCGCGACGGCCGCTTCTGCTGCGCGTTCCAGCCCAAGGTCGATATCCGCAGCCAGGAAGTGGTCGGCGTCGAAGCGCTGATTCGCCTGCGTGACGAGGACGGCGAGATCCAGACGCCCGGCGACTTCATCGGGCTGGCAACCGAGCTTGGCCTGATCGACGATATGGCCCACCTGGCGCTCGATCAGATCGTGCGCTCGATGGATCTGATCGACGAAGCGTTCGGCCCGCACGTCACGGTCAGCATCAACATCGCGGCTAAGCAGGCCTGCAATATCCAATTCATGCGCGACTTCTGCGACGAGCTGAAGTCGACGACCTATGCCAGCCGCTTCATCGTCGAAGTCACCGAGGACGCGTTCGTCGCCAAAAGCCTGTTTCAGTCGCAGGTCCTGCCGATGCTGCGCGAGATCGGCGCCCGCGTCTCGATCGACGATTTCGGCACCGGCTATTCGTCGCTGGCGGCGCTGGCCGACATCACCGCCGACGAGCTCAAGATCGACCGCTCGTTCATCACCGATATTCACAAGCGCTCGCGCAGCCAGAGCATCTTGAAGGCCATCGAGGCGCTCAGCGAGCCGCTCGGCATGACGGTGATCGCCGAAGGCGTCGAGACCTTGGAAGAGGTCGCCTTCCTGCAGGCCGCCACGCGGATCCGCTATGCGCAAGGCTACTATTTTTCCCGGCCGATCATGATGGAAGACCTGACGGGGACGCGCAATGGCGGTTCCGGCAACTCCCGTTCCCATGCCATGCAGCGGGAACAGTCGCCGCTGCGCGCGCGGCGCTAGGTGCACGGCAACGCGGCGGTCGCCGCGCAGCGCGGCGAGCAGACCTGGCAACAGACAGATTCAGCAACGAACGGATTTGGCAACGAGCGGATTTGGCTAATTCTTGCTTAAGCGGCGTCACGGCAGGCTTTGCCGTGCGAATCCGGGCAGGTCCGGCGCACCGTGCACGAGTTCCCCGCTACGAAGCGCATTGTCTTGGCCGTATTAACGGAATTTCCAGCCCGCTATGCCACTATAAAACCAAGCTGAACCGACGTTCGCGAGACAAACCCAATTGGCGTGGCGGGACGAACACGCCGATCCACGTTTAGCAGTCAAAAGGTGACAGCCGATGCTGCAGGTCGCTCTCCTGGGTCAAGTCAATTCGGTCCGCGGCTGCCACGCCAGCGTCGGGCTTACCGGCGCCTCGCCCAACGGTCCCGAGGAAACCCGCGCGACGGTCGGCAAATTCCTCGGCGTCTGCGCCAATAAATCGCTGCTCATAGGCCTCATCACCGACGTCTCGCTGCAGCCGGGACCGACGCCGCAAGACCAGCCTGTCGCCATGGCGCAGCTCGAGCTCATCGGCGAAATCTCCAACTACGATTCACCGTCGGCGCGCTTCCAGCGCGGCGTCACCACCTATCCGGCGATCGGCGATACGGTGACTTTCATCGCCGCGCGCGAGCTGCGCCTGATCTTCCATTCCGGCAACTCCCGCATGATCGACATCGGGCATCTGCAGCTCGATGCCGCCATTGCCGCCCGACTCGATGTCGACGAAATGGTGAGCAAGCATTTTGCCGTGCTCGGCACTACCGGCGTCGGCAAATCGAGCGCGGTCGCGCTGTTGCTGCAGCAGATCGTCGAGGCCCGCCCGGATCTGCGCTTCTTCGTTCTCGACGTCCACAATGAATACAGCCGCTGCTTCGGCGACCGCGCCCAAGTGCTCAATCCGAGCAATCTCAAGCTGCCGTTCTGGCTGTTCAATTTCGACGAGATCGTCGACGTGTTCTTCGGCGGGCGGCCCGGCCTCGATGAGGAGATCGACTTCCTGTCCGAGGTCATTCCGCTGGCGAAATCGCTGTATGCCCAGCAGTTCTCCGCCCAGAGCCGGCTGAACGCGAAGAGCGGCGAGGTCGGCGCGCGCTATACCCTCGACATCCCGGTGCCCTATCGCATTGCCGATCTCATCACGCTCTTGGATTCGCGTATGGGCAAGCTCGAGAACCGCTCCTCGCGCATGATCTATCACAAGCTGATCACCCGCATCGAAAGCGTTTGCGGCGATCCGCGCTATGCCTTCATGTTCGAGAACGCCAATGTCGGCGGCGACACCATGGCGGAAATTCTGGCGACGCTGTTCCGGCTGCCGCCGAACGGCAAGCCGATGACCATCATGCAGCTGGCCGGATTTCCGTCCGAAGTGGTCGACGCCGTGGTCTCCGTCACCTGCCGCATGGCTTTCGACCTCGGCCTGTGGAGCGACGGCACCAATCCGGTGCTGCTGGTGTGCGAGGAAGCGCATCGCTACATGGCGGCCGACCACAATATCGGCTTCGCGCCGACGCGGCGTGCCATTTCGCGGATCGCCAAAGAGGGGCGCAAATACGGCGTCTTTCTCGGCCTGGTCACGCAGCGGCCCGCCGAGCTCGACCCGACGATCCTGTCGCAATGCAGCACGCTGTTTGCGATGCGCATGACCAACGAGCGCGATCAATCGCTGCTGCGCTCGGCGGTCGCCGATACCGCGGCCAATCTCTTGGCGTTCCTGCCGTCGCTCGGCACCGGCGAAGCCTTGGCGTTCGGCGAAGGCGTGGCGCTGCCGACGCGGCTCAAATTCAAGCAATTGCCCGACAACCTGTTGCCGAA
>Ga0307476_10001650_pt1 | contig 13546 bp, 9 predicted proteins | sample atmos_gasesECM2C_2_FD_203314 | JGI IMG/M metagenome (GOLD analysis project Ga0307476, IMG submission 203314) | Hardwood forest soil microbial communities from Morgan-Monroe State Forest, Indiana, United States - atmos_gasesECM2C_05 | ecosystem: Environmental > Terrestrial > Soil > Temperate... | reverse complement strand
CCGACAAGAGCTCGCTCTCCTCGGCGGCATCCGGCTGCAGCAACTCGTGATCGTTGCGATGTTCGAAGCCGACGTTGACGCCGATGCCCTCGGTCGCGAGCGGCGAGGTGATGCCATACTGGCCGAGCTTACCGGTCGCATCGGCATGCAAGGTGCGCAAAGTCGCGGATCCCGTCGCGGTGCCGAGCAAGTACAGATAATTGAGGGCTGCCTGCGTGACGCCGCCATTGCTGAAAATGTTGTAGGGCACGCAGCCGCGGTTACTGCCGCTGATGCAGCTCGGATTGGCCGCAGTTCCCGTCACCAGCAGCGCGTTGGTGATGCTGTCGTAGCTCAAGTATTTTTGGTTGGAGTCTGAAAACGCCGTGTAGAAGTATTGACCATACAGGTCATAGCTCCACGCGTCCGCGAAGGTGCCCTTGGCGCCAAAGACCGCGCGATAATTGGTGTGCTCAAAATCGATGAAACGATCTCCGCCTTCAACGTTGCGCCGGCCGATCCGCACTTGCGCGGTGGCGGAGCCCGGGTTCGCGGTGTCCGCCGCAATTTGCGCCGGCGTGCAGAGGATTCCTTGCTCCTGGGGGCTTAGCAAGGGATTGCTGCAATTGACGTAGTAGTCGCCGGCGCCGGTCGGATCAAGCGGATTGCTGTCCTTGAACAACGCGGCGGGCGCCACTTGCTGGTGGGTCTTGTCGTCCATGAAAAAGAATTCGGTATAAGGCTGGAACCAGTCGTAGATTTCCTCGTGCGCCATGAAGGCGGCGTTGTAGCGATCATCCTCGCGCGTCATGTAGATGAACGGCTGAGAGTTGTAAATCGCGGGTGGGGTGGTCGCGACGCTTCCGTTGGGCACGAAACTCGTTCCCGAGACGCTGTAGACGGTTCCCTTATTGGGTCCAGACGCCGGTTCAAACCAGTTCGAATTGGAGGAGCCGCCGCACGTCAGGCCGGTGACGTTCTTATTGGCATCCTGAATCGGATCCAATTGACAGGCGCCGAAATCGCGTTGGCTGCTCGCAACCGGATCGGCATGCCGGTAGCTCAAGAAAGCGGTGACGTTGCCCTTGCCGTCCGCGAAATTCGTGCCCATGAGCAGGTCGAAGGATTTGTTTTGGCCGTCCTTGGCCGTGCCGTTGGGCGGCGTGCCCCCAAATTGCTCGACCAGGTTTTGGACGATCGTGTCGTGGTTTTCGTGCCAGTACTCTCCGACTTGTCCGTCTAGCTGAAAGCCTTCGAAATCTTTCTTCATGATGAAGTTCACCACGCCGGCGATGGCATCCGAGCCGTAGGCCGCCGATGCGCCGCCGGTGACGACTTCGACGCGCTCGACCAACCCGGCTGGAATTTGATCGAGGTCCGGCGCCGGCTGTGCGATGGCTGTGTTCGGAGAACCAACGCCCAGACGCCGGCCGTCGATGAGCACCAGCGTGCGTGCCGGTCCGAGGCCGCGCAGGTCCGCCGTTGCGACGCCGCCGGCTGTCGCCAATCCGGACGTGCCGTTGCCGAGATCTTGGCCAAGATCGTTATTATAGTTTTGCGGCAGTTGGGTGATGATGTCGCTGATGTCGGTTTTTCCCGATACCTGAATGGATTTCGAGGAGACAACCTGGATCGGGCTCGTGCTCACCTCATTCGGAGAGGCGATCCGCGATCCGGTGACGACGATTTCCTGCAGAGGCCCCGATTCCGCTCCGGCAGCTGTCGCCGGCTGCGACGCCGGAGTCGGGGGCGCCTGCGCCAGCCGGATCCTATCTTCAGCCGTGCGTTTCTTCTCGTCCGGAGTCGTCGCCGAGATTGCCCCGCCGGACTGCGCTTGCAGCGAAATCCCGGCCCCTTCGTTAGGCGGGGAAGTCGAGATCGGGATGACAGTGACGGTTTTGTCGTCAAGATAGCGGTATGTCAATCCGGTACCCGACAATAGCTGTTCCAAAGCTTGATTCGCCGTGATGTCTCCATTCGCACCGTTGGTACGTATGTCCCGCACGGTGTTCGACAAATACAGGACCTGCAATCCGCGGCTTTGCGCCAATTGCTTGAGTGCGGGACCTAAGCCCTGCGCGGCGATATGGGTCGGCTCATGGATGGATGCGCTCGCGCTATTCGCGAGGGCGAGACCGATGCTGCAAAGGCAAAGCGCGGCGGCGACAACGGCAATACGCAATAGCGCCCACGCGCCTCTTGCGGGGACTTCGATGGCGGCCCGCCAATGCGGCCGCCGATCCCGATTGGAGTAGAGCGTTGTCACATAGAAAATGGGTATGTCAGCGCGTTTCGCGGCGAAGAACGCGCACTTGCTTCTCCGTTTCGATTACCTGAATCGAGTTCTGGCTGCGCAAAAAATTGATGAGCGATGCGGGGTCCGTCGAAGAGTACACGCCGCTGATCTTGAGACTTCCCAATACACCGTCACCGATGGTCAAAGGGCGCCGATTGTAGCGATTGAACTCCTCGGCCACATCGCTGAGCGGCGTTTCTTCGAATATCAGACGCTTTTGTACCCAGGCCGTGGCAACCGCAGTGTCGGTGCGGGTCGGCTTGGTTACGACGTGCGGCAGGACCGTGAGCTGTTCACCCGCGGATAAAACGATGGCGGCCGTCCCGGGACTGTTCAGGTCGTCGTAGGTTTCAACGCGGCCTTCGACCACGGTGACGACCGTCGAGGTCTGTTTCTTGTAGACATCGAATTCGGTTCCGACCGCGCGCACCTGCGCATCGCCCGCTTGCACCACAAATGGCCGTTGCTTGTCTTTCGCGACGCGAAACAAGGCCTGGCCTTCGAGCAATGTCACGGCGCGTTGTTCCGCGGTGAGGCGCACCTGAATTGTCGACCGCGCATTGAGCTCGACCGTCGATCCGTCGAGGAGTTGCACGGTGCGCTGCTCGCCGATTCCGGTGGTGTAGACCCCGTTTAATTCAGCGCGATCGAGGAAAAACACAGCCGCGACAGCGAGCAACACAACCGCCGCCAGCGCGACGGCTGCGCGCCGCGAAGGCCAGAACGCGCGCGGTCTCACGCCTGAAGGAGCTGTGCTCGAGCGCGGCCGGTCCGCGGGCAGCGCAATCACATCCGGCGCGGCGCGCGCCCGTTCGATCAGGGCCGCTATATCGATTCTGCCTTCGGGATCCGCGGTGGGCAGGTCCGCCCACACGCCGGATATCTCCAGATAAGCGTGGATATGCTCCGGCGAGCGGCGCAACCACTCGATGAAGCGCATGCGCGCGTCGCCATCGACGTCGTCGGCGCGGAATTCTATGAACCACGCGGACGCTTCGGCGATGATCGCGGGATGGGTTCTGCCGTTCGAGACTGCCACTTTCATAGTTTCATGGCGTTCTGGTTGGCTCGAAGATTCCGGCAATGCTCGACGGCGCGGGCAAGATATTTCTTGGCGGTTTCACGGGATACGCCCAGTTCATCTGCAACCTCCTGTACTGAATAACCCGCCACACGGTGCAAAACCAGCGCGGTCGCAACGCGTGTGGGTAGAAAGCCAAGCATGTGCTCCAGTTCATCGAGCCGTTGTGCGTGAGCGGCCTGATCGGACGGATCGTCGCTCGCGGAGGTCTTGAGCTCCGAAAAGACGTCCGCAACGTCCACCGACACCGGCTCGCTCGAGCGCCGTACGGCGTGCTGATGAATCACATGGCTTGCAATCGTAAATAGGTAAGCTTCCGGACTGCGAATGCTTTCGCTGCCGTTGACGCGCAACAATCGTAAGAACACCTCTTGGGCAAGATCGGGCACGTCCGCCGCATTGCGCAGCCGCACCGACAAAAAGCGGCGCAGACGCGGTCCATACCGGGCTGCAATGCCCGCAACGAAGCTGCGATTGTCAGGTGCTCCCACTTCCCCACCCCCGAGGCACAGTATTCCCCCTAGATGATTAGAGCGCTTTCTTTGAGGAAATGGGTATGCCCCTGGGACGAACGGGTATGCCTTTGGGACGAAATTGCCAAACGATGTCTGCTGCACGGCAGCATCGCTGCGGCGGGAAGCAACGTCCTCTCAACCCAGGAACATTTCTCCGATCGCGCGCCGGAATTTCTCGGCACCGAGCGCGAGACGCTGAGCGTAGGTCTCCTTGGCGTCGAGGCCGGCAACATAGCTCACCTGATCCTTGTTATCGGTGGCGGCCTCGTAGACTACTTCGGCGATCTGCTCGGCGCTCGAACCTTTCTCGCGACGCTTCGGGTCCATGAAAGTCTTCATGGTTTTCGCGATCGCTGACGTATAAGCGGCGTGTTGTGTCAGCACCAAGGAGCGCGTCGCGAAGTCCGTGCGGATTCCGCCCGGCGCAACTGTTTTCACCCTGATGCCAAATCCCGCCAGTTCAAAAGCCAGGCTTTCGCTCCAGCCTTCGAGGCCCCACTTTGTGGCGTGATAAACGCTGTTGAACGGGAAGGTGACCAGGCCGCCGATCGACGTCGTGGTAATGATGCAGCCCGAGCCGCGCTCGCGCATGGCCGGCAAGAATGCCTGCGTCACCCGCATTACGCCGAGTAGATTGGTGTTTATCTCAGCGGTCAATTGCGCATCCGTGGCGGCTTCGAAAGGCCCGGCCAATCCGTAGCCCGCATTGTTGAACAGCACATCCACAGGCCCCAGCTCGAGCGCCTGCTGCGCGGCTTGCGCAATTTGCGCAGGCTGGGTCACGTCGAGCCTGAGCACCTTCACGCCCGGCACGGTTTGCAACTCCTTCTCCTTGGACGGCTCGCGCATGCTGGCGATGACCTTCCAGCCCTTGCGGGCGAAAAGCAGCGCGGCAGCCCGGCCTAGGCCGGTCGAACTGCCTGTGATGAACAGGGTCTGCGCCATGAGATTCCCCCTAACGTTCGATGATTATCCGACGCCCATCGAGCGTGCCGATCAGAATGCTAGTATGCCTGCGAATACAAATCGGGTCCTAGGCCTGTTAATACACGCATGCACGCGCCATAGTGTTGCCATCACGGGGCCGCGCCGAGAATCGCATCAGCACCACCGCACCGACGGGATTGCCGGCTAGACATGTCATCGCAGTCGCCCTCGGCAACGCCATCGAGTTCTACGATTTCGTCACGTATGCGTTTTTCGCAGCCCAAATCGGCCGCGCGTTCTTTCCCTCCGATACCCCCGGCACCAGCTTGCTGGCATCGCTTGCCACCTTCGGTGCGGGGTTTCTAACCAGGCCTCTCGGGGCTTTCGTCTTAGGGCGTCTTGGCGATCGCATTGGCCGCAAACCGGCGATGATCGCGTCATTCACCTTGATCGGCATAGGCGTTACGGGCTTGCCGCTGATACCCCCGTACGCGTCGATCGGCATCGCCGCACCCATCCTCGCGATCGGCTTCCGGCTCATCCAGGGCTTCGCGCTCGGCGGCGAAGTAGGACCGAGTACGGCGTTTTTGATGGAGGCGGCACCGCCCTTGCGCCGCGGGCTATACATTTCACTCCAAGCGACCAGCGCGGATGTTGCCGTCATGGTGGCGGGCGTGGTCGGTGTCGGCCTCGCGAGCGCACTGGATCCCGCCGCACTCAATAGCTGGGGATGGCGCGCGGCGCTGCTGGCCGGCGCAGTCATCATTCCCTTCGGCTTGTTTCTGCGCCGCACGCTCGGCGAGACATTGCAGCCGTTGCGTGGTCGGCATGATGTTCCAACGACACGCAGTTACGGCCGGGTTGCCGCGGCGGGATTGGCGCTGCTCGCCTCCGGAACGACCACGAGCTACTTGCTCAACTATATGACGACCTATGCGAATTCAACCCTCGGCATGCCGGCCAGGATCGCCTTCGGAGCGACCGCCATTGTCGGTCTCTGCGGTGTCGTATGCGATCCTTTGGGAGGCTGGCTTTCGGATAAGGTTGGACGCAAGCCCGTGATCGTCATCCCCTGGCTGTGCTTGGCCTTTGCAGTCTTTCCCTGTTTCATGCTGCTCGAGCGTGAGCGCAGCAGCTTCGCACTCTATGTCGCATGCGCCGTACTGGCCTGCGCCTCGACGCTCGCTGCTTCCTCGGCGCTGATCGCGATCAACGAATCGCTTCCGCATCGGGTGCGTTCAGGTGCGTTCGGCATCATCTATGCGTTGTCGATCTCCATCTTCGGCGGATCGGCGCAATTCGTCGTGGCGTGGCTGACTCGCTTGACCGGCAACCCCCTGGCGCCGGCGTACTACATGATCGGCGGCGTGATTGTCGGCCTGATCGCGCAGAGCCTGATGCCCGAAAGCGCGCCGATCAAAGTCGGATCGGATTCGCCGCGGCGAGTTGCAGGGTCCTAGGTCCGTTTGCCGGCACCCGCCGGTGGAATTCAATCAGCCGTACCCAAATATCGCGGCAAGACGCTCTAAGCGTTTATGGTTGGACAAGAACAACGCGCTTTGGCGCAGCCGCGGGCCTTAAGGCTTCTTATTGTCGACAAGGAGCCGGCGGCGCGTTGTGCTTTCACCCAACTGTGCCATCAGGAGACTGATCTGCACATTGTGGGGGAGGCTGGCTCGGGTGGCGCCGCCATTGATGCCGTTGAGGACCTGGCACCCGATGTGATGCTCATCGACTTGGCGTTGCCCGATATGTCCGGATTTGATGTCCTCCGGGCGGCTGGAAACTCGATGGGACCGCTTGGCATCACGACCTCCCACCAACCCGAATACGCCGAACGCGCGATCGCGGAAGGGGCTGTGGATCATTTGGTCAAGCCGGTCAGCGCGGATCGCTTCGGCCATGCGATCCGCCGAGTTCGCCAGCGCTGTGGTATTGGGCAGGCTGCCGAAAGTCGATTGATCCGGCATATCCTGCATCTTCTGGCAAGGCGTCCAAAGCTGCTGGTCGGCGAGAGACAGCACCGGCTCTATCCGCTCGATGTCGAAAAGATCGACTACGTGGAAGCCGACGGCAACTATGTAACCATTCGAGTAGGCAACACGGAATACATCAGTCGAGACTCAATAAAGCACTTGGCGGCCGAACTGGCCGACTTTGGTTTCGTGCGGATCGACCGTTCAATTCTGTTGAATATTCGCGCGGTCCAATTTGCGGAACCGGCGGGTCATGGAACACTCGCCTTCACGCTCTCTTCGGGAGCTTGCTTATATTCCAGCAAGACATACCGCGAGGCGATCGTGCGAATGTTGCCGTGGCACCATTGCCGGGTAGGATCGGACGTCTGAATAGTAGGTCGCTCACCGGATCCTGCGCGAACACGCACAGCAGAGTCGTGTCGCTATTCTCGGCGTTGCTCCCTGTCAGGGAGCGTTTCATCCCAGAATTAAACGAAGTAGAGACAGCTATGTAATTGTCTTCCTCATGAGGCTCGCCGACCAAATCGCGCAATGTCGAACACCTTTCATCGTCGAAAATACGATCACCAAACGGCAAACGCGCTTGACGGGCGCGGCGGATTTTTCGAGTGCACTTGCCGCTTGCCCAACACGCTACAGCCTCAGTGATGACCTGGTGGGCCTGTGTACCGCGTTAGCTTACTCAAAGGGTGCGCGCACGCTCGCCTGCGCGGATCTCTTGCACGTGCCGGGCGAGCACGTGTGGATTGAATGGTGCGAAGCGCCATGGATCAAGGAACTCAACCGCTACGGCTTTCGCTCCGCTGCGCAGCATGCTCAAGCGGTAGGAAGGCGTGGTGCTTTGATTGAATCATCGCCGCAGGGCCGGCGCGGCTTGATAAAGAGCTTTTGGACCGACGGCGACAAAGAGATGGAAGTGCTCGCGAGCAGCATGGAAGCATATTTTGATTTCGATACCGACGTGGGCGAGGATCCAGCCGCCCCAGATGGCCGCAATGGCGCGACCATCAGTGTCTTCGATCGCACCGCCGGCAATGCTGATATTTTGCGACGTTGCTTTCGTTTCCGCTACGAGAGCACTTGGGCTGACTACTATGAACAGGCGCAACTGTTTACCTGCCAGGCCGATTCGATCGCGCGGCACGCGCTCGGCACGATTGCGATCGACATACCGGTGATCTTGGCGTTCCTCTTGCTGCTGGCAACTCGCCCAGGCCTGCCGCGTCGGGCTCTCATGCTGGAAAGATTGAACCAGGCGCGCATGAAGTCGGGGAAGACACCGCTCCTGGACCACATCGAAGTCTCTTCGCCGCTGCTGCCTGAATACAGATCCGCTGGAAGCGAAAGCGTGGCAAGCCATCCTCGTCGAGGTCCGCGGCTTCACCACGTGCGCGGACACCTGGTTCGGCGCGGCAGTCAATTATTTTGGCGAGTTCCTCACCTACGAGGCAATGCGCGATCCGGCATCGTTCGCAGCCGTACGGTGACGTGGACCCTGGATTGCCCCCCGGAGCAAAGGCCCGGCGCCGGAGCAGCATGCGAAGTCACAGTGCGGCCTGCGCAAATCCGCGAGAATTAGTGTGTCACAGCCTCGGCCGCTCTCTGCGCGATCTCAAAACGTTGGCTTCGAGAACTCTGATCGGTTTGATATAACGCCGTGAGGTAGGCGCTATCCCAATTGCTGAGGCCCAAGGCAATGCTCCTCGCGGGCGCAAACAATTGCAAAATCGACGGGGCGTCGCCGACATCCACTTCGATATCGATGTTTGACAATCCAATCATGGCGATGTAGTCGCTAAGCTGATGCAGATCGATGCCTGCAGTGCGGGTGGCATCGATGATTTCGAAGGCTGAAAGGAACTCCAATGGTGAGTTTCCAGTGAAAGGCGAGGGATCCGCATGGCTGTTGCTCGGGACGAAATGACCAAAGCGCGTCGTAGCGACGCGACCGATATCAATGTTTCGCCAGACGCGCACTGGGCGAGATCGAGTCGAATCGAGAAAATGGCGAATTTGCACCGCCGAGGCATTGCCGAAGAGCTGCTTATTCTTCGCATACCACGCGTTGATGACTTGATCCGGCTCAGCGGTCAAGACAACCACGAAGTTAGGTGTGCAAGCCTTCCCGGCCAGCGGGGCTCCGACGGCGGCGCTGATCTCCGATAAGCGCGTCAGCACTGACGACCGATCTTCAGGCCCCCAGCCCGCGGCAAGAAAGCAGATCGGCCTGTTCCAGCGAATCTGAGATTCATCATCTGAAAACCCCGTGTTTCGCGTGATCGCACGGACAAACGCTTGAACCCGCTCTTTGAGAATCGCTTGCTGCGCCTCGGCACCGGCACCGGCACCGGCACCGGCCGCGGCCGCGTGCGCATCGATCGCGCAGATGAAAATCGAAACCACGCCCAATATCGCCAAGCATAGTCGGACGAAATTGCGCGTTGATTGTGATCGAACAATTTTTCTGTCCATGGCGCACCTGCCGCGGCTCCGATCGAGAGGCTTGTATACATCGAGCATCCTGTCAATCAATGATTGATTCCTGACGTCGCGGCGATTGATTGCCGACGTCGCGGCCACCTCCCACAATTCCGCACCTTCGCTGAGACAATAGCCGAAGGGGCGCGCATTTGCCGCCGGAGAGCCACATGCAATGTGGCGGCGGCGTTCGCGGAGCGCGCAATGCCTCAATCTTCGGTTCGCTCCTCACTTCCCTAAAAAAGTTCATCACGTAACCGGTCGCCTCGTCTCAAGTTAGAGGCGGCTCATCACATTTTTGTGAACACAGCGGCGACCAACGCGTAGTTTTCGATGCCTACGATTGGGAGGCTGAGCCCGGACTTTGAGCGCCGTTGCCAGATCGCAACGGGAATCGGGCTGGAAGTCTCCCAACTGTCACGTCAAAGGGCAGGCAATAGAGCTTTAGGGAGAACGAAATGACGCTTGGACTACGAGTCGAAAGAAAAAGCGGCGCCCGTAACATCGCGCCAGGCGCAGCGAGTTCGCTTACTTTGCGCACCATATGGCAGCGATTACTCGTCGCCGCGGCGATTGCTCTCACCGGTCTGCCCGCCCTCGCGCAGCAGACCCCCGCTGCGGCTGCGGAACCCGAAGCCGCTCTTACGGAGATCGTCGTCACCGGATCGCGCATTGCCGCTCCGAATGAGGTCAGCACCAGTCCAATCGCGGTCCTATCGTCGAAATACATCGAAGTGTCAGGCAAGACTGACGTGAATGATCTCCTGATGCAGCTGCCGCAGAATTTCAATAACTCATTGGGTCAAGATCTCGGCAATACCACGACCGGATTGACCACGGCCGGCGGCGTGGCGACCGCAGACTTGCGGGGGCTAGGTCCAAATCGCACCTTGGTTCTCGTCGACGGCCGCCGCCTGGGTCAAGGCTCACCGTACACCTTCATCCAACAACCCGCCCCGGACCTTGATCAAATTCCGGCAGGCTTGGTCGAACGGGTCGAAGTCGTCACGGGCGGCGCGTCCGCGGCGTACGGCTCCGACGCCATCGCGGGCGTCGTCAACTTCATCATGAAGAAGAACTTCGAAGGTTTTCAAATCGACGGGCAGCTGGCGGAGTTTCAGCACGACAATAACGACACCTTTGTGCAGAACTTGGCAAGACAGTTTGGGATAACACCGCCGACCGGCAACATTGAAGACGGACGCCAGCGCAATTTTGACATGCTCATGGGAACGAATTTTGCCGACGGCAAGGGCAATATCACCGCCTTCCTAAGCTACCGGCACCAAGATCCGGTTGCGAGCAGCGATCGCGACTTTGGGAGTTGCCAGCTGAATCCAACGTTTGACGCGACCACCGGCCATATCAACGGCGTGGCCTGCGGCGGGTCTTCGAATTCAAATTTCTTTTCGCCGGAGAGCGGACCAAACAAGGGAACGGCTTATAGTGTCTTCGGGACAGGCTTCGTCCCCCTGGGCTCGGTGACTACGACGCCGCCGGCGTCGTTCAATTCACAGCCATATATTTACTTGTCGCGCGAAGATGATCGTTACAACGCCGCGTTCTTGGCGCACGACGATATCTCTGATTACTTCAAACCGTACGCCGAGTTTTATTTCATGGACGACAAGACCCATCAACAGGTCGCGCCCTCTGCTCTATTCAAAGATTTAAATCCGCTCGACCCTCTGACGGGAAATTACAATGTTAACTGTAATAATCCACTGTTGAGCGCGCAGGAGCAATCCATCCTTTGCACCCCGGCGCAGATTGCTGCCGCGAACGCGGCTCCCGATGTGGGATGCACATTTACGCAAACAGCAGGTGGTCCAGTCTTATCGCCGAACTGCGTGAACGTGCGCATCGGGCGCCGCAACGTCGAGGGCGGCGGACGCATTTCGGATTATGAGCATACGAATTACCGGCCCGTTTTCGGGTTCAAGGGCGATTTCGCAGACGCGTGGAGCTACGACGTCTATGGCCAGTACTATTACACGACGTTTTTCAACTCCAATTCAAAGTACCAGAGTTTCCAGGCCATCGATAACGCCCTGCAGGTGACGGGCACCGCCGCCGCGCCGACCTGCGTGAGCGGCTCGCCTTGCGTGCCATACAACATTTGGTCAGATGGCGGAGTCACGCAGCAGCAGCTCAATTACCTGTATCTGACCGGTACCGGTCAGGGAGCCTCGACGCTGCGCACGCTGCATGCCGAAGTAACGGGCAAGCTCGGCAACTACGGAATCACCTCGCCGCTCGCGACCGAAGGTGTCGGCTTGGACATCGGTTTCGAGCATCGCAACGATCACGAATTCTTCCAGCCGGATTCCGCCGAGCAGAGCGGGCTGTTGTCCGGATTCGGCAGCGCGGCGGTGCCGATCGACAACAGCATCTCAGTGGGCGAGGAGTTTGCCGAGCTGCGCGCGCCGCTCGTGCAAGATAAGCCGTTCGCCAAAGAGCTGTTGTTCGATACCGGATTTCGGCACTCCGATTATTCGTACGCCTCTGCTCCTTCGACTATTACCAATACCTACAAGTTTGAGGTGCAATACTCACCGATCGACGATTATCGGTTACGGGTCTCCTATGACAAGGCCATTCGCGCGCCGAGCGTCGTCGAGCTCTACAACCCACAGCTCGTCGGAGGTTTTCAGTTCGGCAACGACCCCTGCGCCCCACCCATCACATACTCGCTGATTCAGTGCGAGCGCACGGGTGTGACTGCCGCACAATACAACAGCGGCTCTGTGCCACAAGGTGCGGCGGGACAACTATCCGAGTTAGCGGGCGGCAACCCGAATCTCAAACCGGAACAGGCTGAGACCTATACGGTGGGCGTCAACTTCGCGCCGCGGCAGATTCCACACTTCACCGGCAGCATCGATTACTTTCACATCGCGGTGAAGGGCGAGATCACGACCCTGCCGGCGGCCGTGATCCTGTCTGACTGCGCGAACACGGGGAATCCGCTCTACTGCAGCCAGATCGTGCGCTCGTACAATACCGGCGGATTGACAGGCGCCAGCATCGCTTCTGGGGGGTATTTCGTCCAGACCGACGTCAACATCGGTGCAGCGTTGGTGAGCGGCATCGATGTGCAACTCAACTACCGGCTGGATTTGCCGCCGGGCTTTGGTGATCTGACGTTTGAAATGAACGGCTCTTATTTGCAGCATAACGAATCAACCCCGTATGTAGGGGCACACACGTATGACTGTGCCGGGCTCTTCGGCTTTACCTGTCAGACGATCAATCCTCGCTGGCACCATATATTTCGCTCAACTTGGCAGACACCCTGGGGAGTCTCAGCATCCGCCACCTGGCGCTTCATCGGCGGGGTCTCGCAAGACAACAACACCAACGATCCGACGCTGCATGACTCCTCGCCGAACGGCGTTTACGACGATTTCAATGCGACGATCCCGTCCTTCAGCTATCTCGACCTCGAGGCCACGTGGCAGGTCAACAAGATCCTGCAGTTGCGCGCTGGCGTGAATAATGTCTTGGACAAGGATCCGCCGATCATCGACAACAACATCGTTGCCGGCGGTGGAGCAAACACTTACGACGCCTATGATCAATTCGGCCGACAGCTGTTCGTGGCGTTCACCGCTAAATTTTAGGTCGCGCTGGATAGATTGCTGAATTGCGGTCCTTCGGGGCCGCAATTCAGCGGCAAAGATTGAACGTAGAGACGTTTGAATTGAGCCATCGACCCGCTGCCACTTCCCTTATCCCGCTCTTGATGATTCTGTTTGGTCTCGCCGAAGCGTTCACGGCGTTGACCCGCCATTCTTTCGGGGTAATTTTCGACGACGAAGATATCGCAGCGTACGCCGGTGCGGCGATTGGGATTCTCTACGCCGCCGCGGGGCTCCTCGTGTTCACCATGAACAGGATCGCGGTCGCCGGCTCGATCGTCCTGCTGCTGCTCATCATCGCGGGCCGGATTGTCATGCTGGTGGCGGGGCTCTATCCGATCGACACGACCAGACAGATCGTGGCCCTCAGTGCCGGCACCGCCATCGCCGCAGGGTTCGCCGTCTACATCGGGCTGCAGTGGCACCGATTTGAGTGACTGAGCCGTTGGAGTGGTTCGCCGGCCGCTTACCATCGAGTCGTCGAAAAAAAACCCTCACCAACATGGCGTCGGTGAGGGTTTCATTTTCATCAAATTAAGAGCCTGGCAGTGACCTACTTTCACATCGACAAAGTCGACACTAGCATCGGCGCAGAGCGTTTTCACTTCCGAGTTCGAAAAGGGATCGGGTGGTTCCCACTCGCTATGGCC
>Ga0307476_10001649_pt1 | contig 13548 bp, 17 predicted proteins | sample atmos_gasesECM2C_2_FD_203314 | JGI IMG/M metagenome (GOLD analysis project Ga0307476, IMG submission 203314) | Hardwood forest soil microbial communities from Morgan-Monroe State Forest, Indiana, United States - atmos_gasesECM2C_05 | ecosystem: Environmental > Terrestrial > Soil > Temperate... | reverse complement strand
GGATGGTCCGCCGTAACATTCGCGACCACCGCTACCTGTCCATAGTCCTCCACCGACGCGTCGATGCCCGCCGCTGCACGGATCTGCGAGTGCGCCCCGTCGGCCGCCACGACCAGCTGGGCGCTCACCGGCTCGTGCGAGCCCGAACCGTCCGCGATCACCAGCTTCACCCCGTCGGCCGCCACGGCGATCTCGGCGACACGGGCCGGCACTCGCAAGGCAACATCCGCCGCCGGGCGCAGATGCTCCCAGAGCGCCGCGCCGATACACCGGTTGGGCACGACGAAGCCGAAAGCCTCGATCCCCTGATCGGCCGCGTTCAGGCGTGAGAACCCGAAGCGACCTGCGTCCGAGACGTGGATCGTGGTGATCGCAGCGGCCTGGGCCGCAATGGCGTCCCACAGCCCAAGGCCGGTGAAGATTCGCCGGCTGGCGTTGCCGAGCGCCGTAGTACGCTCATCGAAGCTCGGCTGCGACTCGCCGTCAAATGGAACGCTCTCGACGAGCAGCACGCGCCGTCCGCTGCCAGACAGGGCCAGCGCGAGACTCGCTCCCACCATGCCGCCGCCGACGATGGCGACGTCGACCGCCGCAGGGTTGCCGTTGGAAGCTGTGGTGGTCATGTCGCGCGCTGCCGCCAAGCCTTTCAGCCGCGGCCCATGACCGCCTCGATCTGATCGGGCTCCTTCGGAGCACGTGCAGTGAGCACCTCCGCTCCGCGCTTGGTCACCAACACATCGTCTTCGATCCGGATGCCGATGTTGCGAAAGCGGCGGGGCACACCGCGGGCAGACGCCGGCAGATAGATGCCCGGTTCGATGGTCATGACCATGCCCGGCTCGAGCACCCGCCAGGCATCGCCGATCTTGTAGTCACCGACGTCGTGCACGTCGAGTCCCAGCCAGTGACCGGTACGGTGCATGAAGAAGCGGCGGTAGGCGCCGCTGCGAATGAGCGAGGCCGGGCGCCCCTTCAGCAGCCCGAGCTTCACCAGCCCATGGGTTACCACGCGGACCGCAGCCTCGTGCGGATCGTTCCAGTGGTTGCCGGGGCGCACCCGGGCGATCGCGGCACGGTTAGCCTCGAGCACGACCTCGTAGACCGCCCTTTGCTCGCGGCTGAAGCGGCCGTTGACCGGCAGCGTGCGAGTGATGTCGGAGGCATAGCAGCCGAACTCGCAGCCGGCATCGATCAGCAGCAGATCGCCGTTCGCGAGCGGTCGATCGTTGTCGCGATAGTGCAGGACGCAACTGTTGGCGCCCGCACCGACGATCGGCTGGTAGGCAGTATCGGCGTTGTGGCGGCGGAACTCATGGAGCAGCTCCGCCATCACCTGGTATTCGGTGACCCCTGGCCGGCAGAAGCGCATGGCGCGCACGTGCGCCTGCACGCTGATTCGTGCCGACCTTCGCATCAGCTCGAGCTCGCCACGCGATTTGTAGAGCCGCATGTCATGCAGCAGGGGATCGAGCGCCACGAGTTCCTGCGGCGGGTGGCGTCCGTTGCGGGCCGCCTGGGTGCGCAAGCCGTTGACCCAGCCCACCACGCGCTGGTCGAAGTCCGGGTACACCCCCATCGTGTAGAAGACCCGGTCACGGTTCTCGAGCAGCCCCGGCAGGATCTCGTCGATGTCGCCTATCGGGAAGGCGCTGTTGGCGCCATGATCGCGCACGGCTCCTGCGGGACCGGCGCGCCGACCATCCCAGGTCTCGCGCGCGGGATCGCGCTCGCGTACGAAGAGGATGTATTGCGCCGGGGCGCGCCCTGGTATCAGCACCGCGACGGCCTCGGGCTCGGCGAAGCCGGTGAGATAGTGGAAATCGCTGTCCTGCCGGTAGGCGTATTCGACGTCACCGTTGCGATGGCGCACCGGAGCGGCCGGCAGCACCGCGATCGAGTCGCGCCCCATGAGCCGCATCAGCTGGCGCCGCCGGCGGGCGAACTCGTCCCGTGCCATGCGTGCCCTCGCTGCTCAGTGCAAGGCTGCGGGCGAAGCCGCAGGCGGTGAGCGCGCGGCGGCGAGTTCCTCGAACAGCAACTGCACCCCGACGCGCACGAACTCCACCAGCTCGGCGTAGGAGCTCTCGTTCGACTCTTCGCCGTCTCCGGCATCGACACCCGCCCGGCTGATCTCGATCATGTCGCGCACGATCTCGCCCGCGTCTCCCGGCAGGCCGCGCGGATCGCGAATCGAGCCCGCGCCGAGCCCGTAGAGGAATCCCTGGCACCACTGGGCGAGTGCCGCGGTGCGCGCATCGACGGGTTGCGCGTCCTCGGGCAGCAGCAGCCGAAACTCGTGATCACGCTGCTGAAGCGCGACCGCGGTCGCCGTGAACAACTCGCGCAGTTGCGCCGCCGTGTCAGGCGCGGCCAGGCCTTCAGGCAGGATCTCGCGCAGCCAATCCTCGAATCGATAGCCGTTCGCCGCACACAGACCGCCCGCGAGCGTGCCGTGCGCCTCGGACGCGTCGGCGAGCGAACGCTCGGCGGCTAGCAGCCGCTGGATGTGGCCGTGATCGCTCTGGTGCATCTCGAGCGCATTATATAATTGACCCTGTCAGGATCGTGGCTCTATAGTCATTGGGATGAGCGACACTACAAAAACACAGCTCGATCTCGAACTCACCCGGCTGGCGAAGCGAATCGAGGAGCTGGTCGCAATCGTCCAGCATCTCAAGGACGAGAATCGCGCGCTGCGTGCCCGTCACGAATCCCTCGCCGGCGAACGCGCCTCGCTCATGCACAAGAACGAGCAGGTCCGCACGCGCGTCGAGGCGATGATCGGCCGGCTGAAAACCCTCGAGCACGGCGCATGAGCCAGGATCAGGCGCGGGTCAGCGTGAGGATCATGGAGAAGGAATTCGTAGTGGCCTGCCCCTACGAGGAGCGCTCGGCCCTGCTCGATGCGGCCGAGTTTCTCAACGCGCGCATGCGCGAGATCCGCGACAGCGGCAAGGTCATCGGCCTCGATCGCATCGCAGTGATGGCAGCGCTCAACCTCGCGCACGAGTTCCTCAAGGGCAAGGAGCGCGAGTCGAAGCTCGACGGCGGCGTCGGCCAGCGTGTGCGCGCCATGCGCGAGCGCGTCGAAGGGGCGCTGGAAAAGGGCCAGCAGCTGGAGCTGTGACGCGCTTCGACCCTTGAGCACCGCTCAATTGGTGTAGAGTGGTCCCTGCGTCGCCTGCGGTGTTCGACAAGCGGACCGGGTTACCTCGGACCCTAATTGAAACACCCATGGGACTTATGGCTAGTGCGCAGCGCTGTGCAAGTCCGCCTCGTAGCGGAAAGCCTTACCTGCCGCAGCTCGTCCCACTTTGTTGCTCTGGTTCGAGAGCAACGGTCCGCACCGGCACAGGCGGGTGGCGCTACCTGATTCACTGAGCGCCGCCCGCAGGTCGCTGCGGGCGAGCGTCAACGCCCGACGGCGCGCGGTCAGCGCCGATGAGCGCGCACGCGCCGCAACGCAAGTCGCGCGCAACGTCGACCGGGCGCTGCACCTGGTTGCGGGCTCACGCATCGCCGTGTATGCCCCGCTCCCGTGGGAGCTCGACACCGGACCTCTCATCGCCCGGGCCCGCAGTCGCGGCTGTCACATTTACCTGCCGCGTATCGATCGGCGCCCAAGGTCGCGAGCCATGACCTTCGTGTCCATGCAGGGCCCGCGGGTGCGCAATCGGCTCGGCATCGACGAACCCACCGGCACGGCCATACTCGGTGCCCGCTGGCTCAACGTGGTCTTCCTGCCGCTGGTCGCCTTCGACGCCTGCGGTGTCCGTCTCGGCGCCGGTGGCGGCTTCTACGACCGCGCCTTCGCCTTCCGCCAGCTGCGCACCACCTGGCACGCGCCACGCCTGATCGGGCTTGCCTATACTTTTCAGCAGCTCGAGCGCATCGCGCACGCCGCGCACGATGTATTTCTGGACGAGGTAGTGACCGAGGAGGGGTTCATCCGATGCGCTACTGGCTGATGAAGACCGAGCCGGGCAGTTTCAGCGTCGAGGATCTCGCCGCCGCCCCACGCCGCACGACTGCCTGGGATGGTGTGCGCAATTACCAGGCGCGCAACATGCTGCGGGACGAGATGTCTCGGGGCGACAGGGCATTCCTCTATTACTCCGGCGAGCAGCCGGGCATCGTGGCCGTGATGCAGATCGTGAAGGAGGGCTATCCCGACCCCACCGCCTTCGATCGCAAGCACCACCATTACGATCCGGGCAGCGATCCGCGGAAGCCGCGCTGGTTCATGGTCGACGTGCAGCTCGAACGTCGGCTCGCACGCGTGATCACTCTCCGCGAGCTACGCACGCATGCGGCGCGCGAGCTCAAGGGCATGCAGCTGCTGCAGCCGGGGAACCGTCTGTCGGTGACACCCGTGGAGCGCGCGCACTGGAAGTTCATTCTCTCGCTCGAGTGATGCGTCACAAGCTCCGGCGCACGCAAGTCGCACGCCGATGCGCTCGCTCGAGCGACGCACGATGTGCCGTTCGCCTATCACACTTCGATTGCGCTCGCTTGTAATTTCGTTTCGCGTGTATATACTCAGACCCCGGACTAACCCGTCAAATTGGAGAGCCAACATGGCGAAGGCAAAGAAGAAGGCCAAGAAGAAAGCTGCCAAGAAGAAATAGGCCTTAACTCGGCGGCCGCGAAAGTGGTCGCCGAGTCGAATTCGAAGACTGTGCCCGCCACCACGCGGGCACAGTCGTGTCTGGAACTCGCTCAAACCGGCGCGAATCAAGCGATGGCACCAAGCAGCGATGCGAAGAAGCGGCAGGCAGCGCTGGCAGCGCTGGAACTGGTGCCCCGCGGCAGCACTATCGGCGTAGGCACCGGTTCCACGGTGAATCTGTTCATTGCGGCGCTCGCCGCGGATCCGGGGCGGGTACTACGGGCGGTCTCGAGCTCGCAAGCGAGCAGCGAGCTACTCCGACAGGCGGGAGTTGCGATCCTGGACCTCAATGAGACTGCCGATCTCGAGCTCTACATCGATGGGGCCGACGAAGCGACTCCAGCGCGCCACCTGATCAAAGGGGGCGGAGGCGCGCTGACGCGCGAGAAGATCGTCGCGGCGGCCGCGCGGCGCTTCGTGTGCATCGTCGACGACGCCAAGGTGGTCGATACCCTGGGTCGCTTCCCGCTGCCGATCGAAGTCATTCCAATGGCGCGTACGCTGGTGGCTCGCGAGCTTGCCGCCCGCGGTGGGCGTGCGGTGTGGCGCGAGGGCTGCGTCACCGACAACGGCAATCACATCCTCGACGTCCACGGTCTCGCCATCCCCGATCCGGTGGCCCTCGAGTGCGAGCTCGATCAGCTCGCCGGAGTGGTGACGGTAGGCCTCTTCGCAGTCCGTCCCGCGGACCTCCTCCTCATCGGAACGGCTACCGGCGTCGAGCGCCGCTGATCCCGAGAGCGTCGATCTCGACGGCGCTGTTCTTGCGGTCCTGTCCGCATGACGGCAGCTTTTTTACCTTTGGCCTCGAACCGCATCCAAGTTACCAGGAGGCTGCGGTGCGATTTCGGGACCGCGGCCAGTCGGGAAAGGCCACTTCGGAGATATCGCAATGAAAGCTGCCAACTTCGTCCATCGCTCTTTGCTCGCATCTGTCGCGCTCGGTTCTGCGCTGCTCGCGAGCACCGCATTCGCGGCCGACCCGGCGGCCGCTGCCGATTCGGACGCGCGGAGCATGACGGTCCGCTACGCCGACGTGAATCTGACCACTGTCGCCGGCGCCACGGCGCTCTACCAACGCATCGAAGGAGCGGCGCGCCTGGTGTGCGGCGACTCCGGACGCAGCCTCGCCGAGCAGCGCGCTGTGAAGATCTGCTACCAGAACGCAGTCGCTGAGGCAGTCACCACCGTGAACGATCCCACCCTGACTGCCATTCACCAGGGACGCGAAGGCCAGTTGACCGCCATGATCGGCAGATGAGGCGGCTGGGCAGCCGCGCGCAGCGGCCGTGTCGCGGTCACGCCCACGGCGCTGCGACGCGGCACGTTGGCACTTCGCCCAGCCCGCGTGGTCCCACAGTAAGTAATGACAACCAGCGCCTCGGATGGCGGCATCTGCGGCGCGGCCATACCTTACAAGGAGGACCAGAATCATGGCGACCACCCATACCGCGATCACTCTGCCCGAGCTGCCCTATGCGCGCGATGCGCTCCAGCCTCACATGTCGCGTGAGACTCTTGATTACCACTACGGCAAGCATCACAAGGCCTACGTCGACAAGCTGAACAAGCTGATCGCCGGCACGGAGCTGGAGGATGCCTCGCTCGAGGAGCTGGTGGCCGAGTCGAGCGGCGCGGTCTTCAACAATGCCGCCCAGGTCTGGAATCACAATTTCTTCTGGAACTGTCTCTCGCCCAAGCGCAAAGAGCCGGGCAGGGAGATTTCCCGGGCACTGGAGAGCCTGGGTGGACTGCAGAACTTTCAGCAGCAGTTCGACAAGGCTGCCAGTGAGCTCTTTGGATCCGGCTGGACCTGGCTCGTCAAGGATGGAGCCGGCACGGTGAAGATCGTGACCACGGCCAATGCGAATACTCCCGCGCGCGACGGGCAGACGGCGCTCCTGACCTGCGACGTCTGGGAGCACGCCTATTACATCGATCATCGCAATGATCGGGACGCCTACCTCAAGCAGTTCTGGCCGCTGGTCAACTGGGACTTCGTGACAGCGAATCTCGACAGCTGAGCGCGGCGTCCAAAAGCATCGCGGGTAAGTCGCGCCGCGCGCTGGGCCGCCGGCGCGACTGCGCCCGACAGCTTCGCTTCGCGAAGCCATCGTCCAACCGCGCTCGAAGACTCGCGCGGTTGTCGAACCTAGGTTCTCATCCTAGTCCCTCGATGGCCCGGCGCTGAAAATGAAGAGGGCCCGCTGATAAAGCGAGCCCTCTTACTTTTTGGCTGGGGGACTAGGATTCGAACCTAGGTAAACGGAGTCAGAGTCCGTTGTCCTACCACTAGACGATCCCCCAGGAACCGTCCCCGACAGGCGGCCTTTATCATGCCGAAACGGCGCGCACCGTCAATCATGGCGACCCGCCGATCTCCTGGGTGCCGGTGGGTCCGCGCCCGCGGACGCGGATGCTAGCGCTTGGAGTACTGCGTGCCGCGACGAGCCTTGCGGCGGCCGACCTTCTTGCGCTCGACCTCGCGGGCATCGCGTGTCACGAATCCGGCCGCACGCAACGGCTTGCGCAGCGATTCGTCAAACTCGATGAGGGCACGCGTGAGACCCATACGGATCGCCCCCGCCTGGCCGGTGATGCCGCCGCCGTCGACCGTCACGGCGATGTCGAACCTGTCGAGCAGCTGCACTGCCTCGAGCGGCTGGCGCACGATCATGCGACCGGTTTCGCGTCCGAAGAATTGGTCGAGCGTGCGCTCGTTGACCGTAATTCGGCCGCTGCCGGGCTTGAGGTAGACGCGCGCGGTGGAAGTCTTGCGGCGGCCGGTCCCGTAGTGACCATGGGTTTGCGGATTGGCGGGCATCGGTGCAGTCCTATTGAATCTCGAGCGGCTTTGGCTGTTGCGCCTGGTGAGGATGCTCACCCCCGGCGAACACGTGCAGCTTGCGGAACATGCGTCGCCCGAGGGGGTTCTTCGGCAGCATGCCCTTCACGGCGAACTCGATGGCCCGCTCCGGATGCTCGGCCAGCAGCTTCTCGAGCGAGATCGACTTGATTCCGCCGATATGGCCGGTGTGGTGATAGTAGATCTTGTCGCTCAGCTTGCGCCCGGTGACGCGTACTTTCTGGGCGTTCACCACCACCACGTGATCGCCCATGTCGACGTGCGGACTATAGTCGGCCTTGTGCTTGCCCTTCAGTCGATGGGCAATCTGGGAGGCAAGCCGCCCGAGCGTCTTGTCGCTGGCGTCGACGACGAACCAGTCCCCCCGGACGGTCCGGGGTTTGGCGAATACAGTCTTCATAGGTAGGGCCAAAAAAAGGCGGGGAAGTGTACTCAAGCGGGTCCGGCATTGCAAAGTCGCTACCCGCGCGAATCGCTACGGCACGAGGACCGGACGGGGGTCGACCGGGGCAAGGGCGGGAATCCCCCGGAATCCCCTATAATGAATCCGAAAAATATGGGTCCAGGCCGCTCCCTTCATTCCCTCGACACGGCTATTGCCGCTCTCGATCGGGCGCTGCGCTCAGTTTTTGCGCCTGCCCACGCCACCCGGGCCGCTCCACAGGCCCTCGAGCCCTCGGCGCCACTTTCCGGCAGCGAGCGTCGCTTGAGCGCGGCTCTCATGCGCGTCAACCACGCCGGCGAGCTCGCCGCACAGGCCCTTTATCATGGCCAGGCTTTGGTCGCCCGCTCGGAGGCGACCCGACAGCTGCTCCTGACAGCCGCACGTGCCGAATCCGATCATCTGGCCTGGTGCGAGACGCGTCTCCGGGAGCTCGGGGCGCAGCCGAGCCGGCTGAATCCGTTGTGGTACGCCGGCTCCTTGGCTGTTGGAGCCGCCGCGGCACTCATGGGTGACCGGCGAAGCCTCGGCTTCGTAGTCGAGACCGAGCGACAGGTCGAAGGTCACCTCAATGACCATCTGGGCAGGCTTCCGGCGAGCGACACCCGCAGCCGTGCGATACTGCAAACCATGAGGGAGGAAGAGATCGCTCATGGAGCGACCGCGGCCGCAGCGGGTGGCGCGGATCTGCCCGCTCCTCTGCCCAGCCTGATGCGCCGCATGGCCCGCGTGATGACCCGCACCGCACTCTGGATTTGAGCTACAGCTGGACGTATGGCGGCTGCGGATGACCGTACGCCGGATGGTTGTATATTAGTCGCACTTCCCCGGGGGGGTGGTATGGAAGAAAACATCAAGCCGCTGAGTGAGATCCCGGCTATCAACCGCTTTCTGAGCTACTGCCGCATCCGCGCAGTGCCCTCCAAGACTGTGGTAATTCACGCCGGTGACCTGCCTGACGTCCTTTACTACATCATCAGTGGCTCCGTGGAGGTGATGATCGAGGACGAGGAAGGCAATGAGATGGTGCTCGCCTACCTCAACCGCGGGCAGTTCTTCGGTGAGATGGGCTTGTTCTACGAGCAACCCACCCGCAGCGCCTGGGTGCGCACCCGCAACCAGTGCGAGCTCGCCGAGATGACCTACCCTCGCTTCCGCCAGATCGCCGCGGAGAGTCCCGGGCTCGTATTCGAGCTCGCGACGCAACTCGCGACACGCCTTGACCGCACCAACCGCAAGCTCGGCGATCTCGCTTTCGTCGATGTCACCGGGCGTGTGGCGCACGCCATCATGGACCTGTGCGGCGAGCCCGACGCCATGACTCACCCTGAAGGCATGCAGATCAAGGTAAGCCGCCAGGAGCTTTCGCGGCTCGTCGGCTGCTCGCGCGAGATGGCCGGACGCGTGCTCAAGGTGCTCGAAGAGCAGGGGCTGCTGCGTGCGACCGGCAAGACCATCGTGGTGTTCAACGCGCGGCCGAAGATGAAGACGCGGCCTGTGATCGTCCCGGCCAAGCCGACAGCGGGTAGCGCCGCCCGCGCCACCGCGAGCGCCCCCATCGACGAGGACGATGAGGACGACGACGACGACGAATGACACGGCCGCGAAATCCTCGCGCGCCTCTGCGCTGATCGGCGGACCCCCTCAGGCCCCTGCGCTGATGTGCCGGCGCATCTCCCGGATCGTTTCGCGGTAGTCGCTGCTGCCGAATATCGCCGTACCCGCCACGAAGGTGTCTGCGCCTGCTTGGGCGGCTGCGCCGATGTTGTCGACCTTGATCCCGCCATCGACCTCGAGTCGCACGGGCCGCCGGCCGGCCTCGATACGTGCGCGGGCGTCGGCGAGCTTGCGCAGGCTCGTGGGGATGAAACTCTGCCCGCCGAAACCGGGGTTCACCGACATGATCAGCACCAGATCGAGCATCTCGAGCGTGTAATCAAGGTAATCGAGCGGCGTTGCAGGGTTGAAAACCAGTCCCGGCCGGCAACCGTGCTCGCGAATCAGCGCGATCGTGCGATCGATGTGCTCCGAAGCCTCGGGATGGAAGCTGATGTAGGTCGCGCCTGCGGCCGCGAAATCCGGGACGATGCGGTCGACGGGACGAACCATCAGGTGCACGTCGATAGGTGCCTTGACACCGTGCCGCCGCAACGCTTCGCACACCAGCGGTCCGACGGTGAGGTTCGGTACGTAGTGGTTGTCCATCACGTCGAAGTGGATGAGATCGGCGCCGGCGGCGACTACCGCGTCGACCTCCTCACCGAGGCGCGAGAAATCCGCGGAGAGAATCGAAGGCGCTATCCAGGCAGTCGTGCCCATGCAGTGAAGTCTACCCGACCGCAGTCCGCTGAGCTCATGCGCCACTGGTGAGGCGCACGAGCGCCTCGCGGTATTTCTTTTCAGTCGCCTCGATGATCCCGGCAGGCAGCTTCGGACCGGGCGCCTTCTTGTTCCAGTCGAGTGTCTCCAGGTAATCGCGCACGAACTGCTTGTCGAAGCTCGGCGGGCTCGACCCGACGCGATAGCCGTCGACCGGCCAGAATCGCGAGGAGTCGGGCGTCAAGACCTCGTCGATCAGTGTGAGCGTCCCGTCGGCGTCGAGGCCGAATTCGAACTTGGTGTCGGCAATGATGATGCCGCGCTCGAGCGCGTGCGCGGCGGCGAGGGCGTAGATCTCGAGGGCCCGGTCGCGCACCGCCGCCGCCAGCGGTGGTCCGATGAGCTCGACTACGTCCGCGAAGGAGATGTTCTGATCGTGCGCGCCGGGCGCAGCTTTGGTCGCCGGTGTGAACAGCGGCTGCGGGAGCCTCGCCGCGAGCTCGAGACCACAGGGAAGCTGGATACCGCACAGCCGACCGCTCGAGCGATAGTCCTTCCACCCGGAGCCCGTCAGGTAGCCACGCACGACGGCCTCGAGTGGCAGCGCCTTGAGGCGCCGCACGATCACCGCGCGCCCCTCGAGCTGCAGGCGCTCGTCGGCATCGCGAACGACGTCCGCCAGGTCGCGACCCGTGAGATGGTTCGGCAGCAGTGAGCGGGTGCGCGCGAACCAGAAATTCGAGATGGAGTTCAGCACCATGCCCTTGCCAGGGATGGGATCGGGAAGCACGACATCGAACGCCGACAGCCGATCGGTGGTCACGATGAGCATCGTTGCAGCGTCGATCGCGTAGATATCGCGCACCTTGCCTTCGTGGATGCGCTCGAGGCTGCGCAGCGCGGTGCGGTAAACGGTGGGTGCGGACATGCCTTGGTAATATACCGGCCCCGCGAGTGAGCGACACCTGCGCCCCAACACCATGGCCATGAAGTGGATCGGCAAGATCACGGGCGGGGTCCTCGGAGCGCTGGCGCTCGGCCCCGTCGGTGCACTGATCGGCGCGCTACTTGGGCACCAGTTCGACGAGAACAGCGCGGCCGACGCCGGCGCGGACAGCATCGGCGCGGATAGCCCCCAGGAGCTCGCGGCCATCGGGGAGCGCTTCTTCCGCGCGACCTTCCGCGTCATGGGCTATCTCGCCAAGGCCGACGGGCGCGTCTCCGAGCTCGAGATCGCCGCCGCCCGCTCGGTGATGACGGACCTCCATCTCAACGCCGCGCAGGTGCACGAGGCGATCGCCTGCTTCTCGCAAGGCAAACAGGCGCAGTTCGACCTCAACGGCGAGCTCTCGCAGCTCGCCGCGGCCTGCAACGGCAGGGCGGGCCTCGCGCGCACCTTCGTCGAGATCCAGTTGCGCGCGGGGCTCGCGGGTAACGACCTCGAAGGCCCGGTGCGCCCGCTCGTCAACCACGTCGCCGCGGCCCTTTCGGTCTCGCGGCTCGAGCTCGCGCAGATCGAGGCGGTACTGCGCATTCAACGGGGTGCCGCACGCGCCTCCGGCACCGCTTACGGAGCACCTCAGCCCTCGCGAGATCGGGCGCTCGAGGAGGCCTACCGGGTTCTGGAGACCACGCCTGGCGCGAGCGACGAGGAGATCGTCAAGGCCTACCGCCGCCAGCTGCATCGCCATCATCCCGACAAACTCAAGGCCAACGGGCTGCCGGAGTCGATGATGGCGCATGCCAAGCAGCGAACGCAGCAAATCATCGAGGCGTGGGAGCTGGTGCGCGAGCGACGCGGGATCCGCTGACCGGGTGCGACGCTACGCGCTTCGTGCCCACTCCTCGATGATCTCCTGGATCGCCTGCACGCCGTCGGTGAGGGCCGCCGGTCCGGGCTGCAGGATGAGCGCCGACTTGATCTCGCGGAGGTAGCCGTTGCGCACCGCGGGGATCGCATCCCATCCGGGACGGGCCGCAACGCGCTCGGGACGGAACTTCTTGCCGCACCAGGAGGCGAGCACGAGATCCGGTGCGCGTCGCACCACCTCGAGCGGGTCGGCGATGATGCGATTGCGCCCGAGTGGCTGGCGCGCGAGCTCGGGGAAACAGTCCTCACCGCCGGCGAGTTGCACCAGTTCCGACACCCAGCGGATGCCGCTGATCATAGGCTGATCCCACTCCTCGAAATATACCCGCGGCCGCCGATCGAGCTGCGCCGCCCGCGCGCCCACTGCGGCAAGTCCGGCACTCAGAGACTCGGCGAGCGCGACCGCCCGGCTCTCGCAGCCGATCATGCCGCCGAGCATGCGGATCATGCGCAGGATGTCGGCGACGCTGCGCTGGTTGAAGATGTGGACCTCGATACCGGCGCGCACCAGTTCCGCAGCGATGTCGGCCTGAAGATCGGAGAACGCGAGCACCAGGTCAGGAGCGAGCTCGACGATCCGATCGATGCGGGCACTCGTGAAAGCCGACACCCGCGGCTTCTCGCGCCGCGCCCGGGGCGGGCGCACCGTGAAACCGGAGATCCCGACGATCCGCCGGTCCTCCTCGAGCAGGTACAGCGTCTCGGTTGTCTCCTCCGTCAGACAGACGATCCGTTGCGGGAATGCGGAGTTCGAAGTCATGTAACAGCGCCGCGGGGGTCAGCACTGTATCCTTAAGGCATGTGGGCGCGCATCTGGGCGTTCTTCGATCGGTGCCTGTTCGGTCCGGCCTCCACGCGGGAAGGGACGCTGGGCACTGTATTGCGCGTGCTGCGCTACCCGTATGCAGTGCTGCGCGACCTGGCGCGCGGGCAGATCAACCTGCGCGCCATGGGACTGGTCTACACGACGCTGCTGTCGCTCATCCCGCTGCTCGCCTTCAGCTTCGCGATTCTGAAGATCTTCGGCGATCGGCGTGATCTCGCGCCGATCGTTTACGAGTTCTTCCGCCCGGTCGGCGACGCCGCGGCGACCGAGCTCACCAGGCGAGTGCTGCAGTTCGCGAGCCGCGTGAGCAGCGGCGTGGTCGGCTCGGTCGGATTGGCGCTGCTCGCCTGGACGCTCGTCGGCACCATCAAGAAGGTCGAGGACAGCTTCAACTTTCTATGGCACGTCGAGCAGCCGCGCAGCTTCGCCCGCCGTCTCGCCGAGTATACGACGCTGTTGATCGCAGGCCCGTTGGTGTTGGTCGGTTTCATCGGCCTGTCGCACGCAGCGCTCTCCAGTACCCCGATCCAGCAGGTCGTGCGGCTGCCGCTGCTGC
>Ga0307476_10001648_pt1 | contig 13552 bp, 11 predicted proteins | sample atmos_gasesECM2C_2_FD_203314 | JGI IMG/M metagenome (GOLD analysis project Ga0307476, IMG submission 203314) | Hardwood forest soil microbial communities from Morgan-Monroe State Forest, Indiana, United States - atmos_gasesECM2C_05 | ecosystem: Environmental > Terrestrial > Soil > Temperate... | reverse complement strand
AGATCGGCACGCGTGACAGCAGCGTCGCAATGCCGAGCACGGCTTGCAGCGTCACCGCGATCGCAAGGACGCTGGCGCTGGTGATCACCCAACCTTGCTTCACCACGCGCGCCACGTCGAACGCATGCAGCAGCGCGCAAATGAAGATCGCGTAGGCCACCATGCGGTGGTCGAACTGCGCCGTTAGCGTGTTCTCGAAGACATTACGCCAAGCCGGCGTAACGAGAAAAAGCCGCGCCGCATCCGGCACCACCGCCCCGTCGATCAATGGCCAAGTGTTGTAGATGTAGCCGGCGCGCAATCCGGCGACCAGCGCGCCGAGGTAGATTTGCACGAGGACGAGGATCAACAAGCCAAATGCGCTCAAGCGAATACGGGGCGGCAGAGCTGCCGCCGGCCGCTCACCCAGCCGCTGCGCGGTCCAGATCAGCGCGACATAGATCACGCAGGCGAGCACCAGATGCGTGGCGAGGCGATATTGCGAGACTTCGATCCTGTCGGCGAGGCCCGAGGCCACCATCCACCAGCCGACGGCGCCCTGCAGGGCGCCGAGACCGAAGATGAACCACAGCCGGCCGCGCAATCCCGGCCCGACCCAGCCGCGCCACAGGAACCACAAGAACGGCAGCAGGAATGCGGCGCCGATGACGCGGCCGATCAGCCGGTGCGTCCACTCCCACCAATAGATCGTCTTGAACGCCTCCAGGCTCATGCCCTGGTTGAGCGCGCGGTATTGCGGAATGGCCTGGTATTTTTCGAACTCGTCCTGCCATTGCGCCTCGCCGAGCGGCGGCAGCGCACCCATGACCGGCCGCCATTCGGTGATCGAGAGGCCGGATTCCGTGAGCCGCGTTGCGCCGCCGACCAGCACCATGGCCAGCACCAGCGCGGCCACGGCATAAAGCCACAGCCGAATCGCGTGCGCATGGGCTTCGCTTAAGGGAACCGGGGTCATTTTAAGTTTTTGGCCGATCGCTTGTTTGGGGCGCGCGGACCATATAGTGCTCTGGCCCCTGCCCCCGCAACTGACGTTATGTCGCCCTTGGTGTTGCCGCCGTCATGCCGATCCGCTTGCGAAAATTCATCGGCGCCGTTTTGTTGTTCGCGCTGGTCATCGTGTGGGCGCTGGTCGCCATGGCGCTGGCGCAAGCGCCGCTCATTCACGACAACGAATTCGCATCAGTCGCCTATTACGTGATCGCCGGCCTCGGCTGGGTGTTGCCGGCGATGCCGTTGGTGCGCTGGATGAGTCTAAGGAAGGATGACGGAAGACAGACGACGGAGGACAGATAAGGCGATAAATTCTGTCGTCCGTCGTCCGTTCTCCGCTACGCCGCGTCCAAGCGGCGGAAGCCGTTCCACATCGCGGTCGCCGAGCCCGAGAGCAGGACGCGAACGTAGCGTAGCCGCTGATACTCGCCGTTGAGCGAAATCCGCGGCAGCGCAGTCATATGCCGGCGGTGCGAGCGGAACAGCACGCCCGGCCGGGTCGTGACCGCGGTCTTGAAACCAAGCGCCGCCGCAATGGCGAATTCACGCGCACCGGCCGACGTGCTGTCGCCGATCGGGTACGACAGATGCTCCGGCCGCGTTCCGAGCGCCGCTTCGATGATCGAGCGGCTCAAATCCATTTCCGAGCGCACCGCCTCCGGCGGCAATTTCGCCAGCATCGAATGGCTCACGGTATGCGCGCCGATGGTGACGAGCGGATCGGCGGCGAGGTCGGCGAGCTCCGACCAGCTCATGCAAAGCTCCTCGCAGAACGCCGCGATATCGACGTGGTAGCAAGCCGCGAGATTTTTGATCACGGCGCGCATGGTCGCTTCGGTCGGCTGCGCCCGCAGCCACCAATAGAGCTCGTCGTAGAGCGAGCGCTTCGCCGGGACGGTCGCGCAATCGAAGGTCTGGTTGCGGCCGTCGACCTGCAGGCCGATATGATCGTTGCGCGCGATCACCGCTTCGAGCGCAAGCCACCACAATTCGCCGAGCCGGTCGGGAAAGCTCGTCGGCACATAGACCGCGAACGGCACAGCCGCCTCCTTGAGGATCGGATAGGCCCACTGCATGGTGTCGCGGTAGCCGTCGTCGAAGGTCAGGCAGACGAAGCGCCGGGCAAAATCGCCATCGCTAAGGCGGCGATGCATCTCGTCGAGGCTGATCAAATCCACGCCGGAGCGGCGCAGATATTTGACGACCCGGGTGAGAAAGCGCGGCGTGACTTCAAGCAGGCGGTTCGGCTGGAAACCGCCCGGCCGCGGCGGCCGCACGTGATGCAATGTCAGGATCGCGCCGACGCCCGAGACAAAGGGTTTGAGCGCCATATGGGCGCCGGTGAAGAAAAGCCCCTCCAGCCCGCCGCGAATGATCGTCTGTCTGAGGCCTGACACGGACCAACCTTTGTCGAACGCGGCACTATTCCAAGCCTTCGTTGACAATTCTTTGTCAACTTTGCGGCAGGGAGCCCGTTCGGTAACGCGATCTGCGCTTACGCGGCCGCGGCCGTCTCATCGGCAACGTCCGCCAGCGAGCCGCCGACCACGGTGACATCGGCAAACCCGGCGTTCAACAGACGCTCGCGCGCCGAGGCCGCACCGGCATCGGTCAGCGTGCCGGCGACCACGATCCCATGAGGGGCAATGGCGGCGATGGCCTCGAGATCGGGTCCGAAGATCGCGCCGGCCGCGATAACCACCCTGTCGTAGCCGCGCGCCAGCGCGTCGAAGCTCGTCGCCATGTTGGGCGCGACCAGGATCTGGCCACGCTCGGTCGGCAGCTGGCCCGACGAAATCAGATGCAGGCGCGACTGCCTGTCCTTGGTGATGATGTCGCTGAACGACGCCGTCTTGGCCCCCAGCTCCGCAAGCCCGCTGGCGGACGGCTCGTTCGACGTGGCTCTGATCGCGCTATCGGCCGAACCGAGGCCGACCAGTACGACGCGCGCATTGGCGGCCAGCGCGCGGGCGATCTTGAGCGCGGTCCAGCTCGCATCCATCCCCTGCGCGGCGCCGAATACCGCTATGCAGCGGTCGGCCCCACCGTCGTGCCGCAAGGTATAGGTGACGTCGTCGAGCGAACTGACGGGAATCGAAGTCGGCTGTTGCGGCGCGGATTTATGGCGGATGGCGTTGAGCGCGGCCGTCACCCGCGACGTCACCTCTTCCGACGGCGGCGGCGCCTGCCGCACCGGCACGCCGCCCATGGGGGCAGCCAAAAGCTCCTTGGTCAGCACGAAGCCGATGGCGATCACCAGCGTGGTCAAGGTCGCTATCAGCACCGCCGGCACCTTCTTCGGATAGGCCGGCACGCTCGATACCGTCGCCCGCGAGATCACGCGCGCATCGGCCGGCGCCGAATTGGCGGTGTCGCGCGCGGTCGCCTCGCGGTATTTGGCCAGATAGTTCTCCAGCAGATCGCGCTGCGATTTTGCATCGCGCTCGAGCTCGCGCAACTGCACATCGTCGACATTGGTCGTCGCCGCCTGGCTCTTGAGCTGATCGAGGCCCGCCGATTGCGAATCGAGCCGCGCGCTGGCGAGCTTGGCGTCGTTTTCGAACGAGCGGGCAATGGTTGCGGCTTCCTGCTTGATTTGACCGTCGAGGTCGGCGATCTGCGCCTTCAATTCCTTGATCCGCGGATGGTTGTCGAGCAGCGTCGAGGATTGCTCGGCAAGCTGCGCGCGTAACGTCACGCGCTGCTCGGACAGGCGGCGGATCAGCTCCGAGTTGAGAACATCGGAGGATTCGATGGGCTGGCCGGATTTCAGCATGTCGCGGATCAGCCTCGCCTTGGTCTCGGCGTCGGTTTTTTGGGCGCGAGCCGCCGCGAGTTGGGTGTTCATGTCGCCGAGCTGCTGCGCCGAAAGCGTGGTGTTGTTGTTGCCGACCAAAAGCCCGGATTTGGCCCGATACGCCTCAACCTTGGATTCGGCCTCAACAACTTTCTTGCGCAAGGTCTCGATCTGGCCGGCCAGCACCTGTCCCGCGGTCTGCGCCTGCTCTTGTTTGACCTTTTGCAGCAGCTGCAGATAGTCGTCGGCGATCGCATTTGCGACACGCGCCGCAAGCTCCGGATCCTCGGACAGGAAATCGATGACGATGACGCGCGATTTTTCCACCGGGAACACGGTGAGTCGGTCGTAATAGGCTTCGAGCACGCGCTCTTCCGGCGTCATGCTCATCGGGTTCTTGATGATGCCGAGCATGCCGAGCACGGCCTTGACCGGCGACACGCCGCCGAGCGTCGCATCGAATTCGGGCAGCTCGCCGAGCTTGAGCTTGGCGATGACGTCCTTGGCGAGGTCGCGCGACAGAATAAGCTGTGCCTGACTGGTCACCGTCTCCTGGTCGACGGCGTTGCGATCCATCAAGTCCTTGTCGGCTTCGGGGCGCAGAAAGACATTGTCGCGCCCCTCGACGATGACCCGGGATTCCGACTGATATCTGGGGGTGATGACCTGGACGACCAGGAGCGTGACCAAACCGACCAGGATCGTCGGCCGCAGAATCTTCCAGCGCCTGCGCCAGAGCGCCGTGCCGAGCGCTGAGAGGTCCAACTCTGCGTCGTCAAATTGGCCCCTGCCCCGCGCCGATTGCGACACGACGCTCATGGCGATACTCCTCGCGACCGAACTACGGACAAACCAAACGCTGCCGTCGATCAGAAACTATTAAGGTTGCGATCCGGTTAAGGCAGCGCCGCGCACGCGCGGCGGCCGTTGCGTGAGACTTTATTAACCGGCGGAGTTCTCAATCGGGCTTAACGTTTTGCCACGATCTTTAAGGAATCGCTTCATGGGCCAAATGCGCCCGCTCCGCTCGGCGCCTGCTCCGGCCGGCGCGCCGTTCGCAACGACGGCGCGTCCGCAAGCCGCATCCAGCCCGCCGAGCCTGAAGATCCTGCACATCTTGCGCGCCCCGCTCGGCGGCCTGTTTCGGCATGTGATCGATCTGGTGCAAGGCCAAGCCCAGCGCGGCCATCAGGTCGGCCTGTTCATCGACAGCACCACGGGCGGCGCGCGCGCTGAAACCATTCTTGCCGAGCTCGAGCCCTGCCTGGCGCTTGGCTTCGAGCGCGTCGCCATCCCGCGCGAGCTCAATCCTCGCGACGTCCATGCGCTGCATCGCGTCTCGCGCCGGGTTGCGGCACTCAAGCCCGATGTCCTCCACGGCCACGGCGCCAAGGGCGCCGCGCTGGCGCGCCTAGTGCCGAATTACGGCCATGCGATCCGCGCCTATACGCCCCACGGCGGCTCGCTGGTCTATTGTCCTGGCACCATCAGCGGCGGATTTTATCGCTCCGTCGAGCGGCTTTTGAACTGGCGCACCGATCTCTTCTTGTTCGAAAGCAGCTACGTCGCCGATCTTTTCCGCGCCAAGATCGGCACGCCGCGCGCCATGGTGCGCATCGTGCGCAACGGCGTCGGCAAGGCCGAATTCGAGCCGGTCGCGATCAAGCCCGATGCGACCGATATCGTCTGCGTCGGCGAGCTGCGGCCGGTCAAGGCGATCGACGTTCTGATCGAAGCGCTTGCGATCCTGAAACGCTCCGGCCGCGCGGTGACCGCGACCGTCGTCGGCGAAGGCCCCGACGACTCCAAGCTGAAGGCCCAGGCCGAGCGCCTCGGCCTCGCCGATGAGGTCCGTTTCGTCGGCTTTCGCCCGGCGCGGGAGGCGTTCGCCATGGGACGAATGCTGGTCATTCCCTCACGCGCGGAATCGCTGCCCTATGTGGTGCTCGAGGCTGCGGCCGCAGGCGTGCCGATCATCGCCACCGAGGTCGGCGGCGTGCCGGAGATTTTCGGACCCCAGGCCGTGCACCTCATTCCGCCCGACGACATCGTCGCGCTGGTCGAGGCCATGCGCGCGGCATTGATCGATCCCGGCGAAGCGCACCGTGTTGCCGAGCAGGTCCGGGCGCGGGTCCGCGCCGAATTTTCCCTGAGCACCATGGTGGAAGGCGGCCTTGCCGCCTATCGCGAGGCGCTCGTGTTGCGAAAACTTGCTCAATTCACATAACCAATTTTTGAAGATTGTTCACTATGTTGGCGCAAGGCTGGCGACACTAAGTGTGTTGGGCTCACACTCGAGCACGAAAGTTTGCGTTAACCATGTCCAGCATCGAACACAGCACGATCTTTGAGGCGGCCGCGGCGGTTTCGTCGGCCGTGAAATCGTTGCCGCGCGCCGCCGCAAAATCGTCAGGTCCGCGCACGCTGTCGCCGGCCGCCCTCGAGGTCGCCGACCAGGAGTTCAAGGCGGCCTATTCGCCGATCGTGCTTGCCGGAACGGTGCGGCTGATCGAAGCCGCGCTGGTCATCTTGGTCGGCCTTGCGGTCTATTTCTGGCACGTGGTGCCGGTGGTCGGCTTTGCCTGGTACTACGTCGTTGCCATCGTCAGCATTGCGATCATGGCGATGCTGGCGTTCCAGGTCGCCGACATCTATCAGGTGCAAGCGTTCCGCGGCCACGAAAAGCAATATATGCGGCTGGCCTCGGCCTGGTCCGTGGTCTTTCTGATCGCCATCAGCCTGTCGTTCTTCGCCAAGGCCGGCGACCAGTTCTCTCGCGCCTGGCTCGGCGCATTCTACGTGCTCGGCCTGTTGACGCTGATCGCGTTCCGGCGCGCGCTCTTCCTCCTGGTGCGGCGCTGGACGCGGCAGGGCCGGCTCGACCGCCGCACCATCGTGATCGGCGCCGATTCGAACGGCGAAACGCTGCTCAAATCGCTTGCCGCGCAACGTGATTCCGACGTCCGCGTCATCGGCGTATTCGACGATCGCGTCGACGAGCGCAGTCTCGCCACCAGCAACGGTGTTCCCAATCTCGGCACGGTGGACGACGTCGTCGATTTCGCCCGCAAGACCCGCGTCGATCTCGTCATCTTCTCGCTGCCGATCGCGGCCGAGGGCCGCATCCTGCACATGCTCAAGAAGCTGTGGGTGCTGCCGCTCGACATTCGCCTGTCCGCGCACAGCAACAAGCTGCGATTCCGGCCGCGCTCCTATTCCTATATCGGCAACGTGCCCGTGCTCGACGTCTTCGACCGGCCGATTGCCGACTGGGACATCGTGATGAAGTGGCTGCTCGACAAGATCGTCGGATCACTGGCGTTGATCTGCCTGGCGCCGGTCATGCTGCTGGTTGCGCTCGCCATCAAGCTCGACAGCAAGGGGCCGATCTTCTTCAAGCAGCGGCGCCACGGTTTCAACAACGAGCTCATCGAAGTCTACAAGTTCCGTTCGCTCTATACCGAGCATACCGACCCGACCGCGGCCAAGCAGGTCGACAAGAACGACCCGCGCGTCACCCGGGTCGGCCGATTCATCCGCAAGACCAGCCTCGACGAGCTGCCGCAGCTCTTCAACGTCGTTATCACCGGCAATTTGTCGCTGGTCGGGCCGCGGCCGCACGCCATCTATGCCAGGGCAGCCGAGCATCTCTACGACGAAGCGGTGGACGGCTATTTCGCGCGCCACCGGGTGAAGCCGGGCATCACCGGCTGGGCGCAGATCCATGGCTGGCGCGGCGAGACCGACAGCAAGGAAAAGATCCAGCGCCGCGTCGAGCATGACCTCTATTACATCGAGAACTGGTCGCTGATGCTCGACATTTATATTCTGCTGCGAACGCCGTTCGCCGTCCTGCATATGAAGAACGCCTACTGATGGATGCCCGCAATCCGGCGACGGCGCTTGCCGGTGCGGACGGTAGCGCGCTGGCGCAGCGGCTTCTCAACCTCGTCCTGTTCGTCACCATCCTGACCAGCTCGATCGCCTTCATCGAGCCGTCGCCGCATGACGGCTTGATGATGGTGCTTCTGGTCATGTGCGTCGGCGCCCAGGTCGGCTTCGACCGCAAGCTCGTCCCGCTGCTGTTGTTGATCGTGCTGTGGCTGGTCGGCGGGCTGTTGTCGCTGATTCAGGTCGGCGATCAGGCAAAGGACATTCAATATGCCGGCACGTCGATTTATCTCGGTATCGCCGCCGTGATGTTCGCATGCCTGTTCGGCGACGGCAACCTGGCGCGCTTGGCGGCGCTGCGGCGCGGTTATATTCTGGCGGCGCTGATCGCGACGGCGGCGGGGTATATCGGCTTTTTCCATCTCGTGGCCGGCGCCGACATTTTCCTGGACAACGACCGCGTCAGCGCCACGTTCAAGGACCCGAACGTCTATGGACCGTTTCTGATCTTTCCGATCGTCTGGCTGCTGGTCAGCCTGTTGGTGCGCGGCATCAGGCTCCCCGATATCGCGGTGCTGATGATCCTCCTGGGCGGGCTGTTGCTGAGTTTTTCGCGCGGTGCCTGGGCCCATTTTGCCATCTCGACGGTAATCGGCATCGTGATCGTGCTCGCCGTCACGCCGGACCCGCGCATGCGCGCCCGCATCGTCGTGCTCGGCCTGTTCGGCGCGATCCTCGTGGCGTTGTTGTTGGTCGCGCTGACGTCGATCGGCTCGGTCCACGACATGATCGTCGAGCGCGCCAAGGCGATCCAGCCTTATGACGTCGGACCGGGCGGCCGCTTCTGGCAGCAGCAGTTGGCGCTCAGCACCATCCTCGACAATCCGAACGGTTTGGGGCCGTTCGAATTCGACCGCATCTTCGGGCTGCAGCAGCACAACGTCTATATGCAGGGTTTTCTGGTCTACGGCTGGCTCGGCGGTGCGGCCTATCTGGCGCTGGTCGCGATCACGCTGGTGTTCGGATTGCTCACGGTGTCGGTGCCGACGCCGTGGCAGTACTACCTGATCACCGCCTATGCGGTGTTCGTCGGTGAGGCGTTCGAAGGGCTGATCGTCGACACCGATCACTGGCGTCACTTTTTTCTTGTGCTCGGCCTGGTCTGGGGCCTCGGCGCGGCGACGATCAATTTCCGCCGCCGGCAAGCCCGCGAACTCGATGCCGACGGAGATTTAATCGAGGCCGCCGCCCAGAGCATGATCCGGAAAAGTGGAAACCGGTTTTCCGAAAAGATCATGCTCAATCAAAATGCTAGAGCGCAAATCGATCCAACCTGAAGCGATTTCGCTCTCGCCGCGGGCTTTCGCCAATTGGGCTCGACCGGTTCACGATTTGGTTAGCCCCGCCCGATTAGGATCGATCCATGCAAGTCGATGCAGCACCGCTATCGGCCGACGGCACGCCAGGCCCGGCGCCGCGGTTGATTTCGATCCCCTTCCTGCTGCTGCGTGTATCGACCGCCGGCGGCGCCTTTGCCATGGGCCTTGTCCAGACCCTGGTGTTCGCACGCGTGCTGACGCCGGACCGGTTTTCGCTTTTCATCCTGGTAGGGGCGATCGGATATTCTCTTTGGCTGTGCGATCTCGGGCTGGCCAAGATCCTGTTCGTGCAATTGCGCGCCGCGCACCTTGCCGGCAAGACCGACCCGCGGGCCGCCAGCCAAGCGACGGCGGTGATCGTGTTTTATGTCCTGCTCGCCGCCGGCGGATCGCTCATCTGTTTTGGCTTCATGGCGGCGCGGCCGTCATTCTCGCTACTCGACGCCGCCGATTTCGGTCTGTTCTTCTTTTACATAACGCTCAATCTCACCTGGGTTTGCCTGCGCAGCCTCAGCATCGCCGTCGACGAATACGTTTTTTACGAAAAGCTCGAGCTTGTGCGCCGCGTCGGCAACATGGCGACCATCCTCGCCATGCTGATCGGCCTGCCGTTCACCGCTTTTCTGGTCGGCTCGAACGTGCTGTGGGCGGCGCTGGTGACATGCGCGGTGACGCTGCTCTTGCGCCGCAACGCCATGGCGCCACGCCTGCGCGGCTTTGTCGGCGAGCTCACGGCGTTTTTCCAAACCAATTTGCGATCGATCGCACGCAGTGGCACGTTCGCGCTGAGCGATATCTTCATCTATACCTTTCCTTACTACGTCGTGCCCTGGGCGTTCGGTCTCGGCGCGCCGATCATCATTCTCGAAGCGACGTTTCGCATCTTCCGCGGCGCCAGCGTCATCTATACGGCGGCTTGCGATCTCGCGATCCCGGGGCAAACCCGGGCGCTGGCGGCGCGCGACGCGACGAAGCTGATCCGTACGACGCTGATCGCGGCGGCTCTGTGTTGCCTGCCGGCGGCTTTCGCCTGCGGATTGCTGATTTTCGCATCAAGGCAACTGTTCGCATTCCTGCTCGGGACGGCAGCGACCGTGCCGCCGACGGTCACGCCCATTCTGGTGGTGATGCTCTTGGCCAACCTTGTGCAAATGGTCGCGCAATCGCTGTTGCTGCATGCCGGCTTCTTCCGCGAGATATCGCGCATCGGCGTCGGCGTCGCGCTTGCCATGGTGATCGCAACCGCGATCGCGGTCGCCGCCAAACTGACCATAGTCGAGTTTCTCGGCGTCTATGCCGCGGTCTATACCGCGGGCGCGCTTTATCTGGCCGTCGCAGCTTATCGCGGGCCGATTCTCGCCGCCGCCTTGCCGCTAGGCGCGGCGAAATGGAAACGCGCCGCGGAACCTGCCGCGGCGCGTTGATCGAGGCGCAAAGCCGGCTCAGAAGCCGCCGTCGTTCAGGGCCTTGCCATAACGCGGCGGCGTTTGCTGCTGAACCGTCTTGTTCTGCGCTTTCGCGGCGGAAAGCTGCGCCGCGCTCGGTTCATCGGTTATGCCGCCGTCATTGAGAGCCTTGCCATAATGCGGCGTCGCCGGAGCGGCGGGCGTCGCAGAATTATAGAGCGGCTTTGCCGGCGTCCCGTTCGAATTGTAGTCGTCGACCAATCCGCCGTCGTTCAAGGCTTTACCGTAGTGCGTCTGCGCCGATGCCGGAACAGAAGCGAGCGCCACGCCGAATGCCAACGCGGTCACGCCAATGGTGATGTGCTTTTTCATGATTTTTCCTCCAACCGAGGTTTCCTGACGGCCACCGCAGCGGCCGCCGCTCGGAGCTTGCAATTAGTTTTGTCGAAGCGAGGAAATATAGAGTTGGAACCATAAATACGCAGGGCGAACTCATAAATCCGCAGTAAAAGATACGCAAAGAATATGTGAACCGCGCGTTCGTTTAGCGCGCGGATGGATTTATGAAAAAATTATGGCGGGGCATGGAGCGCTGGCACGCAGGTGTCGGCGCCATTATCAAGACGCTCCGAGCAACCCGCAGCGCACCGCGATTGCCGCAAGCCACACCAGACCGGCAAGCGCGAGCGCGCAGAACACCGCCGAAGAGCCGAAATCTTTGATTCTGCCGATGTCGCGATGCTGCTCAGGCGTGACGTGGTCGGACAGCTTCTCGATGGCGGTGTTCAAAAACTCGACGGCGAGTATGACAAGGAGCGCCGCGATCATAGCAACGTACCAAGCAAGCGTCGGCGCGATGACAAAGCCGATCGGTACGGCCAGCACGAAGGCAATCGCCTCCTCGCGGATCGCGGCCTCGGTTTTGATGCCGTCGACAATGCCGCTCAGCGAGTTCCTGGTCGCGCTGACAATTCGCTTCACGGTGCGGCCGAAAGTGTTGTGCGGCGGCGCCGGGCCGGCGCGAGTTGCGGCGTAAGACCCTGCCAACTATAGTGCGGCCCGATATTCGGAGCGTAGCGCAGCCCGGTTAGCGCACCAGTCTGGGGGACTGGGGGTCCCGAGTTCAAATCTCGGCGCTCCGACCATTTTGCCCGGCCGCGTTGTCGCCCGCCAGCGCAGCGTCGATCAGGCGGCGGCAGGCGACGAGTTCGTCCAACACAAGCCGCAGCGTGTCTTCGGCTGCCCGGCTGGGTTGAGCGGATGGTCGCATTGAAGCGACAGGCACAATTGTCGGTTCGCGTCGCTCGGCTGGAGCCGGATCGCCTGCGCCCGAGAACAACGACGGCTCCGGGCGGGTTTCGGCAACGTCTTCGACGAAACTATCGGGCTCATCATTCGCGTCAGGCGGCGGCGGCAGTTCGGCGCCGGGGCGCCAGACATTCTGCACGAAGGCTGCGCCTTCGTCGCGCAGGATGCGTTGCACGCCGCGGATGGTGTAGCCCTCGCCGTACAGCAAGTGGCGCACGCCGCGCAGCAGGTCGACATCGTCGGGGCGATAGTAACGCCGGCCGCCGCCGCGCTTCATCGGCTTGATCTGGGTAAAACGGCTTTCCCAGAAACGCAGCACATGTTGCGGCACGTCGATCTCGTCGGCGACTTCGCTGATGGTGCGAAATGCGTCGGGCGCCTTGTCCAAGATCTATTCTCCACGAACGGCGATCACTTGCCGTCCGCCTCCGAATTGATTCGCTGCTTGAGGATAGCAGAAGGCTTGAACACCATGACCCGGCGCGGCGAGATCGGCACTTCCTTGCCGGTCTTGGGATTGCGGCCGATGCGCTGGCCTTTCTTGCGCACCACGAACGAGCCGAACGACGACAGCTTTACCGTTTCGCCGCGCTCCAAGCAGTCGGTGATTTCCTTCAGCACAAGTTCTACGAGTGTCGCGGATTCGGTGCGCGACAGGCCGACCTTTTGGTAGACCGCCTCACACAGATCCGCACGCGTGACTGTCTTTCCCGCCATCGCCAGCCCCGAGCACGGCGATCGATCCACGTCGATCAACATATCGTGCTGAATTATCTACGATATTAGCTTGGCATTACAGGTGTCAACGGGGCTTCTGAAGGCCGGCAAGGCTTACCAGCGCACTAGCGCAGCGCCCCAGGTGAAGCCGCCGCCCATGGCTTCGAGCAGCAGCAGGTCGCCACGCTTGATGCGGCGATCGGCAACCGCGTCGGCAAGCGCCAGTGGAATCGAGGCCGCCGAGGTGTTGCCGTGGCGGTCAACCGTGACGACGATCTTACCCGGCGGAATGCCGAGCTTATGGGCCGAACCGTCGATAATGCGCTTGTTGGCCTGGTGCGGGATGAACCAATCGACGTCGGCGGCGGTATAACCCGTGGCCTTGAAAGCGTCCTCGACCACGTCGGTGATCATCGCCACGGCATGGCGAAACACCTCGCGCCCCTCCATGCGCAAGTGGCCGACCGTACCGGTCGACGACGGCCCGCCGTCGACATAGAGCTTAGACTTGAAGCGGCCGTCGGAGCGCAGGCGCACGGTCAGGATGCCGCGCTCTTCGCCCTTGTCCGGCTGCGCCTTGCCGTCGAGCACGACGGCGCCGGCACCGTCGCCGAACAGCACGCAGGTGCCGCGGTCGGTCCAGTCGAGAATGCGCGAAAACGTCTCCGAGCCGATCACCAGCGCCCGCGAGAACGCGCCCGATTTGAGCAGGCTATCGGCCGTCGCCAGCGCGTAGACGAAGCCCGAGCACACCGCCTGCAAATCGAAGGCGGCGCCGTGGGCGATGCCGAGGTCGGCCTGCACCGACACGGCGCTGGCCGGGAAGGTGTTGTCGGGCGTCGAGGTCGCGAGCACGATGAGATCGATCGATTGGGCATCGACCTTGGCATGGGCGAGCGCGGCGCGAGCGGCGTGCGTGGCCATATGCGAGGTCCATTCGCCGGGCGCGGCGATATGGCGTTCGTGGATTCCGGTCCGCTGCACGATCCAGTCGTCCGAGGTATCGACCTTGCGCGCCAGATCGCTGTTGGTGAGGATCTGCGCCGGCAGATAGCTGCCGCAGC
>Ga0307476_10001647_pt1 | contig 13553 bp, 10 predicted proteins | sample atmos_gasesECM2C_2_FD_203314 | JGI IMG/M metagenome (GOLD analysis project Ga0307476, IMG submission 203314) | Hardwood forest soil microbial communities from Morgan-Monroe State Forest, Indiana, United States - atmos_gasesECM2C_05 | ecosystem: Environmental > Terrestrial > Soil > Temperate... | reverse complement strand
CATCGGATGTGCGAGTCAATGGGGCTCGCGTCACCCACAGCGAGGGAGTGCCTGCGCTACCCGAGCGAGGCGCGTCAGTGCGATACTCACACCCCGCACGACCGTACTCGTTAGCGGCCATGAGAGCTGGACGAAAAGCGCGAGCCGCCTGTCTGGCGTGGGGACGAACAACCGTCGAAGGAGACTAAGGATGGAAAGGAAACAAACGGCGAAGAAATCGAAGGCTAACGTCATTCTTGCGAAGAGTCGGACAGGCGACAAATTGCAGGGGGAGGGAGATTACGAGGCCGCCCAGCGCTATGACAGGAGCGCGCAGAGGTTCGCGCAGCGTGCGGATATCGAGCGCGCAGCACGTGCCGCAGCGCCCCGGAACAAACGCGAGGCGCACGAAATGGCGGAGGCCGAGGCCATTGGTCGGCAGGGCGAGCCTCTTCAAGCCGACTGGTTTCTCGCTGACGTGGAAGCCATCCGCCGCCGCGCGCGGGCGCAGCTCGCAGCCGGCGCGGTCACCGACAACTACCAGGGGAATGTCCAGCAGGCGGTCGCGCTCTTGAACCATGCTGTAGCCACGGAGATCGTCTGTGTGCTGCGCTACAAGTATCACGCGGTAGTTGCGACCGGCATCTCGAGCGATGCGGTGAAGGAGGAGTTCACGCAGCACGCCAAGGAGGAGGAACAGCACCTCGACATGCTGTGCGAACGCATCAATCAGCTGGGCGGGAAGCCGAACATGAACCCGGAAGGGCTGCTGTCAGGGGCCGCATCGCAATACGTCGAGGGTAAGAATCTCCTCGACATGATCAAGGAGAATCTGGTCGCCGAGCGTGTGGCCGTCGAGACCTATCGCGAGATGGTGCGCTATTTTGGCGAGAAAGACCCCACCACGCGCACGATGCTGGAGCGAATCCTCGCGCAGGAGGAAGAGCACGCGAACGACATGCATGATCTGCTTGTCCAGCACGAAGGTCGGCCTATCCTGAAGAAATAGTCCACTAAGAATTTCTTGGCCGGACGTAGAACGAGACGGCGGACGGGTAGCGCTGTCCCCTAGCGCGCGTTCTCCGCATCGGCAGACGACCTTCTCCGACGGTGCTAGTCACGATTACTTCGCGCGCAACGTGGCCCAGCTTTCCCGAAAGTCGAGATTGATGGGCGCTCCGCGGCCCCCGGAGCGCCCTTCCGGATTTGCGCCTACGACTTGAGCGGCGAGGTATGGGTGGCAACACACTGCCACTTGCCGTTCGCCATCTTGACCCAGGTATCAGTGAACCGGTCCCGTAAGTCGCGTGACTTGTCCGCAGCATCCCTTCCCTTGCCGGTAAATGTACCTATGGCGATAGCCGTGTGGCCAAACACCGTGACCTTCAAATCGGGATACTCGGCGCTGCTCCAAGTAATTGATTTCGCATCGGCGAGTACGGCATCCTTACCGGCAAATACTTTCCCCTCAGCGTCCGTCTCGACGACCTTGTCGGCCAGCAGGGGTGCCAGCAGCGCAGTGTTGTTCGTCTGCTGTGACTTAAGCCATTGATGCTCCGCTGCTGACACAGCCTGCTCGGCCGTACCGGCCTCGCTCGCCTTTTCGTCTCCCGAACTAACTATGGGGACGCCGATGAGAAAGGCCGCTGGCACAATCGCAAGGACGATTCCGTACTTTTTCACAGTCATTTCTCCCGAAGGATGAGCAATGCGATTCAGGGTTTCGGATGTCTCCGCAGGTAAATAAGCTGAAGGTTGTCGCCGCGGAGAGCGCATTATCCACCGCAGCTTAATCGGATTAAGTGCTCTCGCCTACAACAGGATGAGGCGGGCGAAGGATGGCCGAGCGAGGCATGAAAGGTGTGTGCGATGACCGAGCATAAAAAAGTGGCCGTTGTTGCCGGGGTCGGGCCCGGAATCGGAGCCGCCCTCGCGCGGCGCTTTGCGCAGGCAGGCTATGCCGTAGCGATGTTGGCGCGAAACCGGGATACGCTCGACGCGCTCGAGCGCGAGATCGAAGGCGCCCGCGGCTATTCGTGCGACGTCGGTTCCGCGGATTCCGTGGCGCATGCCTTTGCGGCGATCGGGACTGATCTCGGCGAGGTCGAGGTGCTGCTGTACAACGCAGGCTCGGGGGTTTTCGGAGATGTCGAGAGCATCACGCCGGAGCAGTTCGAGACATCCTGGCGCGTGAACGCGTACGGGGCGTTGCTATGCGCGCGCGAAGTGATCCCGGCGATGAAGGCAGCCGCTGTCGGCTCCATCATATTCACCGGTGCTACGGCGTCGCGTCGTGGCGTACCGCGCACCGCCGCTTTTGCTCCAGCCAAAGCGGCGCAGCGAAGCCTCGCGGAGTCGATGGCGCGGTCCCTTTGGCCTTCGGGCATCCATGTCTCCTTGATCATTGTGGACGGAGCGGTCGATTTACCCAGAACGCGCCAGGCGATGCCGGACAAGCCCGACAGCCATTTCATCAGGCCGTCCGCGGTGGCGGAAACAGCCTTTCAGCTTACCCGCCAGGATCGCAGCGCTTGGAGCTTCGAGGTCGAAGCCCGGCCCTTCGCCGAGCGGTGGTGAAAGGTGCCGTCGAGCGCGAGGCACCGCCCGACCGTGCAGTCAATTCTTCCGACGTGCGCGACCGCTCCCGTGGAGGTGAGCGATCAGCCATCGGCCCGCCGGACCGGGAGGCGCGTCGGTACGATACACCGCGCGCATTGCCATCAGCGGCCTCAAATTGCTCGGCAGTTCAATTCGGATTACGCGCAGTTTGCCGTTGGCGATATCGTCTTCGACCATGAATCGCGGCATGTTGCCGAAGCCAAAGCCAGCGCGCAAAAAAGCATGTCGAGCGCCCATATCGGCGAGTCGCCAAACGTTTTTCGAGAACACGCCATAGCTCTGGTCTTTGGATAACGTCGACCGATCGGTCAGCACGAGCTGCACATGCCGCTGCAGTTCCGACGGAGGAATTACGCCTTTATATGAGGCTAACGGGTGCGTCGGTGCCACGACGGTGACCAGCGGCACATCGAGCAGGAATTCGCTGTGCACGGTTTCCGGAAGCACGGGCAACGAACCGACGATGCCGATCTGGCAGGCCCCTCGCAGTACCGGCTCGATAACGGCGCCGAGCACCTCGACGAACAGCAGCAGCGGAGTGAGCGGAAATGTGTCGCGAAACTTGGCAACCACATCGATCAATTCCCTCATGGGATACATCACATCAACCGACAGCGAGAGTTCCGGTTCGAGCCCCTCGCGTAAGGTCTTCGCCCGGGCCTTGAACCCATCCATCTGATCGGCCACCGCACGTGCATCCGGCAGCAAAGCGCGGCCATCCTCCGTAAGCGTCGGATAGCGCGCGCTGCGGTCGAACAGCGTCACGCCCAGCTGCCCCTCGAGATTTGCCATGGTTTGACTGACAACAGATTGCGCACGTCGAAGCTTGCGCCCCGCGGCTGAAAAACTGCCTTGCTCGGCGGCGGCGATGAACGTGCGAAGCTGATCCAGGGTCACAGCGTCGAGCATGATCTATCTCCGAAGACGATGGATAACATCCAATAATATAGGCTTCAAAGATGCTCTGTGGAAGCCTATGTTGGCGCCGGTGAGAAGTACTCACTGGAGAACAAGCCATGTCGGACACCAGGAAGCTCATAGCCGTCGTCGGCGCAACGGGTCAACAGGGCGGAGCTGTACTGCGCGCGCTGCAGGCCGGCGGTCAATTCAGAGTACGCGCGCTGACGCGCAACCCGGCCAAGCATCCAAAGCTAGCAGATGAAGTCGTTGCGGCGGATCTCAATCGTCCCGAAACACTGCAGGCAGCGTTTGCCGGAGCGCACGGAGTTTTTCTGGTGACCAACGCCTGGGAAGCAGGTAGCGACGAATCCAAGCAAGCGCTGGCCGCGGTCAACGCCGCGAAAAACGCCGGCGTGCAGCACTTCATCTGGTCGACTCTTCCCAACGTGGAGACGATCAGCGGCGGCAAGATCGCTGTCCCACATTTCACGGAGAAGGCGAAGGTCGATGGTAGCGTGCGCGAAGCCGGATTTGCCTACCACACGTTTGTGATCGCTCCGTTCTACTATCAAAATCTGCTCGGCGCGATGGCGCCACAGAAGCAGGCGGACGGCTCCGCGGGGTGGGCACTGCCGCTGGATCCCGAGCGGCGCGTCATCCACATGGGCGACATCACCGAACTCGGCCGCATCGTGGCCGGTGCTTTCGCGCACCCGGAACTCGCGGGTCACGGTGAACATTTACCGCTGGTCGGCGATTTCCTGAGCTTCAACGAGATCGTCGCCGTCCTGGGTCGACAGGGACGCAAGTTCTCATTCAAGCGGGTTCCGCGTGAGACCTTTGCTGGCTGGTTTCCCGGGGCCGAGAGCATCGCGGCGATGCTCGCCTACTTCGAGGCGCATACGTATCTCGGCTCGGATTCGCGCGCAGCAATCGCGCTCGCCAACAAAGTCGCCGGGGCGGACCCGACGAAGTTTGCGGCATGGGCCCGGACAAACCTCGCGACTCCGGCAGCCGCCTGAGACAGGAGCTTCCAGCTGGGGATGTCACCGTGCACGGCGTAACCAGGCCGGTGACGCTCGATCCCAAGGCAACAAGATCGGCCCGGAGCCGGACGTCTGAGCGGCTTGCAGTTCTTCGGAAAAAATGTCAGGAGATAGGTCATGCGCGCTCCGCATCGCATTCGGCTTCGACCGCATTTCACGGCGCTCGGCACGAGGACGCTCACCATAGTCTTTAACACGTTCGTCCTCGTCTTTGGCACGTCGCACGTTCTTGGATCCCCCAAGGAAATGGTCAGCGACTCGGACTCTGGTGACTGGGTGTACGTCGACCACGATCTCGGGGGGACCCGCTACTCGCATCTAAAGGAGATCACGACAAAGAACGTATCGCAGCTCGCCGAGGTTTGCGCGTACTCATTTCCCGACAAAGAGCCATCGCAAACCGCCCCGATCGTGTCTGCGGGAAGGATGTACCTGACGACGGCCCGCTATACCGTCGCTATCGATGGCGCTGATTGCCATGTGATCTGGTCGAGCACCTGGATCCCACGCACAAGCACGGTGTTGACCACTCAGCGTGGCGCGGCACTGGCCGACGGAAAGATCATTCGCGGTACCAATGATGGGTTTCTTCTGGCACTCGATGCCAAGGACGGACATACGATTTGGGAAAAGCAGATCGCCGATCCGAAGGAAGGCTACTTCATCAGCATGCCGCCTCTGGTGCACGGCAACCTGGTCTACATCGGACCGGCAGGTGCTGAGACGGCCGCGAAGGGTTGGGTCGGGGCGTTCCGAGTCGAGGACGGCGAGCAAGTGTGGCGTTTCAATATCGTACCCGCCGACGGCGAGCAAGGCGCCGACACCTGGGGGCCGGATCCGGCTGCCCGCAGACATGGCGGCGGCAATCTCTGGACGCCGATGTCCTTTGATGTTCAGAGAAATGTGCTCTACGTGCCTGGGGGAAACGCGGCGCCCGATCTGTACGACAACGACCGTCCGGGCGACAATCTATATACGAATTCGCTGATAGCCGTGGATGCGTCGAGCGGTCGTCTTGTCTGGTACCGACAATTCGTACCGCACGACGTGCACGACTACGATGTCTCGCACGTCGCACCGGTGTTTAGGACAACGATCAATGGGTCGACGCGCAATGTGATCGCCAGCACCGGCAAGGACGGAGTGCTGCGGCTCTTGGACCGTGATTCCAAGGAAATCATCTATAGCGTTCCGTTCACTAACCGGGTGAATGTCGAAGTTCCTCTAAGCACAACCCCCGTCCGTGTTTGCCCCGGAACTCTGGGGGGCGAGGAGTGGAACGGGTCCGCGTACTACGCCAAGCAGAACCTGCTGATTGTCCCTGCTACCGACTGGTGTGCGGAGTTCACCAAGGATACGACGGCGCCGGATCCGGAGAAGGAGCATACGCACGGCTGGTACTTCGGTGGACAAACAAAGTTCGATCCGTGGTCAGCTGCCCGGGGACGGCTAACCGCGTTCGACGCTTCCACAGGTAGTGAGAAATGGCGCTACGACGCCGCTAAGCCGCTGGTAGCTGGCGTTACGGCGACCGCTGGTGATCTGATTTTTACCGGTGAATTGAGCGGCGACCTGCTGGCACTGGACGCCAGATCCGGCAAGGTTCTTTTGCGGAGCGACCTGGGTGGCCCGGCCGGTGGTGGCATAGTCACCTACAGCGCTCACGGCAGGCAAAACGTGGCGGCCGTCTCGGGCATGGTAGGGGTATACAACTTGGTTGCTCCTGAGATTGGCGGCGGCAATACCACGGTTACGGTCTTCCGCCTCGCCGGAAACTGAGCACAATGGTACGGTGACTGTGGCGGGCTGCTACTTTGAGGTCGGCGAATGGAATTGCTGCATCTTCATGCGCCGCTGTGGAAGATGCTGCACATAATTGTAGTGACCGTGCCGCAAGAAGCCAGCCGGCATCGTTCGCTCAAGTGCGTTGCTCCGGCTCTAGCACCAGTGCGATGCGCATCGGCTCGCCGATGTCCTCGCCCGCGCGTTTGACATTGGTTAGGCCGCCCTCGGCCGGGTGAGTTATCCCACGCAGTTCGTGTGGTGCTCTACGCGTACCCGGCGGTCGGGTCGGCGGCTGGCCGATGGTACGTACGTCACCGAACCAAAGCAGGTCTCCAGTGCGCGTCAAGATCCGAAAGGGCTACATGAGTCAGGCCCAAAAGAGCGAGGCGCACGCCCTGATTCATGAGGCCATCCCCGGCACGATCAGGAATCTGAAGGATCCGGTCGCAGGTAGCAGTATTCTATTGAGGAAGTGACCGAAGGCGACTTCTGCCGCCAACTTGCCGCAGTTGTCGCCACGGGCTAAGCACTGCGACCGAGACTTGATTGGAAACGAGGCCGCCCGTGCGTGCCCGGACTAGAGTAGTTTCGGGTACTGCGCCAACATACAGGCTCAGTCTCAGGGGCTAAATGGACGTGACGATACTTACCGAGAGTGTGAGCGGTTACTGTGGCGCTCGCTGGAGTATCCGCGGTGGCGGCCTGCGCCGACGACACTCCGGGAATGCTTGAATCCTTCGGATCCGGATGGCGCCTGTGGCTGTGCGGTTGCTTGGCTGCCGCAGCGCTGTGCGGCACGGCCTGCGCGGTCGGCCCGAACTACCACAAGCCAACGGTGCAGATGCCGGAGACCTTCAAGGAAGGCGCCGACTGGCAGCGCGCGCAGGCCAATCCGCAGGCGGCGCTGTCGAGCTCCTGGTGGGTCGAGTATCACGACGAGCAGCTGTCGCAGTTGGTCGATGCGGCCTTACATGCGAACCAATCTATCGTTGCAGCGGAAGCCGCCTACCGGGCAGCGCAAGCTACTGTCTCGGCGAGCGTTGCGGCGCTTTATCCCACGGTTAGCGCGAGCCTGTCCGCCACCCGCAGCGAGGCTGGCCTCGGAGCTGCGGCCACCGGAATTCCGCTTGGTGTGAGCCATGCCGTCACCGCCAGTGCCGCCGCCAACTGGGAGCTCGATCTGTGGGGCCAGGCTCGCCGACAGATCGAGTCCAGCAAGGCCGGCGCGCAAGCCAGCGATGCCCAGCGCGCCGGTCAGCGCTTGTCGATCGCAGCCAGTGTGGCGAGCGATTATTTCGCGTTGCGGCAGGCCGATACCGATATCGATTTTCTCAAGCAGCAGCAAAAGGTCAACACCGACATACTGACGATGACACAGAGCGGTTACGCGCAGGGCGCTGCGTCGGGCGATGACGTGCTGGTGGCTCAAGACACGCTCGAGGCGGTGATCGCCGCATTACAAGCGACGCTGACGCTGCGCGAGCAGTATGAGCATGCCATCGCGGTGCTGGTTGGCGTGCCTCCCGGCGGTTTCTCGATTCAGCCGCGGCAGAATTACGAGTTTGTGATCCCGGCCGTACCGCTCGTCCTTCCCTCGCAACTGCTGGAGCGCCGTTACGACGTCGTTAACGCCGAACGCATCGCGGCGTCGGCAAACGCGAGGATCGGAGTGGCCGAAGCCGCGTTCTTTCCCACGCTTGATCTAGCGGCAGAAGGTGGCTACGTGCACAACCAGTTCGCCCATTTAGTCTCGCTACCCAACCGCTTCTGGACCTTGGGCCCAACGCTGGCGGAGACAATCTTCGACGGCGGAGCGCGGACCGCGGCAGTGCGCGAAGCTCGCGCAACCTATGATGAAGACGCGGCCAATTACCGGCAGACGGTGCTGGCGGCTTTTCAAAGTGTCGAGGACAGCCTTTCGTCGTGCAATCATCTGCAGCAGCAAGCTCAGGCCTACAGCAACATCTATCAGCGCAACCAGAAGCTGTTCGACAACACGCGCGCGCGACGGCAGGTGGGTACAGCGAGCGAGCAGAATCTGCTGAGCGAGCAGCTTACCCTGCTAGTGGCGAAGCAGAATGTCAACGATACGCAAGCGGCCCTCGCGCAGAGTAGCGTCACACTGATCAAGAACCTCGGTGGGGGCTGGCAGTGGGATGAGACCCGCAAGGCTCCCGTCGCCTCCACATCGACGGACCGAGCCGCCCGCGCGGATCTGCCCGCCGGTCTTACGGCGCAATGAGCCGAGCGAATTGCACAGGTCCGATGCGAAATCTAGAGAAGAGAGTATGGGAGCTCGCCCTATGAAGCACGCACTGCGGGCGCTTTTGCCATGTCTTGGCCTGGTCGTTCTGATCGGCTGCGGTCGGGGCGGCGCGCCGGCGCCAGCGGCCCCGCCCCAGGTCGGCACAGTGACGGCCGCGCAGCAAACCGTGCCGCTCACGAGGGACTTGGTCGGCCGTCTGTCGGCATACTTCAGCGCCAATGTGGTGGCACGCGTGTCGGGCGTGTTGCTGAAGCGTGTCTACAAGGAAGGCGATGAGGTCAAGCAGGGGCAGCTTCTGTTCGAGATCGACCCGGCTTACTACCAGGCCGTGCTCAACAGCAACCTGGCTGCACTAGCGCAGGATCACGCCACATACATCAACAACCGCGTGACGGCCGAACGCGATCACAAATTGCTGCCGATCGGCTCAGTCTCGCAGCAGACCGTGGATGATGCCGATGCGGCGGAACGCAGCGCCGCCGCGAAGGTTCAGGCCGATCAGGCGGCCGTCGAGGCCGCACGTATCAATCTCGCTTACACCCGTGTCACCTCGCCGATCGGCGGCATAGCCGGCCAGCAGCAGGTCACGCAGGGTGCCCTGGTGGGCAATGCCACCAGCGATACGGGCTCGGGCGGCACCTTACTCACTACGGTCGAGCAGGTCGATCCGCTCTATGTGAATTTCACGATCAGCGCTGCAGACCTGGTGACGCTGCGACAGGCGCAGAACATCGAGTTGGCGCAGCAGAACGACACGCCGGTACACGTTACGCTGCCCAACGGCAGCCAGTACGATCAGGCCGGTACGTTGGATTTCTCTGATGTCGCCGTAAATCCGACCACCGGCGCGGTGAGTCTGCGCGCGATCGTTCCGAATCCAAAACATCAGTTGCTGCCGGGCATGTACGTGACACTGAAGGTTACTCTCGGCCAGCAGAGCAACGTGTATCTCATCCCTCAGGAGGGACTCCAGCGCGACACGGTCGGCGCCTATGCGTTGGTTGTCGGCCCGCAGGGTAAGGTGTTGCGCAAGAATGTCACTGCGGCTGATAGCTACGGTAACGACTGGATTGTCACGAGCGGCCTCGAACCCGGCGATCAGGTGATTGTCTCGGGCCTGCAGGTCGCCCGCGAGGGCGGTCAGGCCAAGGGGGTCCCCCGGCAATCAGCACCACCCACCGTGAGTCCGTCGCGCGCCGGTAACACGTCGGCAACGGCTGCCAGTATCGCCAGCCGCAATCCGTAGGAACGCTTCCCGAATGCCGAATTTCTTCATCGATCGCCCCGTCTTCGCCTGGGTCATTCCCATACTGATCTGCCTTGCCGGCGTCATCTCTATGCTGAACATGGGGATCGCAGCCTATCCGGATATCGCTCCGCCTCAAGTCACCGTCACGGCCACCTATCCGGGCGCCAGTGCCGCCACCATGGAATCGACTGTCACACAGGTGATCGAGCAGCAGCTCACCGGCCTCGACAATCTTCTCTATTTCACCTCGACTTCCAACAGCAACGGCACGGCAACGATCACACTGAGCTTTGCGACCGGCACTAACCAAGACATCGCGGAGGTGCAGGTGCAAAACAAAGTTGCGCTGGCGCAGCCTCTGCTACCCACCGAGGTGACCCAACAGGGCGTGGTGGTCGCAAAGGCCAGTCCCGACATCCTGCTGTTCGTGAGCCTGTCGTCACAGAATCCTTCGATCAACGCGGGGCGCCTGAGTGACATCATGGCCTCGCAGATCCAGCCGGTCCTGGCGCGCATCAGCGGCATCGGCAACACATTCTTGCTTGGCTCCGAATACGCCGTGCGCATCTGGCTTGACCCCGACAAACTGCAGGGCTACGGGCTTTCCTCCAGCCAGGTGTTGAACGCAATCAACGCCCAGAACGCACAGTTCGCCACTGGCTCCCTCGGCGCGGACCCCGCCGTCAAAGGCCAGACGTTCACCGCCACGGTGTCGGGCGACACTCTGTTTTCATCACTGCAGCAATTCAACAACATCATCCTGTACACCAGCAGCGATGGCACGACGGTCCGCCTGCACGATGTCGCTCGCATCACCTTCGGGGGACAGAGCTACGGCAGTTCCGCGATCTGGGATGGCAAGCAGGCGGGGGGCATGGGCCTCTTCCTGCTGCCCGGTGCCAACGCGCTTGCGATCGCGAAGGCTGTCAAAGCACAAATGGCGCTGATCGCCAAGGATTTACCGCAGGGCGTGACCTGGGACGTCCCTTATGACACGACACCGTTCATCACCGCTTCCATCGTCGATGTGGGGAAGACCCTGGCCGAAGCGATCGCCCTGGTGTTCGTGGTCATGTTGATCTTTCTGCAGAACATACGTGCCACGATCATTCCGACGCTGGTGATCCCCGTGGCACTGCTGGGGACCTTCATCGGGCTGTCTTTGCTGCACTTCTCGATCAATCTGCTCACCTTGTTCGGCATGGTCCTGGCGATCGGTATCGTCGTGGATGATGCCATCGTGGTGATAGAAAACGTCGAGCGCATCATGGACGAGGAGCACCTTGAGCCAAGAGAGGCCACACGTAAGGCGATGGGCCAGATCACCGGGGCGATAATCGCAATCACGGTAGTGCTGGCGGCCGTATTCGTGCCTTCGGCTCTGCAGCCCGGCGCAACCGGTATCATCTACTCGCAGTTTGCGCTGACGATTGCCGCGTCCATGGCATTCTCGGCATTCCTGGCGCTTTCATTCACACCCTCCCTGTGTGCAACGATCCTTCGGCCGCGCCAGGAAGGAGCCGCGAAGAACCTCGTCTTTCGCTGGTTCGATCATGGATTCGGATGGGTCGGCCGCACGTATGTCGGCCATATCGGTGCGGCAGTACGTCACGCGCCGCGCTGGATGGCGGTCTTCGCATTGATCGCGGTGCTGGCCGGATTTTTGTATACCCGCCTGCCGACGAGCTTCGTGCCCGACGAGGATCAAGGATTCATGCTTGCGCTGGTCAGTCTGCCATCGGGCGCGACGCTGCAACGCACCGACGAGGTTATGAGCAAGGTGCGCGAGAAGTTGCTTCACAGCGCGATCGGGAAGGACATCGTGGGCATATTCTGTCCCGAGGGTTTCAGCTTCGTGGGGCAGAGTGAGAACGTCGGCATGGCCTTCATCAAGCTCACAGACTGGAGCAAGCGTTCCAGAACTGCCATGCAGCTTATTCCGCAGGCAAACAAGATCCTGCACGGCATCAATGACGCGCAAATCTTCGTTGTGAACCTGCCTACCATTCGTGGCCTGAGCCAGTTCGGCGGTGTTGACATGTATTTGCAGGCGCGCGCCGGCCAAACGCGCACGCAACTGACCGCGGCACAAAAAGCCCTGCTCGACGATGCGGGTAAGAGTGCCGTGCTCACCGGCACCCGTGCCAACTCACTCCCTGAGGCGCCGCAGCTGCAGATAGCGGTGGATAGGGTACAGGCGCAGACGATGGGTCTGTCACTCAGTGACGTCTACCAGGCCATCCAACTGCAGCTGGCACCCAATTACATTGATCAGTTTACCTATGGGGGACGCGTCAAGCGTGTTTATGTACAGGCTGATGCGCCTTTTCGCGGCGGCACAGATGCATTCCGGCACATTTACACACCGAGTGGCGTCAGCAGCGCGACCACGGTCGGGGCCGGCTCGGCCAGCCAGGTCGCCAACAGTTATGTGACTCAGATCAATCCGTCAGTCAGCAACACGTCGATCAGCCCGTACAACATGGTGCCGCTGTCCAGCGTAGTCAAGACGAACTGGGGTGTTGGACCGCAGGCGCTACCCCGCTACAACGGCTATTCCGCCGTAGAGATCGTAGGCAGTGCGGCCCCCGGCTATTCCACGGGCCAGGCCATGCAGGTGTTGCAGAACATCATCAATAAATCTCTCCCCGCGGGCTTTGCCTCGGATTGGACCGGGCAGTCCTATCAGGAGGTCCTGGCCGGTAATTCTGCCACGCTGCTCATGCTGCTCTCGATCGTCGTCGTGTTTCTCTGTTTAGCCGCCCTGTATGAAAGTTGGTCGATTCCAGTCGCGGTGCTGCTGGTGGTGCCGTTGGGGGTTCTCGGCATGCTGTCATTGTGCAAGCTGAGCGGCGTCCCCAACGACATATACTTCAAGATCGGACTGGTCACAGTGATCGGCCTGGCGGCAAAGAACGCGATCCTGATCGTGGAGTTCGCGGTTGACGGCCAGGCAAAGGGCATGACCCTGTTCAACGCGGTGGTCGAGGCCGGCAAGCTTCGATTGCGACCGATCCTCATGACGTCGATGGCCTTCATCCTCGGCGTACTCCCGCTGGTCCTCTCGAGCGGCGCGGGCGCCGCCTCGCGCCATGAGATTGGCACAGGCGTGATCGGTGGCATGTTGTTCGCAACCTTCCTCGGTCTACTGCTGATCCCCGTCTTTTACGTTGCCGTAAGACGGGTGCTGGGCGACAAGCTGGACGAAGTGCCGGGCCTGCCGCGCCAAGGGAGTTAAGAACGAAATCCGCTACCGGATGAGCTCAATGAGTCGGAGCGATCGCGCGCGCTCCCAGATGGCGAGGCAGTCTCTCGAGCCGATGCAGCTCGATCCCATCCAGGTCCGGGACGGCGCAACTTATCAGGTGTGCATGGCGTACCACTCGCTCGATGAAGACGCCGTAGCATTCCGCGGGCGATAGCCGCGCTCTATCGGGGACATTGGAGCAATCCATTCCCTTCGAGGGAGGAGAACGCTCACTGACGCCGCGAGCGGCAGCACTGGAGGGGAACGAGGTCGCTCCGGAAATTTGAACTGAGTCCAGAGATATCTCCACTCACGGTCGTTATCTCGTTACAACCTCGTGGAGAGTACCAATGCAGTTGAATCGCGCCATCCATAAAGCGGTGGCTTCCTGTCTACTCGGCGCAGCCGGGGCTCTGACTCTCGTCGCCTGTGGCGGCGGCGGTGGTGGCGGCAGTGCCGCCA
>Ga0307476_10001646_pt1 | contig 13559 bp, 11 predicted proteins | sample atmos_gasesECM2C_2_FD_203314 | JGI IMG/M metagenome (GOLD analysis project Ga0307476, IMG submission 203314) | Hardwood forest soil microbial communities from Morgan-Monroe State Forest, Indiana, United States - atmos_gasesECM2C_05 | ecosystem: Environmental > Terrestrial > Soil > Temperate... | reverse complement strand
GGCGTCGTCCGTCGCACACTGATGCTGCCGCGTTGGGACAAACGTGTTAAGCGACGCGCCGACGTCCTTGCTTTTGTGACTGCCCTCATTTGGCTTGTCCATCCTCTAAACACCCAGGCAGTAACTTATCTCATCCAACGCTGTGAGTCCATGATGGGCTTGTTTTACTTCCTGACGCTCTACTGCATGGTGCGCGGAGCGACCACCGCACCGGCCCGCCGGTGGTATCTCCTCTCATGCCTGAGCTGCTGCGCCGGAGCGCTCTGTAAAGAAGTCATCCTGACGGCGCCGTTGGTGATCCTGCTGTTCGATTGGACATTTCTGTCGCCATCCATTCGGGCGCTCTGGCGAGTCCGCTGGCGCTATTATGTGGCCCTGACGGCGCCGCTGGTCCTGTTTGCCGCTCTTATGACTATGGCCGGCGGCCTAACCGAAAAAGGCGCCTCGCTCGGCTTTGGCTACCTTTCCTTTGGCCCTCTGCAATATGCCCTGACGGAGACGGGCGTCATCCTCTATTACCTTCGCCTGTCCGTGTATCCCTGGCCATTATGCCTGGATTATGTGGACTGGCCCATCGCCCGCTCGCTGGCGGACTGCTGGCCATGCGCGCTAGCAATCGGATTGATGCTGATCGCTGTAATCGTGCTGACGATTCGGCGACACTGGCTGGGTTTCCTGGGCGCGTGGTTCTTTGTGATCCTGGCGCCCTCCTCAAGCATCTTGCCAATTCAGGATCCGGCTTTCGAGCATCGCATGTACCTGCCGCTCGCTGCCGTCGTTGTCCTGGCAATAGTGACGCTCTCATTACTGTTGGACCGAGCTGGCGCCCGCCTGGCCTGTCCCTTGTTGGGCCGTAGGGTAGGGATTGGCCTCGTCTTGGCAGTAACGCTGTTGTTCAGTATTCTCACCATGATGCGCAACGCGCAATACTGCAATTTCACCTCCATGGCCAAGGACATTGTAGCAAAGCGCCCGGCCAACTATCGGGCGCGCGACACACTGGCTCAGGTTGACTATTTGCAAGATCACATCGAGGAAGCGCGACGAAACCTGCGTGCCGCCATGCTGGCGAAGCCCGGTTACTTCACCCTGTATAACACGGCCGGCAACTGCCTTGTACGCCTGGGTCGCCTCGACGAGGCGGTAGAAATGTATCAGCGCGCGGTGGACCTGAACCCGAATTATGAGAGCGATGTTTATGTCGCCAGTTTGGGCCGCGCGTTGCTGTTGCGCGGCGATACGGCACGGGCGCTCGGCCATCTAACGGATGCCATTCACGGCGATCCGGCCAATGCCCGCTACCACGTATTGCGAGGTTGGGCATTGGATCAGCTGGGTCGCGGCGCGGATGCGGACGGAGAATATGCGACCGCCCTACGCCTCGACCCTTCCATGCCCCATACTTTGACCAGCGACGCCCGAGCCTTGATGTTTCATCCGGAGACGAACGCGGTCATGCTTCGCGAAGCGGTACTGCTTGCGGAGGCCGGCCGCCGCATGACGCGCGATCGTGACGCCGACAATCTCGATACCTTGGCGGAAGCTTATGCCGCCGTTGGACGCTTCGATGATGCGCAGGACGTCGGGGGAATGGCGGTGACTTGCGCCATGATCGGCGGTCAGGTGGAAGCCGCCGAGCAGATGCGACGGCGGTTGCGATTGTATCAGGAACACCGTGTCTATAACCAGGCGAATGCATCGTGACCACGCTGACAGCCAAGCCTGCCGTTCAAGCCAAGACTTTCGTCCCACCAGCGCCGCACGCCGAGGGCCAGGGCGCTTGCCCATATTGCGGAGGCGAATCGCGCGCTCCACTCTATGCGGGCGTGCGCGATCGTCTGGGCTTCGCGCCAGGCGAATGGCGCTTTGACCAATGTGCGGATTGCGGCGCTGGCATTATTGCACCGTTTCCCGAGCCGGCGGATCTGCCAGGGTTCTATCCGCGTGTTTACGGATTCTCGCTCGAGCTGGGAAAGCAGAGCGCCTTTCGGCGATTGGTGAACTGGCTGGAATACCGTTGTTTTTTCCGGCCTCAGTACGAGTCGCAGGTTCGTCGGGTGCTGCGACACAGCTCCTGGAATCGCGCGCCTGGTCAGCGCATGCTGGACGTCGGCTGTGGAACAGGTTTGCGGCTGGTTGCTTTTCGACGCCGCGGCTTCGACGTTGAGGGCATGGATTTCCACCAGGAGGCTGTCGAGTATCTGCGCCGAAAGCACAATATACCTGCGGTCTGCACGGACGTGGAAGGCCTGGACCAATGGTTTGGCGTGGGCTCGTTCGACCTTCTGACTGCATTTCATGTCGTGGAACACGTTCCCGACGTGATTGCTCTGTTTCGCCGCTGCTGGAAGCTCCTAAAACCGGGCGGGTACTTCGTGGGCGCCGTGCCATTGCTGGATTGCATCCAGGCACAGTGGTTCGGCAAGCGCTGGCAGCCCGTCACAGAGGCGCCGCGGCATCTCACGTTGCCGACTCGATTGGGATTGGAGCGCGTGTGCAGTCGTACGGGCTTCGAGCCGATCACATTCGGCGCAGATTCCACATTAAACTGCGCGGGCATGGTCGGCGCCACTCTGCTGCCAGGAAGCGCTATTACGCATTCCTATGGCAGTGGACGACTCTGGTCCATGCTGAAACGGCTCCTCGGTGCGGCGCTTGCCGTTACGGCGATTCCGTGGTGTTGGATTGAGAATGAGGTGCTGCGCAAGCCGTCGCTCGGCATTTTCTGCGCGCGCAAGCCGGTGGGCCAAACGGCAAGCGCCGCTATCGGCTCCCAGGATAGGCGATCATGAGTGGCTGGTCCGAGTTGACGATAGCGATCCCGTACTATGCGGGCCGCGATTACCTGGAAAAGGCTATTGCTAGCGTTCAGGGGCAGGGTCGGAGGGATTGGCGGCTGCTAGTTTGCGATGATCGGGGATCGGATGTCGCCGTGGACGATCTTGTTGGGCGGGGCGACGCGCGGCTGCGCTGCACGCGGAATGCCCGAAACCTGGGCATGGCAGGCAATTGGAACCGTTGCCTAGACCTCGCGGACACCGATCTGGTCACGTTGCTGCACGCGGATGATGAGCTGCAAGAGGGGTATTGCGACGCAATGCTCCGGGCCGCAGCGACTTACCCAGAAGGCGCCGCGTTCTTCTGCGGCGCCCGCATCATCGACGCGAAGGGCAAGGCGCGCTTTTCCTTCCCGGATTATGTGAAGCGCTGGCTTATGCCGTCTGTGAAGCATCCACTGATTTTGGCCGGTCAGTCAGGCGTCGCCGCCTTGCTGCGCGGCGACTTCATCATGTGTCCCACAGTGTGCTATCGCAAGAGCCGTGTTGGCCAGCGTCGCTTCGATGAGCGCTGGAAGTTTGTCCTGGATCTCGAGTTCTTTACCCGGCTGCTCCTGGAAGGCGAGATGATTGTCGGCCTGCCGGTCACCGCCTATTCGTATCGGCGGCATGATGGGAACGCCACCACGCAGTACACGGCCGACCTCCTTCGTTTTCGGGAGGAACTCCAACTCTATGACGCGCTGGCCGACGCGGCCGCCCAACGAGGTTGGGACGCCGCCGCTCGCCGCGCTCGCGCCAAGCGCATCATCAAGCTCAATCTCGGATATTGCGCGGCCAAGGATCTGGTTTACCTGCGCGGCAGACAGGCCGCCCGCAAATTGGCTTTGCTTTGCCAGCTTCTGTGACTTTGAGGCGAGACAAGCCTCCTGGCGCCTGTCTCGCTCGCGCATTCAACTTGAGACGCCTCTCATGAATTCCCTTGCTCGGTCGGACATATGGATCGTCATGCCGGCTTACAACGAGGAAGCGCGGTTGGAGGCCACCCTGCGCTCGCTCGCCGAAAGCGGCTGTTCGATTGTGGTCGTGGACGACGGTTCGACGGACCGAACATATGACGTTGCTCTCAACCAGGGCGTTTGGGTGCTGCGGCATGTCATCAATCGTGGGGCGGGGGCCGCTTCGCAGACAGGCTTCGATTTTGCCTTGCGGCGCGGCGCCCGTGTGCTCGTCACCTTCGACGCCGACGGCCAACACTGCGTCGCCGACCTGGATGGTATGATACGGCCCATTGCAGAAGGGGAAGCCGACGTGGTTCTCGGTTCCCGCTTCCTCGGCAAGGCGATCAACATGCCAGCCAGCCGGCGCCTGGTGCTGAAAGCGGGCGTGCTGTTCACGCGCCTGTTTTCGCACATTGCGGTAACGGATACTCACAACGGTTTCCGCGCCTTTTCGCGCGCCGCCGCTGAGCGCATTCGGATCCGGCAAGACCGATTCGCGCACGGATCGGAGATTCTTGACCAGATTCGGCCCAAAGGCTTGCGCTACCGCGAAATGCCGGTCACGATTCGGTACACGACCGAGACGCTTCGAAAGGGACAGAGTTCCTGGAATGCGTTTCGGATCGTCGCCCAGCTGTTGGTGGGGAGGGTGCTGCAATGACGCCGTTCCAGGTTATCGCCCTGTCCGCCCTCGGCGTAGTATTGGCTGTCGAGGGAATACGCTGGCTGCGCTGCCCTGGCTCGCACGGACTGCGACTCATCCGCTGCCTGGTCTGGGCCGCCGCGGCGACCGCGATCGCATTCCCGGATTTGGTGCAGGCCGTGGCTAAAATGCTCGGCATTGCCCGCGGCGCCGATGTGGTGCTCTATCTTTCCGTACTGCTGTTTCTGGCCTTGGCTTTTTTCCTGTACGCCCGGGTTCGTAAGCAGCAACAGCAGATCACCGACCTGGTGCGGCATCTTGCTCTGCATGACGCCCGTCGAGGCCACGACGGCCGGGCTGGACGAAACGCCAATGGGAGTCGCCTGCCGACGCCATCGGGCAATTGACCGTGGGCGCCCGATCAGGGAATGGCTTTCGGCAGGAACGCAGCCGGCGACGTCGCTTCGCCGGTCTGACTCGGCGCTGGCGGCGTCACGATGGGCGTCGGTGCATCGAGCTTTTCTAAGGCCGCTTGCGCTAGGTCCAGGTGGGGCTCCAGCTCAAGCGCTCGGCGGTAAGCCTGGCGGGCCTCGTCGCGCTTGCCTTGCACCAGCAGGATGAAGCCGAGATTGGCCTGGGCCTTGGCCGGGCTGACCACCTTGCCGAATTCCTGCAGCGCTTCCGTCGATTTGCCTTCCTGCGCCAGCGTCATGCCCAGCGTATTGTGTGCGCGTGGGTTGCCGGCGTCCAATTGCAGGGCCTGCCGCAGATACTTCTCCGCCTCGGTCCATTCGCCGCGGTTGTAGTAGCAATAGCCGACGTCGCTAAGCAACGCGGAATGCAGTGCCGAATCGCGGGGCGGGGATTTAAGGGCGCGCTGGAACTCCTCCAGCGAGCGGGCCCGCTGATCCAGTTGGTCGTACAGCACGCCGAGCCGGTGCGAGACGCGGCCGTCCAGCGACGCGTCATTGGCTCGGGCCTTCTCATACTGAGCGATTGCACCAGCACGGTCGCCTTTCTTGACCATCTCTTCGGCCAGCGCCATCTGGATTTTGGCGGTTTGGGCGGACGGCAGCTCCTTGGCGTCGCCGCTGGCCTGCGCCGCAGGTTTTTCGGACGTGGATGCGGACGGCGCCCAGGTCGGCAGCACGGCGCATCCGCCGGCCAGCCCGCAAGCCAAGCAACCCGCCAATAGTCGGCGCGCCATGCTCATCGTCCAAACTCCTCTTGCCGAGCCCAACCGTTCCCCTTCGCCGCGATCACTGGTCCGGTGCGTAGCCGGTCGGGCCGGAAATGTAGGCGTCTTCCATGCGCCGATACTGCATCACGCGCGACCAGTCGGTGCGGATGGGACTGCGATAGTCGCGCGGACAGTGGCTCTCGATGCGGCCCAGCAGGTAGAACTCAACGTCGTTCGGCTCGAACAAATCGGCGCCGGGAAGCGGTGGGCACGAACCGGGCGGCATTGGGTGAGCCAGCTCCGGCGTCACCAGAATGACCAGCTCCTGCTCGCCGGCCGATTGCTGCGTCAGGCCGGTCAGCGGCCCAACGATGGGCAGCAAACCGGCGAACGGCAGGCGCGTCGATTCCGCTCCCTGGTTCGATTGGATCAGGCCGGCCACCGCCAGCGTCTCGCCCTCGCGCAGCTCCACCGTGGTGTCGAAATTCCGCGTGTTCAGACCGGGAACGCCGGCACCGGCGATGGTCGTGCCGGTTCCCACGTCGCGCGTGCTGACGCAGGCGCTGACGGCCAGACGAATCCGATCGCGATCCGTAATATACGGAGTAAAGTTCAGCTGCACGCCGTAGGGAATGAATTGGACGCCTTGCAAGCCCACCGTGGTGTAACCGGTGACGACGGGCACGGGGAACTGGCCGCCGGCCTGGAAATCGGCGCATTGTCCATTGAGCGTCACCAGGGTCGGTTCAGCCAGGGATTTTGCGTAATTCAGGTTCCGCAAGGCGCTGATGGCCAGCGGCACGCGCTCGCCGTCCAAGTCGGCGGTGACGTTGGCGACGACGCCGCCGAACTGGTTGGTCCCAAAGCCGGCGTTGGCGAAGTTGATCCCCGAGCCGACGGCGCCGAAGCCCGGATTGAACGGGGAGAAGATGGGTCCGGTATTGTTGCTGAAGACCGTTACGCCGTTCTTGTCCTGCACGTTGAAATTCAACCCAATGCTGCGGGCCGCCGTGCGGTCCATCTCGGCCACGATGACGTGCAGCATCACCTGCTGTTCGCCGGGCACGCGCAGCAAGTTGATGACGTTGGGTCCGCCGGCCGCCATGAAATTGTCCAGAGTGATAGGCGGCAGGCCGTCCGGGTTGACCGGCGCCGGTTTGCCCGGAGTCGCGGGCGCCGGCAGCGGCAGCTTGGCGATCTCTTCGCCGCCGGGCGCATTGGCGTGGATAATGCGCAGAATCTGCGTCCCCTCGGCGATGTCTTTGGCCGTGCCGCTGACCACCAGCTTGTCGCCCAGCATCGACAGCTCGATGTGGCTCTCTGGGAAGAAGTGGTTGACCTCGGATTCCAGCGCCTTGTAAACGCGATCTAACCGATCCTTTTCTTCCGGATCGGGGTAGACGCGAACGAGGTAGGTCAGCGTGACGACCTTGTCCTTGTCCTTGGGATCGGGAAACCACAGCGTCAGCGAGGTGTTGCCGATGCGCTTGCCCATGAGCAGCAATTCGTTGGCTGAAATCAGGTTGTAATCGACGGCGTTCTCTGCGGCGACCTGAATGCGTTTGGGCGTGTTCCTGAGGACGAGCAGGCGGGTGCGGCCGATGATCAGGTCGAGCGTCGCCTCGGGATCGACGAATTTATCGACGTACTGGCCGAGCTTTTCGCGCACCTGTGGATTCGGTTCCGGCGTCGTGCCGAGGGGAGCGGGCGCGCTGGGCAGAGCGGCGAGACGGCTTCCCGGCGCGGGGCGCGGGGACGGCGGAAACAGGTCGTTGGCCGGCGGCGTCGGGATCACCAGCGGCGCGGCCGAGGAAGGGACGGCAAGCGGGGCGGCGAGGGCGGGCGCTGTCAGCGGGGCGATTAGGCTCGGCGCAGCGGGTTCCGTCGGCGCCAGGTCCGCCGGCCGCAGCAGCGGGACGCTTGCGCCGGGGCCGGCCGGCGGCGCCGCCTGGGCGCAAGCGGCGGCGGCGACGGCGAACAGGGCCGACGCCAGTCCCCCCGCCAGGAATCGGCCGATGAATCGAGCCGACCTGCCGGCAATCGGCAGATCGCGCCAGGAGGTTCGTTCCTCCTCGATTCGACGTAACAAGGCGCCCCGCGCAGCCATGTCGCGACCCCCTCTTCGTAATCCGTTGCTCGAAACGAGCAGCTCCAGCGCCGTTCTCTACCTGAAGAGAAGGAGCGCTGCGCCAGCCGACCGCGCCGGCGGCGGAGTACCCGCGCCGGCGAGGCGTGCCGCGACGCTTCCCTCGTCGCCGCCCTCGCCTGGACGGCCGCCCCCTGCCTTTCCTTGCCGCTCAGCCTCTGCGAGCAGACGGCGCACGGCCATCTGCTGCGAGGGCGGCGCCGGACCTGTCGGCGTGCAAGCATGGAACGGTAGTGATCGATTCGCGGCGAACCCCATAGCGAGGGCGGCACGGCGTGTCAAGCCGAGCCTTCCGAATGGAAACGGAGACGGCGCCGCTCAAATGTTCCACCGGCGGAGGCGAATTACCTGGGTTGGAGCGTCCATACAATGGAGGAGACGGGCTGGCATGACGTATGCAGAACCACTGCCGTCCGCCGGGGTTCCGCGAACCAGGGGTGGCGCCATGTTGGAACGGTTCAAGCGTTTGTTCACCATTGCGGATCGAACCAATCGCATCCAAAAACAGCTGGACCGAATCCGGGACCGGCTGGCGGTGCCCGTTTTTTGGCTGTTCGGCAAAACGCAAAGCGGGAAGACCTCCATCGTCAAGTACCTGACCGGCGCCGACCGCGCCGAGATCGGCAAGGGCTATCAACCGTGTACGCGGTTTTCCAGTCTTTACCAGTTTCCCACGCCGGAAGCGCCGCTGGCGATGTTCCTGGACACGCGCGGCCTCGACGAACCGGGCTACGACCCCAAGGAAGATCTCGACCGGTTCAACGACGAGGCGCATGTGATCGTCGGCGTCGTCAAGGTGATGGATCACGCCCAGGAAAACGTGCTCAAGCACCTGCGCACGCTGCGCCAGGCTCAACGACGCCGGCCAGTCGTTCTCGTGCTGACTTGCCTCCACGAAGCCTACCCGCAGCAGCAGCATCCGACGCCGTACCCGTTCGACGACAAGGGAGAACCGACGGAACCGACCACGCCGCCCGTGCCGGAGGACCTGCTGCGGAGCGTCGCGGAACAGCGCCGCCGCTTCGGCGACCTGGTGGACCGTGTAGCGCTGGTGGATCTGACGCCGGTCGAGGAGGGCTTCAACGAACCGGAATACGGCGGCTTGCGGCTGCGCCAGGAATTGCTGGAAGTGCTGCCGGCTGCGGTCGGCCAGACGTTGCGGACCCTGGACGAGGCGACGCACGAGCTGCAAGACCTGTACGCGCGGGAGGCGCTGCCGCACATCGTAGCGTACAGCTCGCTGGCGGCCTCGGCCGGCGCCGTGCCCATCCCGGTGCTGGACCTGGTGCTGCTGTCGGGCGTCCAGTCGCGCATGATCTACCACCTGGCCCGGCACTACGGCCAACCGATGACCGCCAAGGGATTCTTGGAGATCGCCGGCGGCGCGGGCCTGGGCGTATTGGCCCGGCAAGCGACGCGCATGACGGTGGTTGAATTGCTCAAGATGATTCCGATCGTCGGCTCGCTGGCGGGCGCTGTGGCCGGCGGCGCGTTGGCCTGGGCTTCTACTTACGCGCTGGGCAAAGCCTTCTGCTACTATTACCGTCGGGTTCATCAGGGACATGTGCCGCAGAGCGACGACTTGAAGCAGTACTACAAGGACCAGCTGGCCCTAGCGGAACAGCTGTGGAAGGGCACGTTCGGGCCGAAGGCCAAGCCCGCGGCGGAAGGGCCGGCCGCGAGCGCGTGAGCGTCTTCCGCCCCCTGCGGCGCGATGAAACGATCGACAGAACCCCATCGCGTGGGTGCGCGAGAATGCTCGGAAGACGGCGGTGCAGCACGCCTTTTATTTCGCAGCTCTCTCCAGCTCGTCCAATGCGGTCCTCACCGCCGCCGCCTTGGCCGCGTCGTCCATCGTCCATTCGCTGTTCGCGCTCAGCCGCGCGTAAACGGTATTCAGAAAATCGACAAGCGCCTGCGTGAAATGCATCGCGGCTGCACGGCAAGTCTCCGTTTTTTCGTCCTTGTATGGGCCGGCCTTGGTAAGGTCCTCGGCCAGTTCTTTCGCATTCCCGCGCTGCTCGTCCACATTGCGCTTGACTGCCTTGACCCGGTCCGGGTTGCGCTTATCGGGAGCTTCCGTCAGGAGATCGCGCTCCTTGCCCCAGACGTCGGTGTAGCCGTCCTGAATCGCCTGATTCAGCCTGTCGATAAACGAGTCGTCAAAGTCCTTCCTTTCCTCCTTGGAGCTTCGCCCGCCGCCTTGCTTCCCCGCCCCCGGCCTCACATCTTTCCACACCGGATTCGTCTGCCGCTCGTAGTTGATGAACGCCCAGCCCAGCCACGGCAGCGGAACCAGCGTCGCCAGGACCAGCCACCGCCACGGGTACGGCCCGAACCGCTGCACCTGCATCACCAGCGCCACGGCCGCCCCGACCACCGCGCCGCCGAGGTGGCCCTGCCAGCTGACGCCCGGCAGGAAGCTGACGAACACCAGAAGCACCCCGTTAATGAGCAAATTGCGGCGAATCTGGCTGGCGATCGCAGCCGGCAGGTACCGGCCGTTGCACAGCGCCCACACGGCGGCCGCTCCCAGGATGCCGCAAATCGCCCCGGAGGCGCCGGCCATGGGAATTCGCGGTTCCAGCCCCAGGGCCAGACAGCTGCCGCCCAGCCCGGCGAAGAGGTAAATGACCAGATAGCGCACCGGCCCCCACCAGCGCTCCACTTCGCCGCCGATGCGGTACAGGACGTACATGTTGCCGAGGATGTGCAGCGCGCCGAAATGGATGAAACAAGACGTGAGCAGCAGCCACCATTTGCCGTCGATCCAGCCTGGCCCGTAGACGGCGCCGAATTCTGGCTTCTTGAGCAGTTCTTCCAGCTTTCGCTGTGCGGCCGGATTGCCGTTGCTGAACGGCGTCAGCCCAATGTAATCCGTCGCAACTCCCGCTTGCGATGCCAAATAGACCGTATACAGAAACGCCGCCACGTTCACGGCGATGATCCCCAGCGTGACCCGCGGCCGCGTCCGCAGCCGGAGCGCTTCGCGGACGACGGCGCCCTGGTCGCCCGGCTTGACGGCCCGGCCTTGCGTGAGCCTTTGCAGGGCCGCGGGGTCTTCCAGCACGTCGCGGCCGGCCGCCGTCAGCGTCAGACCGGGACCGGTTTCCGGCGTGCTTTCGCCCTTCTGCACCAGGCCGTCGAGCCAGAGATTTTCGATGTAGTAATAGAGCTGTTCCTGCGGGACGCCGGCCGACTGAGCGTAGGCGCGCGGATACCAGGGCTTGGGCCACGCCGCGGCGCACATGCGGAGAATGGCCTCATACGGATTCATTGTGCGATCCTTGTTGTCTATCAAGTCGGTGGCCCGCGACGCCCGGCCTCTCCATAATGATAGCGTTGCGATCCCCTTCGCAAATCCCAGGAGCCGCACCAATGGCCCTGATCCCTTGGCGGACCCGGCAGGCCGGTTCCTCCCTTCCCAGCGCGATGGACATCGCCAGCCCCGCCTTCAAAGCGAATCCCTACCCGTTCTACGCCCGATTGCGCGCGGAAGCCCCGGTCCTTCGCATCGCCATGCCGGACAAGCGCACGGCTTGGCTTGTCACACGCTACGACGACGTGACGGCCGTCCTCAAGGACGAGCGCTTTATCAAGAACAAGCTCGCCGCGTGGGAGCTGGGCGGCGCCGAACGGCCCTGGGTGCCGTCGGCGTTCAAGCCGCTGTTCCGCAACATGCTGAACCTCGACCCGCCGGACCACACGCGCATTCGGGCGCTGGTCCAGAAGGCGTTCACGCCGGCCCTGGTCGAGCGGATGCGCGACCGCGTCCAGGCCCTCACCCACGAGCTGCTGGACCGCGTCGCCGCGCAGGGCCGCATGGACCTGATCCGCGATTACGCTTTGCCGCTGCCTTCGACCATCATCGCGGAGATGCTCGGCGTCCCCGCGAAGGACCAGGGGCGCTTCCACCGCTGGTCGAACGTCCTCATGGCGGTCACGGCGTCGTTCTGGGGGCGGATACGGGCGATCCCCACGGTCTGGAAATTCCTGCGCTTCAACCGCAAGCTGATCGCCGCCCGGCGAGCGGAAGGCCGCGACGATCTCGTGACGGCCATGGTGCGGGCCGAGGAAGCCGGCGAGCAGCTGACGGAAGACGATTTAACGGCGATGATCGTCCTGCTGCTGATCGCGGGCCACGAAACCACCGTCAATCTGATCGGCAACGGGACGCTGGCCCTGCTGGAGCATCCCGACCAGATGGAACGCTTGCGCGCCGACACGGCCCTCATCCGGCCCGCGGTGGAGGAGCTGCTGCGCTACTCCAGCCCTGTGGAGATTGCCACGGAGCGCTACGCGCGGGAGGAGGTGACGCTGGCCGGGACGACGATTCCGCGGGGCGCCATGATGCTGCCGGTGCTGGCCTCCGCCAACCGCGACGAGCGCCAGTTTGCGAATGCTGACAAATTGGATATCACACGTCAGCCGAACAAACACATCGCCTTCGGCCAGGGCATTCACTTCTGCCTGGGCGCGTCGCTGGCGCGGCTGGAGGGGCAGATCGCGATCCGCACGCTGCTGGACCGCTTCCCGGATGTGCGGCTCGCGACGCCGCGCGAGTCGCTGCGCTGGCGCGGCGGACTCTTGCTGCGCGGGGTGCAGGCGTTGCCGCTGGCGTTCGCCGGATTGGGGAAAATGTGTCACAGTTCCGGCCGCGGCCGTAAAGAGGATGACGCGATCGGAACGCCGCCCGCCGGAAGGTGACGCATGAAGGTCCTGCAGCAGCTCATCCAGCATTTCTGGCAGCGCGGCGCCCTAACGCCGGAACAGGCCCATTACCTCGTCGAATGCGGCTTCGTCCGCGCCGAGGATTTGCCGGATTACCAGCCGATCCAGGCGGAAGAGCCGGACGACGCGGCGCCTGCAATCGCCGTGCTATTTCCAGATGAGCTGGATCAAAAACAGGATGAATTGGCCGGCCCGACCCTGCGCAAGGCCGGTCGATCGACGCCGCGAACGCCGGAGCTGACGCCGGAGCGGCTCGGCGAGTTGCTCGAAGAAATACTGCGGGCGCGCGAACCGCTGCTGCCGGCGCTGCAGGCGCTCAGCGGCGCCGACGCGCCGAGCGCGACAGCGGCGCTGCGGCAAATGCCGGAAGAGGAGTTCCGCCGACGGCTGCTGACGGCGGTACAGACGCGTCCGGGCGTCCTGGCCGAGCTGTGGGAAGCGGTGGACGAGGCGCCGTTCCACGACCTGCTGGCGCGGCCCGGCATGAAGGGCCGGCCGGCCCGCGCCTTCGGGGCGGTGCTGCGGGCCGCCGATGTGTCGGCGTGGGCCGCGTTCGCCTGGATCATGCAGGTCCCGGCCGTGCAGACCGTCGCCAACGCGCTGGCGGTGCGCCGGCGGCTGCGGGCCGGCGTGCTGTGGCTGTACGACAGCTATCGGCCGCGCCTGAATCGCTGTCTGCAACGGCCGGCTCAACCGCCTGCGAGCTGGACGGAGCTGGCCTTCGGCATGGTGGTCGTCCACAACGCCCGCGCCTGGCCAACCGGCCGCAAGCCGACGGGGTTCCGGGTAGAGCAGCGCCTCGATGCGGACGGCTGGCGCGCGGCGTGGACCGCGGCGATGAGCCTGGACCCCAAAGCGGTGACGCCGTTCTTTCTGCAATTTTTCGGAGGCGTTGAGGCGCTGAAGGCGCATGATTACAACGCCGAGAACCTGGCGGAGCGGGCGCATGAGGATGCGATCTTGATCTGTCCGTATGAGTGGAAGGTTTGAGCGGCGGCCCTGTCAGGCGCCGCCTCGTGGGGCGAACGTAGGGTGGGGGGGGGGCCCCCCCGCCCCCCCCCCAGGGCGGAAAAAGGCGCCC
>Ga0307476_10001645_pt1 | contig 13568 bp, 25 predicted proteins | sample atmos_gasesECM2C_2_FD_203314 | JGI IMG/M metagenome (GOLD analysis project Ga0307476, IMG submission 203314) | Hardwood forest soil microbial communities from Morgan-Monroe State Forest, Indiana, United States - atmos_gasesECM2C_05 | ecosystem: Environmental > Terrestrial > Soil > Temperate... | reverse complement strand
GCCTGGGCTCTTACCTCGGTGCTGATCGTGGTCGAAGCCATCGACCAGAAGCTGATGCTCGCCGCGCGCAATCTGCCGCACGTCGAGGTCATCGAGGTGACGGCGCTCAATCCGCTCTCGCTCGCGGCCTACGACAAAGTGCTGATGACGGTCGGCGCGGTGAAGCTGATCGAGGAGCGTCTGCAGTGATCTCGCGGAGCGCCATGACCAGAGAGGAGCTGATGAGCGTACTGATCGCTCCGCACGTCACGGAGAAGACCTCCCTCGCCATGCAGAACCACAATCAGTACACCTTCCGCGTACGCCGTGAGGCGACCAAGACCGACATCGCCCGGGCGATCGAGCTGATGTTCGACGTCAAGGTGGCCGGCGTGCAGGTCGTCAACGAGTCGGGCAAGACGCGCCGCCTCGGCCGTCGTGTCGGCCGTACGCAGGACTGGAAGAAGGCCTATGTGAGCCTGAAGCCCGGCCAGACGATCGACTACGAGGCCCGCGCCAAGACCTGAACGGACGAACTCGCATGGCTCTCATCAAATACAACCCGCGCACACCCGGCACTCGCGGCGTGGTTAAGGTGGACCGCTCGCACCTGCACAAGGGCGGTCCGCGGCTCGCGCTCACGGCACACCAAAGCAAGACCGGCGGGCGCAATAACGTCGGACGCATCACCACCCGTCATCATGGCGGCGGCACGCGCCAGAAGTACCGTGTCATCGATTTCAAGCGCGACAAGGACGGCATTGCCGGCAAGGTCGAGCGGCTCGAGTACGACCCGAATCGCACCAGTCACATCGCGCTCGTCAAGTACTCTGACGGCGAGTGGCGCTACATCATCGCGGCCAAGGGCCTCAAGAGCGGAGACGAGGTGCGCTCCGGCGCCGATGCGCCGATCAGGGCGGGTAACGCGATGTCGCTGCGCCACATTCCGGTCGGCTCGATCGTGCACAACGTGGAGCTCAAGCCCGGTCGCGGAGGCCAGCTCGCCCGCAGCGCCGGAAGCTCGGTGTCTTTCACCGCGCGGGAAGGCATCTACGCGTATCTGCGCCTCAAGTCCGGCGAGACCCGCAAAGTGCACATCGACTGCCGCGCGACCATCGGCGAGGTCGGCAACGACGAGCACAACCTGCGCAGCTACGGCAAGGCAGGCGCCATGCGCTGGCGCGGCGTGCGTCCCACGGTGCGCGGGCTCGCGATGAATCCGGTCGACCACCCGCACGGCGGCGGTGAGGGCAAGTCCGGCCAGGGCAACCCGCACCCGGTATCGCCGTGGGGCTGGAACACGAAGGGACTCAAGACCCGTCACAACAAGCGCACGGACAACATGATCGTCCAGCGCCGCAAGAACCGCATCCGCTGATACCGAGACGCGAGACCGACATGCCACGATCACTGAAGAAGGGTCCGTTCGTCGATCTGCACCTGGCGAAGAAGGTGCAGACCGCTGCCGCCCGGAACGATCGCAAGCCGATCAAGACCTGGTCGCGCCGCTCGATGGTGACCCCGGAGATGGTGGGACTCACCATCGCCGTGCACAACGGCCGCCAGCACATTCCGGTGCTCATCACCGAGAACATGGTCGGCCACAAGCTCGGCGAGTTCGCGCCGACCCGTACCTTCAAGGCGCACTCCGGCGATCGCAAAGTCGAGTCCGCCCCGGCGGCAGGCTGAAGGAGCATCCGGTGCAAGTCACATCCAAGCTGCGTTACGCGCGCATCTCGCCGCAGAAATGCCGCCTGGTGGCGGACGTGGTGCGTGGCCAGAGCGTCGGCCGTGCGATCTCGACCCTCAGGTTCATGCCGAAGAAGGGCGCGAAAATCGTACGCAAGGTGCTCGAGTCCGCCGTCGCCAACGCCGAGCACAACCACGGCGCCGACATCGACGAGCTCAAAGTCGCGCTGGTGCACGTGGACGCGGCCCCCTCGTTCAAGCGCTTCCATGCGCGCGCCAAGGGACGCGGTGCACGCATCATCAAGCGCAACAGTCACATCACCGTCGCGGTGAGCGACGGCAAGAAGGATTAACGCATGGGTCAGAAGGTCAATCCGATCGGCATGCGTCTCGGCATCACCCGCGACTGGACCAGCCGCTGGTATGCCGGCAAGAAGCTGTTCCCGGTGCAGATACACACCGATTTTCGCGTGCGCGAGTTCCTCAAGCAGAAGCTCAAGGAGGCCTCCGTCAGCCGCATCCTCATCGAGCGCGCCGCGAAGAAGGTGAACATCACCATACAGACCGCGCGCCCGGGAATCGTGATCGGCAAGAAGGGCGAGGACATCGAGAAGCTGCGTCAGGAGACGGCCGCGCTCCTCGGCATGTCGATCAACGACGTGCGGCTCAACATCGCCGAGATCAGAAAGCCGGAGCTCGACTCGCAGCTGGTCGCCGATTCCATCGCGCAACAGATCGAGAAGCGCGTGATGTTCCGGCGCGCGATGAAGCGGGCAGTGATGAGCACGATGCGCTCGGGCGCCCTCGGCGTGAAGGTGCGGGTCTCCGGACGGCTCAACGGCTCGGAAATCGCACGCACCGAGTGGTATCGCGAGGGCCGCATTCCGCTGCACACGTTCCGCGCCGACATCGACTACGGTCTCTCCGAGGCGCACACGACCTACGGCGTGATCGGCGTCAAGGTGTGGATCTTCAAGGGCGAGGTATTCGACAAGAGTGAGCTCGCCGCAGCGGCCGAGGGCGAGGCCGCCTCTGCCGGTGCTCCCGCTGCCGCCGCGGCTCCCGCCGCTTCCGGCGCGGGTACTGCAGGGACTCCCGCCGCCCAGGCAGGCGCGTCTTCCGCCGCCGCGCCGGCTGCCGCCGGCAGCGGTGGCCCGGCAACTGCCGCGGGCGTTTCATCCTCCACTGCCGGCGCGCCCGACGCGCCAGCGCGCGGCTGAGGTCTGCAGGATCGGTCATGCTCCAGCCCAAGCGCAGCAAATTTCGCAAGCAGTTCAAGGGTCGCAACCCCGGCTTCGCCCAGCGCGGTGCCCACGTCGCCTTCGGCGAGTTCGGCCTCAAGGCAACGAGCCGCGCGCGCATGACGGCGCGGGAGATCGAGGCCGCGCGGCGCGCGATGGCGCGCTACGTCAAGCGCGGAGGACAGATCTGGATTCGCGTGTTTCCCGACGTTCCGATCAGCAAGAAGCCCCTCGAGGTTCGCATGGGCAGCGGCAAGGGAAACGTGGAGTACTACGTCGCCCGTGTGCAGCCCGGCAAGGTGTTGTTCGAGATGGAGGGAGTGGACGAGGTCACTGCCCGTGAGGCCTTCCGTCTCGCCGGCTCGAAGCTCTCGGTGTCCACCTCGTTCGTGAAACGGCAGGTGCGTTGATGAAGCTCAGCCAGGTGCGCCAATACCGCGACAAGCTGCGCACGCAGTCAGCTGCCGAGCTCGCCGATGAGCTCGTGAAACTGCGCAAGGAGCAGTTCTCGCTGCGCATGCAGCGCGCTACCGGGCAGCAACCGAAGCCCGCATTGTTCGCAGAAGCGCGCCGCAACATCGCGCGACTGAAGACCGTGCTGCGCGCGAAGCGCAGCGCAGCCGCCGGAGGTAAGGACAAGTGAGCCCACGCAAAGCTAAGGCAGGCGAGGCGGCGGTCGAAGCCGGCGCTCAGCACAGTCCCGCGCAGGACACCGCGGCCGACCGCGCTGACGGCAAGCGATCCGCAGCCGCGGCACAGGTGGGCGCGTCAGCGACCGCGAGCTCCGCGGCGTCGGCGCCAGGGGCGACACCCACGCCGGAAGGGCAGGGCGCGCGCGGCGTGCGGACTCTCACGGGGCGCGTGGTGAGCAACCGGATGCAAAAGACCATCGCAGTGGAGGTCGAGCGGCTCGTGAAGCATCCCGCGTACGGCAAGTACATCCGCCGCACTACCAAGCTGCTCGCGCACGACGAGAGCGGTACCTCGCGCGAGGGCGACCTGGTGATCATCGTCCCGTGCAGACCGCTGTCGCGGCGCAAGTCATGGCGGCTGCTCGAGGTCGTGCAGAAGGCCGCCGGGCGCTGAGTGTTGAAAGGGCTCGACCATGATCCAGTTGCGCACGATGCTCAATGCTGCCGACAACTCCGGCGCCCGCACGCTGATGTGTATCAAGGTGCTCGGTGGCACGCGCCGTCGCTATGCCACGGTCGGCGACGTCATCAAGGTGAGCGTCAAGGACGCGATCCCGCGCGGCAAGGTGAAGAAGGGCGAGGTGTACGACGCGGTGGTGGTACGCACCACGCGTGGTGTGCGCCGTGCCGACGGCTCGCTGATTCGCTTCGACGGCAATGCAGCGGTGCTGCTGACCAACAAGCTCGAGCCGATCGGCACCCGCATCTTCGGACCCGTAACGCGCGAGCTGCGCAACCAGCAGTTCATGAAGATCATCTCGTTGGCCCCGGAAGTACTGTGAACAGGCTCTTGGCATCGGCGCGCAACGCGCCCGCTATGTGTAGCCGGTTCGCAAAGCGAACCGGCAGAACAGTTGGCCGCAGGCCATGGCACGCTGGGCGCAGCCCATGGAAACTCACATGAGGAAGATCCGTAAGGGCGACCAGGTCATCGTGCTCTCGGGCCGCAACAAGGGCCGGCGTGGCGCCGTCATCCAGGTGCTCGGCGACGGGCGCGTGGTAGTCGAGAGCGTGAATATGGCGAAGAAGCACACCAAGCCCAACCCCCAGGCGGGCCGCCAGGGCGGCATCGTCGAGAAGGAGATGCCGCTGGCGGCATCGAAGGTCGCGATCTGGAACCCGGCTGCCAAGCGCGCCGACCGCGTCGGGGTGAAGACACTGACCGACGGCAAGCGTGTGCGCTTCTTCAAGTCGAACGGAGAGATGCTCGATGTCTGACGCGGATGCAGCCAAAGACGCCGGCAAGCGCGACGGCAAGGGCAAGTCGCCCGAGAAGGGCGCCAAGGGCGAGAAGCACGCCGACAAGTCCGACAAGGGCGGCAAGCGCGGCGCGCAGGCAGAGAAGGGAGCGAAGCCGGTGGAGGCACCGGTCGAGCGCGCCCCGCCGCCGCCGCCTTCCGGACCGGCGCGACTGCACCAGTTCTACCGCGAGCAGGTGGTAGCGAAGCTGCGCACCGATCTGAAGATCGACAACGTCATGCAGGTTCCCCGCATCGCCAAGATCACCGTCAACATGGGTGTCGGCGAGGCGGCTGCCGACAAGAAGGTCATGGATGCGGCCGTCGCCGATCTCACCCGCATCACCGGGCAGAAGCCGCTGGTCACGAAGTCCCGCAAGGCGGTCGCCTCGTTCAAGATCCGCCAGGGACTTGCGATCGGCGCCAAGGTGACGCTGCGTGGCCGTCGCATGTACGAGTTCCTCGACCGTCTGATCAACATCGCGATGCCGCGCATCCGTGACTTTCGTGGCGTCTCGCCGCGTTCCTTCGACGGCCGCGGCAACTACTCGCTCGGCGTCAAGGAACAGATCATCTTTCCCGAGATCCAGTACGACCAGATCGATCAGGTCCGCGGCATGGACATCACCATTACCACCACCGCCACGGATGATCGCAGGGGACGAGCGTTGCTCGAGGCATTCAACTTTCCGTTCCGCAAGTAGCACAGAAACCATATGGCCAAGACGAGCATGGTCGAGCGCGAGAAGCGTCGCGCCGGGATCGTGAAAAAGTACGCAGCCAGGCGCGCGAAGCTCAAGGAGCAGGCGAGAAACCCGCGCAGCTCCCCCGAGGACCGGGCTGCCGCAATCGCGGCGCTGCAGGCGTTGCCGCGCGACTCGAGTCCTTCGCGGCTGCGCAATCGCTGCGCAATCACGGGGCGCTCACGCGGCGTTTACCGCAAGTTCGGCCTGTCCAGGGTCAAGATCCGTGAGGTCGCCAGCCGTGGCGAGATCCCGGGTCTGGCCAAGGCGAGTTGGTGAGGCGCTTGCCATGAGCATGACCGATCCAATCGCCGATCTTCTCACCCGCATCCGCAACGGCCAGACCGCGCGCAAGAGCGAAGTGCAGCTTGGTTCCTCGCGCCTGAAGACCGCCATCGCCCGCGTCCTGAAGGAAGAGGGCTATATCAGCGACTTCCGTCTCGATGACGATGGCGGCAAGGAGCGGTTGACGATTGGCCTCAAGTATTTCGAGGGACGCCCGGTGATCGACCGGCTCGAGCGCGTCAGCCGCCCGGGCCTGCGCATCTACCGCGGCAAGGACGAGCTGCCGAAGGTCCTCGGCGGCATGGGTACCGTGATCGTCTCGACGCCCAAGGGCGTGATGACGGATCGCCAGGCGCGAGCCGCCGGACAGGGCGGCGAAGTTCTCTGCATCGTCGCCTGAGGCCGGAGTAGCACCGCATGTCGAGAATCGCCAAAGCGCCGGTCGAGCTGCCGCAGGGCGTCACCGCGACCATCGCCGCCTCCGGGGTGACGATCAAGGGTGCGAAGGGCTCTCTCAGCCTGCCGCTGAGCGAGGGCGTTTCGGTCGTGCAGAGCGACAAGAAGCTGGAGATCTCGTTCTCGGATCCGGGCCTGGCGCGCACGCGCGCCGGAGCGACGCGCGCGCACCTCGCCAACATGGTGCGCGGTGTGACCCGCGGCTACGAGAAGAAGCTCGAGCTGGTGGGCGTCGGCTTCCGCGCTCAGGTGCAGGGCAAGAGCCTCAACCTGACGCTCGGCTTCTCGCACCCGGTGAACTTGAGCATACCCGAAGGCATCACCATCGAGACACCGAGCCTGACGGAGATCCTGGTGAAAGGGATCGACCGGCAGAAGGTCGGCCAGATCGCCGCCGAGATCCGCGGCGTGCGCCCGCCGGAACCCTACAAGGGCAAGGGCGTGCGCTATGCCGGCGAGCAGATCAGCCTCAAAGAGGGCAAGAAAAAATGATCGTCACCAAGAAGCACCGGCGGTTGCGGCGTGCGCTCAAGGCCCGCGCCCACATTCGCGGCCTTGGCGTCGCTCGCCTGAGCGTTCACCGCACGCCCAATCACATCTACGCGCAGGTGACGGACCCGCTCGGCGCCCGCGTGATCGCCTCCGCCTCGACCGTGCAGAAAGCGGTGCGCGGCGAGCTGAAGAATACCGGTAACGTCGCCGCCGCCCAGGCGGTGGGCCGTGTGATCGCCGAACGCAGCAAAGCGGCGGGGGTGAGCAAGGTGGCTTTCGACCGTTCGGGGTTTCAGTTCCACGGGCGCGTCAAGGCGCTCGCCGACGCCGCCCGCGAAGCGGGCCTTGAATTCTGAGCAGGTAATACGACTATGGCGAGACCCGAGAAGAATCAGTCGGCCGATGAGTTCGTCGAGAAGCTCGTTGCCGTGAACCGCACGGCGAAGGTCGTCAAGGGCGGCCGGCAATTCGGCTTCACCGCGCTCACGGTCGTGGGGGACACCTCCGGCCGCGTCGGCTATGGCTTCGGCAAGGCACGCGAGGTGCCGGTGGCGATATCCAAGGCCATGACCCAGGCACGCAAGAACCTGATCAACGTGGCCCTGCGCAACGATTCGCTGCATTACGCGGTCACAGGGACACATGGTGCGACACGCGTATACATGCAGCCGGCGTCCGACGGTACCGGGGTCATCGCCGGAGGCGGCATGCGCGCGGTGCTCGAATGCGCGGGCGTGCGCAACGTGCTCGCCAAGAGCTACGGCTCGCGCAATCCGATCAACGTCGTGCGCGCGACCATGAACGCATTGGCGAAGATCCGCTCCCCGGAGGAGATTGCGGCCAAGCGCGGCAAGAGCCTCGAGGAGATTACGGGCTGAACCCCATGACGGACGCAAAACTCAAGGTGACGCTGGTGAAGAGCCTGCATGGCCAGCTGAAGAGTATCGCCGCTTCGGCGCGCGGGCTTGGACTGCGCAGGATTCACCAGAGCGTGATCGTGGCAGACACCCGCGAGAATCGCGGCATGATCGGTGCCGCCAGCCACCTGCTGCGCATTGAGAAGGGCGCCTGACGGTATGCGACTCAATACACTCAAGCCCGCTCCCGGCGCCCGCCGGTCAGCCAAGCGCGTCGGCCGCGGGGCCTCCGCCGGGCAGGGCAAGACCTGCGGCCGGGGCGTCAAGGGCCAACGCGCACGCAAGGGCGGCTATCACAAGGTCGGCTTCGAGGGCGGCCAGATGCCGCTGCAGCGCCGTCTGCCGAAAGTGGGGTTCCGCTCGGCGATCAAGCGCACGCGCGCCGAGGTTCGACTCGGCGAGCTTGCCAAGGTGGAAGGCCCGGTTGTCGACCTCGAAGCGCTCAAGAAGGCTGGCGTTGTCCCGGCCACAACCGAGCGCGCCAAGGTGGTGCTCTCGGGCGAGATTACGAAGGCCGTGACGCTCAAGGGCGTCGCCGCGACTGCCGGCGCGCGCGCGGCGATCGAGGCCGCGGGCGGCCGCATCGAGACCTGATCATCTGGATCTGAACAAGTATGGCGACCACTGTCAGCAGTCCCACCACCGCCTTCAGCGAAGCTGCGCGCTTCGGTGAGATCCGCAGCCGTCTGCTGTTCCTGATCGGCGCGCTGATCGTTTACCGCATCGGCACCTTCATCCCGGTCCCGGGGGTGAATCCTGCGGAAGTCGCGCGTTTCTTCGGCGACCGCTCGAACACCATCCTCGGCATCGTCAACATGTTCTCCGGCGGTGCGCTGTCGCGCCTGTCGATCTTCGCCATGGGCGTCATGCCCTATATCTCCGCCTCGATCATCATCCAGATGATGTCGATGGTGGTGCCGACGCTCATGGAGCTGCGCAAGGAAGGCGAGTCGGGGCGTCGCAAGATCACCCAATACACGCGCTACGGCACGGTGGCGCTCGCGGTGGTGCAATCCTTCGCCGCCGCTGGTGCGCTCGCCAAGGGCGGGCTCACCCTGATCACCGGCTGGCAGTTCCTGTTCATCGCCACCGTCACCATGACGACCGGCACCATGTTCCTGATGTGGCTCGGCGAGCAGATCACCGAGCGCGGCGTCGGTAACGGGATCTCGATGATCATTCTCTCCGGCATCGTCGCCGGGCTTCCGGGCGCGGTGGGCAACACCATCGATGCGGTGAGCTCCGGTGAGATGCAGGGTCCGGTGGCGCTCGCACTGATCCTGCTGGTGCTCGGCGTCACCGCATTCGTCGTGTACGTCGAGCGCGCGCAGCGGCGCATCCCGGTCGACTACGCCAAGCGGCAGGTGGGCCGGCGCATGTACGCAGGCCAGTCGAGCCACCTGCCCTTCAAGATCAACATGTCAGGCGTGATCCCGCCGATCTTTGCCTCCAGCCTGCTGCTGTTTCCGGCGACCCTGGCGAGCTTCGCCGGCACCAACTCCGAGGGCTGGTTCGCGAGCATCATGCAGGACGTCGCCGCAGCGCTCGGCTACGGACAGCCGCTGCACCTGGTGATCTACGCCGTGCTGATCATCTTCTTTTGCTTCTTCTACACCGCGCTGGTGTTCAACGCCCGCGATACCGCCGACAACCTGAAGAAGTCGGGGGCGTTCGTGCGCGGCATCCGTCCCGGGCAGCAGACGGCGGACTACATCGACCAGGTGCTCACGCGTCTCACGCTCTGGGGCGCGCTCTACGTGACCGCGGTGTGTCTGGTTCCGGAGATCCTGACTTCGTGGGCGGGAGTGCCGTTTCGCTTCGGCGGGACCTCGCTCCTCATCGTCGTGGTGGTGGTGATGGATTTCATGGCGCAGCTGCATGCGCACACGATGTCGCACCACTATCCGAACCTTCTGAAGAAGGCGAACCTGCTCGGCTACGGTAAATCATGAAAGTACGTCCTTCGGTCAAGAAGATCTGCAAGAACTGCAAGATCGTGCGCCGCCGCCGGGTGGTGTACGTCATTTGCTCGGACCCGCGGCACAAGCAGCGCCAGGGTTGAGGTAGGCACGCATGGCACGCATAGCCGGAATCAACATCCCGATGAACAAGCACGTGTGGGTCGGGCTCACGCACATCTACGGTGTCGGCCGTTCGCGCGCGCACCTGGCCTGCGCGGCCGCGGGCGTCAACCCGACTACCAAGGTGAAGGATCTCACCGAGACGGAAGTGAACGCGATCCGCTCGGCCATCGCCAAGTACGCCGTCGAGGGCGACCTGCGCCGCGAGGTGTCGATGAACATCAAGCGGCTCATGGACCTCGGCGCATGGCGGGGTATCCGTCATCGCCGCGGCCTCCCCGTTCGCGGCCAGCGCACACGCACCAACGCCCGCACCCGCAAGGGCCCACGCAAGCAGGCCGTGAAGCTCAACGCACCGGCCGGAAAGGTTTGATCAATGGCTGAGCAGCAGAAACCCGCACAGGAGAAGCCCTCGCAGGGCGCAGCCGCCCCGGCCGCCGCGAGCGGTGCGCCGGCCGCTGCCGCGGCCGCGCCGAAGAAGGCGAAGAAGGCCCGCAAGAACGTGCTCGATGCGATTGCGCACGTGCATGCCTCCTTCAACAACACCATCATTACCATCACCGACCGACAGGGCAACACACTCTCCTGGGCCACGTCCGGCGGCTGTGGTTTCCGCGGCTCGCGCAAGAGCACGCCGTTCGCCGCACAGGTGGCGGCGGAGAAGGCGGGCGTCGCTGCGCAGGAGCACGGGGTGAAGAACGTCGAGGTACGCGTTGCGGGACCAGGTCCAGGACGCGAGTCCGCGGTGCGAGCGCTCAACAACTGCGGACTGAAGATCACCAGCATTGCGGACGTCACGCCGATCCCGCACAACGGCTGCCGGCCGCCGAAGAAACGCCGAGTCTGAGGAGAGGTAGAGAGAAACTTTATGGCGCGTTATACCGGACCGAAGTGCAAGCTCGCCCGCCGCGAGGGAACCGACCTGTTTCTCAAGAGCGGCGTCAAGCCGCTCGAGAACAAGTGCAAGTTCACCGTGCCGCCCGGCGGCATCAAGGGCGAACGCCGCACCCGGCTCTCGGACTACGGGCTACAGCTGCGTGAGAAGCAGAAGCTGCGCCGTATGTACGGGGTACTCGAGCGGCAATTCGGCAACTATTACGTGGAAGCCGCCCGCAAAGCGGGCGCGACTGGCGAGAACCTGCTGCGCCTGCTCGAGTGCCGCCTGGACAACGTGGTCTACCGGATGGGGTTCGCGGCGACGCGCGCCGAGGCGCGCCAGCTCGTGAGTCACAAGGCGATCACGGTGAACGAGAAGCCGGTAAGCATCTCCTCCTACCAGGTGAAGGCGGGCGATATCGTTCAGGTACGCGAGAAATCACGCAAGCAGCTACGCATCCAGAGCGCCCTCAATGTCGCCCAGCAGGTCGGCCTGCCGGAGTGGGTCGAGGTGAACGACAAGGAGTTCCGCGGCGTGTTCAAGTCGGTGCCTGGACGGGACGAGGTTCTCCCCGACATCAACGAGAACCTGGTGGTGGAGCTGTATTCGAAGTGATTTCCCCTCGGGCCGGGAGGCTTGCAATCGGGCGTACACGCCCCCATTGAGCCTCGTCCCGCCCCGATTTCCTTAACGCCGGCCTCTGGTTACGCCGGCAAGGTGAGTGCAAATGCAGGGTTCTGTAAGTGAGTTTCTGCGGCCCCGTGTAGTCAAGGTACAGCCGGTCGCCCCGCGGCAGGCGCGCGTGGTGATCGAGCCGTTCGAGCGTGGCTTCGGCCACACGCTCGGCAACGCGCTGCGGCGCGTGCTGCTGTCGTCGATGCCCGGCAGCGCCATCACCGAGGTCGAGATCGACGGCGTGCTGCACGAGTACACCAGCATCGAGGGTGTGCAGGAGGACGTGGTCGACATCCTGCTCAATCTGAAAACCGTTGCGCTGCGGATGCATCAGCGCGACTCCGCCGAGCTGCGGCTGCACAAGAAAGGCCCGGGGCCCGTGACCGCCGGCGACATCCAGACCGATCACGACATCGAAGTGGTGAATCCGGAGCTCGTCATCGCCAACCTCACCAAGGCGGGTGAGCTCGCCATGACGCTGCGCGTTGAGCGTGGCCGCGGCTACCGTCCGGCCGCCTCGCGCGTCGCCTTCGAGGAGCAGACCCGCCCCATCGGGCGGCTGCAGCTCGATGCTTCCTTCTCGCCGGTGCGGCGCGTGACCTACTCGGTCGATGCCGCGCGCGTCGAGCAGCGCACCGATCTCGACAAGCTGGTCATCGACATCGAGACCAACGGCACCATCGACGCCGAGGAAGCCATCCGCCGCGCCGGAAGCATCCTCAAGGACCAGCTGTCGGTTTTCGTCGACCTGCAGGGCGAGGAAGAGGCCGCCACCAAGGTATCGGAGATGCAGTTCGATCCGATCCTGCTGCGTCCCGTCGACGAGCTCGAGCTCACCGTGCGCAGCGCCAACTGCCTCAAGGCCGAGAACATCCACTACATCGGCGACCTGGTGCAACGCACGGAAGTCGAGCTGCTGCGCACGCCGAACCTGGGTAAGAAGTCGCTCACCGAGATCAAGGAAGTGCTGCAGAGTCACGGCTTGATGCTGGGGATGCGCCTCGAGGGCTGGCCGCCGGTGGGTCTGAAGCACGACGAAGAGCGCGACGTAATCTGAAGGAACTCCATGCGTCACCATCTCTCCGGCCGGCAGCTCTCGCGCAACAGCGCGCACCGTCAGGCGCTGATGCGCAACATGTCGGTCTCGTTGCTGCGGCACGAGACGATCCGAACCACGCTCCCGAAAGCGAAGGAGCTGCGGCGGGTCGTCGAGCCGCTCATCACGCTCGCCAAGCGCGACGGTGAGGCCAATCGGCGTATCGCCTTCTCGCGGCTGCGTGATGCGGCGATAGTGGAGAAATTGTTCGAGGATCTGGGCAGGCGCTTCAAGGCGCGCCCCGGCGGCTACACGCGCATTCTGCGCATGGTGCCACGTCCCGGAGACTCCGCGCCGATGGCTCTCATGCAGCTCGTTGACAGCGCCGCTGCGGCCGCGGCCGAGGAACCGGCCGCGGGGAAGAAGAAGACCGCGAGACGGGCGAAGAGCACGGGCGCGGATCAGGGCAAAGGCAGCGCGAAGAAGAAAGCCGGCAAGGCTGCAAGCGAGACTGCCGAAGAGCCTGCCGAGAAGCCGAAGCGACGGAAGAAGGCTGCCGCCTGAGCCGGCGTGCCGGGCGAGGCCTGGCGGCCGGCTTGGTGAGAATTCTTGGTGCGGCGCACGTTTGCGCCGGTGCGAACCGATCCGTTAGGCTCGCTGCGCGTTCACAGCTCCGTTTGCGGTGAAGGGGGACCCCGTGAGCTTTGCATCAGAATTCAAAGAATTCGCCATGAAGGGCAACGTCATCGACCTCGCAGTCGGCGTGGTGATCGGTGCGGCCTTCGGCAAGATCGTTTCCTCACTCGTGGGCGATGTGATCATGCCCGCGCTCTCGCCGGCGCTCGGCAGCATCAACTTCACGGAGCTTGCCGTAAGGATCTCGACCGACGCAGCCGGCAAGCCGGTGCTGCTGAAGTACGGCGTGTTCCTGCAGACCCTCTTCGAGTTCATCATCATTGCGCTGGCGATCTTCGTCGTCATCAAGGGCATCAACAGCCTGAAGCGGCCGCCGCCGCCGAAGCCGAATGAGCCGCCACCGCCGCCGACCAAGACGGAAGTGCTGCTGCAGGAAATCCGCGACCTGCTGGCGCGGAAATAAAGAGCTGGTCGATCTGGTCGGGGCAGACGACTCGCAGGGCAGGCAGCAGGCTTGCCCTGGGGAAGGCA
>Ga0307476_10001643_pt1 | contig 13577 bp, 11 predicted proteins | sample atmos_gasesECM2C_2_FD_203314 | JGI IMG/M metagenome (GOLD analysis project Ga0307476, IMG submission 203314) | Hardwood forest soil microbial communities from Morgan-Monroe State Forest, Indiana, United States - atmos_gasesECM2C_05 | ecosystem: Environmental > Terrestrial > Soil > Temperate... | reverse complement strand
AGGCCGAGAAACAGCTGAAAGTGGGCGCGTCCCACGAGAAAGATGAGGAAGTCCTCGCTGAAGCTGCTGTCCGGCTCGCTCGCCTCGGACCCAGCGGCGGCGCGCGGCTTCGCGACCGCCTGCGCATAGCGCCCACCGTGAAAAACGAGCGGCGGACGCTCGAAGTGATCGAAGGACTCCACCTCGCCGATGAAAACGACATGGTCGCCGCCTTCGTACTTGACGGCGGTGCGGCACTGAAAGCGCGCCGAGCAGCCATCGAGCAGAGGGATGCCGCCGCGGCCGCGCTCAATGGTGAGCCCCGAGAACTTGTCCGCTCCGCGCAGCGCAAAGGTGTGTGACAGCTCCTCCTGCGCCGCCGCCAGCACGTGCACCGCGAAGTAGCTGCTCTCGAGGAAGGCCGGGAGGCTCCGGGCGGCCTTGGCGAGGCTCCACAGCACCATCGGCGGCTCGAGCGACACGGAATTGAAGCTGTTGGCGGTGAGGCCGACGTCCACACCCGCACGGGTGCGGGTGGTCACGATAGTCACACCGGTAGCAAAGGCTCCGAGCGCCTCGCGGAACTGGCGGACACGGGTGTCGGGGGCCTCGGAATCCAATAGCTTCATTGTGCGCTCGGGCGGCGCCCCTTAGACTTGATCTCAAAGGTTGCGATGATACGCAAAAGCGCCGGCAGCGACCTGCAGCCCTTCAACGGGCTCACCCCCGAGGTGGTGCTGGATGCGGCCGCCGCGGCCGGACTCGATCCGGACGGACGGCTGTTCGCTCTCAACAGCTACGAGAACCGCGTCTACCAGCTGCACGGAGCGCACGATCCGCTGGTGCTCAAGTTCTACCGTCCGGCGCGCTGGAGCGATGCGCAGATCGCCGAGGAGCATCAGTTCACGGCGGAGCTCGCCGCCGCCGAGCTCCCGGTCGCCGCCCCGCTCGCGGTCGGCGGCGCGACGCTCATCCGCTACCGCGAGTTCCGCTTCGCCTGCTTCCCCTGGCTGCGCGGCCGTGCCCCCGAGCTCGACGCGCCGGAGGCCCGGCAGCTCCTCGGCAGGACGCTGGCGCGGGTGCACCAGGTAGGCAGGCGGCGACCTTTCGTGGTGCGGCCTCGCATCGGCATCGAGCGCCTCGGGTGGCAGGCGCGCTCGCAGGTGCTCGCCAGCGAGCTCCTGCCCGAAGCGCTCAGCGAGCGTTACTCCTCCGTGAGCGGCGCGCTGCTCGAGCGCGTGATGGCAGGCTTCGCCGCGGCCGGCAGCGCCGCCGAGATCCGGGTGCACGGCGACTGCCATCTCGGCAATCTCCTCTGGAACGAGCACGGACCGGCCTTCGTCGACCTCGACGACTGCGGAATGGGCCCGCGGGTGCAGGACCTGTGGATGATGCTATCGGGACCGCCGGCGGAGCAGCAGCGCCAGTGGGGAGAAATCCTCGAGGGCTACCAGCAGTTCGCGGACTTCGACCTGCACGAACTCGCGCTCATCGAGCCGCTGCGCGCGCTGCGCATGCTGCACCACGCGGCCTGGGTGGCGCACCGGTGGAGCGATCCGGCCTTTCCGCGCGCCTTCCCCTGGATCGGCGAGCCCCGCTACTGGGAGGGGTACATCCAGGACCTGCTCGAGCAGATCGAGGCGATCGAGGATCCCCCGCTGCTGCGGGGCGGGACCTGAATTGCGCACGTGCGCCGGAGCCCACTCCTGAGGTAACGTCCGTAAGCGTATGCGACACCTTCACCTTTTGCCTGGCGCGCTCGTCCTCGGCCTGGTGCTGGCCGCCGTCGGCTGCGGCTCGCAGAGCGAGCCGGCCCCCACGCAGGCCAAGGCGGCGGCCCCCGTCAAGAAGGCCGCCTCTCCCGCCGACTCACTGTCCCCGTATCTGGTTTCCGCGGTGACGACCGCCAAGGGCGGGGCGTCACTGTTGCAGGTGAAGTTCGAGGTCGGCGCGCGCCCGCTGGTTGGCGATCCGGTCGACGTGGACCTCGTGATCGTGCCGCAGGCCGACCACATCGAGGAGATCTCCGGGACGGTGCAGGGCGATGAGGGCCTGGAGGTCGTGAGCGGCGGCGCCATTCCGCCGGCGGAGAAGCCCCTCTTCGGCACGCCAATTCATCACAGCCTCAAGGTGCGGGCCAGGCGCGATGGGATTTTCAGCCTGAGCGCAGCGCTGGCAGTCCAGGCGGAGGGCCAGACGCTCGCGCCGGTCTACTCCCTGCCACTCATCGCCGGAAATGGCCTGCCCGAGGCGCCGGCGAGCAACCCGGCGGCTCCCCGCAGTTCTGCGAAGCCGCCGCCGACCGCTGCGGCGAAATAAACCTCCTCGAACCCTCGAGAATCGGGAGTGCTTCACGGGCCGCTTCCGGGAGCCCCCGTATGATGCCAATCGGGCCTAATTGACCTAATTATGTCAAACACCCGGACCATGAGGACGCTCGTTGAGCCCCAGGAGGCGATTCCCGGGCAGACGACGACTCTCGTGCGGGGGGATCCGCATCCGGGCGACGGCTCCGATCTGCACCCGGCCCTGCGTGCCCAGCTGCGGGAGCTGGAGCTGCGGACCGGGAACGACAGCCCCGATCTCGGGATGCTGCTCAAGCTCATCAACGACCACTATTACACCGCCGAGCGCGAGCGGCGCGGCATCGTCGAGTCGATGCGGCTCATGGCGGATGAGGCGCGCGCGCTCGCGCTCGAGGCACACGAGGAGAGCTCGGAGCACCTGCAGGTCATTCTCGATCACATTAAAGATGTCGTACTCGCGCTCGACGAGGACGGCGTCATCCGCACCTTCAACCCGACCGGCGAGCGCGTGTTCGGCTATGACGAGGCGGAAGTCATCGGACAGCGCATCGACCTGTTGCTGCCGAGGCTCGCCGACGGCGAGACCATTCCGGACGCGTTGCAGCGTTACGCGGCGAGCACCGGCGACACCGGGCTCGATCTCCAGGCGCGCGAGCTATGGGCGCGGCGCAAGGACGGCGAGAGTTTTCCCGCGGAGATAGCGGTCAGCAAGGCGCCGCTCACGCGGCGCGAGATGTTCGTGCTGTGCCTGCGCGACGTTACCGAGCGGCGCGAGTCCGAGCAGGCGGTACGCGAGAGCGAGGCGCGCTATCGGCTGCTCGTCGACCACGCGCCCGAGGCGATCGTGGTGCTCGACGTAGACAGCGGCCGCTTCGTCGACGCCAACGTCAACGGCCAGAAGCTCTTCGGCCTCGACCGTGCCCGCCTTCTCGAGGTAGGGCCGGTGGAGCTTTCCCCGGCGCGCCAGCCCGACGGGGCTCCCTCGGCAGAGCGCGCGCGTGCCCACGTCCAGCGGGCGCTCGAGGGCGAGTCGCCGGTGTTCGAGTGGTCGCACCAGAACGCCGCAGGGCGCGAGATCGTCTGCGAAGTGCGCCTGGTGCGGCTGCCGAGCGGCACCCGCCGCCTGGTGCGCGGCAGCATTGCCGACATCTCCGAGCGCAAGCGCACGGAGCGCGTGGCCGCCGCGGAGCGCGAGGTCTTCGAACAGATGACGCGCAACGCCTCGCTCCCGCAGGTGCTCGCCTCGGTCACGAGCCTGGTCGAGTCGGCGGGCGTCGGCACGGTGTGCTCGGTGAGCGTGCTCGCCGAGGGTGGCGGCGCATTCGCTTACATGGTCGCCCCGCACCTGCCCGACGCGCTGCGCAGAGCGCTCGAGCACTCGGGCATCGACATCCGCAACGGCTCGTGCGCGGCCGCCGTGTACCTCGGCCGCCAGGTGCTGGTGCCCGACGTCGGCAAGGATCCCTTCTGGCACGAGCGGCGCGGGGTGGCGCTCGCCGCGGGGCTGCGCGCCTCCTGGTCCACACCCATCAAGGGGGCCGGCGGGAGCGTCCTGGGATCGCTCGGGTTGTACCGCGCGGATCCGGGCCTGCCCGCGCAGCACGAGTCACAGCTCATGGCGCGCGCCGCGCAGCTCGCCGGAATCGCGATCGAGCGGCGGCTCGCCGAGGGAGCGCTGCGCGACAGCGAGGCCAAGTTCCGCGGCCTGTTCGAGAGTATCGCCGAGGGCGTGTACCAGAGCGGCCGCGACGGGCGGCTGCTGTCGGTCAATCCCGCCTTCGTGTCCATGATGGGCTACGACAGCGCCGCCGAGCTCTACGCGCTGCCGAGCGCCGCCGCGCTCTACTGGGACCCGGCCGACCGCGCGGAATTCTCCCGGCGTATCGAGGCCGAAGGCGAGATGCGCGACGCGGAATTCCTCATGCGCCGCCGTGACGGGCAGCAACTCGTGATCCTCGAGAACGCGCGCCCGATGCGCGACGCCGCGGGGCACATCAGTGGCTACGAGGGCACGATCGTCGATATCACCGCCCGCAAGCGCGCCGAGCAGGCCGTGTTCGCCGAGAAGGAGCGGGCCCAGGTGACGCTGCAGTCGATCGGCGACGCGGTGATCTCCACCGACGCCGAAGGGCGCATCGAGTACCTGAACCCCGTGGCCGAGAGCCTCACGGCCTGGAGCCTGGCCGAGGCGCGCGGCCAGCCCCTCGGCGCGGTGCTGAAGCTCGTCAACGAGCTCACCCGCGAGCCGATCGGCAATTCGCTCGCCGGCGCCCTGCGGCGCGGTGAGAGCGGCGGTGCCAGCGACCATGCGGTGCTCATTACGCGCGCCGGGAACGAGGTCGCGATCCAGGAATCGGCGGCGCCCATCTCCGACCGCGCCGGCCGGGTGATCGGCGCGGTGGTGGTTTTCCACGACGTGACCAAGGAGCGGCGGTTGAAGCGCGCGCTCGCCTACCAGGCAAGCCACGACGCGCTCACCGGACTCATCAATCGGCGCGAGTTCGACAACCGCTTGCACGCGGCGCTGCTCTCCGCGCAGCGCGGCGAGGGCGCGTACGCGCTGCTCTACATCGACCTCGACCAGTTCAAGGTGGTGAACGATACCTGCGGCCACCAGGCCGGCGACCGCCTGCTGCGCGACGTGACGGGCATCCTGCAGATACGCGTACGCGCTACCGACACCATCGCGCGCCTCGGGGGCGATGAGTTCGGGGTGCTGCTCGAGAGCTGTGGCCCTGAGCAGGCCGCGCGCATCGCCGAAGGCATTCGCCACGCGATCCACGATTTCCGCTTCGTGTGGGGCTCGAGCACTCTGTCGGTGGGAGCCAGCATCGGCATCGTGCAGATACGGGCCGAGACCGAGAACATCACCCGGGTGATGAGCGCCGCCGACATCGCCTGCTACGCGGCCAAGGACGCGGGGCGCAACCGCATTCACGTCTACGAGGCCGACGGCGTCTCGCACCGCCATCGCGAAATGCACTGGGTGTCGCGCGTCACCCGTGCGGCGGAGGAAAACCGTTTCGAGCTCTACTTTCAGCCGATCGTGCCGCTCGGCTCCGCCACCGGGCCAGGCTTCCACGAGCTCACCGTGCGGCTGCGCGACGGCGGTGAGCTGGTGCCGCCGTCCGAGTTCATCCCGGCGGCCGAGCGCTACAACGTCATGCCGGTGATCGACCGCTGGGTGGTGCGGCGTGCGCTCGAGCTGCTCATGGAGCGTCAGCGCCTGGGTGCGCGGCTGCCGATGCTCGCGGTAAACCTGTCGGGGACCTCGCTCAACGAGCAGTCGTTCGTCGATTTCGTCCTGCAGAGCGTCAGCGAGCCGGCGATCGCCGCCGCGTTGTGCTTCGAGATCACCGAGACTGCGGCGGTCACCAGCCTCTCCAACGCGCGCTTTCTCATGAGCGAGCTCAAGCAGCGCGGCTGCAAGTTCTCGCTCGACGACTTCGGCACCGGCGTGTCCTCGTTCGTATACCTGAAGAGCCTGCCGGTGGACTTCCTGAAGATCGACGGCCAGTTCATCAGCCACGTCACCGAGGATCCGGTGAACCGCAGCATGGTGGAGGCCATCGGCAAGGTCGGCCGCGCGCTCGGGATCGCGACCGTGGCCGAGGGCGTCGAGTCCCAGGCCGTGCTCGATGAGCTCAAGCGCATCGGCGTCGATTTTGCCCAGGGGTTCTATCTGGCGCGGCCGTTGCCGCTCGCGCAGCTGCCCACGGAGTGAAGTCCGCCAAAATCGCGCAGGCGATTTCGGCCAATGGACTACAATGCGCGCCGTTCGCACTCTCGCGGGGCTTCCGTGCAGAATTCTCCCGGCATTCGCGCGCGCGCCGTTCGCGGCGGCGTCCTGGCGGCCCTCGCGCTGTCACTCATAACCCCGGCACTGGTACCGCGCGCCGCGGCGCGCCCCTCAGAGCCGCCGCCAGCCACCGACGAGCAGATCGCCGCGCAGCTGCGCGATGAGGCGCTCGCCGGGCAGGACCTGGCCTGGGACTGGGTGAGCGAGCTCACGACACGTTTCGGCCCGCGCCCCGCCGGCTCGGACAGCGAGCACCAGGCGGCCGAATGGGCCGCGGCGCGCCTGAAGGAGCTGGGCTTCGCCAACGTGCACATCGAGAGCTTTCCGATTACCGCCTGGGTGCGCGGCGCGGAATCGGCACAGATCGTGACACCGGTCAGCCAGCCGCTCGTGGTAGCGGCACTGGGAGAGTCCCCGCCCACACCCCCGGGCGGACTCGAAGGGGAGGTGGTGATTTTTCCCACCTTCGCTGATCTGAAGGAAGCGCCACCGGCCTCCCTCACCGGCAAGATTGCCTTCGTGGCCGCGCGCATGGTGCGCGTGCAGGATGGCGCCGGCTACGGAGCGGCGGTCGAGGCGCGCGGCGGCGGGCCCGCCGAGGCGGCGAAGCGCGGGGCGATTGCCTTCGTGCTGCGCTCGGTGGGCACCGACAGCAACCGCCTTCCCCACACCGGGACGACGGACTACGTCGACGGCCGCGTGCCGCTGCCTGCGTTCGCGCTCGCGGCGCCCGATGCCGATCAGATCGAGCGCCTGGCCGCGCTCGGCGAGAAGGTACGCATCCGGCTCTTCTCGAGCGCCTCCTACGTGAAGGACGCCCACTCGCAGAACGTCGTCGCGGACGTCCCCGGGCGCATGCACCCCGAGGAATTCGTGCTGCTCGGGGCGCACCTCGACAGCTGGGACCAGGGGACGGGGGCAATCGACGACGGCACGGGGACGGCGATCGTCACGGCCGCCGCGCAGCTGATCCTCGATCTGCCGCATCGCGCACCCCGGCGCACCGTGCGCGTCGTGCTCTTCGGCTCCGAGGAGGTAGCTCAGCCGGTTGCGCCCTTCGGAGCCTGCGGCGGTCATGCCTATGCCGAGGGCCATAAAGCCGAGCTGCCGCGCCACGTGCTCGCCGGGGAGAGCGACTTCGGCACCGATCGTGTCTACTCGCTCGCGCTGCCGGAAGCGGTCGCCAAGAGCGAGTTCGCGACCCGCGTGCTGCGCGTGCTGCGGCCGATCGGCGTGCTGGCCGCGCGCGAGCCGGCCCGACACGCCGGCACCGACGTCGGCCCGGCGGTCGAGGCCGGCGTGCCCGCGTTCGCGCTGCTGCAGGACGGCTCGCACTACTTCGACATCCACCACACCGCCGACGACACCCTCGACAAGGTCGACCGCGAGCAGCTCGATCAGAACGTCGCCGCGTGGGCGGCGCTCGTGTGGCTCGCGGCGGACGGCGAGGTCGATTTCCGCCCCAAGGCGCCCGCGCATGAGTGAGGAGATTCTCAAGTCCTGTGCCGAGGGTGTGTGCGAGCTGCGCTTCGACCGCCCGGAGAAGCGCAATGCCATCACTCATCGGATGTACCAGGCGCTCGCGGCCGGCCTGCAGGCGGCCGAGGCCGACGAGGCGGTACGCGTGGTGCTGCTGTCGGGGGCCGGGGCGAGCTTCTGCGCCGGCAACGACCTCAACGACTTCGTGAGCGGGCCGCCGTTCTCGAGCGCACATCCGGTGATGGACGTGCTGCGCACGCTCGCGACCTTCGACAAGCCGCTGCTCGCGGCCGTGCACGGGCCGACGGTCGGCATCGGCGTCACGATGCTCCTGCACTGCGATCTGGTGGTGGCGGCGCAGGGCACGCAGCTCATCATGCCGTTCGTGGCGCTCGGGCTGGTGCCGGAGGCGGGCAGCTCGCTGCTGCTGCCGCGGCTCGTCGGCCAGCAGCGCGCAGCGGAGCTGCTGCTGCTCGGTGAGCCGCTCGATGCCGCAGCCGCTGAGCGGCTCGGGCTGGTGAACCGCGTGGTCGCGCCGGACAAGCTCCTCGATGAGGCGCGCGCGCTCGCGCAGCGCCTGGTACGGCAACCGGCCGAGGCACTGCGCGCCACGCGGCGGCTGCTGCGGGGTGACACGGCCGAGCTGCGCGCGCGCATCGAAGCGGAGGCGCAGGTGTTCGGCGCCCGGCTCAAGTCCGCGGAGTTTCTCGCTCAGGTGCGCTCGCTCCTCGGCAAGGGCCGGCCTTAGGCGCGCGGTCCGAAGGACGCCATGCCCGCCTACGCCTTCGAGGGATTCACGCCGGTGGTGGACGCGCGCGCCTTCGTGCATCCGCAGGCGGTGCTGATCGGCGACGTCAGCGTGGGTCCCGACTGCTACGTAGCGCCCGGTGCCTCGCTGCGCGGGGACTTCGGCCGCATCATTCTCGGCGCGGGCTCCAACGTGCAGGACAACTGCGTGCTGCACAGCTTCCCGGGCCAGGACGTGCTGCTCGAGGAGGGCAGTCACGTGGGCCACGGGGCGGTGCTGCACGGCTGCCGCGTGCGCCGCGGTGCGCTCATCGGTATCCACGCCGTGGTCATGGATGATGTCGTCGTCGGCGAGGAGGCTTTTGTGGGCGCGGCGAGTTTCGTGCGCGCGGGGTTCGTCGTGCCGCCGCGCACTCTCGTCACCGGGGTGCCGGCACGCGTGGTGCGTGAGCTGAAGCCCGAGGAGCTCGCCTGGAAGGCGACCGGCACGCGGGAGTATCAGGAGCTCGCCGCGCGCTGTCTCGCGACGCTGCGTGAAGTGACTCCGCTTGCCGCTCCCGAGCCCGGCCGGCCGGTACGCCCGGGCAGCGCGACCGTGCCGCTACATACCATCGAGCGCGGGAAGTAGCCTCACTCCGTGGACGGCGGGTCGGCGCGGTCCGGGTGCAGGATGGCGAACGTCGCGGGGATGCGCGCGTAGAAGAGCCGCACCGCGTGCGGCTCGAGATGCGCGAGAAAGCGCTGCGCCTCGTCCGCGGTGACGATGAACTCCACTTCCACGGTGAGCGTGCCGGCGAGCTCGAAGAAGTGGCTCTCGTGCAGCACATGGTGGCGGCCGAAGCCCGCCATGGCGCGGAATGCCGAGCCGCCGCGGATCCCGAAGCGGTTGGCCTCCTCGAGCAGCCACTCCCACACCGGCCGCCCGCGATAGCGTTGCCCCTCGTGTACGTAGAATCTGAGAAACGAGCCTTCCATCGTGCGCTCCGGGGCCTTGAGCCCTCAGCTTCGTACCCACACGACCGTGCCGATGCCCGCGAGCGTCATGAGAAGCGACCCGACGAGATGCGCGGCGGCGGCGGCGAGCGCCCAGGTGGCGCGGCCCTGTTGCAGGAGCGTCACGAGCTCGGCGGAGAAGGTCGAGAAGGTGGTGAGCCCGCCGCAGAATCCGGTGATCACCAGCAGCCGCCACTCGGGCGCGACCGCGGTATAGGTCGCGAAGAACGCCACCGCTACCCCGACCACGTAGCCGCCGATGAGATTCGCCGCGAGCGTGCCGGGCGGGATGGGGGGAAAGTGCGCGTTGAGCCGTGCGCCGAGCCACCAGCGCAGCAGCGCCCCGAGGCTCGATCCCAGGCTGACCGCGACGATCGATCTCCACATGAGGTGAGCTTGTACCTTGGGGCGCCGGGCGCACGCAACCGCATGCAGTATGCTGTCGCAGCATGACCGAGTGCCCGACCCGAGCCGCAACGCTGCTCCTGCTCGCGCTGGCCGCGCTCGCGGGCGGCTGCTCGCGCGAGGCACGCGAGCAGGCGGCGGACGAGCGCTTCCGTGGCATCTACGAGGCCGAGTGGCGCTGGCGCCGGGAGGAGCTGCCGGGCGTCGAGGACAGCAACCAGCCGCTCGCCGACCACCTGCCGAAGGTCGACCCGGCCTCGCAACAGCGGCGGCTCGAGTACTGGGAGGCGACGTACGCCAAGGTGAATGCGCGCGCGCGCGAGGATCTCTCCGCCGGCGAGCAGGTGAACTACGACATCTACCGCGCGCAGCTTCAGGTGCTGATCGACAATCAGCGCTTCCGCGACTTCGAGATGCCGGCCAACTCCGACTCGAGCTTCTGGACCAGCCTCGGCTACACGGCACGGCGGCCGTTTCGCACGCTGACCGACTATGAGCATTGGATCGCGCAGATGCGCGACATCCCGCGCTACTTCGCCGAGCAGATGGGCGAGATGCGCGCGGGACTCAAGCGCGGCTTCACGCCGCCGCGGGTCACGCTCGAGGGGCGCGACGCCTCGATCACGGCGGTCACCAATGCGACCCCGGAGGGGAGCCTGTTCTACACACCCTTCAGGGAGATGCCGGGCATCGCCCCGCAGAAGCAGGCGGCGCTGCGCGCCGCGGCCGTCACCACCATCCGCGACGTCGTGCAGCCGGCGTACGTGAGGCTCCTTGAGTTCATGCGCGCCGAGTACCTGCCCGGCGCGCGCACCACGCTCGCGGCCGAGGCGCTTCCTGACGGCAAGAGCTACTACCGCGCCAAGATCCGCGAGTTCACCACGCTCGACATGGACCCCGAGGCCATTCATCAGCTCGGGGTGCGCGAGGTCGAGCGGCTGCACGCGGCGATGCTCGAGCAGATGCATGCCACCGGCTTCAGCGGCGACTTCGCGCAGTTCCTCCACTTCCTGCGCAGCGACGCGCGCTTCTACGCGAAGACGCCGCAGGAGCTGCTGATGCGGGCGGCCTGGATAGCCAAGGTGTTCGACGGCAAGGCCTCGACCTATTTCGGCTACCTGCCACGGGCGCGCTTTGCGATCAAGCCGGTCCCGGACGACCTCGCGCCGTTCTACACCGCGGGCCGCGGTGGTGCGGGCGTGTACCTGCTCAATACCTACGACCTGCCGAGCCGCCCGCTCTACAACCTCGCGGCGCTCACGCTGCACGAGTCCGCGCCGGGGCACGCGTTCCAGATCCCGATCGCGATGGAGCAGAAGGGTCAGCCCGAGTTCCGCCGCCACAGCTACATCTCAGCCTATGGCGAGGGCTGGGCGCTCTACTGCGAGAAGCTCGGTGAGGAGATGGGCATGTACGAGACGCCCTACGACCGCTTCGGCATGCTCGGCTACCAGATCTGGCGCGCGGCCCGGCTGGTGGTCGATACCGGGGTGCACGCCGAGGGCTGGACGCGCGAGCGGGCGCTCGACTACCTGCGTGAGTACACAGCCTTGCCCGAGCGCGAGATCGGCACCGAGGTGGACCGCTACATCGCCTGGCCGGGACAGGCGCTGTCGTACTATCTCGGCGAGCGGGCCATTCTCGAAGGGCGCGCGCGCGCCGAGCAGGCACTCGGTGAGCGCTTCAACATCCGCGCCTTCCACGACGCGGTGCTCGAGCTCGGCTCGGTGCCGCTGCCGGTGCTGACGGCGCGGATCGAGCGCTTCATCGCCGCAGGCGGCAAGGGACCCTATCCGGACATGGAGTAGGGCGCCGGCTGGATATAGGATAGCGGCGCTTGTTCATTTCTCACGGAGAAGGGGAGCCTTATGAGACGTACAACCTGGGTAGTGGCAGTGGGCGCAGCGCTCGCGGTTCTGGCCGGCCCGGCGGTCTTGGCACAGGCCGGGGACGCGGCCGCGGCAGCCAAACCTGCCAACAGCCAGCAGGAGAAGATGAAGAGCTGCAATACCGAGGCGACCACCAAGGGATTGCACGGCGCCAACCGCAAGAGCTTCATGAGCAGCTGCCTGTCGGGCGACGCCGCGGCCAAGCCCGCCAACAGCCAGCAGGAAAAGATGAAGAGCTGCAACGCCGAGGCGACCACCAAGGGATTGAAGGGTGTCGACCGCAAGAGCTTCATGAGCAACTGTCTCAAGGGCCCGGGATCTGCGGCGAGCAAGTAAACGCCTGCGCGCCGGCTCGCCTCGAGAGTGGGCCGGCGCCGTTTCCCATCGATGACCGAGACGGGCGAATCCACGGCGACCGGCGGCTGCACCTGCCGCGCGGTGCGCTTTCTCGTGCGGGGCAAGCCCCTCATCGTGCACTGCTGTCACTGCCGCTGGTGCCAGCGCGAGACGGGCACGGCGTTCGCGCTCAACGCGCTGATCGAGGCGGACCGGGTCACGCTGCTCGCCGGGGAACCGGAGGTAGTGCTGACGCCGAGCAACAGCGGCAAGGGCCAGAAGATCAGCCGCTGCCCGGTGTGCCGCATCGCCCTTTGGAGTAACTACGCCGGCGCTGGCGATGCGCTGCGCTTCCTGCGCGTCGGGACGCTCGATGACCCCGATGCCTTTCCTCCCGACATCCACATCTTCACGGAGTCCAAGCAGCCCTGGGTCGTGATTCCCGCCGGGGCGCGTGCGGTGAGCCAGTACTACAAGAGCGCCGAGGTCTGGAGCGAGGAGAGTCTGGCGCGCCGGCGCGTGCTGTTCGGGAAGGTATAGAGAAAGGGAATAGCAGAAGGATAAAAAACGATTATTCTTTAGTACCGGCCGGCCTCTACAATCCCGCGCCAGATGCGCAGCCCAACCCCAGCCGAGCAGTATCCGTTCGCGGGCCAGCAGCTGCCCTGTTACGTCGCCGGTGAGTTCGTCCGCTCCGGCAGGAGTTTCCCCAACGTCAGCCCGGTCAACGGCCGGGTGATCGCCAGCGTCAGCGAGGCGGATGCGGCGCTGGTCGATCGCGCGGTGCAGGCGGGGAGGGCGGCGCTGCGCGGGCCGTGGGGCCGCCTCACGGTGCAGGAGCGCTGCGCGCTGCTGCGCAAGGTCGCCGACCGCATCGAGCAGCGCTTCGATGAGTTCCTCACGGCCGAGATCGCCGATTCCGGCAAGATGCTCGCGCAGGCGAAGTCTCTCGACATTCCGCGCGGCGCGGCCAATTTCCGCGCCTACGCCGATCTGGCGCTGGCGCGCGCCGCCGAATGCTACGAGATGGCCACCGCCGACGGGCGCGGCGCGCTCAACTACACCGTGCACAAGCCGGTCGGGGTCGTGGCGGCCATCGCCCCGTGGAACTTTCCCTTCCTGCTGCTCACCTGGAAGGTAGCGCCGGCACTGGTGTGCGGCAACGCCGTGGTGGCCAAGCCCTCCGAGGAGACGCCTTCCTCCGCGGTGCTGCTCGCTCAGGTCATGGACGAGGTCGGCATGCCCGCGGGCGTGTTCAATCTCGTGCACGGCTTCGGGCCCGCCGCGACCGGCGAGGCGCTGGTCAGCCACCCGGACGTCGCCGCCATCGCGTTCACCGGTGAGACCGCGACCGGAGCGGCCATCATGAAAAGCGCCGCGCCGACGGTGAAGGCGCTGTCCTTCGAGCTCGGCGGCAAGAATGCCGCGCTGGTGTTCGCAGACGCGGACTTCGATGCCGCGGTCGCCGGCACCATGCGCTCGGTGTTCTCCAACTGCGGGCAGGTGTGCCTGTGCTCCGAGCGCGTCTACGTCGAGCGGACGATCTTCGAGCGCTTCGTGGAGGCGCTCGCCGCGCGCGCGCGTGCGCTGCGCATCGGCGGCCCGTACGAGGACGCGGACCTGGGTCCGCTCATTTCACGGGCA
>Ga0307476_10001642_pt1 | contig 13577 bp, 24 predicted proteins | sample atmos_gasesECM2C_2_FD_203314 | JGI IMG/M metagenome (GOLD analysis project Ga0307476, IMG submission 203314) | Hardwood forest soil microbial communities from Morgan-Monroe State Forest, Indiana, United States - atmos_gasesECM2C_05 | ecosystem: Environmental > Terrestrial > Soil > Temperate... | reverse complement strand
TGGCACGTCTCCGTTCGCTACAACGGCTACCTTGGACCATCCGCATGTTCTTTCTTACGCCAGATACGCAGTATGCCGCTGCCTAAACCGCAATCTATGTATACCTACTTATGATCGGCTTAATAGCAATCGCCGGACTAATCACGGCTCCGATTTGGGCCCAGAAAATAGTACGTACAATGCCGTAGCTCGTTGGTGCTGCTGTATTCCCCCTCTTGTGCTATGTACTTCTTCGATAAAAGGATTTCAAATCAGTGGAACGACCGCATTCGTCCTTACGCCACAACGTCCACGAAATCAATAGTGCGGGAGCCATTCGGCAGGGCATCCCAAGCGCTTGCTTTTACCGTTGAAGTTGCTGAATTCAAGTCATTAGCAAAGTGAGCACATGACCAAAATCCTTGTCGTTGATGACAATCCGAGTGTGCGAGCCGCGCTTCGGATGTGTTTCAAGACGAAAACAGACTGGATCGTTTGCGGAGAGGCGGAGAACGGATACGACGCTATAGAGTTGGCTCGTCGTGTAAAACCAGACGTTGTCTTGCTTGACTATGCGATGCCTGTGATGAACGGGCTGGAAGCAGCCCGAACGCTGAGCGCCCTCGCACCTAAGTGCGCCATACTGATGTACACGATGTTTGCTACTTCAGACTTGTCAGAACTAGCTTCCGCCGCTGGCGTTCGCGCCGTTCTTTCCAAAGAGGTAAATGGAATCGGAGCGGTCATGGAAGCGATTGAGGCCATCGCTTCCGACAATGCCGCTGCTGAGTCTTTTGGTGCGAGGGGCTAACCGAAAACCCATAAGCAAAAACGAAGAATCTTTACGGAAAAATCCTTGCTGGTGCGAATGCGCAAGTATCGGTTACAAGCTCACGCTTGCGAATAGAGTCGGGCGGAGAGCAGTCGCACTCTACTATGATTTGGCTGAGGCTGAGGAACAGGCCATCGGCTTTGTGGCCTTCAGGAAGAAGTGAGTTTGTTCGCTCTCGTTTTCTTGAAAGACATGGAGCCGTGTTCTTTCCTTCAATTTGAACTTGTGGGGATCGTGAGGTCGGCAAGGGCAAATCAAGCGTTGGCATCCGGGCGAACCAGCGACGTTCTCAATGTACGCCCCATTGCTGTAAGTCAACCCGAAATCCTTCAACAGATACTGCATGTGGCAATTTGGGCATTCAACGTACAGACGAGTTTTAAGCATGCTGATTAGTCCCTACCCAGCGCTGTGGCTTGCTGGTCCTCATCGGAGTTCTGCTATCAATCGTGAATTGAGAATAGCTGCCCTCAGTGTTTCCCGACCGCTCCAGTCGAACACATTTGGGACTATGCTGCTATGGCTCCGAAAGGGGATTATTGAAGTAACGTTACCTCTCGTGGTTGCCCATATCGAACTGCGGAACAGACTCCCAATCTCTAACTTTTTCTTTGTTTGTGATTTCTTCGGGCAAATCGGCCATCTCACGTTGTCGCATACCCATGCAGGAGAACCGTTCCGGAAGCCTATTAACTTCATTTAGTGCACATCGCGGAAGCCATGAAGAAAACAAACGTAACGAAGAGACTCCCAACGACGACCTGGCAGAAGTCGCTCTCAGAGCGCAGCCGACAGCAGATTGGCGCTTAGCGATTTCTCGGGGACAAATCTGGAGCACAAAACGGAGCACAATTAGGTAAACAAAAAGGCTCCTGTTTGCGACCAGATACGTTACTCGAGAAGGGTATTACTGGTGTTCCGGTGAAGGTAAACATCGATTCCGGAGGGAAGCCGAACGGCGTTCGTTGAAACGAAGAAATAAGCCCCATGTAACAGTCGTTCATCGGAAAAGCATCATGCGCCAGCGCTCCCGCCCGGTGAACCGGACCGGTCGGAAGCGACGGCAGTCGTCCTATATAATACTACTGGCGAGGTGACAGCTGATGACTGAAGCCGCGCTCATCGCGGTGCCATTTCGCAGCTGGTTTTGCGTAGCTCACATGCTCGCGATCAGCTCTGTGTCGTCCTGGAAGGACACTATAATATGAGGAGAATTGTGATGCCAGGGGCCTATTCTCCGCGCGCAGGCATCGCTTTGCAAGGGTCAAGCACTTCCGTAATCTCCTGTGGTTTTTGATTACGTAACATACTTGCCGCATGGCAACCCTCCCCCCCATCCTCACGTTCCGACGCGCGACACGAGTACATCTTCCAAACTCCACCCCTGCTGTTCTTCGATGCCAGGATGGGAGCCGTGTGGCAGGCAATTTGCAGGTTATTTCCGTAGCTGGCGGCATGCTCCGTCTGTCTCAACCTCTGGATCCGAACACGCAAGCTAGTTTGATGTTCCTCAGTGACGGAGGACCGGTGCTCGGGAAGGCAGAAATGCTGAGCCCTCTGTCTCGCACCCAGCAGGCGTTTCGGTTCCTTGCGCTGGATCAAAAATATCAGCGCAATTTACAGCTTGGCATTCAGTCGCACTTGAACCAGAGCTCTGATGAAGACCGATGGATTGCGAAGTATCGCTCCGCGATTATTCATAAGGCGCCGTCACAAAGAGGAAGCTTGAAGATCGTCTTTGGATCGGTTGCATTCGGAATACTGGTTTTAGTCAGCGTGGCATACTTTTTTCATTTCGAGTTCCTCAAATGACTGCGTCTCACACAAATACCCGACGCTGGCCTCGGTACCCGCAGGAACTGCGGGTCCGCATCCTTCCGTGCAGCCGGCTTCCTGCGATTGCGGTGACTGGCCGAGGTACTGGATTGAGTCAGGGCGGGATGGCTCTACATACCGGGGGCGATATGGAGCTCGACGATCTCGTTGAGATTGAATTTCCGACTCCGCATCCTGTGAAAGTCATAGCAGCCGTTCGCAATCGTAGTGGCGGTTATTTCGGGTTGGAATTCCTAGCCAGATTGCATGGCCAAACTGGCGGTTTGCCGAAGAATCAGCCGCCAGCCCCTCCCAAACCACATGCCAAGATCACCGACAACGTGAAGATTACTGACCCCGCTTTGGTAAAGAAAATATTTGTGGCCTTAGATCGAAAGTTGCTAGAGATCACGCGTGTGCGGAGGGAAATTGAAGCCCTGATCATCGCAGCTCCCCTGCTTTAACAACGCCCTGATCGTGGATGCGGAAGTGTTTCAGGCCAGCGGCACAGCGGAGCGCGATGCCGCGCTGATCATGCTGGAGAAACTCCCCGGCACGCAAGCGGTGACGGTGGGCAGCGACAAGGGATTCGACAAGCGAGACTTCGTAAAAGACTTCGGAATCTGCGAGTGACCCAGACTACGTCTCCGTGTGCCAAGCCCGGGCGAAGTGTAGGGGAATGGAGTCCCATTCCGCCGAGTGAGAGAAGGCCTTGCCGACCGAGGTCCGGGACCTGGAGCTTGTGCCCAGACCTTGTCGTGCGACCTGGAACGAACGCTCCAATTTGATCGCTACGGCGAGGCTTCCAGCTGCCTTCGGTTCTCGCTGCTGAGGGGAATTCATTGAGGTCATGGTTGTTCGGAGAGACTACGCCGAAGCTCGCATTGGAGATAGGTGACGGAGGTGCACTGGGCACGAGCAAAAGGACAATCATCGGGACAGTAATCTGTTACGAAGCTGCATCGATTGCATGGAGCGCGGGCCGACACCGAATGGCACCCGAGGCATCAGCCGACACACGCCACAGCTGTCGGTTCCTACTAGACGAGGTGGTTCTGAAAATTCGCTTCGGGAAGTCTGCAGAGGAACAAGAGGGACGAAAACACAGTCAAACGACATGCCTGAGAACCTGTGTCGTAACAAGGTCCTTCGTGAAAGCCGGATAATGGAACCTGCACTTCAAAAGGCAGACATATGCCCATCGAGTGATCAAGAATGAGTGACCAATACGCAATGAGGAGGTCATCGTCCTCCGTTTGGTAGATCAGTTTGCCGCCTCTGCCTCGTTGGGACAAAGTCCTCCATCTGCTGGCCGAAGCGTGCAGCGCGGTCAATCTCCTCTTCGATGTTTATCACCAAAGTGTTTCACATCCCCCCAGGTCGTTGTAGGGAGTCTCTTCGTTACGTTTGTTTTCTTCATGGCTTCCGCATTCAGTGATGTGTCCTCTCCGCAACACGTCTGAAAGAATGCGCATACGAAATTGTCTGCTAATTTCCCATGTGAGCACGAGGAAAACCATTTTGACTCCTGATTGATGAGTGCTTCTATTGAGTGCTTCTATCAGGCAGGTGTTTCGCCCATTGGGAGCCGGGTGTCCCATGATTCAGGTTCTCGATGCCTTATCGAGGTGCACGGGTGCGGGTCGCGTGCGCTTCGCTTCGGGTGTGCTGGTAGCGGGATTCACAGAGCGGTAAAATGCGGAGGGCGTGTCGACTGGTCCCGCCCTTGATTCGGAGGACAGTATGAAAAAAGCTTTTGTACTTTCTGCGTTGATCTTAGTCTTGCTGGCTCCCGCGTTCGCACAGCGGGGTGGACGCCAGCTTTCCGTTGATGATCAACGCCGTTTTGACAGCTATTTCTCGCGCTGGCAGAGTTACCAAAGCACTAACAATCTCGGGGAAAGCCGCAGCATGGAAAAGCGGATGCAATCGATCTATCAGCGCTACGGCATTCCGGCAGATACTCCCTATCGCGATGTAGCCTCCAATGGCGGTGGAGGCGGGAACCGCGACAGCGATTGGGACCGGGAACGGGATCGGGACCGCGATTGGGATCGGGATCGGCGGGCGGAGTGGGACGGTTATCGCGACCGCGACCGCGCTTATTGGCAGCAGAACCAGCGTCTTTCCAGTGAAGATCAGGGCCGCTTCGACAGTTATTTTCAGCGCTGGCAAGATTATCGCCGCACCAACAACCGCGACGAAGTGATCAGCATGGAGAAGCGTATGTTTGACGTTTATGATCACTATGGAATTCCGCACGATGTGCCCTTCGAGCGCGTCGCCTCGCGGGGTGGAAGGCACTGAGTCAGTCCTAACGACCGAAGTCCGGGATGCGACTCGCCCGGACTTCAAGACAGGGTGAGTGAGCGCAGGAAAAGACGGCCCGTTCGATGGGGCCCTCTTCTCTCTCGGATTTTTTGAATCGCAACTGCCTCCCGCGAAGACACTCACCACGCTCGTAAAGGTTATCGTTGGTGCGAACCGGCCTTTGCGCTCATCGACCGGCTAATGTGCGCCCATTTTCCGGGGCGATAAGGTACTCGAGTTTCTTGGTTAATTTTGCGGAGCCGTTGAGCAAGTCGATGTAGTACTGGAGGCTTTGGAGTCTTGTAGGTCAAGGCGAGACATTTGCAGAAGATGAGTGGCGGCAGCGATCGAATCGCGAATGGAGACGAAGTCGGGGCGAGGCGGCGGGGTGGTCGAGGAGAGGGGAAGTGTGGGCACGGGTTGACGCAGGGTAGTGTTGTCGGAGGCCGCGATAAAACTCCCGTTGCCGATCTTGCTGTGTGACCTCAACGTAGCATAGTCATGCGGATGTCATTGTGTCCCAGCATTTGCATGAGAGCCGGCAAACTAACACCGAGGCGCAGCATGGTGGCCGCGAAGGTATTACGAAGGCGGTGTGGAGTCACCTTGGAAGTGCAGTCGGCGCGACCTGCAGCGCCGGCTAAGGCGCGAGAGAGAATCTCCTCCCAGCGTTGATGGGTGCGGTGGCGGCGTGGGAGTAGGAAGCCGAGCGGCAACGCCGTGCCAGGCTACATTTCTGTGGTCGCCTTTGAATGGCTCCTGGTGCTCTAAGTCCGCATGGGCGTGGACAAGCGCGGACTGCGTTTGCGCGATCCTGTTGGCGACCGATGGGCGACGCCAAAGGGTGATGAAAGACATCGCTCTAGGCGCGGGTCTATGAGCGGTGTGGCTTGATGAATGCTCATGTCCTGGGTGGCGGAACGAAGGCCGCGCGGGGACTTCTTCCCCGAGGCATTCTTGACCTGCTCGCCAACCTCAATGAGTCCGTGGAAATGCCAGCGTGCGGATAGCGCGATTGAACTTGAGTCCGGCATTGCCTGTATCACCGCCGTCTGCGCCAGCCCAACCACATACCGAGCCCGATTCCCATTGCGACCGCAGCTGCCAGCTTCTTTCGGTCGGTGATTGGGACAAAGCGAGTTTGCTGGTCGCTGACTTCTACAACGCCGACCGGGATAGCTATTGCTCCCCCACCACCGCCGCCTCCTTCGCCACGAGTGCCCGAATTGCCAACACCGCCAGTACCCGCCCCCCCGCCGTAGCCGTAGATGATTTTGGCAACTGGGATGACGGTCTTTCCCTGAGCCGCGATGGGCTCACCGTAGACGGCCTTCACATTCGCCGTCAGAATACTCTCTTTCAGTGATTGCAAAATTGGGAGGCTGCTCATTTTGACTACTCCTTCAGGCGAATTTCGGCTCTTTCTTGGATGACGGCTCAGCGGCAGATGAATCGAAGAATTGCATTTGGTCACCGCAACGATGACGAAATTATCATTCAATCGTCCATCTCCAAAGGAGGGGCTCACAAGCCATGGAGAGCAGCAACAAGATTACGCGCCGCGAAGCTGTGCGTGCGCTGGTAGCAGCGTCGGTCGGGGCAAGCATGCCCGCCCAGCTAAGCGGTACGCGAGAACCAGTCAACACACCGCATGATTTTGCGCCTGTACGCGAACGCATCCTGAAAGCGATTGCAGATGAAAAGGCAACCGGAGTGGCCGTTGCCGTTGTGCAGGGTGGACGAATCGTTTGGGAGGACGGTTTTGGATGGGCAAATCGGGAGGCCGGCTTGAAGGTTACGCCGCATACTCCCTTCAGCTTGGCGTCAATCACAAAGCCATTCACAACGACAACATTGATGACCTTGGTAGCCGAGGGAAAACTCTCTCTGGACGACCCAGTCAACACGCATCTTCAGAAGCATAAGATTATCGGGCCGAATGGGAATCCGGACGGTGCAACTATACGGAGACTGGGTGCGCATGCGGGCGGGCTGCCGTCGATGTTCGAGCACTTTTTCGCCGACGAAGCGACGAAGCCGCCGAGCCCCGACGTGCTCTTGCGTGATTACGGAAGGCTCGCATTTGCGCCGGGTAGCTGCTACGAATACAGCAATATCGGCTACTCGGCACTGGGTGCGGTCGCAGAGAAGATAACTGGAATGGAATTTGGGACTCTCATGACCCGAAGAGTCCTTGAACCACTTGGGCTGCACGACAGCTTTTTCGGCACCGGCATGCCCCGGCTCAAGACCAGCGCAGGGCGCTACGACGATTCCGGCAACCCAATCCCGTACTACACAACTTCCACGCCGCCATCAGGTGAGCTTTACGCGAGTGGTCACGACCTTGCTCGTTTTGCAATGTTCAACCTGAAACACGACTTGGGGCCTCAGTCTCGGATTTTGAATTCCCGCTGGATTGATGAACTGAATCAACCGGTCTTCGCCGGGACTTCCGGAACTGCGACAACATTTGGGTGGTTCTCGGGCAAGACAAAATCGAGGGTGCACACTGTTTTCAAGGGGGGCGGACAGCCGGGTGTGGCAACAATGATGTACATGATCCCTTCCGAGAATCTCGCCTGCGTAGTCTTGACCAATCGCTCTGACGGAAGAGAGTTCGCGCTTGGCACCTGCGACCAGATACTTGCGGCTATCTTGCCGCAATGGACGCGGCCTGATGAGACTCCCAGCCCATCGCGCTCTCCATTCACCGCCACCCCCGAGTTTCTCGGCCTGTGGGAAGGCGTTCTCGCCGATGGCGGTGCGGAGATGCGCGTGAGACTGGAAATCAAATCAAGCGACACTGCGACCCTAGCACTCGCAGATACGCCAGCAGAGAAAATTGAAGAAATGCAGTCTGAAGGCACTGGACTCACGGGGAAGACCGTTGGCATCATTCAGTCAGCGGATGCCATTCGCAATGAGGCAACGAATTTGTCGGTGAAATTGATGACCCAGGACGGGAAGCTTGTCGGCAGAATTCTGGCGAGTGCGAAAAGCCCCGGAACGCTACTCCCCTACGTGCTCAGTTTGAATAGGAAATCGGCTTGAACGCGACAAGTCAAGCAATCGAACTTTCGGCCTACTTCTTTGCGACCCGCAGGAAGAGATGTTCGTCTTTTCGCTTCGCCAGTTCGGCTTTGCCGTTTGTAATGGCTTCGTCAATCCGTCTGAGAGACGATGCCAAACTTCATGGCTGCGCGCTGTACCTCGGAGGCCAGGTCGACGTCACGCTGCAGCGCGGCCCGTTCCGGTACGGTTAGGTGGTCCAGACAGTAGCGCACTAGCGGGTCGGCCAGCAGGCGGTCCTGTTCCACCGGTTCGTGGCACTCTTGGCACAGACCGAAGCTGCCTTCGGCCATACGTGCCAGGGCCGAATCCACTTCGTGCAGCAGACCGGCCAAGTCCGCGTTCGGGGGTGCGACGGAAATCGCCGCTCGCAGTAGGCGCTTGCGATCTTCCAGTTGATCTTGCAGGAAAGCGGTCTCTAGCGTGGCCATCACATTTCTCCCAGACTGTCAAAAGGCCTCTGCTGCTGGATTCCGACAAGGCTGTTTTCGATGCGCATCTCTATTGCCGGGTGACGGATTGCCAAAACCCCACCCGACAGTGTGCCGCAATGCCTTTGCGAATCGTTTCGCGTATTCAGGAGTGGAAAAACCGAGAGTTGTCGAAGTCAGGTCCTTCCCTTCTTGCTTCGTGTCTGGTTGGTCGCGGTACGCGCCATTTCCAGAATCTCCGTTAGCATTCGCCTCTTTACACAATGTAATCGAGATTGAGTTTTTCGCGATGGCGAACCCGCCAATATCCATGCCTTGATTTGCTGCTCGACCCGTGGCTCTCCTCGTGAATCTTCGGCTTCGCATCAATGGTCTGGAAAACCACAATCTTTCCTTGTTCGTCCTCGCAATTCCGCGATTCGACGGGTCCACTTGGCGTATCGACAGCCTTGCACGAATCTTGAATGCGGATCGATTGCGAGTCGATGTCCTTTAGGTCGAAAGTGTCCACAGCGCGAAAGTAAAACACCTTACCCAAAAGAAAGCCCATGTCATTGTCAACCATCTCGACCTCGAATGTAACGCGGCAACCGTCCTGGGAAAAGTTCTCGATTGTCTCCCTGTGAAAAGGGTTAATTTCTTCATCGACCCATTGCTTGACGTAAGGACGCGGCGTTGGAAAGTGAGTGAATGAATTGTTGCCTTCACTTGACTTGAGCGTGTTCGCAATCCAGTCAAAGGTTTCTGTTAAGGATGGGCTTGCTGGTGTTTGGCAGTAAACAGGAACGGCTATCACGCACGTGGCAATCGTTGTGAGTAGACTCCGGTTCATCGCGAGACATTCTCGTCCATGACCTCGCAAGCGGCAAGTAAAATGTGAAGCAGAAATGGAACGGCTGGTGTAGTATCAGCGTGCTTCGGGTCGATGGAGTCAGCATGGGCAAAAACGCGAGGCGCACGGCTTGCAGTTCGTGAGGCGCGGCGCATCACGAAAGAGTTGCGCCAGTTAGCCGCCTCGTACTATCGCAAAGATATGGGAGGCGGTTGTTGCCGTCCCGGTGGTCTTCGTTCTTGGCTATCTGCTCGTGCACTACGATTCTGGTACCGCAGACCCCGCTTTCCTCGCCGGAGTTCAAGTCACTCCCAAAGACAGGTACCAGTCGCACGAGCCCTGCGGCGTACCCCGTCTGCGGTTCCGACCATCGGCCCCTCCTCCATCATCACCAGGACAATTGGAAGTTCGAGATCCATCGCAATCGAATGACGAAAAAACTGGAGTTGAAGCTAGGCCCTGGCAAATGCCTGTTCCTCTATCACTACCAGATCCGTCCTGTCTTCGGCTTCCTCAATGCTCGCATTCAAACCTGGTTCCCTTTCTCCGTGCGGCTGCGACACACCTTGATCCTAAGAATCCTGCCGTGCTTCGAGCGGGATTACCGGTTGTCGGAGCCTTGGCCGTTATAGCCCTTTTCGTATCCCTGAATGTAGGCCTCACGGTACGACGCCTTGAACTGGTTCTTGCTGCCGAAGCTGGAAATGTAGCCGCGGTCGCCTTCCTTAATAGTTATGACGCTTCGTCGCACGAGAGCTGTGCCCCCCCTGTCGATCCTGCAGGCCGTCGTTGGCGCCATCCTGAAAACCGTTCTGGCTCGCCACGTTGTCATTGGGTTCGAATCGGGCGCCGTAATGGGCATTCTGCCCGCTATAATCGGGATTGTCTTCACGACTATTTTGGTAGCCTTGATCGTATCCAGACTCATAGGCGCGGCGATCGTCCGCATTATTGGGTTGTAGGCGATACTGGCGAGCCTGATTATTCGCGCGATCGGCCTGCCCGTGGTTGAGGCCTTGCTGGTACATGAGGTTGTTCGCGTTGTCGTTGCGATTGGCCTGGTCTCTGCTCTGATCTTGCTGTGATTGAGCAGCGGCGAGCTTCGGCGTGACGAACGTGGTGACCGCGACTGCAAGAGCAAATATCCACATTGTTTTCCGTATATTGAGTTTCATTGGAGACTCCTGATTCATGCCGTTAAGAACGTCAGAACGCCCTCCGCGTGGCTTGCCGATAGGGACAGTCGGAAGATACAAGGGCAACAGCGTCCTTCATACCCGAGACGCGGGACGCCAGCAGCCTGTTAAAACACTAGCGGATTGGCTCGCCCGCCGTCTGAGCTAGATTGGTCAGATTTTGGCCAGGAGGGTCACGCTATAAAACTGCGCCGATAAACGGCCATTTCGAGTCCCAAGCACCCGAGCTTACCGTGCTCCCGGTGGTGCACACCTTCCGATTCGAAGAGTAGCTTCTCAAAAATCTGAGGGACTGAGCAATTCTGTACAGTCCACCGGACGGCGGAATACTAGCATGCGTTTCTATACAGAGACTCAGAGATGAGCGAATAAAACGAACGGAGCTGATCAAATGGCTTTCCTCAGATATCGACACGTTTTCATAGTCTTGCTGCTTGCTACGCTCGCAGGTTGCAGTCAGCAACAAAGCTCGCAGGACCTAAAGGAGCAAACCGCGCAAGCAACAGCGGATGTGAAGCGCGATGCCAAGGCTGTAGCGGCAGGGATCAGCGAAGGCTGGAGCCGCGACAAGCAACTCGATTTGAACACGGCCACAAAAGACCAGTTCAAACCCTGCCGGGCGTGACTGCGGCAGAGGCAGACCGAGTGATTGCAGGGCGTCCTTACAACGAAGCTGGCGACATGGTGACGCGGCGCATCATGCCGAAGGCCGAGTATGACAAAATTGCCGACCGGGTCACCGCCAAGAAATGATGTCCAAGCGATAGCAGCCCCCATCAAGACAGGCGCAGACTGGCAAGCGAGGCGCGGGCTGCTCCTCGACTGATGTCGGGCGTAATGACCAATTCAAGTACGGTGACAGCTGAGAGTTCGACCTGAAATTCCTCGACCTCGCGGATGGCGTTAGGAGGACTAAAATTCCACTGCTGGCGCACGATCTCTCGAAAAGAGCGTCCCCTATCCGGAGACCATCGCAACACGAATTCTTGCGTACGCTCTGTCTCGGTTTCTTCGAAGAGGACCGAGATGCGTCGAAGGCTTTGCGGCCGATCGAAGATTAGCCGGATGGTTTGAGTGCCAGACCCGGCGGCCCGCCAGCCCTGCGCTACTCCCAGTACCAGCGCAGACTCGACCGGATATTCCTTGTCTTCCGATGTGACCTCGACTACGGCCGCACCATCGAGGTCGAGCCAGCCCTCGTTGAGAGCCGGAGCATCTTGGGGAATCGGGGCAATTAGGTTCTTTCGCATAGCACAAGTTTACGTTTGTTCTGCTGTCGTGACCTCCCTTCCTCAGCGTGCACGAAAGCAGTGTCCTCAGACTGCTCAATATTGAACATTTTCCAGACGATCTTTCTGCGCGAGGGCCTTCGCTTAACTCAGATCGGCTTTGAGAACTTGGTCTCGATCTGGCGCAGACTGCTCGCAGCAGGCGATTCCGCGCTCATTGAGATTGGCGGAAGGGGCCCAATGATACGATGGCCCGTCGTCAACAGTTTCGTGCGGGCGGAACATAATTGCCAAGAGTGAGCAATTGTGAACAGTCCGGGCCTCCTTATTCGACGTATCGTGTCTTCCACAAAAGTGGTTTCGGCCAGACGGCCATAGGTTCATTTCAGCCGGGGAGGGCTGATGGCTGAACTATGGCCGTTTTTCTCTTATTGGGCAGGCACAGAGTATTGGTGGTAGCCCGTCGTGACGAAACTCCGTTAAACCCCAGAGTCGGCCCAAGCCGCGAAGCGGCGAAAGAACGCAGCCCACACCCCGCCGTGAGCGAAACCAATGGGCTCAAGTCGTGGGCGAGTAACGGTTGTGGGACTCGATCTTACTTCGCCCGCAAAGCGGCCGCGGTTTTCTTGTGCAATTCCTCCGTGTACCACGAAGGTGCATAGAGCTCAAGAAGGCGGTGGAGATCTTTGAGCGCGTTTACCACTCGGTCGTTCAGTTCTGTTGCAGCGCCGTGCTTAATCGGTCGGAGGATCATTCGCTCGTTACTGAGTCGTAAGAAATCACGCCGCCCCAAAAGTACTGAACACATGAAAAACTCTTCGCAACGATAGGTTAGTGTCACTCTCAAGCAGACCCTCTACGTTCCTCTCGGCTCCTCACTCCGTCGACGATCGCGTACGCGCCCCGCCAACCGTCAGCGCAATCCCGCCTGCGATCATTGATCATTATGGGAGCAGATTTCAGCCACGAGTTTCAGCAAACCGCTTCGGTGGATACAGGCACTGGAGAGTTCCAGGAAAAACGGCTGGCGCATCGCGAGGAGGCGGAGAAGTTTTATCGTGCTGGCGGAGGCTGGCCAGAAGGTGCGTGTGGGACGCCAGCGGTCACGCACGCTGGTTCGAACGACTAAGAAGGGCCGCCGCCAGGCGGGCTGTGGCGTGTCGTTTTCGAAGATTAGCGCGAAACGTCAGTCTCTCAGATCTCAGTCTTGTTTCTGAGCTGCAGGCATCTGTGTTTTGAAGGTCTGGCTTTTCGTCAAGTCAGTGACTTAAGATCGATCCAATATTCCAGACAGATGGCAACGGACGGTCTTATGCGTGCCGTCCATTGCGCACCCACAATGCGTCGGGCTCTACTGTTGACAGGAATCGCTGACCATGCGGACGTCGGTGACCTTCAAGTGACCGTGCTCGGTAGTGTTGTTCTTCATGCCGGCGTCTTTCACCACATCTTTCGCGTCTTCCTTCATGTTGTGCATTTTGGAATGCGAAACCACACCTTTGGCTTTAACGGTGTGACCGACATGACTCACCAGATCGATTGCGTTGTTGTTGTGCACTTCCCAGGAGCTGCCGTCGCTGGCGGTCAACAGGAACTCGTTGGCACTAGGGCCCCTGGTAAGGCATCCGGTGATGCTTCTCACCTCGCCCTTTGCTTTGGCGTTGGTGTCGGAGTCCTGCGCGATTGCCCACGCCGTAGTCAAACCAGCAAGAACCACACACAATAGCAAGCGACTTAGTTGTTTCATTAGGTTACTCCTTGTGCGCCGGTTAAACCGGCGAGGTGTAGTGAATGAAAGAGTCGTACGAATGTGAAGTAGCGACCCACATCGGCCCTGAGTCATGCGGAGCCGCTCGTGAGGGCGGCGTCGAAGCGTTGACA
>Ga0307476_10001641_pt1 | contig 13585 bp, 13 predicted proteins | sample atmos_gasesECM2C_2_FD_203314 | JGI IMG/M metagenome (GOLD analysis project Ga0307476, IMG submission 203314) | Hardwood forest soil microbial communities from Morgan-Monroe State Forest, Indiana, United States - atmos_gasesECM2C_05 | ecosystem: Environmental > Terrestrial > Soil > Temperate... | reverse complement strand
GCAAACATTGGCAATGAGCATGTCGTGGTGCCGCCCCAGCGGATTGAGAGGCTTCGAAAATGCGATGAAGTCGCAGGGAATGAGTCTCGTTCCCTGGTGAATCAGTTGATAGAAAGAGTGTTGACCGTTGGTTCCTGGTTCTCCCCAATAAATCGGACTCGTGTCGTGCCTGACTTTCTTCCCGTCAAGCCTGACGTGCTTGCCGTTGCTTTCCATGGTCAGTTGCTGAAGGTAGGCCGGAAAACGTTTCAGGTATTGCTCGTAGGGCAGAACGGCGACCGTCTGCGCCTCAAAGAAATCGTTGTACCAGATCGCCAGAAGACCCATCAGCACGGGCAGATTTTGCTGGAAGGGGGTAGTGCGAAAATGTTCGTCCATCTGATGGAAACCATTCAACATCGCCTGAAAATTCTCCGGGCCAATGGCGACCATGGTTGACAGGCCAATAGCGGAATCCATCGAGTAGCGTCCGCCCACCCAGTCCCAGAACTCGAACATGTTGGCGGTATCGATCCCGAATTTTGCGACCTCGGCGGCATTCGTCGAGACCGCGACAAAATGCTTTGCAACCGACTTTTCGTCCCCGCCTAGTCCTGCGAGAGACCACTCGCGAGCCGTGTGAGCGTTTGTCATCGTTTCCAGGGTTGTAAAGGTTTTCGAAGAGATGATGAAAAGTGTTTCCGACGGATCGAGGTCACGGACCGCCTCCGCGAAATCGGTGCCATCAATGTTCGATACGAAGCGGAACGTCATGGCTCGATCGCTGTAGTGCTTCAGGGCCTCGTATGCCATGACCGGACCCAGGTCGGAGCCGCCGATGCCGACGTTGATCACGTTACGAATGCGCTTGCCGGTATGACCTTTCCAGTCACCGCTTCGCACGCGGTTAGAGAAATCCGCCATCCGGTCGAGCACGGCATGCACCTTGGGTACCACGTTTTCTCCATCGACCACGATGGACTCGTCTCGCGGCGCACGGAGGGCAATGTGCAAGACTGCGCGCTTCTCGGTGATATTGATTTTCTCCCCCTGGAACATGGCATCGATTCGTGCCTTCAGGCCAGACTCTTCCGCCAGTTGAAGTAGGAGTCGAAGCGTTTCATCGGTGATGCGGTTCTTGGAGTAATCCAGGTAAAGACCAACGGCCTCGACCGCCAAACGCTCACCGCGCTTCGGATCATCCGCAAAAAGCTGCCGCAGATGCAGCTTTGAAACCGTTTTGTAATGTGACGCCAATGCGCTCCACGCCGTCTGTCTGATCCTCGGGGGCTTCGTCAGTGGTTGGACCTGTGCCGCCATATGCATACTCCTTTTGTATTCCACCCGTTTACTCTCACGAGCTTTATACTTTTGATTTAGCTGACTGCCTTAAGGGTGCCACTTTTGTTTACCGAGGCACTCTTAGAAGAAATCACAGCCACCAAGGGAGCTCGCAGCTGAAGTGCCAGAATACGGCAATACCCGTGAGGTCGGTTTTATGTGCTTACGCCGACTATCTTTAGCGGTCGCGATTCGCCAAGCGGAATGTCGCGCAGATCGCCTTTGGAGACAGAAGTGCGGCGGTCTTGTGTCACCAGACGCGCCGGATGGTTTTTTCCATCTACCCGCGTCACTGCAGTGCAAAGGGAATCTGGAGCTAGACTCCGTCGTAGCGGGAATATCCACGTTCGGCCCAATAGTCCCTTGGTTCTGCCGCGAGATACGTGATCCCGGTAACGGCCTTCACATTCTTCAAACCAAGTTTCACGGGCACCAACAGACGGAGCGGTGCTCCATGATCCACGGTAAGGGCCTGGCCGTTGAAGTGTGTGGCGAGCAGCGTCTGTGGATGGCGGGCCGTTGCCAGATCGAGCGACATATAGTACGGGTCAGGATTCCCCGAGGCATCGAGATTGACCGAAGATTCCACACGCGCCCATTTAGCTCGCGACATCGGTGGGTAGGCACGAATTAGATCATCGAGTCTCAGACCAGCCCACCACGCTACCGCACTCCAGCCTTCGACGCAAACCAGCCTTGTAATCTGCTCATGCACCGAAAAGCGAGTCAGGAGATTCCGGATATCGAGAGAGATGCCCAGGCCAGAAGCGAGTCCATCCAGAGTCAATTTCCATCCAGGAATATAGCCAGGATCGGGAGTAGCTCCGTTGTAGTTGTTCTTGAGCGGGGTAATCTGCGATTTGGTGTAGGTGGGCACCCTGCGATTTACCGAATAGAGCGCTTCCGCAACGTCATCGTCGATGCGCAGTGCTTGGTTTAGAAACCACTCCTTCCCTGGGGAGTCCACATTTCGACGCACACCCAATCGACCGAGCGTATCTTGCGGCAGGAGAAATCCAGCGCCTGCTAGCGTTGCCAGCGCGCCAGCCCCAAACACCAAAAAGTCGCGCCGACTCTGATAACGCAGGCGCCAGGGAGAAATCTCAATTGGTGGGAGAGATCGCTCTTCGAAGAAGCGCTTAGGCTTTTTCACTGATACAGATTTCACTAGCAGCGCCACACCCGTCGAAGTTATGTCTTTGCGTTGCAATGAATCGTCCCTTTCCTTATTGTTCATTTGGGACGACCTCGGACCGCTCGACTCTTGTTGACCAACCTACGATCATGCTGCGCAGCGTATCCCACCCGTCGGCGAAAACCAGAATCACATGCGGCACGACGAAGAACATGTAGACCCACAGCAGCCAGAAATGCCAGACGCGCGCTGCGTTGTACCCTCCAAAAAGCGCTGCCAGCCAATGGAGCTGGATGGGCTTGTGAATCGCCCAGCCGGTGCCGACCGAAAGCAACCCGGCGGCTGGAACAGAGAAGTATGCCGTGCGCTGAAGCGCGTTGTACTTTGTGTTGAAAAGGGGATGCGGCCACTGTCGGCGCGCCAGTTTTGCAAAGGGAAACCCCACGTAATATCGAAACATCCTGGGCGCATCAAGCAGATCGGTCCAGCGAGGCAGCAACGAGCGCCAGCCTCCTCCCCTGACCAGCCCTGCAACGTACACAATGCCATTCAGCATGAACAGGTAGGCGCAGAGCCAATGCAGACGCAGAGCCGTGGCTAACATGCCGGGCCCAAGGCTCATGTGGTTGTAGATCCAGTCGGGCGGACTGCCGTAATTGCGCTGTCCGGGCACATGAGCGCATATCCAGATTCCGATATCCGCAGCTACATCGAAGTTTCCCGTATTCGGGTCTGGTTTGTGCTGATAGACCGGCGATGCCCAGTAGATCGAGATGCCACTTAGAATGAGGCCAAGTAGGATCGGGATATTCAGCCAGTGACTCCAGCGCACCAAGAAATGGTGTTTCCTGACGACGAGCACGCCCGGTTGTTCCGGCGACGTGCTCGCAGAGTTCGGTTCACAATCAGGAAGTGTTGAATGGCTCATCGCTCGGAACCTTACTACTTGGTATCGCTAGACGCCGCTGGAATGAACAGGAATATCTTGTCCGTCACGAGTGTCCCGTTTGGCAGCTTCTCAGTCGCCGCATACACGACATCGCCAGCCGAGAATGTGACTTGTGCAGGTGCGACTTCGGTCACGGAGACATTTGCAGGCACTGAGAACGTCTTAGAGCCGCCCTGATACTGGACCACGAGGGTGGTGCCGCTGCCTTTCTGTACCGTGCCGTTGGTCGTGCGTGAGTGCGATTCGCGAGCGCGAGAGACGGAGCCATTGGTCATTCTGCTGTGAGTAGTTGCGCCCGGCGGGTCTGTCAGAACACTACCTTCTGCAGCTCCACTCAGTTCCGGTGGAAATATGATGACCTGCTTCGCTACCTCTTTTCCGTCCGCCTGCTCAGTCGAAGGAACGCCGACATAAGATGTGGACGTGACATGACTCAAATCCGACGGTATCTGCTTATACGTTGTGAGGGGCTGTTTGACATCAACGTGGACCACGCCTGACGGCGTCTGAACGTCGAGTGAGCTGCCTGTAAATGACTGGACTTTTCCAATGACGCCGGAGATTGGAGGGGCCGGCTGCACTTGGGCCCAGACTGTATTTGGAGCTGCCTGCGCGGCCACCAACGTGACGAATACGATATCCAACAGCGGATGCTTCATGAAAATGTCCTTCCAACTACCCGTGGTACGGACTTTGGCGGTGTACAACACTTTCTCTAGGGTCACGATTAGTTCTCCTTGGGAGGATTGTGCGTTGCGCGTTCCCGATTTACTCGGATGTGATGCACAGTTGCGATTAAGCCAGAGGCGAGGAGTCAAATCTATTGGACGATGGTATCGATCGATACCTTGGTATCAGTCGGAGCGACGAGCGCTTCCTCGCTCGAAAGATTTGTCGCGTCGTGAGACACGCTGGCGTTATTTACGGCGAACCGATACGAACGTCTAATTGCGCGCTCGCGTGGAGCGGTGCATCCTCTTGTTATGGAGTGCTGCCAAGAAAGCACTGCCCTGGAGAACGAGTTCAGCCGCGTCGTCAAAGCAGTCGCGACAGCGAGCCTGATCGAAAACTGGATCGACGGGTAGTCGATCGCGGTCACGACTCTACGAATCACAAACTCATCCATCGCAACAAAAAAGGAGAAAAGCAATGCCATACGTTACAGTCGGAAAGGAAAATTCAGGCAACATCGAGCTTTACTACGAAGACCATGGCTCGGGCCAACCGGTCGTTCTCATCCACGGATATCCATTGAGCGGTGCTTCCTGGGAGAAGCAAGTACCCGTTCTCCTGGAGGCAGGTTACAGGGTCATTACCTACGACCGCCGAGGCTTCGGCAAGTCCAGCCAGCCGACCGAAGGCTACAACTACGACACGTTCGCAGAGGACCTTCACCAGTTGGCCAGCCAGCTTAAGCTGCGTGATTTCACATTAGTCGGCTTTTCGATGGGCGGAGGCGAGGTAGCTCGCTACATCGGAAAATACGGCTCCAAGGGAGTGAGCAAAACCGTGATTATCTCCGGCGTGCCGCCCTACCTGCTCAAGACGGCCGACAACCCGGAGGGCGTGGATGCCAGCGTGTTTGCCGGGATCGAGAAAGCCGTGGCGGCCGACCGCTACGCGTTCTTCACTGGCTTCTTCCAGAACTTCTACAACACCGACCTGCTGCTGGGTAAGCGTGTCAGCGAACAAGCCGTCCAAGCTAGCTGGAACGTGGCGGCCGGCGCTTCAGCCACCGCGAGCCTGGCGTGTGTCCCAACCTGGCACGAAGATTTCCGCAAGGACCTGGCTCGCATCGATGTCCCCACTCTGGTCATTCACGGAGATGCCGACCGCATTCTTCCAATCACGGCTGCGGGAATGCGCACCGCCAAGCTCATCAAAGGCGCGCGCCTGCTGGTCGTGAAGGGCGGTCCACACTGCATCCCGTGGACACACGCGGAGGAAGTCAACGCCGAATTGCTGAGCTTTCTGGGCGGGAAGGCTGGCAAGTCGCAAACCGAGGCTGCCTAGGCATCAGCTCTTTGGGCGATTCTTTCAGGGTAGCTTTGGATGCCTGGCTAGGCGACCGTGTGTTTGCGCGGACTGGCAACGAACCCAGTCCGCGCAAGGGCCGGTCAAAGACCTTACCAGCGCTTGGCCCTAATCCCGGGAACGATGTCAGCTCTCATCCGAACTGCACGGTGGCTTGATGCGCGCCGCCTGGTTACGTTCCAATGATTGGTAGCCGTCGTCCTGGCAACAAATCAACCAGCGCGCCGATGACGTACCTCTCCACGGGAGGAATCGACAAAGTCCCGCACCAAAGCGGCGATTTCATCCGCTGCCGTATCCAGCGCGAAATGACCACCATCGACAATATGGACTTCAGCATTGGGAACATCTCGCCGGTAGGATTCAGGCTCCGAGGAGTCAAACGATGACTCATACTTACCCCAAATCACCAGCAGGCGCGGCTGCTTCTCACGCATCCAGGCTTGCCATTTAGGATAGTCTTCGACGTTGGTGCGATAGTCGTAGAACAGGTCGCTCTGAATCTGCGCCTGCCCCGGCGCATTCAGATAAGCAAATTCATCGGTCCACAGATCGGGGTCATAGCGTTCCACGTCGGGATCGCTCCCAACATGGCGCGTCCGCGTCGTAGCTAGCGACAGGAGATTTGTGCGCAGCGCGCTTTCGTTGGCTGCGCGATCAGCCCAGAAGGCGCGGCGTGTCTTCCAGTTCGCCCCCAGGCCTTCATTGTGCGCCACTGCGTCCTGAACGATGAGAGCCTCAATACGATCGGGATGAACCAAGGCCATGCGAAACCCTACAGGGCCGCCATAATCCTGCATGTAGAGCGTGTAGCGCGAGAGCCCAAGAGCTTCGGTGAAGTGATTCATGGTTTCGGCGATGTGATCGAACGTGTACGCGAATGTTTTCGCATCTGGCCAGTCGCTGTGGCCAAATCCAGGGTAATCGGGCGCGACCAGGTGATAGCGATCGGACAGCCGCGCGAAAAGTGGCTCAAACATTCGCGACGAAGACGGGAGTCCGTGCAGCAGAAGAATCGTAGGCGCCTCTTTCGGCCCGGCCTCTCTATAAAAGATGGATAGTCCATCTACCTGTATCGTGCGATAAACGGTCGGGTGTTTCACGGGAAGTTCGTTTCTCTGGGCGTGGGCATGCGGTTGAAATATTGCGAACATCATAGCAACCACCAGCACCATACGAGAAACTTGCAAGAATCGGAGCCAGCGGGTCGAGTAAAAAGGGTGCATAGTTTACCGTTCCGTTAGAAGTCTTGCGCTGTCGGCCGGACGACGACCTCGTTAATTTCCACCTCGGCCGGTTGCCCGATGGCGTAAGCGATCGCGCGAGCGACTGCGTCAGCCGGAATAGCCATTTTGTAGAACTCGCGCAAATTCTTTCTGGTTGCTGGCCCCATTCATCTACCTTAAGGGCTTCGATCGGCGCGGTGGGCATGATACCGGCGTTGTTGACGAGCACATCAATGCGGCCGAAACCGTCAACGGCCCCTTGGATCAGCGCTTCCACTTCTGAGCGCTTCGTTACATCAGTGGAAAATCCGATGGCCTTGCCGCCGCTGGCCGAGATCTCTTTAACCACCGCGTCGATCCGGTTCTGACGCCGCGCTCCTAGGACAACTCTTGCTCCTTGTGCCGCGAGAAGCTTCGCGGTGCTTTCCCCAATGCCACTGCTGGGTCCGTGATTACTACAACTTTTCCGATGATATCTGACGTTTCCATTCTATTTTTCTCCTGGATTTAAGAAGTTACTATTCACGGCGTACTGCGCTCCTTATGCGGATGCCTCAAGAATCAACTCCAGCTCGACCGGCACTCCGAGCGGAAGGCTGGCTACTCCGTACACCAGCCGGCTGGGGTTTTTGTCTTTTCCGAAAACGTCCTGCAGCAGCTCTGAAGCGCCGTCAGCCACCTGTGGCTGATTGCGGAAATCTCCCGAAGTAGCTACCGACACGCCGAGCCGCACGATCCGCGTAACCTTATCGAGCGATCCCAAATGCTGCCGCACAACAGCGAGGGCGTTGAGCGCTGCCAGGTGAGCGGCCTTGCGGCCCGTCTCTACGTCGAGTTCCGCGCCGATGCGTCCGATGAATCTCGCTTCGCGGTCTATGGTGGGAAGCATTCCGGTGAGAAAGAGCAGATTGCCCGTTTGCACTGCTTCCGCGTAGATGCCGAAGGGCTCAGGCGGCGCTGGAAGCTTGATGCCAAGTTGTCTTAACTGCTGCTCGGCAGTGGCAAGAGGAGAGCCATCTCGGCTTGAGATTTTGTCTTTCGAACCCGTATGGATTGATCTCGTTCCAGCGGCCTGGGTTTGATCGTCCACATTCTGATTTTTCACAGTGTTCCATCTCCGATAGATTCGTTCTGTTCCGTCTTGTCAGACGTTACCAACGGCCAGCGTGAACACCGCCGTCCACGTGCAGCACCTCACCGGTTACTTGACCTGCCTGTACGAGGTAGAGAACAGCGTCCACAATGTCCCGTATGTCTGCGATTCTTCCCATTGGCTGCAATGTCTCAAGAAAGTCCTTGGGATTATCCTTGTGCATTGGCGTATCCACCACGCCAGGGGCTACGGCGTTGAAGCGGATACCTTGTTTTGCATACTCAATCGCGAGACTCCGAATGATTGAATTCAGGCCTCCTTTAGTGATCATTGGGACCGAGCCATCTATGCCAAGGATCGGCTGGTCGGCAAGCGCCGCCGTGATGCTGACGACGCTTCCTGATTTCTGCTTCAGCATCTGTTTCACAGCAAGCTGAGTGATGTAGAGGAATCCCAGCAGGTTTGTTGAGACCAAGGCGTTGAAGTCCTCGGTAGAAAATTCCGTGAAAGGCTTCGTGAAAAAGATTCCGGCGTTGCTCACCAGAACATCGACACTTCCAAAGTTCTTGATTGCTGTTCCAACGACTTTGGCCGCAGTCTCCGGCTTACCAATATCGCCATCGATGAGAACCAGGGTGGACGAGGCAGTCAACTGTTGACTTACATTGCGAGACGTCGCAACGACGTTATAGCCCTGTTTCAGGAAAGCCTTGACTAAACCGGCTCCGATTCCGCGCGATGCTCCCGTAATGATTGCTGTCTTGCGGACTGGCATGTGACTCCTGTTTAAAGCTTTGGATCCTTAGCCTGAAGATCACACCAGAGGCGTGGACACTAAACAATTAGACGATGGTATCGACCATACCTTCGTATCGGCTGGCGGAGTGAGACGGTCTGTCCGTTATGTGGTGTCATCCAGCACTGCAGAACCGATACCAAAGTACAATGGACATGCACCTACGGGGTGGCTCATGCTTCTCTGGGAATTGACGCGGGGAGCACTGCCGAGGGGTGGTTAGGGACTATTATGAGAAAAAGCTTGGCGCCCATCTCTTTGGCTGGGTCGCAACTCAGCGAAACACGTCATGTCTGCGCGTTTTTCAATAACGATGAAGAAGAGTATCGCGTGTTATTGCCGTTCATTAAGGATGGGCTCGCGCGTGGAGACAAGGCGATTCACATCGTTAGTCCAGATCAACACCGTGACCACCTGCAACGATTGGCCGGCATAGGAATCGACTCGGCCGCTGTCCAACGAAGCGGCCAATTCGAGCTTCGGAGCAGCACGGAAACCTACCTTCGAGACGGTCGGTTCGATCAGGATCGCATGCTGCACTCGTTCGAGCAGATGGCGAGCAGCAATGCCGAGGGAGGATTTTCCCTGAATCGTATTGTCTGCCGCATGGACTGGTTGCCTGACGGTCAATCGCACATCGACGATCTGATTGAGTTTGAAGCGAGGGTCAATGATGTGTGGCGCCGCCACGATGATGCGGTCATCTGCACGTACCATCTTTCGAGATTCAGCGGAGACTCTGTGATTGATATCATGCGCACGCACCCGTTGGTCATCGTCGGCGGCATTCTCCAGCACAATCCGTTCTTCGTACCCCCGGAGGAGTTCCTGCATGAAATACGCGCACGGCGGGCAGGGCAGCCTGCGCGGCCCGCGACGGTAGGCTGACCATGGAAGTGCAACTCGAACATCCCGCCGACGAGATCAAGCGCCTTCAACGTTGCATGAATGATCTGGTCAGCCTCCTCGCTCTTCCTGCCATATGGAATGGCGGCAGACCCTGTGACATCGTTCAGACCTTGCTCGACTCACTGCTGCGCATGCTCGATCTGGACTTCGTGTATGTGAGCTTGACAAACCCAGTCGACGCGGCGCCCTCCGAGACAGTCAGGGTCGCTCAGTCGCAAGAACATCAATCGCAAGAACAGATGTTCCGACCGCGAGAGCTCTGCGCGTTCCTCAATCGCTGGTTGGGAGATGACCCACAAAAACGTTATCTCCAGGAACGCAGTCAGATTGGAGACGAAGAGGTTTCGCTCGTGTCCTGTCCTCTCGGGGTTCAGCGTGAAATCGGGGTGATCGTGGCGGGGTCTCGTCGAGCAGATTTCCCGCGGGATACCGAGGCGCTTCTTCTGGGCATAGCAGCTAACCAGGCGGTGGTCGGGCTACAACAGGCACGATTGTTGAGCGAACAGAAGCGCGTTGCCGACGAACTGGATCAAAGAGTCGCCCAACGGACCGCAGAACTTGCTGCAGCCAACGAAGTGCTGAGTACGGAAGTCGCCGAACGGAGGCGCGCAGAGGAAGCCCTGGCGGCGAGTGAGCACAATTGTCGCTTAATCGTCGACAGCATCCCCGGCTTGGTGGCACTCTTAACCCCGGCTGGTGAAGTAGAACTCGTCAATCCCCAACTCGTGAAGTACTGCGGCAGGACATTGGAGGAATTGAGGCTCTGGGGGACAAGCGACACGGTTCATGCTGAGGACCTTCCTCGCGTCGTCCAGGTCTTTACACGATCGATCACGTCAGGTGATCCATACGACTTTGAGGCACGCCTCCGACGTTTCGATGGCGTGTATCGCTGGTTTCAGGTGCGCGGACTGCCCGTTCGAGATGCAGATGGGCGAATCATTCGGTGGTGCTCTCTGCTCACCGATATTGACGAGAGGAAGCGCGCAGAGGACGCACTCAAGCGCAGCGAAGCGTTTCTAGCCGAAGGTCAACGTCTGAGTCGAATCGGCAGTTTTTCCTGGCGTATGGAAACAGGCGAAATCACGTGGTCGGAGGAACTCTATCGTATTTTCGGGTTTGAACCGGATGTGCCTGTGACGCTTGACTTGATCGGCACTCGAGTCCATCCAGGAGACCTCCCGCTGATGAACGACATGGTCGAAAAGGCGCGAGACGCGGTCACGGATTTTGAGTACGAACATCGGTTACTAATGCCTGATTATTCGGTCAAGTATCTGCACTTTATCGCGCACGGGATTCGCGACCATGACGGGCGGCTGGAATATATTGGCGCGGTTCAGGATGTGACGCAGCGTCAGAATTCGGAAGAGGCACTTGCCAAGGCCAGGTCGGAGCTTGCACACGTCGCCAGTGTCACGAGTCTCGCTACTTTAACGGCGTCAATTGCGCACGAAGTGAACCAGCCGCTCTCAGGCATCGTCACTAATGCCAGCACCTGTCTGCGGATGCTGACATTGGATCCACCGAACGTCGACGGTGCACGTGAAACGGCCCGGCGAACGATTCGCGATGGCAACCGTGCGTCTGATGTGATTACCCGATTGCGCGCGCTCTTCAGCAAGAAACATATCCTCGCTGAGCGGATGGATCTGAATGACGCCACAAGAGAGGTGATTGCTCTGTCATTGAGTGAGCTTCAAAGGAACCGGGTGATTGTGCGCTGTGACTTTGCCGACGACCTCCCGCTTGTCACAGGTGACCGCGTACAGCTGCAGCAGGTGATTCTGAACCTCCTCCGGAATGCTTCGGATGCGATGAACACCGTCACTGATCGCCCCAGGGAGTTATTGATCAGGACCGAACGAGACGAAGACGATCGGGTGCTCCTCAGCGTGAAAGATGCGGGGATCGGTTTCGATCCTCAAACTGCCGACAGACTCTTCGAAACGTTCTACACAACTAAGAACGACGGTATGGGAGTCGGACTATGCGTCAGTCGCTCCATTATCGAGAGTCATCAGGGTCGTCTCTGGGCGACGCTGAATGACGGTCCGGGAGCTACGTTCTCATTTTCTATTCCTCGGGGACCCGACGGCGCGATCGGCACCGACAGGAATCGTGACGTCCGGACGCCTGCCGTAGCCGATACGGAAGTTTTATGAGAAATCTATGAAAGTCGCACTTTCGAAAGATCGCGATCATCGTCGTATGCGGCGCTGGTGTTGATATCGACGCCGAACCAATACTAAAGCACAATGGCGCTCTCCGCTGGAGTGGCTCATCCTTGTGACATGGACTGCCGCCAAGTCGCATTTTCATTCGCCATTCCTGGCGGATCCGAGAGTTTGACGGGCGCTGAGAACCAGCGGCGCTCGAAGACGCCAGCAGCGACAGATGCGGCAGGAAGTCTATGAACGTTACACGTTCACTTGTGTCTGTAGTCGATGACGATGAGTCCGTGCGTGAATCGCTACCCGACTTGCTGAAGGAGTTCGGCTTTGCGGCCCGCGCGTTCTCATCGGCGCAAGAGTTCCTCGCATCCGATTGCGTCAGCCAAACCAGATGTCTGATCCTCGACATTGCCATGCCCGGAATGACCGGCCCCGGCCTTCAGCAGGAATTGAAGCATCGTCGGCAAGAGATTCCAATCGTCTTCATTACCGCTCAGAGAGATGAGGCTGTGCGCTCGCGAATGCTCGAACAGGGTGCGGTGGAGTGCCTGTTCAAGCCATTCAGCGATACGGCTCTGCTTCAAGCGCTTAATGTCGCACTTCGAGTGAGTTAGGCGATCGGCCTTGTGCTGCGCGAGGAGGATATAAAATGAATTTAGCCCGCGCACTTGGCCACGAAGTACGGTCATCACCCATGCCGGACGGCACACCAATCGTGTTCGTGGTTGACGACGACGTCTCCGTACGCGAGTCACTGGAGTTGTTGATTCGCTGCGAAGGCTGGCAGCCGGAAATATTCGCGTCCGCGCAAGAATTTCTCAGCCGCCCACGAGTCCTCGTTCCAAGCTGCCTCATACTTGACGTTTCTCTTCCAGGTCTCAACGGCCTCGATCTGCAGAAACGCATCGCCAGCGAGCGGATCGACATGCCGATCATCTTCATTACAGGTCACGGAGACATACCGATGTCCGTCCAGGCCATGAAGGCAGGCGCTATCGAGTTCTTGACGAAGCCGTTCGGCAATGATGTGCTGTTGAGCGCTATCCGAGACGCCATCGAGCGCAGCCAGGCCGCACTTGGTCGCGAGGCGGAGATACGGGCGCTCCGGGTCTGTTACGGGTCGCTCACGTCTCGCGAAAGGCAAGTCATGGCTTTGGTAGCCTCCGGCCTTTTGAATAAACAGGTCGGTGGCGAGCTCAACATCAGCGAGATCACAGTAAAGGCACACCGAGGTCAGGTCATGCGCAAGATGAAGGCCGACTCTCTCGCCGACTTAGTGAATATGGCCGCCAAACTCCGCCTCACAGGTTTGCCGAAAAACTGACATTCCCTCACCAATGCAGCACTACGGATTACGCTACGATTTTGGCCTGCTACCGGGAATTTTCAACGACTTAGAGGTCGTCCGCGTCTTGTAAGTCCTTTAAAGTCGTATATCGGCCTTCTTTCATGACGGTAGCGATGCCCGCGATGGCGATTTGTTGCGGGTTTAGTGGTTTGCACGTAATCGCCACAGAGCGCTTTACCCAGTACAACGAGGAACTGCGCCGGATTTTGCGCCGACTGCCTGCATCCGGAGCTTACTGGCGGCTACTGGCCCGCGGTTCGTAAGACATTCAATCGTTGGTCCCTACGTTAAAGAAAATGCTCGAACAGTCGATGAAATAGTCGAGGACACTTGACGGACAGTTCCGCCCGCCATGGAACCTCGCTCACTCAGTGGAGCGCTCCAAGAGACGCAACCAGGAAAGGCAGGCCACTCGTGATCGAGAGTGACATCGTTAAGGATTTTCTGGTCGAGAGTTACGAGAACCTGGACCGATTGGACCGGGAATTAGTCGGTCTGGAGAAGAATCCCGATGATCGGGACTCTCTGGCGAGTGTGTTTCGCACTATTCACACCATCAAGGGCACCTGCGGCTTCCTGGGTTTCAATAAGCTGGAGACGG
>Ga0307476_10001639_pt1 | contig 13587 bp, 12 predicted proteins | sample atmos_gasesECM2C_2_FD_203314 | JGI IMG/M metagenome (GOLD analysis project Ga0307476, IMG submission 203314) | Hardwood forest soil microbial communities from Morgan-Monroe State Forest, Indiana, United States - atmos_gasesECM2C_05 | ecosystem: Environmental > Terrestrial > Soil > Temperate... | reverse complement strand
CGGTCACCTTGCCCACCGAGTCTTGGATCAAGGTCTTGATCTCCTTGGCAGCCTCGGCGCTGCGCGAGGCGAGATTCCTGACCTCCGACGCCACCACCGCGAAGCCGCGGCCCTGCTCGCCGGCGCGCGCCGCTTCCACCGCCGCGTTGAGCGCCAGCAGGTTGGTCTGGAAGGCGATCTCATCGATGACGCTGATGATGTCCGCAATGCGCTTCGAAGACGCATTGATCTCCCCCATCGCGACCACCGCCGCACCGACCACCGAACCGCCGCGTTCGGCCTGCTCGCGGGCCGCGGAGGCCAGCTGATTCGCCTGAGCGGCGTTGTCCGCATTGTTCTTCACCGTGGAAGTCATCTCCTCCATCGAGGACGCCGTCTCCTCCAAGCTCGAGGCCTGCTCCTCGGTGCGCTGACTCAAATCCGCATTGCCGCGCGAGATCTCCTCCGATCCCGTGCGTACTTCGGCCGCCGCTCGCGACATGCTGCGCACCACATCGGCCATGTTGACGAGCAATCGGTTCACCCCGGTCGCCAGAGTCTTGAAGAATGCCTCCTTGCCCTCCTCGCGGATTCGTGCCGTCAAATCTCCCTCGATCGCCTTCGCCACGACGGCCTCGACCTCGTGCTCCGTCGCGACTTCCGCCGTACGGTCCACCCATTGCACCACCGAACCGACCCGCTTGCCGCCGGCATCGGTCACCGAGTTGATGATGGCGCGCAATTGGGCGTCGCCCATCTTGAGATCAATCGTGTGCGTGCCCGTGAGGCCCGCCAGCAAATTGCGCTGATGAGAGGGGACTCGGTGGAAGGTGTCGAAGGAGGCGCCGACGATGCGGTCCGCGTCGAAGTTCGGCAGCTGCTTGCGGATCTCGTTGACGCGGGTGCGGAATATCGCAAGCACGGCATCGTTCGCATAGACGATGTTTCCGGCCGGATCCGCCAGCATGGCCCCCACCGACATCCGATCCAACGCCGTGCGCATCCGCGCGTTCTCCATCGCCGCCCTGTACTCCTTGTCGGTCCGGTCGCGCAATGCGGTCTGCATGCGCTCGAGGCCCTGCAGGGTCTGGCCGATTTCGTCCTGGGAACCGACCGTCACGGGGCTGGCGTAATTGCCTTTCTCGATCTCCGCCAGCACGTCAACGGCATGCTTCAAGGGATTCCTGATGGCACGCGTGATCAGCCAGCTGAGCAGGCAGGCGACCGCCACGGCGGCGAGCGCCAGCGCGATCAGAAGACTCTGGGTGCTGTGGTTGGAGGCGGCATGATCGTCGGCCAGCGCCTGAATGTGCACCCGTTCGTGTTCGCTCAGTTTCTCCAAAGAGGATAAGAAAGCCAACTGCACGGGTCTCGCGCGCCGCGTCAGCAGTTCCTTCGCTGCCTTGGCGTCGCCGGCTTCGATCTGGCTGATGAATTCCGCATCGAGCGGTACGATGGCGGCGTCGGCATCGAGCGCGACGCGCAGCAACGCTTTGCCTTCCGCTGATTGAACCAGCGAGGCCATCTTGTCCGCGAGCTGCTTTCTCTTCTCCATGAGCGCTCGCAAAGTGGCGATTTCTTCCTGGATCTCCGCCTTGTCGTCCAGGATGAGCACAATGCGCTCGCGGCGCATCGATTCCGATACAGCGAGTTCCCAGGCATTGGCCGTCTCGACTTTGGAGAACTGATGGCTGGTGATGTCGGCGAGTGAGGCATTCGAGGCGGCCAATTTTGCAATGCTGAGGGCCACCGCGCCGCCGAAAACGACGATCACTATGGCGAAGGCCAGCGTCACCCGGACATGGACGGAATTGCGGTAATTCATGAAAAACTTCCTGACATATTACAATCTTGAGTTGTTCAGCCGGCCACGCGCCGAACATTCATCGTCATGTCCGCGCGGTCGGGGGCTCCCTGCGGGCGCACCAGGTTGAGGAATCCCGATACCTCGGACTCGAGCGAATCGGTCTGTTGGGCAAGGTCCGCGGACGCATGCAAGACGCCCTCGGCCGCTTGTCCTGTTTCGCCGGCGGTGTCTTTGACCTCTTGTATCTGGTCGCTGACGCGCCGCGTGAAGTCGGCCGCCGACTGTACCGTCGAGCCGATGTCGCGCATCGCGGCACTCTGGTCGGCGACGGCGCTGGAAATCGACGCCGAACCGGTATTTATCGCGTGGATCGTCGCGGCGATCGAGGTCACGGCGCCCGCCGCATCGCTGGAGAGCGTCTGAATGCGCCCGACCTTGGCGGCGACGCCATCCGTGGCTTCCTTGGTCTGGGTTGCGAGCGCTTTGACCTCATTGGCAACCACCGCGAAGCCGCGTCCGGCGGGTCCGGCGCGTGCGGCTTCGATGTTGGCGTTGAGCGCGAGCAGGCTGGTGCGGCTCGCGACGGATTTGATGAAATCGAGCACTGAGCCGATCTCGAGCGACGCGGCGTTCACCGACTGCAGTGTGGTGTCGAGCTTGTCGACATCGCGAGTCGCGGCCGCGGCCATGGCCGAGGACGCGCTCACCTGCTCGGCGATCCGGGCGATCGATTTGCCGAGCTCGTCGAAGGAAGCGGCGATGCTCTGCACGTCGTTTGAGGCTTTCAAGGCGGACTGCGACACGCCGTCCGCCTGGGTGCTCGTGTCATCCGCTGCCGCGCCCATGGTGGCTGCGGTTTCCTGCAGATTGGCGAACGCTTTTGCGAAGCTGCCCAATACCGTGTGTGCGGTGGCATCGAAGCGTTCCGTCATCTGGGTCAATGTCCGGGCCCGCTCCGATTCGCGCGTCATGCGGGCCTGCTCGGCCTTATCTCGCTCGAGATCCGCCGCCTCGCGCGCCAGCGCCCTTTGCCGCCCCTCTTCCTCGATGCGCTTGAGCCGTTCATGCTCGACGCCGTTGTCGCGAAACACATTGACCGCACGGGCCATGCGCCCGACTTCGTCGCCGCGCGCGGCGTACGGAACGCTGACGGACCAATCGGAGCGAGCGAGCGCGGCCACGACGCGCGTCAGTTCGACCAGCGGCGCCGTGAGGGATCGCGCGAGCCACAGGCTCACCGCGAGACCGCCGACGACCGCGAGTAGTCCACCGATCGCAGTGCGGCGCATGGCGCTCTCTGCACTGCTCTTCATGCCGGCGAACTCGGCTGCCGAAGCCTCGTCGTACGATGTCGATAGTACTTTGAGAGTGCCGTGCAAATCCTGGAAGAAGGCGCCGGCGGAGGTCGCGTAGTCGACTGCGACGCTTGGATCGGCGAACAGGACTTTCGAGAACTCGGTGCCGGACCTGCGGTACTTGACCACCAATTCGCCGAGCTTCGCGGCTTCCGGCGCGTGGCCGCTCTCGGCGGCACGGCGGGAAACGGCGCTCATCTTCTCGCCCAGTTGGTCCAGGTCGTTCGGCAGGGAATCGACCAGGCCGCGCACCATCTTCGGCGGTGCGCCGTTCTGCACGAGCGTCATGGCGCGAAACATCCGCCCATTGATGTCCAATCCGAATAAATCCGCCTCGTTGAGTTCGGTCAGACGGTGGACCGTCTCATTGAACAGGCGCGTCGTGGCTGCATCGACCGCGGTCTGCTGGCGATAGGTCACGGCCTCTATGACGAGAATGGCCAGGATCAGCAGCAGCGGCGCGAACAGCATCTGCCAACGCAGGGAAATATCGCCGATGACTTTCATGTGAGCTTACGCCGCCGGCCGCCGCCTAGTCGGTGTAGGTGCCTGCCTTGAAGATGAGCCCGTCGTGCGCGCCCGCGAGCGGCAGCGCCGCGAAGATGGCTCCAATCAGAAATGTTTTCATAGTTGATTTCATCGTAATGCCCCGGGCGACCGCGTCACCGGCGAATCAAACCGTCAAAAATGTGAGTACGCCGCCCCCATACTTCGGTAATTGCACTTGAAACTCGCGGCGACCGGCCGGTGCCGCCAGCAACGCAGCCGCCGCGGCGGGAAGCGACTTGCTGGGATAGAGCTGATCGAGCTTCAAATGCGGCGAGGAATTGTCCATCACCAGGCGCGTGCTGATGTTCATGATCTCGCGCATGTTCTCGATCATCACCGTGGTGAGATCGCGCGTCTTCGCGGCATCCTTGGCAGCCGCGACCGGCAGCATGGAGAACGCGGCGCCGAGCGTCGCAGCCAGGTTCGCATCCGCGCCGCACAACGCCACCGGCTCGCCGGTATCGGAGATGAACACGCCGAACCACGCTCCGCCGCCGGGCGTCTGATCGAATGTGCCGCCGGGCTTTACATCCAGCCCGTCGAACAGCAGGCCCAGCATTTGAACTATTTTTGGGGCATCCGGCAGCGGAAAGGCGGTCGCCATGACTTTCTCTCTGATCTCGACAGTGACTCAGCGAATGTGCGCGCCGAGTTGTTCTTGGAAAGATTCCGGCGTGAACGGCTTGGAAATGAGAAATTTTGCACCGGCGCCCATCGCCTTGGCCCGCATGTCGGGCGTTGCCTCGGTGGTGATGAACCCGAAAGTCAGCTTGATTCCGTCGGCCGCGAGCGCCTCGAGCAATTGCATGCCGGTCATGTTCGGCATGTTCCAGTCGGAGAGCACGAGATCCGGCTTCGAGGCTTTGATCGCTGCCAACGCCTTGGCGCCGTCATCGACTTCGGAAATCGTGTGCCCCTCGAACCCTGCCAGGCGCAGCGTCTTTTTGACGATCATGCGCATGGCGGTGGAATCGTCGACGATCAGAATCTTCATCCAATCACTCCTACTGCACACCTGACATTGCAACAGCTATGTCACCTTGAGTAACGGACGCACTGCCCCTTTCTTGAGTGCCCCGGCAAAATAAACCGTCAACCGGACAGGGCCTTGCACTGCAGCGAATCCGCCGGCGTATTCGCGAGTTCGACGATGCGTTCAGCGATTTCCTGCAACGGGTGTAGGGATTGCACCGCGCCGATCTGTCGGGCGGCGCCCGGCATGCCCCATACCACGCTGCTGTTTTCGTCCTGGGCGATGGTCGAGGCGCCCGCGTCCCGCATTTCCTTCATGCCCTCCGCGCCGTCGCGTCCCATGCCGGTCAGCATCACGCCGATCGAATTGCGGCCGGCGCTCTGCGCCACGGAGCGAAACAGCACATCCACCGAGGGCCGGTGCCGGTTGACCAAATCGCCGTCGCTCAAACGGCATTGATAGCGCGCGCCGTCGCGCACCACGAGCAGATGCCGATCCCCCGGCGCGATGTAGGCATGCCCGGCCAGGATGGGTTGCCGATCGCTCGCTTCGCACACATTGAGCACCGAAGAGGCGTTCATGCGGATCGCGAACGGGCCGCTGAAAGCTTTCGGAATGTGCTGCACGATGACTATCCCCGGAATGTCCGCGGGCAGGCGCGAGAGCACTTGTTTGATGGCTTCCGTGCCGCCGGTGGATGCTCCGATCGCGATGATCCGGTCGGTGGTTGCAAAATGCGTGGGCGCGCTGCGCTTCGGCAGCACGGCACCGGCATCGCGCCGCTCCTCGACGCGTGCGGCGGGTGCACGCTCCACCAGCGGCCGCACCTGGGCGCGCGATGCCATCTTCACCTTGGAAACGATCTCCTGCGCGGCTTCCTTGATGCCGTGAATCACATCGACCGCCGGTTTGGCGACGAAGTCGATCGCGCCCAGGCTGAGCGCATCGAGCGCGACAGCCGCGCCCTTTTGCGTGAGCGAGGAGCACATGACCACGGGCATCGGGCGCAGGCGCATGAGGTTGCGCAGGAACGCGAGTCCGTCCATGCGCGGCATCTCCACATCGAGCGTCAGCACGTCGGGGTTGAGCAATTTGATTTTTTCGCGGGCGACGAACGGATCCGGCGCGGTTCCGACGACCTCGATATCCGGATCGGAATTCAGGATCTCGGTCAGCAGCTGGCGCATGACCGCCGAATCGTCGACCACCAGAACGCGAATTTTCTTATTCATCGTTCATTCTCGCTAGAACAGTTCGACGGATCCGAACCCGACCTGCGCGGCCGTCGGCGCAGCCTCCTGCTCGCGTGCGAACACCAGGCGGTTGACGCTGGAAACCAGGCGCTTCACCCGCACCTTGCCGGTCGCCGGGCTGTAGTAGAGCTTGCGGGCGAAGCTGTCGCCGAGGTCCTCGGCGGTTATCTGGAAGCCCTCGGTCTTCAGATAGTCCCGCACGAACTGCGCATTGCGCCCGCCGACGTCGAGCGCCATGTCGAGCACCTTGCCGCCGCCGATCACTTTGAACTCGAGATTCGAGCGCTGGCCGCCGAGACTCATGATGTCGTTGATGAGATGCTCCATCGCGACATTGCCGTAGCGCGTCGCGGAGCTGACGATATGTTCGGCCCAGGCGCTGGCGCCGCCCGATTCGTCCAGCGGCAGCATGAAGTGATTCATGCCGCCGATTCCCAGCTTGCGCTCGCGCACGCAGGCCGACACGCAGGAACCCAGTACGGTGAAAATGGCCTCGTCGTGCCGGGTAACGTAATAGTCACCCGGCAGCAATTTCGCGACCGGCACGCCCATCTCCGCATCCCAGGCGCGGCGGATATGCGCGAATTGCGGCAGCGCCGGCGGCAACCGCCCGCCCAGGACTGCAAGGGTTGCGGTGGCCACGTCAGTCCGTCCGTCGATAGACCGTGCGCCCTACCAGCTTGTAGCGGCGCGTCACGTTGAGAAGACTTTCCGAGTGACCGACGAACAGCCAGCCGCCCGGCTCCTGCAATTCCGCCATCCGGTCAAACAGCGTGCGCTGCGTCGCCTTGTCGAAGTAGATGACGACATTGCGGCAAAATATGATGTCGAACGGTCCTTTCATCGGCCAAGAATCGAGCAGGTTCAATTGCCTGAAGGTGATCAGCGATTTGAGCTCGGGGGACGCCGCTTTGAAGCCGGGACGAGCCGCGACCTGCGGGAACCACTTCTTCAGGCGTTCCGCCGGCGCGCCGCTGAAGCGCTCCTCCGGGTACTCGCCTTCGGCGGCGGTCGCCACCACCTTCGAGTCGATGTCCGTGGCGAGAAGCTTGATGTCCCACCTCGGCAGATGTGCGAGCATTTCCCGCACGACGACGGCGAGGGAATACGGCTCTTCGCCCGTCGAGCAGCCGGCCGACCAAAGCCGGATGCGTTGGGTGACGGAGCGCGCGGCCTCGATTTGCGGGAAGGCCTCGCCGGCCAGCATCTCGAAGTGGTGATTTTCGCGGAAGAACGACGTGAGATTCGTCGTAATCGCATTGGTCAGCTCCTGCAATTCCTCGGCTCCGCCCCGCTCGACCAAGTCGCAATATTTCGCGAACGACGTCATGTTGAGCTTGCGCAGACGCCGCGCGAGGCGTCCATAGAGCATCTCGCGCTTGGCGTCCGACAGTGCTATGCCGGTGCGCACGTGCACGAGATCGCGCAGCCGCTTGAACTCCGCGTCGGTGAGCTCGAATTCCCTTTCGACAGTCAATGTATTCACGGGCCTGCGACCCCAGGTTCCGTTCCAAAGAGTTCCACGGCGTCGTCGGGATTCGCTGCCGCGTTCTCGCGCGACTCGTGCGCGAGCATGCGCGCGAACAGCACGCGCTCCTCGGCCATGCTGAACGATTGCATTTGTTGCTCGCGAAGCCTGCGCCACGCTTCGCTCGACTCCGCGCATCGTGCGTCGCCCATATGTCGGCGCAAGGCGCGCAGCGATTGCGCGACGTGGGCGAGCCCCTGCATGACGCGGTCGTGCCCTTGGACCGCGACGATGACGGCCGACATTTTCCGCACCATCGCTGCATCGGCTGGTGAAGGTCCGCCTTGGGTCGCGAGCTGTGCCAGGCCCATCAATTCGTTGAGCGATGCGAGCAGTTGGCTGCAAGCCGTGGCGTCGTTGGCGAGACAGGTGTCCACTTGAGTTGCCGCCCATTCGAGCCAGGCGCGGCATTGCTCGGCGCCGGCGCCCGGCGGCTCAGGCCGGGGCATGATCGAGGCCTCGCACCGGATCGCTGCCGACGAAGTGCAGCGCCTCGGCAACGCCAATGAGTGCGGCGGCGTGCCGCAGAGCGTCGGACGCGGCCTGCCATGCGCAGGGAATGCCGCGCTCCTGCGCCGTACGCCACAGGCTCGCGAGCAGCTGCAGCATCGCCGTGTCGATCTCCTCCACTCGGGAGCCGTCTAAAACGACGGGACCGCCGTCCGCGAGGCGCGCCGCAAGCGACCGATGCAGGTCGGCTGCCTGCGCGATCGTCAGCCGCGAGTCGAGCTGCAGCGGCGCCGGCTGCGGCACGGTTGCCGGCCGCGGCCGGCACTTCGGTTGCACACGCTTGCCTTGCGCCACGCGCTTGGGCGTGGACGTGCGCCTCTTCTGACCGCTCACGCTGCTGCCGTCGCGGCATCTTCGGCGATGCTGTTGCCGATGAGCCGATCGATATCGAGCAGGATGAGCATCTTCTCTTCGATGGTGGCGAGCGCCTTGACGAACACGGTATCGACGCCGCCACAGACGTCGGGCGGCGGCTTCATGTCGGCCGGGTCCACGTTGTACACCTCGGACACTGCGTCGACGACCACACCCACCGTGCGCTCGTTGCGGGCGCCGGCGACACGCATGACGATGATGACCGTGGTCGGTCCGAATTCGATCGTCTCGAGACCGAACCGGCGCCGCAGGTCGACGATCGGCACCACGGCACCGCGAAGGTTGATCACGCCCAAGACATAGTCGGGGCTATGCGGAATCCGCGTTACCTTGTCCCAACCCTTGATCTCCTGCACGCGCAGGATATCCACGCCATATTCCTCGCCGGCGAGCATGAAAGTCAGGTATTGCTCGCTGGTTTCCGTGGCGGACTTGTCCGCGCCCGCTTTCGATTTCACCGTACTCATGATTCATATCCTCTAAAAACTGACCACTTCATGCTGCGTGCGCGGTAACTGCGGTGCCGCCCTGCTTCATGGCAGACCCGATCAGGCCCGGCACATCGATGATCAGAGCCACCTGTCCGTCGCCCAAGATGGTGGCGCCGGCAATTCCCGATACGGACTTGAAGTTGGATTCGAGGCTTTTGATGACCACCTGCTGCTGCGCGAGCAGATCATCGACGAGAACGCCGACGCGCCTGCCGTCCGATTCGACGACGACCAAGAGACCATCCTCCGCGCTCCTGCTGTCGGACTCGATGCCGAACTGGTCGCAGAGCTTGATGACCGGCAGATATTCATCGCGCAGCCGAAAAACCTGGGCACGCCCCACCAGGGTGCTGACCAGCTGCTTCGTGACTTGAATCGTCTCGACGATGGCCAGCAACGAAATGATGTAGACCTCCTTGCCGACCCGCACCAACTGTCCATCGAGGATGGCGAGCGTGAGCGGCAGGCGGATGCGAATCGTGCTGCCGAGGCCTTCCTTGGAGGAGATCTGCACGTGACCGCCGAGGTCGTTGATGTTCCTTCGCACCACGTCCATGCCGACGCCGCGGCCGGACACCTCGCTGAGTTGCTCCGCGGTGGAGAAACCCGGCATGAATATCAAGTTGTCGATTTGCTCGTCGGTGAGATCCTGATCCGGGGCAATGAGCGCGCGCTCTCTGGCCTTCTTCAAGATCCTTGCCTTGTTGAGACCGGCGCCGTCATCGCGCACCTCGATGATGATATTGCCGCCCTCATGAAACGCGCTGAGCTCGAGCGTACCGGTTTCCTGCTTGCCGGCGGCGAGACGCTGGTCCGGCGTCTCGAGCCCGTGATCGAGGGCGTTGCGAACCAGGTGTACGAGAGGGTCGTTGATCTTTTCCAGCACGGTCTTGTCGAGCTCCGTGGCTTCACCGACCAGCTTGAGTTCGACCTTTTTGCCCAATTTGCGCGAGAGGTCGTGCACGATGCGCGGAAAGCGGTTGAACGCGAAGCTGATCGGCAGCATGCGGATCTGCATCACGCTTTCCTGCAGCTCGCGCGTATTGCGCGCCAGTTGTGCAAGTCCCTGTCGCAGCCGATCTAGATCGCTCGGATTGATGCCGTCCGCGAAACCGCACAGCATCGACTGCGTGATGAGCAGCTCCCCGACCAAGTTGATGATGTCGTCGACCTTCTCGGTGGCGACGCGGATCGAATTCGGTTCACCGCTTGGGCGTTGTGCGGGAACCGCCGCAAGCGGCGCAGCGCCCGCTGCCGGTTCGGCCTTTGCCTCGGCCGGCTTGATTGCTTCGGTCGGCAACTTCGAAGGCGCCGGGGGTTGCGTGCCTGCCGCGGCTGCGGGCCCGGCTGCGATCGGCGCGGCCTCGCCCGTCGGTATGATTTCGAGCCGGCATCCGGAATCCACCCAATCGAAAACTTCATCGAGTGCGGCACGGGGAATCTGCCCCGTGAGCTCGATTTTCCACGACAGATAGCACGACTCCGGGTCGAGCGCATCCAGCAGCGGAATGCGGGATACGTCGGCATGTGCGGTAAAAGCGCCAAGGCGCTTCAGTTCCGCGAACATCCGGGTGGGCTCGTTGCGCAGGCGCAGGAGGTCCGCAACCGGCTCGAAGTTGATGCGCCAGCCGGCCGCCACGGTGCCGTTGGTCGGCGCCGGCGCCGCGGGTGCTGCGGGCGCAGCGGGTGCTGCGGGCGCAGCGGATACGGCCGGCGCTGCGGGCGCGGCATGCGGGCGCTCGCCGAGAATATTGGTGATATCCAGATTGAGGCTGGCGATTCGGCCTTGATCGAGAGGTTGCTCGGCTTCGGTTGCCGCGACCATCTCGCGCAGGCAATCGCAGGCTTGCAGCAGCGTCTGAACGGCCTCGGCGGTGACGGGCCGGACGCCATTGCGCATTTCGTCGAGCAGCGTCTCCACGCCGTGGGTAAAGTCCGCGACCGCGGCAAAGCCAAAGGTGGCCGCGCCGCCCTTGATGGAATGGGCGGCCCGGAAGATGGTGTTGATGCTTTCGCTGTTCGCGGTCGCTCCGAGGGTCAGGAGGCCCGCTTCCATTGCATCCAGCCCTTCCCGGCTCTCCTGGAAGAAGACCTTGGCGATTTCCGCCATTTCCAGATCAAGAGTCATGCTCGATTCCTGCGGCATATGTTTTTTGAATTCCGTTGCGGCCGTCAGATGACGCGTGCCACCGTGGCGAGAAGCTGCGGTGGATTGAACGGTTTGACGATCCAGCCGGTGGCGCCGGCACGCTTGCCATCCATCTTCTTCTCCTGACTCGACTCGGTCGTCAGGATCAGCATCGGCACGAACTTATAGTCGAGCAGAGCCCGCAGCTCGCGCACCAATGTAATGCCGTCCATGCGCGGCATATGCACGTCGGTCAGCACGAGATCGACGGTGGACAGCCGCGCCATCTCCAGCGCCTCGACGCCGTCGCAGGCCTGCAGCACGTCGTATCCCGCGCCCTTCAGCGTAATCAACACCATCTGCCGCATGGAGGCAGAGTCGTCGACCGCAAGAATCTTTTTGCCCATCTCGAACTCGTCTCCGCTCTGCGATGCTCATCGTTCGCGCGAACTCACTGCATGAGTATCGTCAGCCGCCGGAGAAACTTGACGCCCGAGCCGTGAAAAGGCTTTTGTTGAGCGGCGCCGCGAATGTTGGAGCCGCGCAACAGGCGCGGCAAGGCTATGGCGTCAAGCGGCGATCAGCAGCGCCAGCACATCCTCGGCCGTCTCGCGCGTCTGTGCGATGATTTCCATCACGCTCGCGGCATTCAATTTGGTGGCGCGCAGTGCAGCATCCGAAATCCGGGGGCCATCGCTGAGATCCGCACTGTCGATCTCCGCCAGCACCGCGACGCTATTCGCGACATGAATCGTCGCGGCTTCGAGCGGGTGCGACGGCGCGCGTTCCGGCTCGTGATGAAATTCGATGCATTCCTGCAATGCCGCCGGCAATCCCCAGTTGCGTGCCAGCGCGACTCCAACGGCGGCGTGATCGAATCCCATCACATCGCGCTCGCACAGATACAGTCCCTTGTCGTCGGGGTCGTCGACGGACATCAACAGGGCCCGCCGCGCGAGTTCGGGTGCGCGGCTGAACAGGACGAGTTGTCCGACGTCGTGCAGCAGTCCCGCGACGAAGGGAGAATCGTCGCGGCCGCCGGCACGGCGCTCGGCGATATGCGTGGCGGCCACCGCGCACAAAACGCTGTGCCGCCAAAAGGATGCCATGGTCACAAGTTCATTGCCGATGCCGTCAAAGGTACGAACCGCCGTCAATCCGACGGTCAAATCGCGTACCTGGCGCACGCCGAGCACGGTGATGGCGCGGCTGATCGTGGCAATCTTGCCGTGCTGCCCGAGTGCGGGACTGTTGGCGATACGCAGCAATCGGGCGGTGAGTGCCGGGTCCTTGCTGACTTCACGGCCGATGTCGGCCGCCGAGGAGTTCGGATCGTTGACCATGCGCGCAATGCGCAGCGCCACGTCAGGGAGCGTGACGAGATCCTTGATCGCGGCGACCAGTCCTTGCGGAGTCAATTCGGCGGTATTCACACTTTACCTCCCGCCCTGTGTCGGCGGCACATGGCCAAAGTTGAGCGGCGCCGGGCATTGCCCCGCTGGGCGGCTACATGGAAACCGCGGCGGGGGTGCGGAGTTCCCCCGCCTGCAGCACGTTCACACAGGGATTCGCGCCCAGCCCATAGCACAGTTCGGCGGGCCGATCGATGCGCCAAAACGCGACATCTGCACGCTTACCCACCTCGAGTGTGCCGATATCGGCGAGCGCGCCCAGCGCACGGGCCGCGTGACGGGTGACGCCGCTCAACGCTTCCTGCGGGGTCAGTCCGAACAATGTGCAGGCCATGTTGAGCGCGAGCAGTATCGACGTGCAGGGTGAGCTGCCCGGATTGCAGTCGGTGGCCACTGCGAGCGCCACGCCCGCCTCCCGCAGCAGGTCGACGGGCGGGGGCGTGGTCTGCCGCAGCGTGAAATACGCGGTGGGCAAGAGCACTGCCACCGTACCGGCAGCCGCCAGGGAACGCGCCCCCGCAGCGCTCAGGTACTCCAAATGATCCGCCGACAGTGCACCCCAGTCGGCTGCCAACTCCGCGGCGCCGATGTCGCTCAATTGGCCGGCGTGCACGTGGGCCGGCAATCCCAGCAGCTTCGCCGACCGCAATAACTGCGCGGTCTCCTGCGTGGAAAACGCGATGTTTTCGCAAAACGCGTCGACCGCATCCACCAGGCCCGCCGCGGCGAGAGATTCCAGCCACGGACCGCTGACTTTGCGCACGAAATCCTGGCGGTCGGCGGCATATTCGCGCGGCAGCGCGTGCAGGCCCAGAAACGTCTTCTTGATCGACACCGATAGTTCCGCGCCCAGATCCCGCGCAACTTCGAGCAGGCGACGCTCGGAGTTCAGTTCGAGTCCGTAGCCCGACTTGACTTCGATGGTGGTGACGCCCTCCGACATGAGGCGCTTGGCGCGCATGGCGGCGGATGCATGCAACTCGTCGTGTGTCGCCGCCCGCGTCGCTTGCACGGTCGACTGGATCCCGCCCCCGGCGCGCGCAATATCCTCGTAAGAGACGCCGCACAGCCGCTTTTCGAACTCCTCGACGCGATTCCCGCCGTACACCAAGTGAGTGTGGCAATCGATGAGTCCCGGGGTCATCCACAAGCCGTGCGCGTCCTCGACCGGCACACCCAACGCTGCAGCCTTGCGGGCACCTTCCGCGGCGGGACCGATCCATGCAA
>Ga0307476_10001638_pt1 | contig 13588 bp, 14 predicted proteins | sample atmos_gasesECM2C_2_FD_203314 | JGI IMG/M metagenome (GOLD analysis project Ga0307476, IMG submission 203314) | Hardwood forest soil microbial communities from Morgan-Monroe State Forest, Indiana, United States - atmos_gasesECM2C_05 | ecosystem: Environmental > Terrestrial > Soil > Temperate... | reverse complement strand
GGCGCGGCGCAGCCATGACTACAAGCGTCATGGCACCACATCGCTGTTCGCCGCTCTCGACATCGCTACCGGCCGGGTGATCGTGAGCCGATGTGACCTGCCACTGAAGCGTCATCCAGCGGCGATTAGGGCCTCACGGTGATGCACTGAGGCCGAACTTTGGATCGCCGGAGGGTAGATTTTTCCGGCTTGCTCACGGTGGTGGGCTGGCAGCGCCACGTGGTTCAGCAACGTAATCGGCATCTCCTGATTAAACATAGCCGAGTTGACGGACCCCTCTTCATCAAATCCGGTCTCATCATCAAAAGAAGGCGAGCCTGTCACGGCGGGGGCACCCGAAGCTGTGACCCAGCGGCGTCAGACGACCAACGTCCGTAGTGGGCTTAAGGGATATTATGTTTGGACTTGCAGCCGGTTACGATGTTCCATTTGCGAGCAAGTCGTTGAAATGCAAGCTCTGTAATTGGGAACTCTGTTGAGATGAAGTTGAGTGTTCGGAGGATCGCGCGAGCGAACAAGCTGACCTGATCGTGAGCGTGAGATATCCCAGACAAGGGAATCGGGGCTCCGCATGCGGCCTCAGTAAACTGCGGCTTCCGGAACCCACAAGCAGCCTGCTATCATTCGCGTTAGTCCGGCAGGTATTCGAGGGTGTCGGCTTCAGCTTAGGTTCTTCGCAGTGAACCGGAAACAACGACGAATAGCTGCCAAACTTGGTAAGCAAGCTGAGCGTTCCGGCGCTACCGTCGGCCCCTCGTTTCGGATCGCCGAGCTGTTGATCGCGGCGCAGCAGCTCAATCAGCAGGGCAAAATCGACCAGGCGGTGGCTAAATATCGGTGGGCGCTTGCGTTGGAACCAGACAACGCCGAAGTCCATTACAGTCTCGGCAATGCGCTCAGGCTGCAAAGCAAATTGGACGAGGCGGCGACCCACTATCACCGGGCGATAGTGTTGAAGCCAAACTTCGCCGAAGCACACAACAATTTCGGCAATGTGCTCAGACGGCAAAGCAAATTGGACGAGGCAGCGGCCCACTATCAGCGGGCGATAACGCTAAAACCGAATTTTGCTGAGGCATACATCAATCTCGGCAATGCGTTTCAGGATCAAGATAGAGCAGACGAGGCGGAGGCGCAGTATCGCCGCGCGCTGGCGCTCAAACCAGATTTTGCCGAAGCGCACAGCAATCTCGCCAATGTGCTCAACCGGCAGGGTAATTTGGATGAAGCGGTGCTTGAATATCGGTGGGCACTGTCGCTGAAACCCGACTATGCAGAGGCGCACAACAATCTGGGTACTGCTCTTCAGGACCAAGGCAAGACTGCCGAAGCGGTGGGCCATTATCGTCGCGCGTTGACCCTCGTTCCCGACTACGCCGAGGCGCAATGCAATCTCGCCAAAGCACTCATGGACGCCGGCGACCCCACGGAGGCGCTGAAGGCTATCCAGCGCAGCATCAAAATCGAGGGGTCTGAAAACGCCAAGCTGCTCTTCGTTCAGTGTTTAGGGCGCCTGAATTTCATTCCGGATGGAGTTGATCTTCGAAACGATCTTATCCGAGCCTTGTCCGAGCCGTGGGGACGTCCGAGCGACCTCGCAAGATTTACAGCCAATTTCCTCAGGCTCAACGGCGCTACCGGCGTATGCATTCGCCGAGTGGCCAGCGCATGGCCCAGGCGCCTGCTGCCACAGGAAATATTTAGCCCAGCCGAGCTAGCGGAGATCGCCGACGATAAACTGCTACGCTGCTTACTGGAGACAACGATTATCTGCGACATCGAGCTTGAGCGATTTCTAACTGCAGCCCGTCAAACGATGCTGGAGGCGGTCAGCGCCGGGGTCTATTTACAGCAAGTCGAGGGACACGCTTTACACTTTTTTTGCGCAATAGCGGAGCAGTGTTTTATCAACGAGTACGTTTTTGCATGCACGGATCACGAAATCGATCAGGCGGATCGCCTGCGGATGATGCTGGTCAAGGCCCTGACATCCGGCGGCGCTAATCTCGAGCTTTGGCTCGTGGCTGTTGCGGCGTTTTTTCCACTTGCTTCTGTGCCGGGTGCAGATCTCCTTTTGGAGCGACGGTGGTCCGCTCCAGTGGCTCAGCTCGTGGAACGCCACCTGAAAGACGGACAAGAAGAGCGACAATTGCGCGCCTCCGTACCGCGACTAACCTCCGTCGAGAATAGCGTATCCCTTGCTGTCAAACAGCAATACGAGGAAAACCCGTATCCACGGTGGATGAAGGTGACGCGTGTAGGCGAACCAACGACGATCAGCTCATACCTGCGGCGTAAATTTCCTCTGGTCGAACTCCGCAATGCCGCCAAGGAGAGCGGAGCGGAAATACTGATTGCCGGCTGCGGCACCGGTCAGCATTCGATCGAGACTGCGCAACGTTTTTCAGGTGCGCAGGTCCTCGCCATCGATCTCAGCCTGACCAGTCTCTGTTACGCCAAGAGGAAGACGCGCGAGCTCGGGTTGAACAATATCGAGTACGCGCAGGCCGACATACTGCAGCTTCGATCAATCGGCCGCACGTTCGACGTCATCGAGGCCAGTGGCGTGTTACATCATCTGGCTGATCCGCTGGCCGGATGGCAGCTGCTGCTCTCGATATTACGGCCGGGCGGGTTCATGCGTCTCGGACTTTACAGCGAACTGGCACGGCTAGACCTTGTTGCAGCGCGGACTTTCATTGCCCAGCGCGGCTATGGCCCATCCGCGCCGGAAATCCGGCGGTGCCGGGAAGAGCTTACCGGCTTTGGCAGCGATTTGCCCCTCGCGAAGGTATCGGAGTTGGTTGACTTTTTCAGCACCAGTACCTGCCGGGACTTGCTATTTCACGTCCAAGAACATCAGGTGAAGCTTCCCCTGATCGATTCCTTTCTCCGTCAAAATCGACTTGAATTCCTTGGGTTTGACCTCCCAGGTAGCATCCTGCAGAATTTTCGACGACGTTTTCCAGACGACAAGACACTCACTGACCTCGCTTTTTGGCATATTTTTGAGACCGAGAATCCGTTTATTTTTGTTGGCATGTACCAATTCTGGGTGCGAAAGGCCTAATGGTATTAGGCTGGCGTTCGCATTTAAACGTCGATGAGTTGGTAACGCACCGCAATGTCCACAGTTGCGCCGACGGAGCGAACATCCACGCGGTCGGGTTGCATGATCGCTCACTGGCTCGGTTTGATGGCCTTTCTCCGTGGATAGCAGCGTGTTAGGATTAGAAGATGAAAGCCATATTTGCTGTGATGTTCGGAATCTTGTTGCTGGTCGCAAGCGTCCCAGGAACGGCCAGAGTAGCTGCTGCAGCAGAGCTTCGTGGCATTCACCGATATGGATTTTGGCGCCTCGGACCCCAGGACTGCTTTCTAATGCCCGATGTAGCCGTTACCATCCATGCCTTGGGTCCGTACTGCTCTTCGCCGCGTGGAGTTAGCCGCGAACGATACTCCCGTCGCTACCAGTGGCCTGAGGCGATCCCGGAGTACGTTCCGTATTATGGATATTACCGACCGTGGGACTGGTCTGACGTGAATAGCTGGTGGGGCTGGTAAATAGCATGCTTGCCGTGGCTGCGAGATTCCTCCAAACGATGCCGAAAAAGACTTCAGATTCCGCTCTATTCGTGGAGCATTAATAACGCCTGCCGTCTCGATTCAGATTCGAGTCGCACGGGTGGCGTCACACGAAGGAAATTCTCGATCTGCAGCTGCAAACCGGACGAACATTCGGGACGAGACACAATGCGAGCCTTAACCACAGCATGAACAGCATACAAGTTTTCGAAACGCGCGCCAATTCGGAAATAATTATTTGCAGATGATCCTCGTTTACGAGGCGACTATCGTCCCCAAGTGCATTCAGGAAATAAGTGGCATAATTTTCAGACTCATGACGCCCAGAGAAATATGGGCCAGGAGCACCATCAAAGGGCGGCTGCGCTGGGCGACGGGGCCAGAGATGATGAGTGCACCGACAAACACGGCAACGAGGACAATTGCAATTCGAGCCGGAAGGCGCACTGGTCAACTCCGCAACGTTAGCAAGGCTTCGCGTGGCGCCAAGTACCCCCGGTGGCCGCATGGCAGACCCTCCGAGCGCGCTCAAGTGAGGAAAGCGCGGCGCGAAGCCGTTCCCACATTAGCCCATTGATCTCTCGATATAAAATCTCGCACCGTCAATATCGCGCGAGAACCGGTGAACTGCTTAGGTCAGGGTTACTTACCCAGTTGCCTTACAATGTGCCCCTTGCAAACGTGCCGTTTTTTGGGAACTTTTATTCAAAGCCGATACGACAAAAAACGATAAATTTGAGGAACCTCTTTTACCGTTCTGCGTTCGGCTTTTGAATTCTGTCGGGGAGTTCTCGCTTTGCCATTGTCTCACAGAAATCGCCAAGGAGTGACCAGGCCACGGATGATCCTGGGCGCGTAAGCTTTGGCGTGCCGAGCCCACGCCTGCCGCTAATGTCTCCCGTCGGCTTGGGAGTAAGTGGCGTCACTTAGGTTTGGGTAATCTGAACACAAGCTCTACAACAGGGAGGTTGCGTTATGTCACTTGTTGAAAAGTCGAGAAGTGGACGAACAGGAAGGCGTGCGGCCTTTTTAGCAGCCGCAACTCTACTAAGCGTGCCATGTGTGGCAGCCGCAGACGAAGTGTTCAAGGCCACCGCGGGTATCGCTGTCCCGACTTGGCCAGCTCCCCCCGGCAAAAACATCTCCTTCGACATCAGTTTTGTCGATCCGAAGATCCACACCTATGTGCTCGGCGACCGCACCAGCAACGCGGTTGACGTGGTAAATACCCACGACCTGACCCTAACTCAAATCGGGAAAGGTCTATTTACGGGTGCCACATCGAGCAACAATACCTCCGGTCCGGATGGCGTGATCATCATCCATCACTCCGAGGTATGGGCGGGCGACGGTAACAGCACTGTCAAGGTGCTCGATATTAATACCGGCGCCTTAACGCATACGATCTCGACCGGCGGAACCATGCGGGCCGACGAAGAGTGCTTCGACGAAGTCGACAATCTGCTGATGGTAGCGAACAACGCGGACAGCCCCCCGTTTGGCACCATCATTTCCGCGAGTACCTATACGGTTAAGAGCAAGACTACATTCACCTGGTCGACAAATGGCGCGGAGCAATGCTCGTGGAGCCCACGGACCGGTAAGTTTTACATTACTATCCCCGGTGTGGACTCAACTGGTACCCAAGGCGAGGTGGATCAAATCGAACCGACCACTGGTGCTGTCTTGAATCGCTGGCCGATTGACCCAACCAAGTGCAACACGCCTCAGGGTTCGGCGGTTGGCCCAGACCACCAGATCATGATCGGATGCAACGACGCGAGTGGCGCTACACCGACCTCCGGCATCATTATCGATGACAGAGACGGCAGTATTATCGCCACGATTCCCAACGAGTCTGGCCCCGACGAAGTCTACTACAATGAAGGCGACGGCCAGTACTTCCTAGCGCGGTCGAGCGCCAGCGGGTCAAACGAGTTGCTTGGGGTAGTCGATGCAGTAAACCCCGGCAACGGTGATCAATCGATCAATCTCGGTTTGAAGGGCAAGGGAAGCGCGCATTCGGTTGCGGCCGATTCGGAAACCAGGCGTGTCTTTGTGCCAATTCCCAATGGCCTCTCCACCTGCAGCCAGGTCGGTCTATCGGACACCAACGGGTGTATTGCGGTGTTCACGGCGAAGCATGATGATAAGCATGACTTCATCGTTCGTCACAACAATAATGAAGACTGACTATAGTCGGTAAGGTAAGCTGACGCCGCGGCCATCATGGCCGCGGCGTTGATCGTTTTGCGTTGAGTACCTGGGCAATGCTTTTGCGAAAGCTGTGGGCCGATTGTCAGGGAGTTGTTCTTCCATATGTGGCGATCATGCTGGCCGTCATCATCGGCCTCGCGGCGCTAGCGCTCGACGGCAGCCGAATAATGACGGTGCAGTCGCAGATCCAGAGCGCGGCTGATGCTCTGGCTCTGGCTGGCGCTGCGGAACTTGATCGCCGACCGGATTCGATCGTTCGCGCGCAAGTCGCTATCCGCGATCTCGTGACCAATTCAGTCGCAGGCGCCGGCAACAGTCAGAATGCGCAGGTTAGCAGTGTTGAATTCCTGCGGTCTTTGCCCCCTAATGACGATCTTCCGATCACTGACCGAAATCTGACGGACGATCCGACACAAGCTGCCTATGTGCAGGTCACGGTCCAGCCGATCACGATGCGAACTATTCTTCCGGTGTCGTTATCTTCCGGCAGGAACACCGTCGCCGTCGGCGCGCAGTCGGTTGCAGGTTACGATCAAGTGATCTGCGATATGCCCCCCGTTCTTGTGTGCAATCCGTTCGAAAACTCCGGCATGAGCTATTACCAGGCGACCGAGGCGCTTATTGAAGCGGACCAGAATCCGGCTGCGCATCGGAGGCTGCTGCGGCTTGCCAGAAGCCAACAAAAAAATGGCGCCCTTCGCGCCGGAGACTTCGGCTATATCGCACCGGCCACCGGCTCGATGCCTTATGCGGCATGCGGTCCGGGCGCTGGGCGAGGAATCCCGCAAGCGCTTGCCACAACAAGGGTGCGTGCCTGTTTCCGGCTCAGCGGTGTCAATCTGGTTTCGAGCGATGATCAACCAGCAATGGACGGATTGAACACTCGTTTCGACATCTATGCGGGTGGCTTCAATGCCTGCCGCATCTACCCGCCTGATCTGAACGTGCGCAAAGGTTTTGCCGCTCCCGGAAACGTCAATTGGTGTCTGGCCACCCCGGCTAATGCAAATTGGCCAGTGCCCGGCGCTGAGACCACAGCTTTACCCCCGGATCAGAATATGCTTCTGGCAAACCAGTCGTTTGCCCCTAATGTCTCAATCGGGAATGGGATTTGGGATTGTGCCGCCTATTGGAGCACGGCGCATTTCGCCGGCCCCGGCCAAGGGGTTCCTCCTGCCGGTTGCACCGCGATGGCAACGATCACGCGTTATTCCCTTTATCGCTACGAGCTGAATTATCTTAATGATCGGTCGAAGGGCGCCGAATATGGCGGGCCGCAGTGCGCACCGCCGGGTGTTGCTGATCGCCGCGTGATCACCGCCGCGATCGTCAATTGCGGCAGTAGCCCCGCACCCGTGCTCAATAATGGCGAGCGGGTGCCGTTGGCGGCGTTTGGGAGATTTTTTGTGGTCTGGCCGGCCGAGCCGGGGACGAACGGAAACCCCTACGGCGAGTTCCTGGGCCTGGTGAAGCGCTCGGATCCGCTCAGCACTGATATGGTTCAGCTATACCGCTGAACCCTTCCAGCTCATCGTTACGTGGATGGCGCCTCAATCATCCTACAGTGCGCCCGGCGAACGTTTGATAAACCGGTTACTAGCATCGAGGAGCTGGAGGTTATTGAGGATCGTCGGATTGCCGGGTTCTCGGTGGTAGGCCTTGGTAAACTCCCGGCGCGCCGCGTTCAGGTCCCCTCGCAACATGTATGAATAGCCGCGGTTGTTGAGAATCGCGGTGGTTTCCCCAGCTAGGCGTATGGCTGAGTCGTAAGCGCGGTCGGCTAGATCGAAACGCCCCAGCCGGTCGCACGAGGCGGCCAAGCCGATCCAGGCCGAGGCATCTTTGGGGGCCTTCTCGACCGCATCCTGGAAATAGCGCTGGGCCACGCCGAAATTGCCACGATTGAACTGCTCGATGCCTAGCCGAAGCGGCTCATCCGACGGGTAATACTGAGCGTTGGCATTTTGCTGGATTGTCGTTGTCGTGATGGGCGGTACGCCCTCCTGCGTGTCCCCTGGTGCAGGGCCGTCGGGTACCCCATCGGTCACGCACCCCCCTAGGGCAATAGCGCAGGCGAGCCCGAGACCCCGCGCCAGGGTGCGGAGACGGTCTTGGACACATGCCGGATTACCCCCCGTTTGACCCAATTTCTACCCCTGCCTACATCGCTTAGAAGTTCCCACCCCTCAGGATATCTCCCCCGACAACAATGACAACGTAGCCGGTCGCCGAATCGAGGGATAATGCGATAATCCGCGGGAGTGTAGCCATTCAGCCACATCACGGGCCGTTGGGAATACTGCCTTTTTAGCGGTATTAACCACGGTTGCGGTTCGAACAAATTAGGCCCGATCGGAGCGCCCTTCGCCTATTCTCAAATTCCGTTAGTATAACGATTAAACAACGGAAGGCGCACAATCAAAGATTGAGGTTTTGCCAAAATCATTTGCTCGAGTTGGTGTAATGCTGATTCGTGCCTGGTTCCGACCCACTCTTGAGAGTGAAATCTTCATTTCATAGCCAGCGCAATCGGATAGTTGACGTTCCCGGCTCCGCGCCAGCACGCAGGCAGTCGTTATCGATTTCGACCGTCCGTGGGCGCGGTTTCTGGACGACTTCTTCACTCGATTCGCGGCCGAATCCGGGCGCCATGGCGCGGGACCGGCGCCACGATATCAGTGAACTTCCCCATGTGAGACCACCGTGCGGCCGAATGCGGCTCGTCGATGAAATCGATTCCGTCTGATACGAGGGTACGCCTGATCGCCGCTTCATTGGCGGCCGTAGCTGGGATCTCTCCATTGACCATCTCGACCCGACGAATTGTCGCGACTCCCACTTTAGACGCCCCAGCTAAATCGAGGACTGTACATCGCAGGATGGCGCGCGCCGCGTATCTGGGCCGTTGGATTCTCCTGCCATTAGGCCGGTGACGGAGCACCTCAGGCTGATCACCATCGGTGAACTCGACGCCGGCCGCCTCAAGTTTGCCAACCAAACCGGCGGCATTGATAGAAAGCTGCCTCTCGACGTCAGAGCGTTCGGACTTCGACATTGCTCAATTTCGTTGCAGCTCTCGAAAACCGCCGATCGAAGCTCACCATTGCGTCACACCCTTCCGCCTTCGCCAAGTGAAGAGCATCCGCAAAATCCATGCCCCGAACCGTCCAATCCAGAGCCTTGGCGGTCAGCGCCGGATCCTCCAATGTCACGCTCGCTAGGCCGGCGAAAGCGCCCAACGCCTTGGCGACCTAACACCACTTGGTCTCAAGCAGGACCGTGGTACAGACGAAAGAGTCCTCGGAGTCGATCAGCGCTCTGGCCTTTGGCGATTGTTTAGGATGGTCATCCGTCAGATAACGCACGATGAGATTGGTATCAATCTCGAGCATATCGACGCCTCGCCTCGGCAACGACGCCCGCGTCCATCTCTTCGAGCGTCTTCGGCGGTCTGGCGACCTTAAGCGAACCAAATACGTCCTCCGATCGCGTCGGTTTGAAAATCCGCGCGGCCCGCAGCAAGATGCCTTCCGGCGTATCTTCGACGATAAGCCTTGTGCCAACATCCCAACGCCGCCGCTGCCGAATCGATTTCGGCAAAATCACCTGTCCCTTGGTCGACAGCGTTATCGTCACTTTATCGGCAGACGCCATAATCTTGTGCTCAAATCGTGAAGTAAGACAAAGGCAAGATAAGCTTGGGAAGCTCATGTGCAAGAGGATTGCAACCCAGAGCTCTGAGGTGGTCCCGGTTGTCTGAACAGCTTTTCCGCGTCGGTAAGTGGAGCGTCTGCCGGGGTTACGCTAACGACAAGCAGTGCCGAGCCCAAAGAAAGTCAAAGAGCCCCCAAGGTGAACTCGTGTTGAGCCCTTATTGCATTGCCGCCTGCCCTTCGAACGCGACGTCCGTAATCCGGACCTCGGCCGAACCTTCCTTCCAGTCAGGAGGCACCGATTGCACGGTAAGAAACATACCTTGTTGGGGTTGCCAGACTTGGTTCGGCTTTAGCGGTTTACTGTTATCTGTCGACGCGTGCACGGGCTGATAATTTTGTTCAGCCAGCGTATTGCCCTGCCCATCCTTAAAATAAACAGTCACTTGCACCATCGACAAAGTCTCGGTGCCGTTATTTTTCATCGCAAATTCGACCCCCGCTATTTTACCTTTCAGCGAATTGTAATAACGTGCTTTGAAATTAAAAATTTGCAGGTTCTTCAGGTAATCCTGCTTCTTTTTTAGGAGGGCACGAGCGCGTACAGCGAAGGCGCGATCCTCGACCGTAGATGCGCTGGAACTTACGGCAGCTCGTAATGCGTCACTGGGAAGAATGACGCGAGTAAGCCTCCATCCCCATGACCAACTGATAATCAACGTGGAAGGGTTTTTCAGATTGGCGTCGTACGGAATCTGGACTGCGGCTTGAAAGGTAAACGGTCCGGTAAAAGAAGTGCTTTGAATCTGGTGCCCCTGTGCGCCGCCAACAGTGCGGATGAATCGGGAAATTCCGGCTAAAGCGCTTTCTCTTCCAGGTTGGACGGGTTTATTTTGATTGGAGCCGTCGACAGCAATCGCTTGGGAGCCCACGTATCGCGCTAGAGCCAGTTCCAGAATTCCGGGGGCCAGAGCGGCCGCTTCAGGCACAGCATTGAAGTCCGCACGCAACTCCTTTCGAACTGAATCCCACGCAACGCCCTTTTCCAGCGCCACAATATCACCGGAACGGAAGGCCGCAGTAAGTCTATGAAGGCTGTAGTGCGGCCATATCAGCCAGGCTGAGCCGCAAAGAATAAAAACTCCAGCGGCGATCGCTGCGCGCTTGGCCCAGACTGGGATCGAATATTTCGGAATTCGTACCTTAAAGGATTGCAGGAAGTAGGTCTGGGGGATCGGATTATCGACAGGTGGTGCCCAAGCGTAATCATGGGTTGAGGTAGCGTGACAATCATCGTCACTCTGATCTATTTCCGTCATGAGATGACCAGCGATCCAAGCCTCCTCGCCGCACCGCGTTCATACGTCTACGAAATTAATTGTCGCGATCTGACGAGGGAGCCCGCTCATCCGTCGTATACGGTGCAATGAGTGCATCGATGCGGCGGAGCATCTGTTGCGTTGACTGCCCATATTTTCTCTCAGCCGGGATTTCCACGGCAAATCCCGAATTCACTGACTTGGATGTCTCCATCGCATTATTGGCATCGGGCGCCACAAACGTGCCGGCGTTAGGGGACGGCACACTTTTTTGCGCGTCGTAATCAGACCAGGCTTGGGTGATCAGCTCGGCAAGTTCATTGAGAACAAGGCGCAAAGAACGAACCTTGTATCCTACTGAAGCATTGCTGGCTGGTTCGTGCCGACCCATTCGATTTGCCTCTACCGCCTCCCGCGCCGGTACTTCAGCATGCTAAAACTGTGCCAAGACATCGTGTCAGGGTATAATCTACGTACCTATTCACGTCTTTTGTTCTTCGTTGCGCCAGGGCAGCAACTAGACCAACAGGCTGGTTAGAGTCCATACGAACCCTGCGCTAGACCTACATTCACTATTAAGCTGGGATTGCGGCGAAAAAAGCGCATTTGGCTCGCGTATTGACGCGGCCTGGACGGCCTTCAGTCGCCGGGTGACAGCCTTCCAAGGAGGAGTAGGTCGGCCTGCCGTTTAGTTAGAGGCCAGGCAGGCTCAATAAACGGCCACTGTGCTGGTCCCAAGCGATCTTCGCACGCCAGACAAGGGCGGCTGCTACAAAGACCTGCCCCATGAACGGTATCGGGCAACCGACAAGGCCAAACGCGAGCAAGGCTTGCCAGGATTTACATCGTTGAGCGATTTGAAGCATTGGGCAAAGACCCCAGTCGGTGCCTTTGCAGCGTATGCGGGAGAACTTATGGAACCGTTACGCCCCACGAGAACATAGCTGGTACAGATGATGGGGCTCCTTATAGAAGCCCTTCATCACTTGCCATTCCGCAGGCGTACCTCCCCCCAGTTCTGGCGTCTGCAGCAGCGACGATGATGATCGAAACGGCAGCAACCAGAATTCCCGCGATGACGTCCACGAGATAGTGGCCACCTTCGGGTAGCGTTGAAACAATAACCAGTGAATTCAGAGCCAGGATTATCCAAAACAGTATGCGTAGATCTCGAAGCGCATAGGCCGTAATGATTGCCAAGACGGTGTGAAAGGATGGGAAAGTTACTAGCCCTTCGGACTTCGAATAATCGACAATTGGGATCGCGTCACTGCGCAACGCTTGGAATGTTCTAAAGAAAGGCCAGCGACTGAACATATCCGCGACTGGAGCGTGTTGAGTGAACGCGCCAGCGGCCGGCACAAGTACCATTAGAACGCCTGTGCACAATGAACATAAAGCGAGGACTGCGAGAAACTCGCTCAGCCGATAAACGTCACCTCTGAAACACAGGATGAACAGCGCCCCCAATAAAACAGGTCCGGTTGACCAGTAAGCAAATACGAAAACCGTGCTTACCGCCGGACGAGCGTTCGCCATGGCGAAAAAGGAATACCAGTCAAATCCCATCGCCCGGTCGATTGCATTGAGCGACGAGTCAAGCAGCGGCATGCCCGCGCTTGTAGCAAGGTATTCAAACAAGACTCCCATAAAAACCAACGGTAGGATCAGCGATCCCGCAAACACCAATAAAGTAAGACCGCGGGCGCACTTGCGAATAAAATTGGCAATCCTCGAAGAGTCAGCGGCGAGTCTAAATCGCACCAAAGGTGCAACCAACGCTGTCGCCATTAGCGTAGCGCTAGCCTTAACCAGCTCCTGCATGGTGTTCGGCGCGAATTCCAATCTTGAAAATCGGAACCAGATTAGATTCGCTAAAGCAAATATACCGACGACTGCCCATGCAATGCCCATACTAGCCGTTGGAACGAAAAAGCGAAAAGCCTTCCGCACGAGCAAGATCGCCTTGATGATCTTCAGCCGAAACTGACGAAGCGTCGGAGCGGTCAACGCTGACTCGGCGAAATCTGCATTGCTCAGTCACCTTTTTCAATGCGGTCGCCAGCGGCTCAGACTGCCCCCAGCATGATGGCGCCTATTAGCGCCCCTGAGAGCGCGGGTCCGAAGGATATGGCCGTGCGACCACCCATAAGCTTGGTCGGCGCCCAGCCCAATTTGGCCGCCGCCACATGAAGGCAGATCAACACAAGAAGCAGGATGGAGAACGGCAAAAGATGCTCTCCATTGATCCACAGCGCAACAACGGCCATGAGTTTGACGTCGCCGCCGCCAATGAGGCCACGGGTGTAGAAAAAAAGCAGGATGGCGAACATCGCGACTGCAAGTATGACGTTCGACGCCACTTCGACTCCAGTTCGATCAACAAACGCCAGCAATGCATAGAGGACGAGCAGCAGCAGCAGCCAGTCGTTGCGGATCTTGAACGTGCGATAGTCCATGAACCCGACATAAAATAGTACGGCCACCGTCGCGGCCTCAATGTAAAATTTGTATTGGGGTCCGTGAAGAAGCAGATGAAGTTGAATCTGCTGCCAGAGATTTGCGGCGCTCATGCGGATACCTATGCATGAGACAAAAATTATGCACCAGCGTGATTGGCACGTTGCCATCGGCCAAATCGGGAGTACCGTTAAGAAGGCCGTCAGACCACCGGCAACCCTGTCTGCCGAAACGCCCCTTCCCCGCTGTGCCAGTGGCAGTAGCTCGGGGCGCCAAAGCGCCCGGTGAGATGGAACTCAGGTCGAAGTTTACCCTTTTTATCAGTAATCATTAAAAAAAGGTTGATTGACTAGG
>Ga0307476_10001637_pt1 | contig 13591 bp, 6 predicted proteins | sample atmos_gasesECM2C_2_FD_203314 | JGI IMG/M metagenome (GOLD analysis project Ga0307476, IMG submission 203314) | Hardwood forest soil microbial communities from Morgan-Monroe State Forest, Indiana, United States - atmos_gasesECM2C_05 | ecosystem: Environmental > Terrestrial > Soil > Temperate... | reverse complement strand
CGTCCATGTCGAAGACGATCTTGGCGTGTTGGCCGCGAGAGGCCAATCCGATGACATCGTTCATCTGCTCGTCGCGGCATGCGCGCACGCAGCGCGTGCACTGGATGCAGGCGTCGAGATTGACGGCAATCGCCGCGTGCGACAGATCGGCCGGCACCGCGGGACGCGGCGCGAAACGCGGCTTGCCGACCTTCAGCTTCACGGCCCATTCATCGACCTCGTTGTGACGCGTGTATTCCCGCTCCGGCATGTCGGACTGCAGCAGCTCAATGACCAGCTGCTGCGCCTTGCGCACGCGTTCGTTGTTGGTGGTCACTTGCATGCCGTTCGTGGGCGCGCGGCAGCAGGAAGCGGCAAGCACTCGCTCGCCTTTGATTTCAACCATGCAGGAGCGGCAATTGCCGACCGCATCCATCCCATCCTTGTAGCAGAGCCGCGGGATTTCGATGCCCTCGCGATCGGCAATCTCGATCAAGGTTTCGCCCGGCAGTGCCGTCATTTCACGGCCATCGAGCAGGAAGTTGACGGTGGGAGCCTCAGTCTGCCGGCGCATATTAGGAGAGGTGACGCTCATGCTTTACCTTTAAGTCAACTCGTTCGGGAAGTATTTGATCACCGTGTCGACGGGATTGGGGGCGGCCTGACCCAAGCCGCAAATCGATGCGTCGCGCATGACCTGGGAGAGTTCCGCCAGCAGCGGCTGGTCCCAACTGTCCTTGGCAATGAGCACATTGGTCTTGGCGGTCCCGACCCGGCAGGGTGTGCACTGACCGCAGGATTCGTGTTCAAAAAAACGCATCATGTTGCGCGCCGCCGCTTTGGCGGTATCTTGCGAGGACAGCACGATCACCGCGGCGGAGCCGATGAAGCAGCCATAGGGTTGCAAGGTGTCGAAATCCAGCGGGATGTCGCCCAGGGAAGCGGGCAGAATGCCGCCGGAAGCGCCGCCCGGCAGGTAGCCGTAAAACGTGTGACCCTCTTTCATGCCGCCGCAAAACTCGTCGATCAATTGTCGTACGGTGATGCCCGCGGGCGCGAGTTTCACGCCGGGATTCTTCACGCGCCCGGACACCGAGAAGCTGCGCAAACCCTTGCGGCCGTTGCGCCCCTGCGAGGCAAACCAAGCGGCGCCTTTTTCCAGTATCTCGCGCACCCAAAAAAGCGTCTCGAAGTTGTGCTCCAGGGTGGGTCGCCCGAATAGTCCGACTTGCGCGACGTAGGGGGGACGCAGGCGCGGCATACCGCGCTTGCCCTCGATCGATTCGATCATCGCCGACTCTTCGCCGCAAATGTAAGCGCCCGCCCCCCGGCGCAATTCGATCTTGGGCAGCGGCACCGGCGGATTATCGATGAGCTTGGCGAGTTCCTTTTCAAGCAGTGCGCGGCAGCCGTGATACTCATCGCGCAGGTAGATATAGATCGCGGATATGCCCACCGCCCACGCGGCGATCAGCATGCCCTCCAAAAACCGATGCGGATCGCGCTCAAGGTACACGCGATCCTTGAACGTGCCGGGCTCGCCTTCATCGATGTTGACCGCCATCAGTCGCGGTGCCGCTTCGCCGCGCACGATGCGCCACTTGCGGCCCGCGGGAAAACCCGCGCCGCCCAAGCCCCGCAGGCCCGAATCCTCCATGGTCTTCAAAACGCCCTCGAGGTCGCGCCGGTGTTCCATGCAGTCGCGCAGCAGCGCGTAGCCGCCCTCTTTTGTATAGGCGTCGAAGTCGATGTAATTCCGCGGGGCATCGGTGAAATGCCCGGCCTGCACCTCGGCGCGCACGGCCTCCAAGGTGGCTCGGGGCACGGGTTTCTGATGCACCACGGCTACGGGGGCCTGCTCACAGCGACCCACGCACGGCGCCGGAATCACGCGCACCTCGCGCCCGAGCAGGGCGGGCAATCTTTCCAGCAGTTGCTGCGCGCCGCCCATTTCACAGCTGAGACCATCGCAGACCCGCACCGTCAACGCCGCGGGCGCGGGCAGCGAGCCGTCGGGATTTTCTTTCACGACATCGAAATGATGATAGAAGGTCGCTACCTCATAGACCTCGGTCTGCGCCAATCCCAGAAGTTTCGCCAGGGCCGCCATGTGCGGCGCGCCGAGTTGCCGATAGCGATCGTTGATCCGGTGCAAATATTCAATCAGCAAGTCATGCCGCCAGGGCGGCGGACCGATCAACGCTTCAACCTCGGCGATGGCCTGAGGATTCACCTGGCGACCTTTGGGCGCCTCTCGTTTGCGCTTTTTGGCGGCGCCTGCGGCTGCTATGGGGATCACCGTACTGGTCACTAATCAACTCCGCGACACGGGGTATTGAGTATGGTGTCCGCTGATATATGTGTCCAATCGATTCGGCGGATCAATAAAAGAGAGTTATCAATCAATAGGTTATGGTTATCGCCGCGCGGCGCCGGGCGAGCCGCAGGATTCGGGTGCGCTCTTGGCCGCATCCGCCGGGTACAGCGCCATGAGTTTGCGCATCACGCCATTGGTCCAGCCGAAACCGTCCTGCAAGGGATATTCCCCGCCGCCGCCCACACGCCCGGTCGTCATGACGTCGTATTTCTCCACAAGCTTGCCGCTCTGCCCGTAAACACGATTGACGCTGACCATCCACCGGCAAGCCACGCGCTCCGCCAAGGGTGAAATGGAGTAATGGCGCAATCCCGAGACGCCGATCCATTGCACGGGCGGCCAACCATTCGGTGCGTCCCATTGCTGCCCCGAGACGAACGGCGTGGTGACAATGCCGCCTGCTTTGAGCAGCTCGCGCGAAACCGTCGCCGCCACGGCCGCCGCCTGCAGCTTGCTGGCCAGCGCGGCAAACAAGGGATACAGCGTCGCCGCCGAAATGCGCGGCACCTGCGCGCGCTTCGCCCAGCGATAATCGCGAAACACACCCCCCGCCGAGTCCCACAAATAATGATTGACCGCCGCGCGCCGCGCGGCTGCACGTTGAGTGAATTCGGTCGCGCAGGGCTTATCGCGAACCCGCGCACAACCGGTACCAATCGCTTGCTCGAGTCCGAACAACAGGCTGTTCAAATCGATCGGGATGATCTCGGTGGTGTCGATGGTTTCGAGGGTTTTGCCATCGGCGAACCAGCGCGAGCTGAAGTCCCAGCCGCTCTCGGCCGCCGCCCGTATGTCGCGATACAACTGCTGCGGAATGCGGCTGCTGCGTTGCGCGAGCCCCGCGTCTTCGCGATAGGACTCATCGCGCGGCGTGTCGGCGTCGTCCCAATAGCGGTTGAGCACCGCGCCGTCCGGCATGGAAACGACCCGACGATGGGCGGTGCCCGGACTTAAGTTCTTCTCGCCTTCCATCCAGAACGCGTATTCGCGCCGCAACTGCGGCAGAAAGCGCGTGTAAGAAGCCGCGGGATCCTCCGCGGTGAGCAATCCGACCATCGCATAGAAAAACGGCGGCTGCGAGCGGCTCAGATAGTAGGTGCGCGTGCCGTTCGGCACGTGACCATACGTGTCGATCAGGGAGGCAAAGTCTTGCACCATATGCAGGACCAAATCCTGACGACCGCTTTCCACCAACCCCAGCATCGTGAAATAAGAATCCCAGTAGTACAGTTCGCGGAACCGTCCGCCCGGGACCACGTAGGGTTCCGGCAGCGGCAACAACGAGGAATACGGCGGCGCCGAGGTGGTGGTGCGCGTCAACTGATCCCACAGCAAGTCGATGTGCTTGACGATGCCCACCCGCTCCACGGCCGGGAGTTCAGTTCCACTCACCTGCGCCGGCAATACGAAGTTCTCCGCCACAAAGGCTTGCAAAGCCTCGCGCGAGTGAGGTGCAGCCGCGTCGAAGCGCGACAGAATTTCGGCCGGTGCGGACTTCGGCACCGCATCGGCAAAGGTCTTGCTGTCGGGGAACACGTTCGCTCTTTGCACAGCGATGAACAGATTCTTAAATAGGACCTGCGGCGGGGTTGCAGCGGCAGTCGACACCACTGCTGCCGGCTGCAATTGCGCCTGCGCCGGTTGCGATTGCGCCTGCGCCGGTTGCGATTGCGCCTGCTGCGATTGCCCGAGCGCACCCGGCAGCATGGCGAGAGTCAGCCCGGCGCTTAACAGCCCGCTGCGGATCCATGCACATTTCATGCTCTGTCCTCGTGTGTCGACGCCGCGCTATCGTCATCGCTTCCCATGGCGATGTCAAAGCAGCACAATCGATGCAAGAGCCAATGATATGTCGCGAGGAGCACTGTAATGTCGAAACCTAAAGACCTGACGCGCCGCGAGTTCGTCGCCGGCGCCGGTAAAGCCTCGATCGGCGCCATGGTGGTGGCGAGTGCTCCCTTGATCCTGCCTCGCCGCGTGCTCGGGCGCGGCCAACGCGCGCCGAGCGACACGGTTAACTTAGGCATCGTCGGGTTCGGCGGAATGGGATCGCAAAACGCGCTCGTATTGGCGCAAACCGACCACATTGGCGCGGTCTGCGATGTTGATCTGGCCTACAGCGAACGCTGCGTCGCGAATAAATTGACAGATGCGCAAGGCCAGACGCGGGCCGAGGGCGCGAAACTCAAAGAGCAGTTCGACAAAGCCAAGCGCTATACCGATTTTCGCGACATGCTCGCGAAGGAGAAGCATCTCGACGGCGTCGTGGTCGCGACCGCCGATCACATTCACGCGGCAGTCGCGAAGGCGGCGATGGAGGCCGGCAAGCACGTTTATGTGCAAAAGCCGCTCACCGCGACCGTACACGAGGCTCGCATGCTGCGCGAACTCGCGCTCAAGAATCCCAAGCTCGTGACCCAGATGGGCAACCAGGGACATTCGAGTGAAGGCGCACGCCTCATCAACGAATGGATCGGTGCGGGCGTCATCGGGCCGGTGCACGACGTGCACGTGTGGACCAATCGGCCGGTCGTCTATTGGCCGCAGGGCATCGCGCGGCCCACGGGTGTGCCTGCCGTGGAGGCACCGAGCGGCTTCGGGAACCCCTGGACCTTTCGTTACCTACAGGATGTACTCGCCGCCGCCATGGGCAGCGGCGGCGCGCCGCCCGCGGGCCTCGACTGGGATTTGTACTTGGGTCCGATCGCCGAAAACGTTCCCTACCATCCCATCTATCACCCGTTCAACTGGCGCGGCTGGCTGGCGTTTGGATGTGGCGCGCTGGGCGACATGGGCGCACACCTCATCGATCATCCCTTTTGGGCCTTGGGCCTTACCTATCCTGCGAGTATCGAGGCGACCTCGACGCAATGGGGCACCATGCCCCTGCCGCCCACCGATCCCGCGGCCGCAAATGCGGCGCCAGGCCGCGCACCGCGCAAGCCCGTGTCCTATCCGGTCTCGACCTGCGTGCATTACCAATTCGCCGCGCGCGGCAGCCAGCCGCCGGTGAAACTGTCTTGGTTTGACGGCGGCATCTATCCGCCCCGCCCCGACGTACTGCCGGATGAGGTCACGCTCAAAAGCGAAGGCGGCGTGATATTCATCGGTGAGAAAGGGATTCTCTTGCACGATACTTACGGATCGAATCCGCGGCTGTATCCGCAAGCACTGGCCGAGGTCGCCGCCGGTGTGCCCAAGAGCATGCCGCGAATCATGTGGAGCCATGAGCTCAATTGGACCAAGGCGATTCGCGGCGAAGCCAAAGCCAGTTCGCCCATCGAATATGCGGCGCAGCTCACCGAGACCATGCTGCTCGGGCTGGTTGCGCTGCGCGCAGGGCAGGGAAAAAAGATTCTGTACGACGGCGAATCGGGATTGGTCACCAATTTCGCCGACGCCAATCAATACCTGACGCGCGAGTATCGCCCCGGATGGAACATGCAGTCCTAGATCTCGTCACTGTGAATTTGACCGGCTCGGATGGCCTGGGGATGAGACGCGTCAAGGCCCGGAAGAGCAGGGCCTTGACACGTCTACCGGTCAGAATCACTGGGCCGAGATACTAGCGCTTTGCGCGTCAGCCGGACGTGCCCGCCGGCGTCGCGGTCGATGACGAAGTCGAAGTGTTCTCCCCGGAGGGTGACGTCCTTCAACGTCATGGATTTCCACTCCGCCGGCAGGATGGGCGGGTAAGCCTCGACGAGACCCTGCTCCGCGACGCGCAGTCCGCTGAATCCATACAGAAGATTTTGCAGAAAGCCGCCGGAAGCTGTCACGAAGTAGCCGGTGTTGTTGGTTGCCGTCTCGGTCCGTACATTGAAAGGCGGCTTGATCAGGCCGCTGGTGAAGTTGCGTTGCAGCCAGGCGACCGCCGAGGCCGTATCGCCCGCGGCGGCAGCGGCAATCGAGGCCGGAGCCAAGCTCATGCCGTGCGGCTCATGGTGTCCTTGCCGGACGGAAATCATGAGGTAGTCAAAGTCATTGCGGCGGACCTTCTCGCTCATCTGCAGATCGAGCGACGGGTATGAGAGCAATCCGAGCGTGCTCCCCTCCAAGGGCTCACGCGGGACACTCGGATCGAAGTCCAGATGCCGTTGCTGATCTTGCGAGAACGGGATGTATAGCTTCGCGGCAACCTCGGCCCAATGCGGGTCCGGCCGTTCACCGACGAGCGCTGCCGCGATCGCGGCCAGCTCCAAGACCTTTTGCGCCGACACATTGGTGAACGTGTCGTTCGGCACGTCGTTGTAACTCTCGGCCACGGAGGTAACGTGCAGGATTTCAAAGCGACGCTGCTGCGAATTCCACGAGGCGCGGCTCGCCCAGAAATCCGCCACGCTGCGAATGACCGGCCAGCCGCTGCGTTTGAGCCAGTCGCGATCATGCGTCGCCAGCCAGTACTGCCACTGCGCAATCGCTACATCCGCATTGACGTGGATTTCACGCTCACTGAGCACATGAGCGAAATAGGGAATCTGTTCGCTGCCATTTTCCGGATCCGCTTCCCAGGGATACATCGCGCCCTTGAGGTTTCGCGCCTGCGCGCGCGCCTGCGCTGCGGGCAGTGTGTAAGCGCGGAACATCGCCAGAGACTTGGCACGCTGCGGATGCAGCAACAGCAGCGCGGGGAAAATCCACGTATCGCTGTCCCAAAAGGCGTGTCCGGTATAGCCGGGCGTCAGTCCGCAGGCTCCCATGGGCCAGCGCGTATCCGCAGTCGAGGTGGCGAGCAGATAATAGAGATCGGAGTGCACAACGGTCTGCGCCCGGGCATCGCCGTCGATCGCAATATCTGATCGCCATAGTTCGCGCCAGGCCGCGCGATGCTGCTCGAGAAGCGCCTCGAATCCTGAGCTGCGCGCAGCGGTTGCCAGCGCCGCGTCCGCTTGCGCGTCGCCGCCCCACCCCTCGCGAGAGGCCGCGACGAATTTCGTGAAGATATAGGTCCGGTCCTTCTGCACCCTGACCTTTAGGTTCAGGGCGAGACGATACTGACTTTTGTAGAGCGCGACATCGCTGGGGATCACGCCGTCGGGAAGTTGTAGGGCGGCCGCCTCGGCCATACTCAGGCCCTGCTCTGCGCGGCCATCGAGAATGAGGGTCAAAGCCTTGACGTCGCCGTCGGCCGCCAGCACATGCGTGTCGCCGTGATACCAGACCGCCGCGCGGTCCGGGGTCGCCGGCGGAATCGCCGCGAGCTGCAGATTGTTCGCGGCGACCGCTTCCTGCATTTGCTCGCCGGTCAACTTGGCAAGCGGCAGGCGCGGCTGATGCGGCGCCCACAGATTCAAGGCAAACGACAGCTCCACCGTGCCGTCGAAATCCGGGGTCAGCGAAATCTGCGTCGCAGCCAGATGCGTTGCGGCCTGGCTGACAAAGGTCGTGACTTTTATCCGCGTGCTGCGCCGGTGATCGACGTAGCGATAGCTCGTCGTCAACGTCGCCTCTTTCATGTTCAGCGTCTGGCGGTAATCGCTGAACCAGGCCGGGTTCAGCGGGACCTGATTCATCCAGAAATGGCCGGCGGCGGAGTCGCCGGTCGAGTAGTCGATCTCGCTCCAGCCGGGAATGGCAGCCGGACGCGACTCATCGTCCTTGCCGTAGTCCATGAACGCGACCATGTAGGCGAGATTGCCCTCCGTGCCGCGCGGCGCCGTCATGGTGGAAAAATAGCCATTGGCCAAGTAGCTGGGAAAGTAGGTGTCGAAATCCCCGGCACTCGCGCTGAGACTAAAGGTGTCGTCGGCGCCGCCGAACGCGGGGATCGCTGCCGCCGCACAGAGCAGGAAAAGGATTGAGTCTCGGCACCTCGCATGCTGCATCGTCAACTCCCAACCGCGCGGCATAAGCTAGCTATTAAATGCCGAAGCGGCCGCTGTGTCGATCAAGCATCTTGCGTCAAAGACTCGCCCGCCGCATTCTGAGCTGTCGCAGGCCGCCGCGGGCGCCGCTATTCTCTGACTTGCTTTGCTTCGAGGAAGGTCGCTGAACGTGCAATCAATCTGGCGCCGAGCGCTGATGACGATGCGGCGGGCGACGGCCACGTTGCTGGGGACGGCTGCGCTGTTGGCAACGGCCGCGCTGCCGGCTAGGGGAAACGCCGATGCGGAGCAGCGCCTGTCATTCGATGTCGAGGAAGGTCCGAATCTAAACAGCTTTTTGCGCGAAGGCCCGGTCGCCGCCCATCTGCTGCTGCGCTCGGGATTGGATCCGCGCGTCTTGATCGCCTTTCCCGCCGGCAACAGCGGCGTGGGCTTGTGGTTCTCGCACACGAATCAGCCGGTGCGGTGGGCGCTGCGCGGGCGACCCCAGCCGCTCACGGCCCAGGACGCGCGCGGGCGCCCCCTCTACGGCATCACGGCCGAAGCGATGACCGGTGCGGCGGACTTGAGTTTCAAGCAAGCGGTACTCTCGAGCGTACGGGTATTGCGGGACTATCAGGCCCTCGGTACCTTCCCCGCCGAAGTCGCCACCAGCCCGACGAGTCGCGACTCAACCATCACATGGGCGCGCGACCGGCTCGACGGCGCGGCCGGATATCGACTCAGCATTCAAGTGATCCACGGGACGCTGCGTGCCGATCACGTGACGGCCGCAAGCGACGGCAAGATCGTTCTTAAGATTACCGCGTTGAGCGGCGAGGTGCCGCTCACACCGCTGTGGGGCACCCATTTGCTCAACGATCAGGCGCAGGCGGATACGGCGGCTCGCAATGTACTCACCTTCTTAAGCTACAAGGAAAAGTTTCTCGCCGGCTCCTGGCGCTTCAATACTTATTTCGGGCGAGACACCTTGATGTCGGTGCGCCTGCTGATGCCCGTGCTCGCACCCGAGGCGGTGGACGCCGGATTGGGCGCCGTGTTGACGCGCATATCTGCGCAAGGCGAGGTCGCGCATGAAGAGGACATCGGAGAATTCGCCATTCTCGATCACTTGCGCGCCACCGGTGAGAAGTCCGATGCGCCAACTTTCAACTACAACATGATTGACGGCAGCTTCATGCTGGCGCCGGTGGCCGCTCAATGGCTGCTCGATGATGCGCGCGGACGAGCGCAAGCCGCGGCGTTCTTGAAGCGGATGGACGGCCGGCGTGAGAACCCCAAGACGTTCGGCGCGGATCTGGCCGGCAACTTCAAGTTCGTGCTGCAAGCCGCGGCAAGATTCGCGGCTGATCCGCGCGCGCCGAATTTGATCGCATTGAAACCCGGATTTGACGCGGGCCAATGGCGCGACAGCAATGACGGCTTGGCCGGCGGGAGGTTTCCCTACGACGTCAATGCGGTGTTCGTGCCGGCGGCGCTCGAGGCCGCCGGCCGCTTCTTTGAAAGTGGCCTGCTTGCGTCCTATCTGGACAGCGCCGACGGTGAATTGCTCTCGCATGCCAAGGCCCTGGCGGCGATCTGGCGTGATCGAGCCGGCTCGCTGTTCAATGTGAGTGTGCCTAATGCGACGGCGCGGCATGCCATCCGCGGCTATGCGGCTTCCCTAAGGATTGCCGGCGGTGCCGCGCTCACGTCCTTGGACGATTCCGCGGTCTCCTTCCCGGCGCTGGCGTTGACCGCCGACGAGAAGACCATTCCGGTGATTCACTCGGATGTCGGGTTCGAGCTGCTGTTTGGCCGGCCAACCTCCACGGCGCTCCAGGTTGGCGTGACGGCGCTCATGCGACCGTTCCCCGCGGGTCTGCTGACTCGGGTGGGCGTGGTGGTCGCGAATCCCGTGTATGCCGCGCCCGCCATCCAGGGCAAGCTGACCCGCAGCGCCTATCACGGAACAGTGGTCTGGTCGTGGCAGCAAGCCGTGCTCGCGGCAGGATTGCAACGGCAACGGCAACGCCAGGATCTGCCGCCGCCGATTCAGGCGGATCTGCGCGCGGCACAGGGGCAGCTGTGGGAAGCGATCCGCGCGGCCCATGCGATGCGAAATTCGGAGCTTTGGAGCTGGACCTTTGCGCACGGGCACTTCGCGATCGCACCTTTCGGCGCCAATGCCGCCGATGCCGATGAGTCCAACGCCGCGCAGCTCTGGAGCACCGTGTACCTCGCAATACCGGCACCCCAAAGAGGCACCGACCTTCCCGAGCGACTCGACGATGCTCTGTAGCGAATTAGCCTCATAGGTTGCCATTGAACAAAATAACAATTACATTGAATTAGGGGGACAGGTCTTCGGCGAGCCATGCTCGGAGCCAACCCATCGGTGACAACAAGACTGCTTCAGCAGCCCGAACCGGGGGTCGACCTTTGCTTGAGACCCTTCCCGCTTGCGATTGATTACCGCAGACGTGCAAACGCTTGGGGGGCGGGAAATTGCAGTTTTTACAGACCTATCGCGCCGGTCTTTGCGCAACTTACTCCCCGACCTGGGATCATCGGGGCGTTGCCAAGATCTGGCCGCCAACCTCTGTTTCACGTTCTGACGCGGCGGCATCGCACCGCCATAACAACATCGGCATCTTCGATTCACCGTCAGGCTTTGACTGCTTCAAACGATAACTTCAGGGGGATTAATTCATGAGTCAAAAACGCAACAAACAATACCGCCCCGGCGCGCCATCGGTCCGACTGGGGCCGGCGAGTTGGCCGGCTTTGGGGCTTCCTGACCCGCGAGCCATCGCGCGTGGCGCCACGGTCCGCGGCCTCGGCGTGAACACCCTTGCCGTCGCGGTCGCAGGCATACTGTATTGCGCCGCCGGTGCAACCTCCGTTCGTGCCCAGCAAGTTGCGGCGGCAGCCGCCGCCCCCGCGGACGCCGCTTTGGAAGAGGTCGTTGTCACCGCATCCGCCACCGGCGTAAGAAAACTCGACGCCAGCTACAACATCATCTCGGCCAACGCCGAGCAGATCAAGATGGCGAACCCGAAATCGACGGCCGACGTTCTGAAACTTTCGCCCGGTATCTGGCCCGAATCCTCGGGCGGTCAAACAGGCGCCAACATCGAGATTGCCGGCATCCCCGGCGGCGGCGACGCGCCGTACTTCACCAACATGATCAATGGTTCGCCGATGTACGGCATGCCCTCGCTTTCCTTCATGGATTCGAGTTCGCTGTTCCGACTCGATGACACGGTGGATCGCGTTGAAGTCGTGCAAATGGGACCGGGCGCCATCTTCGGTCCGGGACAAATGGGCGCAACGGCCAACTTCATTCTCAAGCAAGGCACGGACACCTTGACCGGTTCGGCGGGGCTCACCATTGGCAGCGAAGGGTTATACCGAGTCGACGCTTTCGTCGGCGGTCCTCTTGCTCCAGGATGGTATGGCAGCCTCGGAGGTTTCTACCGCTCCTCCGATGGCGTGCGCGACCCGCAGTTCAAGGCCGACGAGGGCGGACAGTTCACCGCCACGGTGAGTCACGATATCGACGGCGGCTCGATGATGTTTTGGTTCCGCACCCTGCAGGACAAGAATCAGTTCATCGTGCCGGTCCCGCTGATCGAAAACGGCAATGGCTCGTTCTCCAACTATCCGGGATTCAATGCACTCACCTCGGCCTACGGCAGCACGGCCCTGCGCAATGTGGAAGTACCGAGTGCCGCGGGCGGTTTCGAATCGGCCGACCTGGCGAATGGCCGCGGCGGAAACTTGTACTACTTGGGCAGCAAGTTCAACGACAAGATCGGCACCTGGACGATCACGAACAACTTCCTGTTCGACACCGGCGACCTCAACACCAACGCACTGTTTTCGGGACCGAACCCGCGGCCCTTGAGCTATTACCTGTATGGTTGCCAAGTGCCGCAGCCCGCGGGTTTCTGCAACGGTACGACCGCCGTCGACAACAACAACTTGGGCGTCAATGGCCAGGGTCTGCCGGTCAGCACCAATGTCAGTGCGCACTACTCCAACGGCAGCGGCGTCGTGCCGCAGAGTCAGAGCGTGATCGTGCAAGGCTGGTGGTACATCCAGAAGCATCTGACCAATCTCACCGACGAGTTTCGCGTCAGCAAGGAGATTTTCGACAACGATACCTTGACCGGCGGGGTGTATTTGGCGAACTACACGGATGACGACAATTGGTCGTTGGGCAACAACATGCTGATGTCCAACACGCCCAATGCCACGCCCATCGTGTTGAACTACGTCAATGGCACCGGACAGACGGTCAACCTGACCAGCCCGCAAGGCTTTGTGAACATGAACGGCAACTTCAACATTCTGGAGCACGGCAGCGCCACGAATATTGCGACTTACCTGTCGGATACCTACAAATGGAACCAGTTCTTGTTTGACGGCGGCGCGCGTCTCGAGAACATCAACGCCAATCAGCGCACCTGCAACCGGACCCCGGAGCAGTTGGGATCGGCGCTGGACTTGTGGGACAACGCGGTGCCCATCTGCAACGGCACCTGGGACAACGAGCACTACGACAAGACCAAGGCCTCGTTCACCGTAGGTATCAACTACGAGATATTCGACAACATGAGCGTGTACACGCGCTTCAATACCGGCGCGCATTTCGACGACTTTGACAACGGCCTGCGCAGTTCCGGCAGCCTCAACGCAACGACGAATACCAGCACCGGCATCAGTGCACCGATCCAGACGATGAAGAACTACGAGTTCGGGTTTAAGTTCCAAAACAGCCTTGCCTACGTGGATATCAGCGCCTATCACCGGCAGTTCACGGGCCTGCCGTACCAGGAGACCAACGAGGTTGGTGTGGGCTTTGGCCCGATCACCACTTACGGCTCCGATTCGAAGGGCATCAACTTCATCGGCACCGTGACGCCCATCCACGACCTGAACATCACCGTGAACGGCGATTACATGGACGGGCATTACACTCACTACAACGGGTGTGCGCCGTACATCGACATCAATGGAAATAACCAGTGCGCCGTCATCGATGGTGAGCCGCTGCAGCGGCAACCGAAATTCCAGATCCGCGTCACCCCGGCCTACACCCTGGAGCCCACCTGGGGTACAGCCACGGGTTGGGTCACGTACGAGCATGTCGGCCAGCGCTATGAAGACATCACGGGCTTGCAGCCGTTGGGGGCCTACTACATGCTGAGTGCGGGCCTGCTCTTCGACGTCGGCAGAAACTGGGAGTTGCGCATCCAGGGAACGAACCTGACCGATCAGATTGGTCTCACGGAAGGCAATGCACGCAAAACCGGCCAGGCGGCCGGCGTTCAGAACGTGATCCTGGCGCGGCCAATCGAGGGTCGCGAAGGCAACATTGGTTTCAAGTACAAGTTCTGACGAAATCCCCCTCGCGCCACGCGGC
>Ga0307476_10001636_pt1 | contig 13597 bp, 14 predicted proteins | sample atmos_gasesECM2C_2_FD_203314 | JGI IMG/M metagenome (GOLD analysis project Ga0307476, IMG submission 203314) | Hardwood forest soil microbial communities from Morgan-Monroe State Forest, Indiana, United States - atmos_gasesECM2C_05 | ecosystem: Environmental > Terrestrial > Soil > Temperate... | reverse complement strand
CGGTGGATAACCAAATCGATCCCACGACGGGCACAGTCAAACTCAAAGCTGCGTTCGAAAACCGCGACTTGTCGCTCTGGCCGAACCAGTTCGTGAATACCCGCCTCATGCTGGACGTGCGCAAGGACGCCATCGTCGTGCCCCTCGCGGCAATCCAACGCGGCACGCAAGGTTCCTACGTCTACACCGTGAAATCCGGCAAAGCGAATATGCAGCCCGTCAGGGTCGATTTGACGCAGGGGAATATCGCCCTCATTGGAACCGGTGTCTTAGTCGGCGACCAGGTGGTCGTAGATGGGCAGGAACGCTTGCAGTCGGGCACTCCGGTGGAAGTGCACAATGCCGCGCAAGATCCCGCGACCAACGGCGGCAGCAACAACGTACCTCCTTCCTCCGGCGAGAGCGGCGACCACGCCGACGGAGCTGCAAAGAAAAAGGCCGAGGGAAAGCCGAACTGATGAATCCATCCCGGCCATTTATCCTGCGGCCGATCGCGACTTCTCTGCTCATGGCCGCGATTTTGCTCGCCGGCGCGGTGGCCTATCGGCAGCTCCCCGTTTCCGCTCTGCCGCAGGTTGACTATCCGACCATTCAGGTTCTGACGTTTTATCCCGGCGCAAGCCCGTCCGTGATGGCTTCGTCCGTGACGACGCCCCTCGAACGCCAATTCGGCCAGGTGCCCGGCCTGAACCAGATGACCTCGACCAGCTCCTTTGGGGCGTCGCTGATCACGCTGCAATTTGTGCTCGATCTGAATATCGACGTGGCCGAGCAACAGGTGCAGGCCGCGATCAACGCCGCGACTTCCTATCTTCCGACGAATCTTCCCAACCCACCGATCTACAGCAAAACGAACCCGGCGGACACTCCGGTTCTCACGCTCGCGCTCAGTTCGGACACGCTGCCTTTGACCAAGCTCGAAGACATGGCGGACACGGTCCTTTCGCAGAAAATTGCGCAGTTGCCGGGAGTCGGCCTTGTCAGCATCAGCGGCGGTCAGAAGCCGTCCGTGCGCATCCAGGCGAACCCGACCGCGCTCGCGTCCTACGGGTTGAGTTTGGAAGATTTGCGCACGGCGCTGGGCCAGGCAAACGTCAATCAGGCCAAGGGCAACCTTGATAGTTCGCAACAGGCGTTCACCATCTGGGCGAACGACCAGCTCATGACGGCGGATTCCTACAAGCCCATCGTGATCACCTACAAGAACGGCGCGCCCGTGCGCATCATGGACGTGGCCGACGTGGTGGACAGCGCGGAGAACGTGAAGCTCGCGGCCTGGGAGAAAGACCGGCCGGCCGTGATCGTCAACATTCAACGGCAGCCGGGCGCGAACATCATCAACGTGGTGGACCGCATCAAGAACCTGCTGCCGCAGCTGAAGGCGTCGCTGCCAACTTCAGTCCAGGTGGACACGCTGACCGACCGCACCACGACGATTCGCGCATCCGTCTCGGACGTGCAATTCGAATTGATGCTGACCGTCGCGCTGGTCGTGCTGGTTATCTTCCTGTTCCTGCGCAGCCTCGCGGCCACGGCCATTCCCAGCGTGGCCGTGCCGCTGTCGCTGGTGGGCACGTTCGGCGTGATGTACCTGCTGGGCTACAGCCTCGATAACTTATCGCTGATGGCGCTGACGATTTCCACCGGCTTCGTGGTCGATGACGCGATCGTGATGATCGAGAACATCTCGCGTTACATCGAGGAAGGCGACCCCCCGCTCGAGGCCGCGCTAAAAGGTTCCGAGCAGATCGGCTTCACGATTCTTTCGCTTACCGTGTCGCTGATCGCGGTGCTGATCCCCCTGCTCTTCATGCAGGACGTGGTAGGCCGGCTGTTCCGCGAGTTTGCCATCACACTGAGCGTGACGATTCTCGTTTCAGCCGTGGTGTCGCTGACGCTGACGCCGATGATGTGCTCGAAATTTTTGCGGCATCACAACCAATCGGAAAAGGGGTGGTTCTACCGCGCGTCGGAAAATTCGCTGAATTGGATCATCGAGCAATACGCGACGGTACTGCGATTCGTGTTGAAGCACCAGCCGGCCACGCTGGTCGTAACCGTGGGAACGCTGGCGCTGACCATCTTCCTCTTCCTGGTTGTGCCCAAGGGCTTTTTCCCGGTGCAGGATACCGGAGTGCTCCTAGGCATTTCCGAAGCCCCGCCTAGCATTTCCTTTCAGGCCATGGCCGAGCGGCAGCAGGCCCTCGCGAAAGTGATTCTGAAGGATCCCGACGTGGTCAGCCTCTCGTCGTTCATCGGAGTGGACGGCGTGAACATGCTCCCGAACAGCGGGCGCATCCAGATCAACCTGAAATCGCGCGAGGAGCGCACCGACGACGCCGAAGCGATCATTCGCCGCCTGCAAGCAAGCTTGAACGGCGTTCAGGGAATCACGCTGTACCTGCAGCCGGTGCAGGACCTGACCGTCGAGGACCGCATCAGCCGGACGCAATTTCAGTACACGATGGAAGACGCCGACGCGCAGGAACTTGCCGTGTGGGTGCCGAAGCTCATGGACCGGTTGCGGAATCTTCCGCAATTGACCGACGTGGCGAGCGACCAGCAGTTGCTCGGCACGCAGGCCACGCTGGCCATCGATCGCGACACTGCATCGCGGCTCGGCATTCTTCCGCAGGCGATCGACGACACGCTGTACGATGCGTTCGGCCAGCGCCAGGTCTCGACGATCTTCACGCAGCTGAACCAATACCACGTGATTCTGGAAGTGAACCCCGCCTTCCAGCAAAATCCCGACGCGCTCAAGATGATTTACGTGCGCTCATCGAACGGAACGCAGGTGCCGCTCAGCGCCTTCACGACGTACTCCTCGGAGCTGACGCCGATCGCGGTGAATCATCAGGGGCAATTTCCCGTGGTCACGCTTTCCTTTAACCTGAAGCAGGGTGCTTCGCTCGGCCAGGCCGTCGATGCCATCAAACAGACGCAGCAGGACCTGGGCTTCCCTGCGAGCATTCACGCCGGATTTCAGGGCACTGCGCAGGCTTTCCAAGCCGCGCTCGCGAACGAACCGATCCTCGTGCTGGCTGCGCTCGTGACGGTGTACATCGTTCTCGGCGTTTTGTACGAGAGCTACATCCATCCGGTCACGATCCTTTCGACTCTGCCGTCGGCGGGGATCGGCGCTCTGGTGGCCCTACTGATTTTTCATACCGATTTCAGCATCATCGCGCTTATAGGAATCATCCTGCTGATCGGCATCGTGCAGAAGAATGCCATCATGATGATCGACTTTGCGCTGGAGGCCGAGCGCAAGGGCGGGAAAACCCCGATTGACGCCATTTATCAGGCCTGCCTGCTGCGCTTTCGTCCCATCCTCATGACCACGCTGGCCGCGATGCTCGGCGGCCTGCCGCTGGCCCTCGGCGGCGGCACCGGAGCGGAATTGCGCAGGCCGCTGGGAATTGCGATCGTCGGCGGGTTGATTTTCAGCCAGGCGCTTACTCTTTTCACGACCCCCGTCGTGTACCTTGCGTTTGACCGGCTCGCGAAGCGCGTCGGTCATCGAACGTTGCGCGGCGCTGAACAGATCAATGCCCCCGCGGATTGATGTTTGTTGGTTCGAGTGGCGCAGGCTTTTAGCCTGTGGGGTTAGTTCGAGCGAGATCGATCCCGCCGCAACCAAACCCTACAGGCCGCCCTTCACCCGTTCAGGGTAAAAAGCCTGCGCCACTTAGAGCCCTCAGCCTTCCAAAAATTTGCGGATCTTTTTCAGTACGCTGGCGAACATCGCCGGGGTCAAGCGGCCGGTCTGCGTGTTCTGCTGGCTTGGGTGGTAAGCCGCGAAGATGCGCGGGAGATCGCCGGGCAACGTAAACATCGCGCCGTGCGCGAACGGAAACGCCGCGCGCGATGCGATCAATCCCTGCCCCGTCAGCAGATCGAGATAGGCGTTCAGCGCGATGCCGCCGAGAGCGAGGACGGCTCGCGGACGAACGATCGCAAGCTCGCGCTCTAGATAAGGCAGGCAATTGCGAATTTCCTGCGGCAGCGGCTTGTTGTCGGGAGGGGCGCAACGGATCGCCGCCGAAATCAAAGCGTCCTTGAGAACCAACCCATCGTCGGCGCGCTTGGAATGCGGCTGGTTGGCGAAACCGGCGCGAAAGAGCTGCTCGTACAGAAAATCGCCCGAGCGGTCCCCGGTGAACATTCGGCCCGTGCGGTTGGCGCCATGAGCCCCGGGCGCAAGCCCAACAATGAGGAGGCGCGCTTTCGGGTCGCCAAACGCGGGCACGGGCCGTCCCCAGTACGTCCAATCGCGGTAGGCGCGGCGCTTGGTGCGCGCGACTTTTTCGAGGTAATGCACGAGGCGCGGGCACTTGCGGCAGTTTGTGACTTCGTCTTCGATGATCGCGAGCGGGCCGGCCGAGGGAATCACCGGGAGCGAGCACCCTTCAGGAACTGGCAAAGCACGACCGCTTGATTGCGCGCCGGATCGTGGGCGGAATAGAGAAGCGTGACCTCGCCGTGGTCCGCTTCGAGCTTCTTGATTTGCTGCACCAGATTCTTTCGCCCGGCCAGTTCCTTCCGATATTTCGCGACAAATTCGGTCCATCGACCGGGATCGTGGTGGAACCATTTCCGCAAGGCGTCGGACGGAGCGATTTCCTTGAGCCACAAATCCAGATGCGCCTTCTCCTTGGAAACGCCGCGCGGCCACAGCCGGTCGACGAGCACACGAAGCCCGTCGTCCTTCTCCGGCAATTCATAGATGCGCTTGATTTTCAGCACCGTGCGCCTCTCGTGGCTATTCTAGACGAGGCGCAGCGGGACAGCCAAATTGGCGTGCGACGGAGCTGCTCGGCTCGTTGACTCGCGTACCGAGCGGACGATAGCATGGTGGTTTCCGCCTGCGCTCGAATTTTGGGCGGGGATACCGTGGCTGCCGAGACAAAATCCGGGACGGTGCTCGACCGTATTATTGAGGCGCGCCGCGCCGCGATCGCTCACCGGAAGAAGTCTGTTCCGGAGACCGCGCTCCGTTTCGGGGTGAAGCACGCCAAGCCCGTGCGCGACTTTGGCGCGGCGCTGACTCGCGATTCCCTGAACGTCATCACCGAACTCAAGAAGGCGTCGCCCTCCGCGGGCCTGATTCGCGCGGACTTTGACCCCGTGGCGCTGGCGAAGGGCTTCGAGTCCGCCGGGGCGGCGGCGCTCTCCGTGGTGACCGAGGAGGAGTTTTTCCAGGGCGACTTGAAATACATGCGCGATGCGCGCGCGGCGGTGGGGCTGCCCGTGCTGCGCAAGGATTTCATCGTCGATCCGTGGCAGGTTTGGGAGGCGCGGGCGACGGACGCCGATTCGTTTCTGCTGATTGTCGCCGCGCTCGGCGATTCGCTCCTCGGCGAATTGCTCGTCCTTGGGCGCGAGCTGGGCATGGAGCCGCTCGTCGAGGTACACACACGCGAGGAGCTGACCCGGGCCCTGGCGGCGGGCGCGCGCATCATCGGGGTGAACAACCGCGATCTGCGCAGCCTGGAAGTACGCGTAAAAATTTCCGACGAACTGATTCAAGCCATTCCCGACGAATGCGTCGCGGTGTGCGAATCCGGGCTGCGCTCGCACGCGGACCTGGCGCGCCTTCGCGCCGCCGGTTTTGACGCCTTCCTCGTCGGCGAACATCTTATGGCGCAGCCGGACCCGGCTGCGGCGCTGCGCGCGCTCGTGGACGCGTAGCCGCCATGCCGACTCGTGTTAAAATTTGCGGGATCACCACCTGGGAAGATGCGCGCCTATCCCTCGATTTAGGGGCTTCCGCGCTCGGATTCAATTTTTATCCCCAGAGCCCGCGCGCCGTCAGTCCCGCGGACGCGTGGAGCATCATCCGGCGTCTCCCGCCGTTTGTGGAGGCGGTCGGCGTGTTCGTGGATTGGCCGCCGCTCGTGGTGGACGCGCTGGCGCGGGCGGTGCGGCTTGGCGCGGTGCAGCTTCACGGCATGGAAACGCCCGAGGACGTCGCCGAGCTGGGCGGCAAATACCGGGTGATCAAGGCGATCCGGGTGCGAAAAGGGTTCCATGCTCGCTCTCTGGCCCGATATCGAGCTGCCGACGCGATCTTGCTCGATGGCTTCGCGCGGGGCTTGCACGGCGGTACGGGGCGCACGCTCGATTGGGAACTAGCGCGCGCGGCCGGCCGGTTTGGGCGAATCATTCTGGCAGGCGGCCTCGTGCCGGAAAATGTTGCCGAGGCGATTCGCGTCGCGCGGCCGTACGCAGTGGATGTGGCCACCGGCGTCGAAGCGCGGCCCGGGCGCAAGGACCCCGCGAAATTGCGCGCGCTGTTTGCCGCGGTGGAATCGGCTCAACGGTAGGGCAATACGTTGTAGCGCCCGCCTTCACAGGCGGGCAGGTTTTTCGCCCGAATCGATCAGAACGGTCACGAGACGTAGCGTCAGTGCCCGCCTGAAAGGCGGGCGCTACAACGACGGAGACGAACCCTTTGGCTACTGCGACGCAAACCTGGCCGGACGCTCGGGGCCGCTTCGGACCCTACGGGGGCCGGTACGTGCCGGAGACGCTCGTCGCTCCGCTCGAGGAGCTCGAACGCGCGTACGATGAAGCGCGCCACGACGTCGCGTTTCAGCGCGAGCTGGATTTTCTGCTCAAGAATTTTGCGGGGCGCCCCACGCCCCTGCAATTCGCTTCACGCCTGACTAAGCATCTTGGCGGGCCGCGCATCTACATTAAGCGGGAAGACCTGCTCCACACCGGCGCGCACAAGATCAACAACACGATCGGCCAGGGCCTTCTGGCGGTGCGCATGGGAAAGCGCCGGGTCATCGCCGAGACCGGCGCGGGGCAGCACGGCGTTGCAACCGCAACCGTGGCGGCGCGACTCGGACTCGAATGCGTCGTGTACATGGGCGCGGAAGACATGGAGCGGCAGCGGCTGAACGTGTTTCGCATGCGACTCCTCGGCGCGGAAGTCGTCGGCGTGAATTCGGGCACTCGCACGCTGAAAGACGCGATCAACGAGGCCATGCGCGATTGGGTGACCAACGTGCGCACCACGCATTACCTGCTCGGATCGGTGCTGGGCGCGCATCCTTACCCCATGATGGTGCGCGATTTTCACCGCGTGATCGGCGTCGAAGCGCGCGAACAGATTTTCGATGTCGAAGGGCGCTTGCCCGATCTGCTGGTGGCGTGCGTCGGCGGCGGGTCGAACGCGATCGGGTTGTTCCACGCTTTCTTGGATGATCCGACCGTGAAAATGCTGGGCGTCGAAGCGGGCGGGCGCGGAACGGCTCTTGGCGAGCACGCCGCGCGCATGGCTGCGGCGGCGGGCTACTCGGGCGCGCGCCCCGGCGTGTTGCAGGGCACGTATTCCTACGTCCTGCAGACCGCGGACGGCCAGATCGCCACGACGCACTCGGTTTCAGCGGGCCTCGACTATCCCGCGATTGGTCCCGAGCACGCGTGGCTCGCCGACCGGCATCGCGCCGAGTACACAGCCGTCAGCGATGACACCGCGGTGGCCGCGGCTCGCACGCTGGCACGGATGGAGGGCATCATCCCCGCGCTCGAATCGGCGCACGCGCTCGCCGAACTCATCGAGCGGGCGCCGAAAATGTCGCGCGAACAGATTGTGATTCTGAATCTTTCGGGGCGCGGGGACAAGGACATGGAAATTCTGGCGCGCTACTTGTAGTGCGCAGCGCTTTGCTGACGGTTTGAAATGGCCCATGCGAGCACCATCGTGAAGAATAGGACGACGAAATCTTCGCGCATCGCGGAGCGCTTTGCCGCATTGCGCCGCACGGGTGAAATGGGGCTTGTCGCGTATCTCACCGCGGGCGACCCGACGCTTGCAGCGACGGAGCAGTTCGTTCTCGCTCTGGCCAACGCGGGCGCGGACGTGATTGAGCTCGGCGTCCCCTTCAGCGACCCCGTGGCCGATGGCCCGGTGATCCAGCGCGCCAGCGAACGCGCCCTGCGCAGCGGCACGACGCTCGCCGGGGTTCTTACGCTTGTAAAATCGTTGCGTGCCAAAACCGATGTACCGCTCGTATTGTTCAGCTATTTCAATCCGGTTTTGCAAATGGGCCTGGAGAAATTCGGCGATGCGGCAAAGGCGGCGGGCGCCGATGGCGTCTTGATTACCGATCTAACGCCCGAGGAAGCGACGGACTATCGCGCAGCCATGTCCGCGCGCGGCCTCGACACCATTTTTCTTGCTGCGCCTACGTCCACGGATGAGCGCCTCGCGCTCATCGCCAAATGCTCGAGCGGATTTTTGTATTTGATTTCGCGCACGGGCGTGACCGGCGCGAAGGATCAGCTCGCGGACGAGCTGCCCGCGCTCGCGCGGCGCGTGCGGCGCTCGACCGATTTGCCCATCGCGATCGGCTTCGGCATTTCGCTGCCGGGGCATGTTTCACTGCTCGGCGGGCTCGCCGACGCAGCCGTGGTCGGCTCGGCGCTGGTGGATGAGATCGAGCGCGCCGGTACCGTGGATGCGGCTGCCGCGGCGCTGGCCGCGCGCGTGAAACTGCTGAAGAGCGCGGCGGTGACCGGGATGAGCCGCAGGGAGCCGCAGCCATGAGCGCGCCGGACAAAAATGTCGAAGGCTGGCGGAGCAAAATCGATGAGATCGACCGCCGCCTGGTTGAGCTGCTGAACGAGCGCTCGCGCTGCGTCATCGAGATCGGCCGGATCAAGCAGACCACCGGCGAAGCGCTCTACCAGCCGGATCGCGAGAAGCAGGTTCTGGACGGCGTGGTCGGCGCGAATCCAGGGCCGCTTCCCGACGGAGCGATTCGCCGCCTGTTCGAGCGCATCCTGGACGAAGCGCGCTCGGTGGAGCGCACCGTAATGCACGGCAGCGACGGCAAGAAGGAAGGGTAAATGATGTGGCGCCGGCGTCTCGCGGGCGGTTTGTCGATCGCGCCACTTCATTCAAGAACCGCCGGCAAGATGCCGGCGCCACCGAACGCGCAATCCGAAGTCTGTGATATGGAAGGGACGTTGCAATGGTCGTCGTAATGCAAGAAGGCGCGAAGGAAGAACAGATCCAGCACGTGATCGATCGCCTCGTATCGATGGGCTTTGACATCCATCGCTCGACGGGGGCATCGCAAACCGTGCTGGGCGCCGTGGGAGTTCCTCCCGAATTTGATCCGCGGGACGTCGAAGTCCTCGATGGCGTGCGCGAAGTTGTGCGCATCACGCAGCCGTACAAGCTGGCGAGCCGCGCGTTCCGCCCGCAGGGCACCGTCGTTGAGCTGCCGCGTGGCGTGCGTATCGGCGGCACGGAAGCGATCGTCATCGCCGGGCCGTGCTCGGTGGAAACGCCCGAGCAAATCGGCGCAATCGCCGAGCGCGTCGCCAAATCCGGCGCCAAAATCCTCCGCGGCGGCGCGTACAAGCCGCGCAGCTCTCCGTACAGTTTCCAAGGCCACGGCGAGAAAGCACTGAAGATGCTGCGCGAGGCCGCCGACAAAAACGGCCTGCTCGTTTGCAGCGAAGTGATGGACGCATCGCAGATCGCGGTCATGACGCCGTTCGTAGATATTTTTCAAGTGGGCGCGCGCAACATGCAGAATTATTTTCTGCTGCGGTCGCTCGGCAGGGTCACGAAGCCGGTGCTGCTGAAGCGCGGCATGTCCGCCACGATCGAGGAACTCCTGCTGAGCGCCGAATACGTCATGGCGGGCGGCAACCACAACGTGATCCTGTGCGAGCGCGGCATCCGCACGTTTGAAACCGCCACGCGCAACACGCTGGACATCGCCGCCATCCCCGTCATCAAAAAGCTCTCGCACCTGCCGATTCTGGCCGATCCTTCCCACGGCACCGGAATTCGCGACAAGGTTCCTCCCATGGCGCGCGCCTCGATTGCCGCCGGCGCGGACGGGCTTCTTCTCGAAGTGCACAACGATCCCGAGCACGCGCTGTCCGACGGCGCGCAGTCGCTCTTCTTCGACCAATTCGAGAAGCTCATGGCCGAGCTGCGCATCATCGCTCCCGCCGTCGGCCGGACCATCGCCTGAGCCATGGCTGACTCCTTCCGCCGCGTCGCAGTGATCGGCGCCGGACTCATCGGCGGATCGTTCGCCCTCGCATTTCGCAAACATTTTCCCGATTCCATCGTCGTCGGTTGGGACAAGCCGGCGGTGCTGCGCCGCGCGCTGGAGCGCAGCGCGATCCACGAAGGGATTCCGGACCTGACACTCGCGGCCGCGGGCGCGGACTTGATCTACGTGGCGCTTCCCGTCGGCCACACGATTGAACTGCTCCCCGAAATCGCGCGCCTCGCCGGGCCGAACTCGCTCGTGACGGATGCCGCGAGCACGAAGCGTTCCGTCTGCGCCGTGGCGGCGGATTCATTTCGCGAAAGCGGCGGGCATTTTCTCGGCGGACACCCGATGGCGGGAAAGGAAATCTCCGGAATCGACGCCGCCGAAGCAAATTTATTTCGCGGATCGAAATACGCGCTGATTCGCTCTTCGGAAAAAGAAAAGAGCAACGCGGAGCGCGAGCGGCGGGTCGCTGCTTTTGTAACCGTCGTCGAAAAATTCGGCGCGGATCCGGTCTGGATCGACGCCGACGTCCACGACCGCGCCGTCGCCGTAATTTCCCACCTGCCGCAGCTTCTGTCCGTAGCACTCGCGAGCGTGGTCCGCGAGCAAACGGATGAAACGGGGCTGCCCGTCACCCTGGCGGGCCGCGGCCTGCGCGACGCGCTCCGCCTAGCGGGAAGCCCTTACTCCGTGTGGCGAGACATTATTCTGACGAACAGCGACAATCTCGAGCGCGTGCTCGATCAAATGATTCAAGCCCTCGAACAAGTTCGCAGCGACCTGCGTACCCGCGCCCTTGAGGAGGAATTCTCGGCGGCGGGAGAACTGTACAAGATTCTGCGCGATTTGCAGTAAACTGTTGCCGGGGAAGATTGCGGATTTTCATCAGGGTGGGGAGTCTCGTTTTCAATGGATAAGCGCGTAGCCAACGCCGATGCGGCGATTGAGAAACTATTTGACGGCGCCGTCATTCTCTCCGGCGGGTTCGGGACCTGCGGCGTCCCGGAAAATCTGATCGCCGCCGTTCGCCGCAAGGGCACGAAAAATCTTACGATCGCCTCGAACAACGCAGGCACCATGGACGCCGGACTGGGCCTGCTCCTGCAATCGCACCAGATCAAGAAAATGATCGCCAGCTACGTCGGCGAAAACAAACTCTTCGAGCAGCAGGTGCTCAACGGCGAAGTCGAAGTCGAGCTCAATCCTCAAGGCACGCTCGCGGAGCGCATGCGCGCCGCCGGAGCGGGCATTCCGGCGTTCTACACGCCTACGGGCGTGGGCACGATGATCGCCGAGGGAAAAGAAACTCGGGAATTTGGCGGGCGCAAGTTTATTCTCGAGCGCGGCCTGCGCGGCGATTTTGCCTTCATCAAGGCCTGGAAGGGCGATCGCTGGGGAAACCTGATTTACCGCCGCACGGCGCGGAATTTCAATCCCGTGATGGCCACCGCCGCCGATTACGTGATCGCGGAAGTCGAGGAGCTCGTCGAGCTGGGGACGCTTCCGCCGGAATCGGTGCACACGCCGGGAATTTTCGTGAACGCGATCTTCCAAGGCGTCAATTACGAGAAGAAAATCGAGAAGAGGACGGTGCGAAAACGGCCATGAGCCAACTCGCCTCACCTGCAGATACAAAGAAAGCCGCGCCGTCCGAGGAAAGCAAGCGCGAGTTCATCGCGCGCCGCGTGGCCCAGGAGCTGCGCGACGGCTTCTACGTGAACCTCGGAATCGGCACTCCCACTCTTGTCGCCAACTACATTCCCGCCGGAATGGAGGTCGTGCTCCAGTCGGAAAACGGGATGCTCGGCGTCGGGCCGTTTCCCTACGAGGGCGAGGAAGACCCCGACCTGATCAACGCCGGCAAGGAAACGGTCACCGAAATTCCAGGCACAAGCTATTTTTCGAGCGCCGATTCCTTCGGAATGATTCGCGGCGCCCACGTGAACATGACGGTCCTCGGCGCGCTGCAAGTAGATGAGAAGGGCAACCTCGCCAACTGGGCCATTCCGGGCAAGATGCTGAAAGGCATGGGCGGCGCGATGGACCTGGTGGCCAGCTCGCCCTACGTCATCATCGCGATGGAGCACACGACGAAGGACGGCCAGCCCAAGATTCTGAAAAAATGCTCGCTGCCTCTCACCGGCGTCGAGGTCGTCGACCTGATCGTCACCGATCTCGCCGTGATCGCGGTCACGCCGGAGGGCCTGGTCCTGCGCGAAGTGGCGCCGGGGTTGACGCCCGCGGACGTGCAGAAAGTGACTGAGCCCACACTGATCGTTGCCAAGGATTTGAAAACGATTTCGGTTTAGTTGGGAAATAGCAGCACCATCGGCCCCCCTGAATTCGGAGGAAGCGCGGACGCATCCTTGGAACCCAACTCTATCGTCATTGTGAGCTTGCATACGCCCAAGGAAAAAGTGTGGGGATCGATTGTGTCCATGAACCCGTCGGGAGTCACGCTGCGCGGCATCGACCTCAATTCCTTCGACGATTTCATCCGGCAGGTGATGGACCCGGAAGGCGAGCGCGTCGGCCTTCCGACGCTTTTTTTCCCGATGCAGCGCATCGAGCGCATCGCTCTCGACGAGCCGCACGGATCGATCCCTTCGCTTTCCGGACGTTTCGAGCAGCGCGTGGGGCGCTCGCTGCGGGACTATCTCGCGCTATTCGTCTGAGCGGAATCGAAGTCCAAACATGTCCTCTCGCGTGTTCACCGTTCCGAACCAGCTTACCTTCCTGCGGCTCGGCTTTTTGCCGTTTTTCATTATTTCCATTCACTACCGGCGCTACGAAATTGCGCTGGCGATTCTCATCATCGCGGGGCTGACAGACGGCCTCGACGGCATCCTGGCGCGCACGCTCAATCAGAAGACCGCGCTCGGAGCGTACCTCGACCCCATTGCGGACAAGCTGCTCCTGTCCTCTTCGTTTGTGGTTTTGGCGCTAAACCGGAAGATCAGTTGGTGGCTCGCGACACTCGTTCTCAGCCGGGATATCATACTGCTGACGGCGGCCGCGGTGATTCTGGTGGTGGTCGGCTACCGGCCGTTCCCGCCGAGCATCTACGGCAAAGCGACGACTACGTTTCAGATCCTGCTCGTTTTTGCGGTGGTCTTGCTGGCGGTGACTGATTGGGGCTGGCTGCAGGTCGTCCGAAACATCATTGGCTACCTGACCGCCGCCTTCACCGTCTTCTCCGGCTTCCACTATTGCTTCACGGTAGCCCGCCGCCTCAACGAGCAAGCAGTCCAGTAGGACAGGCTTCCAGCCTGTCTGGTTTTTCGCAGCGAAGGCAAGATGCAAGTCGATAAGTAGCGACGGAAAAATTCTAAGAAGACACTCAACACCTACAACCCACTACGAACTCTGCAAATAATTCAGAACCATAAATCCAAAGCTCACCGCAACCGCAATCCCCGCCCCCCACCCGAGAATCTCCGCCATGCGCCGCTCGTGCATATCCGCGGGAGTCCGGTCCGGCATCAAGCGGCCGAGCAAATAACCCGATGCCACCCCACCCAGGTGCGCGAAGTTGTCCGTCCCGGCGAAAAGAAATC
>Ga0307476_10001634_pt1 | contig 13600 bp, 16 predicted proteins | sample atmos_gasesECM2C_2_FD_203314 | JGI IMG/M metagenome (GOLD analysis project Ga0307476, IMG submission 203314) | Hardwood forest soil microbial communities from Morgan-Monroe State Forest, Indiana, United States - atmos_gasesECM2C_05 | ecosystem: Environmental > Terrestrial > Soil > Temperate... | reverse complement strand
CGAGGAGATCAGCTCGCCGGCGATGCTCTCGTGCAGCAGCGGGTCGCCGGTGGCGGCCGCGCGCAACTCCTCGAAGCGCGGCACCAGGTCGAGCGTTAGGGGATCGAGCAGCGAGAACTCCTCCTCGATGCCGACCGTGCCGTCGACGGATTGCACGAAGATCGCGGCCGCGCGCTCGAGGTCGAGGCTGCTCATGGGCTCAGGTTAGGTAGAAGTACAGCGCGTACAGCAGATCGACCGCTGGGCTCGAGGTGTGCACGGTGACCTCCGGCGGGACCGCGAGCAGCGACTCGGAGTAGTTGAAGATGATCTTCACGCCGGCCTCGACGAGCTCGTCGGCGAGCTGCTGGGCCGCGGCGCCGGGCACGGCGAGCACGCCGACAACGATGTCCTCGTCCTCGACCAGCTGGCGCAGCTCGCGCGTGTGGCGCACGGTCTGGCTGCCGATCCGGGTGCCGACCTTGGCGGCGTCGACGTCGAAGATCGACACCACCCGGAAGCCGTGGTCGGCGAAGATGTCCGACGAGGCGATCGCCTTGCCGAGGTGGCCGGCGCCGAGCAGCGCGATGTTGTGCTGGCCGGCGGTGCGCAGGATCTTGCGGATCTGTGAGACCAGCGACTCGACGTTGTAGCCGACGCCGCGCTTACCGAACTTGCCGAAGCCGGAGAGGTCGCGACGGATCTGGGTGGAGTTGACGTGGGTGTAGTCCGAGAGTTCCTGCGAGGAGATCGTCTCCTTGCCCATCTTCTTGGCCTGTGTCAACACCTGCAGGTAGCGCGAGAGGCGCGCCGCGACGCCCAGCGAGAGACGCTCGGTAGCCCCGTCGTCCCCGTTGCGTGCCACCCCGGGCGGTTCGATCAGCTCGCGATAGGCCATCGCCTCCTGACTCTAGAGGATGGCCGCGACGTGGCCGCCTCAGCCGGCGGTCGCGGCCGTAGCGGCGCGCAGGCGCGCGCGCAGGACGTCGCTGTCAACGAAATAGTCGAACAGCTCCTCGCCGTCGAGCGCGACGACCGGTATTCGCTCGAAGTAGGCGCGGTGCAGCGCGTCGTCCTGCTCGATGTCGAGCAGGACGAGCACGAATGGCTGCTCGGCGCGCAGCTCGCGCAGGGCCTGCAGGGCCTGCTCGCAGAGGTGGCAGTCGGGCTTGGTGTAGAGGGTCACGACGCTCATGCCGGCTGCTCCGCGGCGGCCTGCTCGTCCAAGCCAGGCGGCTTGGCGGCCGGCCGCGCAGGCCGACCGCCGACTTGGTCCGGCGGCCGTTCCCCGGTCGCGTAGGCGTCGAGCCCGAGGTAGTCCGGGTAGGGCAGCCGCTCGGCGTAGCGGGCGGCGCTGGCGATCATGGCGGCGTTGTCGGTGCACAGCGCGCGCTCGGGCACGTGCACAGTCGCGCCGAGCTCGGCCAGGCGGCGGCGCAGCTCGCCGTTGGCCGCCACCCCGCCGCCAACCGCGAGCCGGTCCAAGCCGCAGTGCTCCAGCGCCCGCTCGGCGCGCTGCAGCAGCCGGTCGACGATCGCCGCCTGGTAGGAAGCGGCGAGATCCGCCGCCTGCGCACTCGCCTGCGCCTCGCCGAGCTCGCGGATGCGGTAGAGCAGGGCGGTCTTCAGCCCGGCGAAGGAGAAGTCGAGGCTGCGCGCGAACGCCTGCCGGCCGACGCCGAGCCCACCGCGGCCGGCGGCACCGGGGAAGGAGTGGGCGTGCGGATCGCCACCGGCGGCGAGACGCTCGAGCGCGGCGCCACCGGGGTAGCCGAGGCCGAGCATGCGGGCGCCCTTGTCGAACGCCTCGCCGGCGGCGTCGTCGAGCGTGCTGCCGAGCACCTCAAAGCCGTGGTGCTCGCGCACCAGCGCCAGCAGCGTGTGGCCGCCGCTGGCGATCAGGCACACGAACGGCGGCTCGAAGGACCCGCCGCTCGCCCCCGGCGTGCCCTCGGCACAGATGAAGTTGGCGGCGACGTGTCCCTGCAGGTGGTCGACCGCGGCGAACGGCAGCTCGCGGGCGGCGGCCAGCGCCTTGCCGGTGCAGAGGCCGACGAGCAGCGCGCCGACGAGTCCGGGTCCGCGCGTGGCGGCCACGAGCTCGACGTCGTCGAGCGTCGCCCCGGCCTGGTCAAGCGCCTGCGCGACGACGAGGTTGACGATCTCGAGATGGTGCCGCGAGGCGATCTCCGGCACGACGCCGCCGAAGCGGTCGTGGACGCCCTGCGAGGAGATCACGTTGGCGCGCAGGTGCCCGCCGGCGCCGTCGAGTACGGCGGCGCAGGTGTCGTCGCAGCTGGTCTCCAGGGCGAGGATCACCGACTGAGCACTCCGCTGCCGTCGGGTGTGGCCATACATGAGTGGCGACTGTGACCGAGCGTCGTCATGCGCCACGACTCATACGAAGCCGGGGTTGGGGACGTCCTCGAAGGAGCCGGCGAGCGTGGCCGGCGTGCGCCACATCACCAGGGCGTCCTCGCCGTTGTCCTGGTAGTAGCGGCGGCGCAGACCGGCGGCGCGGAAGCCTTCGCGTTCGTAGAGCCGGATCGCGCCGTGGTTGGAGCGGCGCACCTCCAGGGTGTAGCGGGCGCCGTCGTCGTTGACGCGGGCGTAGAGCTCGCCGATCAACGCCGAAGCCACCCCCTCGCGGCGGTGGCCGGGGTCGACGGCGACGTTCATCACGTGCCACACCGTCTCGTAGCGCGAGCAGATCAGATAGCCGACGAGCCTGCCGTCCTCGACCGCGGCCAGGCAGATGCCGCTGCTCTTGGAGAGCTCGAGCACGAACATCGCCAGCGACCACGGCGTCGGGAAGGCGCGGCGCTCGATCGCGATCACCTGCGGCAGGTCGGGGTAGGTCAGCCGCCGGACCTGCAGGCGCGGCCGCCGGGAGGCCAGCTCGGGGACGAACTGGGCACTCACGCCGTCACGCTCTCCGTGACTCCGCCGGCGGGCTGCGCGGCGGACTCGGCGGCGCCGCGCGCGCGTTCCAGCGCAAGCTCGGCATCGGGCCGGCGGCAGTAGTCGGGCAGCACCGCCGGCGGCCGGCCGGCGTGCTCGCCGCCACCTGCCTCGGCTGCGGCCAGCTCGCACAGGACTCCGGCGTCGACCCGGTGAAGCGGCGAGTCATCGGGCGCCACCGTGACGCCGGCGGCCTGCAGCTCGGGGCGGAATCGCGTGGCCCCGTCGCCCACCGCCAGCCACTCGCCGCCCGCGTCGCTGCCTGCATCGGTGCCGGCGAGAAAGGCCGCGAAAGCCTGCGGCGCCAGCGCCCGCGGCGCGGCCAGCTCGCACGCGCGGATCACACCTGCCCCGTCCGGCCGCCGCGCCCCGGTGCGCGCCGCGTCCGGTGGCGCCGCGGCGGCGTAGGCGGCGAGGAACGCCTCGCCGCGACGGGCGTCGATCGCGGCGAGCACCGGCGCCCGGCCGCCCGCTGCGCGCAGCGCGGGCTCGGCGAGGACGCGCGGCGTGGATACGCCGACCAGCTCGACGTCGAGCGACTGGGCCAGGCCGCGCGCGCTGGCGACGCCGACGCGCAAACCCGTGAACGTGCCCGGCCCGACGCCGACGGCGATCAGCTCGAGGTCGCTCCAGCGCAACCCGGCCTGTGCGAGCAGGCCGTGCGCGAGCGCCAGCAGCCGCGTGGTGTGCCCGGGGCGCTCGCCCGGGCTTGGGTCATCGCGGGCGTGCGACGTGGCGCCGTCGGCCAGCCGCAGCGCGACCGCGGTCGCGGGCGTCGCGGTGTCGAAGCCGAGCACGTTCACGCCGCGCCCACCCGCTCGGCACCCTCGCGCAGCTCGATCCGCCGCCGGTCGCCGCCGTCGTGGAGCAGCGCGACGCGCAGCGTGGCCTGCGCCAGCTCGGCCTCGCCGGCGCGGGGCCACTCGACGAAAGCGATGCCCTCAAGACCGAGGTAGTCCTCGAGCAACCCGGGCTCCTCGCCGTGCAGGCCGGCGAGCCGGTAGAGGTCGAGGTGGGCGACCGTCACCCCGGCGCCGCGGTAGCGGTGCCCGATGGCGAAGGTCGGGCTGGTGACCGGATCGCTGACGCCGAGAGCGCGCGCCGCCCCGCGCACGAGGGTGGTCTTGCCGGCGCCGAACTCGCCCTCGACGAGCACGATGTCGCCGGCTCGCAGGCAGCCTGCGAGCCGGGCGCCGAACGCCTCGGTCTCCGCGGGGGCCGAGGTCTGCAGGGCATACATCGCCACCACTGTAGACGCCCGCCACGCGCGCGTCCGGCGCGCTATCTGGCGCCGGTGCCGGCTAGCAGATCCAGGCCGCGCTCGGCGCACAGCTCCTGCTCGCAGGTGAGCGCCTGGCGCTCGAGCTCGCCGTCGGGGCCGAGCCGGTAGGCGCCCATCCGCAGCAGCGGCGGCGAGTAGGCGTGAATCGTGATCGCGGGCTGCGCGCCGCTGTGGAGCACGCGGTGGATCGCGGTGGGCGGCACTTCGAAGTGCCGGCCGGCTGCGAACTCGCGTGCGGTCGGCGCGGCACCGACGACGAGCCGCTCATCGCGCACGCGTCCCTCGATCACGGAGATCGCGCCGGCGGATTCGTCGTGGTCGTGAAAGCCGGTGTCCTGGCCGCCGCTCCAGCAGATCAGCCAGGCGTTGACGCGGGCGTCGGAGAAGATCTGCTCGTAGACGCGGACGTCGTTCTCGTGGCGCACGAGATGGCGCCAGCGCCGCGGCTCGGCGGCGAGATCGAGAACGAAGCGACGCAGCTGCGCAGGCGCCAGACCGACGCCCGGTGTCCAGTAGGTGTCGGCGTGGGGTGCTACGGCATGCGAACTCATAGTGCCAGCGCCTCCGCGGTCTGCGGCTGGAGGTGCTCGAGCAGCCGCGTGCCGTTGGCCGCCAGCAGCGTCTCGCGGCCTGTCGCGACCGGCTCGGCGACGGGGCGGTCTGAGCCGTAGACAAGCTGTGCGGCACCGACCCGTCGAGCCACCGTCTCGACCGCGGCCGGCCCGAAGCTCGAGCTGTCGTAAAGGACCAGCGGATCGCGTAGGTCGATAGCCGGGCCGCCGCGCGCCTGCAGGCGCTCGCTGAGCAGCGGGGCGCCGCCGGCGAGCATCGCGAATAGCACCATGAGCCCGGGGTGCTCGCGTCGGCCGAGCGTGACGAACGTCAGCCAGGCGGCCTGCATCTGGGCGACGTAGTAAGTGAGCGGTCGCCACCAGAGCGGCTCGTTCAGGCTGGCCTCGGGCGGCGGCGGACCGCCGGGCTCGGGTCCGGGATGGACGAACAGCGGCGCGCCACGGGCGGCCACGCGGTGGAGCAGCGGCGCGCTACGCGCCAGAGCGCTAGCGCCGCAGAGCGCGCCGGCCGGCAGCACCACGCCGACGCAGCCGGCGGCGAGCAGGCGATCGACGTCGTCGGGGTCGGGGTCGTCCAAAGCCACCGGCCCCCAGGCCGCGAACCCGTCCGGTAGCGTGGCGAGGCCCTGCAGGTGCGCTTGGATCAGCGCCTGGGCGTCGGCGCGCGCAAGCGCCTCGACGCCGATCGCGCTGGAGAGCGCGACCAGCGCTATGTCGAGACCGTCCTGGGCGAGCAGCCGCGCGCGCCGCTCGCCGGCTTCGGCCTCGACGTCGATCAAGTAGGGCTGCTCGCCGGCGCTGTGCAGCACGGTGAGGCCGTGCGAGCGGCGCACGAATGGCAGCGTCTCGCGAGCCTCGAGGCCGTCGAGCAGCGGCTCGGTCCAGATGTGCTGGTGGACGTCGATCTGCATTGGATTCAACCGCTCCTTTCGACCGTGGCAAACCTAATCCTCATAAACATGATCGAGAATATCAGATATAGGCGGGCCGCTCAACCCTCGGGGGCTCACACAGCCTCGGAGCATGCAACCGTCGAACAGCACACCGTGGCGCCCGCGGGGAGCCGCCCGGCGACTCAGCGAATACCTGGATGACTCAGGCGAATGCCTGGCGCAGCGCGCCGGCGACGGCGGCCACGGCGCGGTAGGCGCTGCGGGTCACGGTCTGGTTGACGAACCCGTGCACGAGCGGGTGGCGCTGCAGAGCCACGGCGACGCCGGCCTCGCGCAGGCGCCGCGCGTACTCCTCGCCCTCGTCGCGCAGCGGGTCGGCGAGGCAGGTCGCGATGTATGCCGGCGCGAGCCCGCCGAGATCGGGGGCGCATAGAGGCGACACGCGTGGGTCGGTGCGCAGCGCGGGATCGGGGGCGTACTGGTCTTCGTACCAGGACATGCTCTGCTCGGTCAACAGGTAGCGCTCGCCGAAGAGGCGCCGTGACTCGCGCCTGCTAGACATGTCCAGCGCGGGGTAGATCAGGACCTGCGCCCTGGGCGCGGGCAGCGTCGACTCGCCCCGCAGGACCTGGGCGGTGACCGCCGCGAGGTTGCCGCCGGCGCTGTCGCCGCCGACCGCCAGGCGGAGGGGATCGGCCCCGAACTCGGCGTGGCGCTCGGCGACCTGGGCGTAGGCGGCGAAAGCGTCGTCGGCCGCGGCGGGAAAGGGATGCTCAGGTGCGAGGCGGTACTCGATCGAAAGGATGCGCACACCGGAGAGGTGCGCCAGCAGGCGGCAGGCGAGACCGTGGCTCGCGATCGAGCCCTGCACCCAGCCCCCGCCGTGGTAGTAGACCAGCAGCGGCCCGCGCTCCGGCGCCTCCGCGGGGAGGTAGAGACGCGCCGCGATCGGCCCGGCCGGACCGGCGAGCTCGTGGTCGCTGCGCTGTGGCGCCGGCAGGCGCCGCGCCGAGAAGGGCTTGACGAGCAGCTCGAAGCGCGCCCGCATCTGCTCCGGGGGCAGCTCCCCGGCCGGCAGCCGGGTTCGCTCGGACAGCCGCGCCACCAGCCAGGCGTCGGGCTCGAGCCCGGCGGCCTCCGCCGGCACCGGCCCCGCGAGCAGGCCAAGCAGCGAGTCGGGCAGCGCGAACAGGGCGCCGATCGCGTGGTATCCGGCCCTCAACAACAGCGCGGGCGGCTGACTGGGCATGGCCACGTTGTATCCGATGGCCGCCCGGCACGCCAAAAAGAAGGCCGGCTCGCGGAGGGAGGGATACGCGAGCCGGCCGTGCTACTGGGAGGATGGAGACAGGGGTCCCATCGGCAGATGCGGCGGCGGCCTTTAGCGATGGGATGCCCAGGCCGTGGGTGCGCCGTTAGAAGAGGCCGAGCTGATCGACCTCGGTAGGCGCATCGGCGCCGGCGGCATCCGCTGGCGAGGACTCCGGCTCGGCCTCGACCTCCGGCACCTCCAGCAGCTCCGGCTGTGAGGGCGCCGGCAGCGCGAGTAGCTCGGGCAGCCGCTGGAAGTCCTCGCGCAACGTCTGCAGCATGCGCGGCGTGTACAGCGCAGCCGCTGGGTGGAAGATCGGGTAGAGCCGCACCGCGCGGCGGCCAAGCGTGAGCACCTCGGGCTGACCGTGCAGCCGCGTGATCCCGGTCGGGTCCTCGCGCAGCAGCTTGGTCGCGAAGTTGCCGAGCGTGCAGATCACCCGGGGCTCGATCAGCTCGACCTGGCTGTAGAGATACTCGCGGCAGTTCTCGATCTCCTGCGGCTGAGGGTCGCGGTTGCCGGGGGGCCGACACTTCAAGGTATTTCCAATAAACACATCCGTTCGTTTTAATCCGATCTCTTCGAGTAGCTTCTCGAGCAGTTTCCCGGCCGCCCCGACGAACGGCAGGCCCTGCTCGTCCTCGCTGGCGCCGGGCGCCTCGCCGATGAACATCAGGTCGGCGTCGGCGTTGCCGGCCCCGAAGACGACGTTCTTGCGCGTCCGGGCCAGCTCGGCGCAGCGCGTGCAGCTGTGGGCGCGTTCGTAGACCTGCTTGAGCGCCTCGCGGCGCTGCGCGGCCGACGGCTCGCTGGGTTCGGAAGACACTGAGGCGAGATGGTATTCGCCGCGGGACCGGGACGGCGCGCGACTCAGGCCGCGATCGGGGCGGCCGACAGGCGCCGATGCGAGACGACGTTGCGCAATGATCCCGCGGTGCCGCCCGCGCCTGAGATCGAGGTCGCCGCGCCGTTCGCCGGCGTTGTCGTCACGGTCGCCCACGCCGTGGACGACGCTGTGCAGGCGGGCACCCCGCTCGTGGTGCTGGAGGCGATGAAGATGGAGCACGAGGTCCTGGCGCCGGCGGACGGAATCGTGCGACACGTCGCGGTGACTGTCGGGGAGGCCGTCGAGCAGGGCCAGCCCCTCGTCGTGCTCGCCGCCGACGGCGCCGCTGTCGCCGCGAGCAGCGAGACCTCGGACGGCGCGAACGCGGCCCCGGGCACGACCGGCGCGAACGCCGCTGAGCCGCGATCGGACCTGGAGGCGGTGCGCGAGCGCCACGCGCTCGGCCTGGACCCGGCGCGGTCCGAGGCGGTGGCTCGCCGGCGCGAGCAGGGCCGGCGCACGGCGCGGGAGAACCTGGCCGATCTGATCGACGAGGGCAGCTTCGTGGAGTACCGGCCGCTGATCTTCGCCGCGCAGGAGCGCCGGCGTGCGCGCGAGGAACTGATCGCGCGCACGCCCGCCGACGGCCTGGTGGGGGGCGTAGGCGACGTCGAGGGTCGGCCGTGCGTGGCGCTGTCCTACGACTACATGGTCCTGGCGGGCACCCAGGGGATGCGCAATCACCTCAAGAAGGACCGGCTGTTCGAGATCGCCGAGCGCCGGCGGCTGCCGGTGGTGCTGTTCGCCGAGGGCGGCGGCGGGCGCCCGGGAGATGTGGACTGGCCGATCGTGGCTGGCCTGGACTGCCGGGCGTTCGCGCTGTTCGCCCGTCTGAGCGGCCTGGTGCCGCTGGTGGGGATCGCCGCGGGCTACTGCTTCGCGGGCAACGCGGCGCTGCTGGGCTGCTGCGACGTGGTGATCGCGACCGAGGACGTGAGCATCGGGATGGGCGGCCCGGCGATGATCGAGGGGGGCGGCCTGGGCACGTTTGCGCCGGGCGAGGTCGGCCCGATCGGAGTGCAGAGCGCCAACGGCGTGGTCGACCTGCGCGTGCCCGACGAGCGCGCGGCGGTGGCGGCGGCGAAGCGCTACCTGTCCTACTTCCGTGGCGCGGTCGAGCCCTCCCCCGCCCCGGACCAGCGTGCTCTGAGGACGCTGATCCCGGAAAACCGCAAGCGCGCCTACAACGTACGCCGGGTGATCCGGGGGCTATTCGATGAGGACTCGGTGCTGGAGCTGCGCGGCGGCTTCGCGCCGGGCATGGTCACGGCGCTGGCGCGCGTGGACGGCCGCCCGCTGGGCGTCGTCGCCAACGACCCCCGCCACCTCGGCGGCGCGATCGACGCGCCGGGCGCGGACAAGGCGGCGCGCTTCGTGGCGCTGTGCGACGCGTTCGGGCTGCCGCTGCTTTTCCTCTGCGACACCCCGGGCTTCATGGTCGGCCCCGATGCTGAGCGGACGGCGACGGTGCGCCACTTCGCGCGGCTGTTCCTGGCGGGCGCGAACGCGACGGTGCCGGTCGGCACGATCGTGCTGCGCAAGGGCTACGGCCTCGGCGCCCAGGCGATGGCGGCCGGCGGCTTCAAGGAGCCGCTGTTTACGGTGGCGTGGCCGACGTCGGAGTTCGGCGGCATGGGCCTGGAGGGCGCGGTGCGCCTGGGCATGCGCCGGGAGCTCGAGGCGATCTCAGACGAGGCCGAGCGCGAGCGGGTATTTGCGGCCACCGTCGCAGCCGCCTACGAGCACGGCCGCGGCCTGAACATGGCGGCCTACGGCGAGATCGACGACGTCATCGACCCCGCCGACTCGCGGCGCTGGATCGCGACGCTGTTCCAGGAGAGCAGCGGGGAGTGGTGGCGATCGCCGGGCAAGCGGCGGCGGTACGTGGACGCGTGGTAGCGCCAGCCTCGGAAAGCTGGGTACTCGCCCTGCCACACTTGATCCGTGCCGAGCTCTCTACCCCGCCACACGATCATCGAGACGCAGCCCGTCCGAGAGGCACTCGATGCGACTGGAGGACGAGTGCATCGACTATGCCGAGCTGATGATCCTGGGGGCGCGCGCAAAGGCTCGCCAACTGCCAGACCGCAGTCAGAGGGCACGTCTGGCGCGTGAGCAACTCGCCCACTGGATCCTCACAGGCACGGGACCAAAGATGGACGTCGCAGCGGCCGACCTGGTCAAGCGCATCCGTTACGAAGTCGGAGACGGGGGTAGCGAATCGAGGAGCGCGCGGGTATAGTCGATAGTCAGAGGGGCTGGTGCCTCGCTTCCACCGACGTTTAGGGCTTTCGGCTCGCCAGCCCCTCGTTCCTCGCCCTAACCCACTCGCCGAGCCGTTTTCACGCGCCGTGCCGACCTGCCGCCGCGCGTGAAGGTATACGTCAAGCCGAGCATACGCGCCACGAACGGCTGTATCTCGGGCCGACCTCGCCGATCGGCGAGGTGGCCTCCTAAATGGGCGACCACGTCCGCGGCCTGAAGACCAGGGCTAACCGATCTGACCGTGAAGCTCGGAACACAGATGAAGTGTTTGTCCCAACCCCCCTTGGTGCGGACCATATAGTTCAAGAAGGTGTGCAGAACGTATCAGCCGTTCGATCGGTTGACGCGTCATTGCTCGCCGGCCAACTCTGCAAGCAGTGTTTGCGGGCTGATGATCCGTATACCGTGATGCTCGTGGACCGGGAGCATGTGCCGGCGATCACCAGACACGATGATCTGCACACCTGCGTTCACGCCGCAGGCGAGAACCACGTCGTCGTCGGGGTCGCCTGTGATGGCTTCGACCGGTTGCATCGGTGCGTCAATTTGTGCAACTGAAATGTCGACCAGGAGTGCTGTTATGTCGCGCACCCGCTCGGGCTTGAAGCCAAGCTTGAGGGTCAGCACGCGCTTGAGCTCATCGACGACGGGATCGGCGAGCACTAGCTCGATGCGACCGTCCATGGATGCCTCAATGACTCGACTTGGTGGACCTCCGGCAATGAAGGCCGATACGAGTACGTTCGTGTCGCAGAGTGCGCGCCTAGTCACGCGCGCGATGCACGCAGATCGTCTACCAACCCCTCAATATCTTCGGGCGCGAGCCCCAGAGTCTCGGCTCGGCCGCGTCCGTAGCTCTGGAGTTCAACGAAGTGCTCGTGCTGTATGTGGCGACGCAGCGCATCGCGCACGATCTCGCTCTTTGTCTTGCCGGTTGAGCGGGCAAGCGCTTCTGCCTCGGCGGCGAGCTCGTCGGGCACGGATACCGAGAGAAGGCGGGACATATTGAATCATCATATCGTACGAGCTACGCTAGAGCTTCGCTTGCTCCGCGAGCCAGTCTTCGAGCATGGAGCGGGTGAAGCGGATGTGGCGTCCAATACGCAGGCACGGCATTCGGCCAGCACGCACCGCCTCGTAGATCCAGCTCGTTTTGACTGCGAGCAGATGGGCTGCCTGATCGGGCCGAAGCAGAGGCCCGTCAGCCAGCGTGATTGGCGACTTCGTCGTCGACGATCCTGTCAGCGTCACTAGTTGAGACGGCTGGGGCTGGCTGGGCCGACATAGCTCACCTTCGACTCGGGGCACATAGGCTCTTGCATGGCTCATTCCTTCGGCGACCTTGGCTCGTGCTCCTTCGTCTGAAACACAGCGGCCATCAATATTGACCATCTAATTCTAACATTCAGGATAGGCATTCGCAAGTTGTCGCTGCTGGCAGGAGTCGCGATGCCTACTTGCCAGTCGCCCCTTCAATCTCGTTCGCCCGTTCTTCGGCGGCGCGACGCTTGATGACGGCTTCGGTTTCGTTTTCTTCCTTCTTGACTTCCGCTTCGTCCCGTTCCTGGGCTTCCGAGCTTTGGACGGCTTGCTTGCTAGCGCATTGGCCCTTCTGCGGACCTTCGCTGTAGACGCTGCCGCTGGAGCATTCCGGTTCGCTGCTGCCGCAGCCGGCTAAGGCAAGCGTCGCAAGCACGAGCAGTAATACGAACATACGGGCTTTCATCGCGCGGCATCCTAACAGGACTGAGAACTCTTGACCGTGGAGGATTAGACCGCGCACAGCGAGGCTGGCCGCATGGTCCTCTCGCCTTCTCAAGCCTTCGGACAGGCGGCGCGCGAGCTTCGCAAGGAACGCGGGCTCAGCCAGGAGCAGGCCGCGCTGGATAGCGGTATCGACCGCGCCTACTACGGCCACATAGAGCGCGCCACCAAGAGCGCTACGCTCCGCACCATCTGGAAGATGGCGGGGGCACTGGACGTCCCTCCGTCAGCGATCTTTACTCGCGCGGAGCGGATTCTGGCGCAGCAGGACGGGGAGACTCGTCCGGCTCGCTGACCTTCCGGATCGCATCCATCACGTCCTTGCGCTTGGGCACCGGCACTCGCAGGCCAGTCTTGGGCAGCGTCTCCGTGGGCTCTGGCTCCCGATCGGCCTTGTCATCCTCCATACAAGGACTTTAGACCCGAGATCAGCGGCGCCAAAAGCCTCTATAAAGCACGCACGAGCGCAGACGATTGTCACACTACGGCAGGGGTATATGTGTGACCCCCCGCACACATCTAAAGCCCACCTTGCGGCATCGTCTGCAGGATGTATCATCCGTTACAGGCGGCTATCACCGCGTAAGGGATGGACCGTCGTGGCCGTTGTAGGTCGTCATAGGCAGTACGCGCTTAGCGTCAACGCGCCGGTATCCACAAGGAACTGGACCGAATCCCGATGAGTCACGCATTTCGATCAAGCTGGTGTGCATGTTGACCGTGCGCACCGTGGCGGAGCTGCGTGCAGCGCTGACACCGGCGCGGCGGGCGGGACGGACGATCGGCCTGGTGCCGACGATGGGGGCGCTGCACGAGGGTCATCTGTCGCTGATCAGCCGGGCGCGTGCGCGGTGCGACGTGGTGGCGGTCACGCTGTTCGTGAACCCCGCCCAGTTCAACGAGCGGGCCGACCTGGAGCGCTACCCGCGCAGCGAGAGGCGCGACGCCGAGCTCGCGGCCGGGGCAGGAGCGGACCTGATGTTCGCGCCGGCCGTCGAGGAGATCTACCCTCCGGGCTTCGCGACGGCGGTCGAAGTGCTCGGCCTGACGGACCGCCTGGAGGGCGCGGCGCGCGGCGCGGCGCACTTCCGGGGTGTGACGACGGTGGTGGCAAAGCTGCTCGGGATGGCCCAGCCCGACGTGCTGTACCTCGGCCAGAAGGACGCCCAGCAGGCGCTCGTGATCGGCCGGATGATCGAGGACCTGAACATGGCGGTGCGCGTCGAGCTGTGCCCGACGGTGCGCGAGCCCGACGGCCTGGCGCGCTCGAGCCGCAACGCGCTGCTGGATCCCCTCGCGCGCGCACGCGCGCGCGCACTCCCCGCCGCTCTACATGCCGCCGCGCACCTGCTCGCCGAGGGCGAGCGCTCACCGCAGGCCCTGACGCAGGCGGCGCGCGCCGAGCTGGCGGCGGCGGAGTTGGCGATCGACTACGTCGAGCTGGTCGACCCGCAGACGCTGGAGCCGCTGACGGCGCCGCTGCGGCGCCCGGCGCTGCTGGCGCTGGCGGCCAGCGTCGGTGAGGTGCGCCTGATCGACAACGCGACCTTCGACCCGGCGGCCCCCGAGGAGGCCGCCGTAGCCCTTGCCCCCCCAGGAAAGGAGATCACCACATGCAGCGCGTGATGTTGAAGTCGAAGATCCACCGGGCGACGGTGACCGATTGCGACCTGCACTACGTGGGGT
>Ga0307476_10001633_pt1 | contig 13601 bp, 14 predicted proteins | sample atmos_gasesECM2C_2_FD_203314 | JGI IMG/M metagenome (GOLD analysis project Ga0307476, IMG submission 203314) | Hardwood forest soil microbial communities from Morgan-Monroe State Forest, Indiana, United States - atmos_gasesECM2C_05 | ecosystem: Environmental > Terrestrial > Soil > Temperate... | reverse complement strand
GAGATAACGCGGATAGATCGTGCGCACGCGCATATCCGGTGCCAGAGAGTCGTGATGGGCGGCGATCGACACGAAAATCCGGTCGACCGGCTGCATCGCATCCTCCAGATTGCCCGCGCTCACCCGTCTGGGCGCGTCCGGCGGCTCCAGCGATGGAAAAATGAAGCTGAGATCGACGCGTTCCTGAGGCCCGGAGTGACGCTGAACCTTCATGCGGATCGCCGCCGTCGGGACGTTGAAGAGCGTGTCCCCGATGCTCAGGGGCAGCCGTGCCGGGCCGTTGGAGACGTCAGGTTCCCAGGTCGGCCACAACAGGTAGGCCACGAGCGCGACCGCGCTCAGAGCAATCGCACTAGCAAGCGCGATCGGAAGCAGGTGACCGCGCCGATCCCTGGCGGTGTAGCGTGTGCTGGTCCGGATCGTGGAAAGCAGTGTCATCAATGGGGATCGCCAAGAAGTGCAGCGTCGAATCAGCACCAAATATGCCACGCGGCACGGCATATCCGCATCGATTCCGCTGCCCCGGCGGCGGGTTCCGCAACTGCTCCGCATTAACCTTTCCTTAAGTATGTTGTGGCGACGGGCGGCCGATTTTGCGAAGCAGAGCAGGTCCCTCAGTTTGCGTAACGGAAGTGCCTGCAATGTCGCCTGACGTGTTTAATTCCCTGTTCGCGCTTTGCATTGGTTTTTCGTTCGCCGGTGCGCTCACCAACGGTTATCAGGCCTTCGTGCATCGGCCTGCGGGATTTGGCTTGCTGCAGGAGGGGGCGGCGCCAAAAACCTTCGCCGCCGTGCCGTTCCTGGTGTTCGCTGCGCCCTTCATCATCATGCGAAATACGCTGCTTGGCGCGCGGATCGAAGGGCGGCGCTTCGAGTTCGTCATGATGGCGACCGTGCTTGCAGGAACCTGGAGCCTGATGTCCGGTACGTTCTTCCTGATGACGCTGCGGGCGGCCGGACTCCTGGCCTGAAGCGGTGTAATGTTGGAATTGGCTCGCTGGCTGTGCCAGAGTCTCCCTCCACAGGAGACTGTTAGCGCATGGCGATCTACGAACTCGACGGGCAGGCGCCCGAGCTTCCCGAAAGCGGCAATTATTTTGTCGCCGATAATGCCTCTCTCATCGGTAAGGTCCGCCTGAACAACGGCGCCAGCGTGTGGTTCGGCGCGGTATTGCGTGGCGACAATGAGTGGATTGAGATCGGCGAGAATTCCAATGTGCAGGACAATTCGACCTGTCACACCGACCTCGGATATCCCTTGACGATCGGCAAGGGGTGCACGGTGGGCCACAACGTCGTCCTGCATGGCTGCACGATCGAGGACGGAGCGCTCATTGGCATGGGTTCGATTGTCATGAATGGCGCCAGGATCGGCCGTTGCAGCATCGTCGGCGCTGGCGCCGTGATTACCGAGGGCAAACAGTTTCCCGAGTATTCGCTGATCTTGGGCGCGCCGGCGCGCGTGGTCCGCGCGCTCGATCCAGCGCAGGTTCCACCGATGGGAAGTGCTGCAAGATTCTACATGGGCAATGGGCCGCGATACGACAAGGGTCTGAAGAAGATCGGTTAAAGTGGCACCTCGCCCGGGCGCACCGGTGCGCGGATCGCTCAGGGTTTTCGCTTGCGCGGTGAGGGCGCCGCAGCTTTCCCGGCGGGCGGGTCGGAAAGCTTCACGCTTTTGCGGAGCGCGTCCTTGAGGTCGATGGGGATGCCGTGCTTTTTGAGCAAGTCGGCAAACGCCTCATCCGCCAATTCCTGAACGGTTGCCATCCTGTCGCGCGCGAGCTGTTTGAGCTTGTCGAAGGTATCGTCGTCGAAAGCGATCAATTTTCGCACGTGCCGTCAGCTCCTTCGCTGAATAACCCGGTATTTTGACAAGGACCTGTATTTGCTGTGGGGCAACGCCAGGCATTGCCGCTCAAGCCCGCCGCTTATGTTGATAAACATGAACCTTGATCAACGTATATGTTACTTAACATGATGCTCAGGACGACCGTAATTGTCCATGGAAGTGCGGAACGGGAGCGCACCACCAGGAGTTGACCTAAACGGGGGCGGAATATCTCCGGAGGGATGAAAATGTTGCGCAAAACAATGATCGCGCTGCTGGCAGTCGCGTCAATCAGCATTCTGATGCCGGATGTGGCCCTGGCTGGTCACGGTGGCGGCGGCGGCGGTGGCGGCCACGGCGGAGGTGGTGGTTTCGGCGGCGGCCATGGTGGCGGCTTCGGCGGCGGCCGTGGTTTTGGCGGAGGTGGCTTTGGCGGAGCGGGATTTGCCGCCCGCAGTGGAAGCTTCGGTAGCAGCTTCGCGCGCTCGACCGCGATCGGCGCGGCCGGTGTTGGCGCCGGTGTTGCCGGGTTCCACGGCGCCCGGATTGCGACAGGGAATTTTAACCACGGGGTCTGGCACGGTGGTTTCCACCATGGATTCCGTCATGGCCGCAGATTCTTTGTTGCCGGCGGGTTCTGGGGACCGGGCTACTACGACGACTATTATGACTACCCGTACTACACGGCCGACGATTACTACTACAACGGCGGCTGTTACGTCGTGCGGGAGCGCGTGCACACCCGATATGGCTGGCGCATCCGGCCGGTCCAGGTTTGTGGATAGTTGACCGCGGATAATTCGTCTGCGGATAGTTTTTCTGCAAACGAGTTCAAGCGATCAGCTCAGGAAAAGAGCTCACGAAAAAGGGTGCGCAGTTTGGTACCGCGCACCCTTTTCAGCCCGTGCCGGCCGGCTCAGCCGAGCACTTTGTATTTCTTGAACCAGGCCTGCATCTGATTCCAGGCGTCTTCGGCCGCTTCCTTGCGGTAGCTGGCGCGGTAGTCGGCGTGGAAGCCATGCGGGGCGGCGGGATAGATCTTGAACTCCGCGGGCTTTTTGGCTTCAGCGAGTGCGGCCTTGAGCGCCTCGACGGTGGCGACGGGGATGCCGGTATCGGCTTCGCCGTATAGTCCGAGTACCGGCGCCTTCATCTCGGGCGCTAGCTGGGTCGGGCTCTTCGGCCACAGCGGGTTGGGCGCATCGACCGGCGGGCCGTAGAATGCCACGCCCGCCTTGAGCTCATTGCTATGGGCGGCATATTCCCAAACCGTGCGTCCGCCGCGGCAAAATCCGATGATGCCGAGCCGGCTGGTATCGCCTCCTTGCGATTTGGCCCAGGCGACGGCGGCATCGAGGTCGGAGAACAGCTCCGCATCCGGTTTTGCGTTGACGATCGGCAAGAGCTGCGGAATGTCGGTTATCTTGGTGAGATCGACACCCTTGCGGAAATAATAATCGGGGGCGACGGCAAACGCGCCAAGCTTGGCGAGGCGCCGCGTGACGTCGCGGATGTACTCGTGCAGGCCGAAAATCTCCATCGCAACCAGCACGACCGGCGGATTGTTGACGCCCTTCGGGCGCGCAAAATAGCCGGGCATCTCGCCGTCGGCGACCTTGATCTTGACGTCACCTGCGGCGAGGCCGTCGGTGTCGGTCTTGATGACATCGGCGCGCACCGGGCCGGCCGCCAGCGTGTAGCCCGCCGTGACGGCAGCGGATGCAGTCATGAAGCCGCGGCGGGAAAACGGCGCGGCCTTGGTCAGTCCGACGACGTCGGATGTCAGCAGGGTGTCGGTATCCATGTGAATTCCTTGCAGGCTGTGAAAGACGGCATACAGCAGGCAATTTCCGCCCAACGCAAATCACCAGCATGCGAGGTGCGTGGCGTCCGGTGGTTCGGGTGGGGCCGCGGCTTGAGGTGAGGTGACGGTTGGGGCGGCGACCGGGCGGAAAAAAGCAAGGCCGTCAGTGGAGTATGACACTGACGGCCTTGCCGGCCCCGGATTCCAATTGGCTTGCGCCATCCGGTGATGACCAACATGGCTGATCCCGAAGCCGGCATGTGTGAGCCATTTCACAAATGCCGAAAAATGCATCGGCCGACCTGGGGAACGGCAGATTTGATTCTGCCTTATCGGCAACGTAAAATTTGCGGGCGGCTTTAAGAGCTGAGATTTAATCCGGATGCTTTTGAGGTTGCTTGCGGAGGAATTGGCACGCGCCGGGGAACCAGCCAAGGGACAGACGGCGGCGTTCGGCACTGAACACCCCCGGCGCCCAGCGCAGCTTCGACTAGACGGGTGTGCGATCGAGAACTTTTTCGCTGCGACAAAAAAAGTTGCGGCCAGCCCTTGGGGGAGAGCTGGCCGCGCGCGAACCGGTCTGGGACGGGGAGGGGTGGGGATGTGACCGGGTCGCGTGTCCTTTAAATTCGTTCTCGTAAATTCGTTCGCGTTACTTCTGGGCACTGGCAGTGGAAGCCGCCGGCCGCATATCGCCGAGCGAGACCCAGACGTTGGGGTCGCTCTGCGACTGGCGCTTGACGAAGCGGTATCCAGTCTCGGTCCAGGCCACGACGCTTTCGTTCTGGTTGTCCAGAATGAACTCGCCTTTATCGGTCTTCACGGTCAGCACAGCGTGGCCTTCGCCCATCTTGTCGCGTACCACCGTGATCAGAAGCGCCTCGCGCGGCCATCCCGCATCGATCAGCATCTTGCGCTTCAACAGCACATAATCTTCACAGTCGCCGTAGCCGTCGGTCGGCAACGACCATTTCTCGATGACGCCCCAATGCTCCATGTCGGTCATGGGCTTGACGGTCTCGTTGACCCAGCGGTTGACGCGCAACAGGTCGCGCCAGGCGGTTTGCGTCATCACGATGTCGCGCGGCTGCGTCGGTCCGCCCCTGCACTCGACCGGATTTTCGGTGCAGAACTCGATCCAGCCGATCGGCGCGCGCGTGACTTCGCCGATGCTTGCGTAAACTGTCCGTTCGTCGGCAGCGCGCACCGACGCCGTCAATCCCAACAGGATGGCGACGACCGCCAGACCCTTTCCCTGCTCCCTGAATGACATCGTGGCCCCCGTTTCTTGTTGGGCCACGTTTCACACAAAGATTTTGCAGTGCTGCTAAATCGACCGGGTACAATTGAAACGAATACGAATAAATACTTCGGATAAATCGATCTGTACTTGAATAAATTCCGTATAAAATTTTAAATTATCGGAATTGATTCAAATTTTACGTATTAACATGACAACGCCCGCCAATGCTGGGTTCGTCCCGAGCCGCGGCACCGCCATTAACCAAACCTTGCGGGAAGACCACCCGACAGCGGCGGTATCGGGGCCCATGTCGCTCGATTTCACCGCGCCGAATTGCGTCATCGGCGAGGTCGGCTGATTAAGGCGGCGCTAACGCTGTTGCCGGCGATACCGGAAATCCCTAGGCAAGCCACGAACTCCGTGCATGCTGCGCGGCCTAGAGCCTCGGTTCTGATTGAATCAGAATCGAGGCTCTAGTCTTTTGTGTTGACGCGTTTTCTTCACGCGAACCGGTATCCACTTCGCTCGAAAACGCTATAAAGGGAGGTGGCGATGAAACCCGTTTTCTTCAGTTTTTCGATGACCCTGGGCGTGCTGCTCGTCAGCGGCGCGTGGGCGGAGGATGCGGTCCGTATCAACCCAACCGATCCGCAACCGACCTGCATCATGTGTCCCGGGACCTATATCCCGGCCGCCGAACTGGAGAGCTACACCAGGAAGGCAATCGAGGAAAAACTGATCGACCAGCAGGTCCGCGATATCGACATCGGAAAAGCGCGCGTCGGTATCGGCATGGTGCATCGCGGCAGGCTGGAGAAGCCGGCGGCGAACTCGGTGGCCGAACATGACCAGATCAGCGAGGTCTATCACGTGATTTCGGGTGCGGCGACGTTGGTGCTGGGACCGGATATCGTCAACCGGCAGCGCAGACCTGCGACCATGCGCACCGTCGTCGAATTCAACGGTCCCGGCAACAACGGCTCTGAAGTTCGCGACGGCGTTGCCTATGAGATCAAGGCCGGCGACGTCGTCGTGATTCCGGCCGGCACCGGGCACTGGTTCACCAGGATCGACGACCACATCGATTATCTCATGATACGCGTCGATCCCGACAAGGTGACGCCGCTCAAGGGCGAAGCGCAGTCGCAGAAATATCTGTCGAAACCGGCAGCGCGGGGCGAATGAATTGGCTGCCCGGAATTTTTGCGCGTTAACGCGCTGTGACGCTTTCCTCGAGCGTCTCGGCCACCTGCTCGTGAACGAATTCGAGTGCGAAACCCTCTTCGAGGTTGCGCACCACGCGCGACTGGACCTTGCCAAGCATGACCAGCGATTTCAGCGGCGGCCGGTTCTCCGCCGCAATGGCAGCCCCCGAGCGCGACATATCGATGATCCGGCAGGTCATCTTGGTGCCGTCCTCCAGCGTGAGCAGGGCAATCGGATTGCGCGGGATGATGCGGTCGTGGCGGCGGTCCTCGGGCAGGTTGAGGATGTCGCGGTTGGCAAGCCAGGTGAGCTGTGCGGCCAGCTTGTCGCGTTTGCGTGCGGTCGCACCGACCGTCATGGCAAAGCCGTTGTCGATGATGCGCGTGATCCGGCCCTCGACCCGGCCGATATGGTCGAGATAGGCGATGACGCGATCGCCGACATTGCCGATCCCCGGCGCCAGCAGTGCCAAGCCCCCCGGCGACATATTGATGATCTGGCAAGGGAATTCGCGCCGGTCGGGCAGCATGTAGCGGCCGAGCAGGTGTACCTTCACCCGCTGGAATCGCCGCCGCTCTTCGGCGGCCGGAAGCGCCGATTTTTTGTTCGCCAAAGCCATATTGCCACCAGGCCACCGATTTTCCGGTGCGAGATGACCCTACGGCCAGCAAGGTTAATGAGCCGTTAGCAATGCCGGCCGCCGAGTTGAATCACGCCAACTTTGGTTGCGCGGCGGGAAAGCGGTTGAATACCCAAAACAGCACCGGACAAGTCAGGAGCACCGCGGCACCAAAGTCGAAGGCTGCCGCCGCGCTGCCTGTCCATTTGGCGCTGGCTCCGCCCACGACAGGCCCCAACATCATGGTGACGTAATAAAGCGTGTAGAAAATTCCCATGCCGATCGCCCGTGTTTCCACCTTTAACACACGGGCGGGCAAGCTCAGGATCGGCCCGGCCGGCTGGCCGCTGATCATCCCAAGGGCGGTGACGATTGCGATCACCGCGTCGCTGCGGGGCAGTGCGATCATCGCAATGGCGAAGGCGATGCAACCGCCGACCAGCAGCACATCCGGTCGTCCGGTGCGATCGGCGAGAAAGCCGCCGAGCGGCACGGATATGACCGCGAGCCACAGCACGATGCTGATCGCCGAACCCGCAGCGGAAATGGTCCAGCCGCGCTCGACCAGCATCGAGGGTCCAAAGCTGAAGATCATGGCAAAGCCGACATTGAAGAGGCCCCACATCAGCCCCGCCACGATTACCGCCACCAAAGCGTTACGTTCGAGCCGCACCGGTGCCGACGTGGACACCGATTTGGCGGCCTCAATCCTGGCCGGGGTGCGGTAAGTGACCACGAAGAGAACCAATCCCGAGGCGATTAAAGCCACGACCGCGAAATAGACCGCACTGATGCCCGAAGCGATGCCTATCAAGGGAAGTGTCAGCAGTGAAAGGGCGATGCCCGCCGGCCACGAATTGACGAAGATCGCCATCGCGGTCGCGATCTCCTTGCCCGAAAACCAGTCGGCCACCATTTTCGTCATCTGCACGTTGAGCATGACGCCGCCCGCGCCGCTGACCAGCCGTCCTGCGATCTGCACGGACCACGAATCCGATACGGCCATCGCAAGCTGGCCGATCAGCATCAGCAACAACGCAACCGACACGGTCCGCCTGTCGCCGAACCGCTGTCCGATTGCGCCACCGGGCAGTGCGAGTGCCGCGCCCGGCGCGAAGTAGAGCCCGATCAGGATGCCGACGTCGGCAAGGGAGACGGCGAACGCATTGTTCAGGAGCGGGGCGACTGCGGCCACGCTCTGGAACTGAAACGCCATGGTGAGGCGAACCGCGAACAGCACAGTGAGGACAAACCATCGATTGCGCAATGCGTCACTCCTTTCCGAAAAGGCCATCGCGCAGGCTTAAGCGATGAGAAGGGGCTGTCAATCGGCCGGGTAATCGGTTTCGAGACCGATGTTTGGCATGGCCGGCGCCATGCGGTCGCAGGTCTGCAACCGGCGCGCCCTGGTCTTGGCCTTACTGGTTGCTCTACGACCTCTCGCGCTTCCCCCATTTGCTCCCTGACTTCAGCGCTTCGCGGCCGACCCAGCGACCGATGCAATTGCCCGGACTAGAGCAATGCGTCTCGCTGCAAGCCCCGCAAGGCTTGCAACGAGACGCGTCCTCGATTGATCAGAAGGGGCCGCGCTCAATACTTCGCGACGATTGGCCCACCAAAGCGGTAGTTGATGCGGACGGTGATCAAATCCACGTCTTGGCTGATACTCTCCGTGAATGGCGCAGAGACAACGGGCGGCGTCAGCGACATTGCGATAAAGCCAAGGTTTCGACGGCCAAGGAAAAGATGGTCATACTCAAACCCGGCGGACCAGTTCGGCGAAAAACCATATTCGAAACCGACTCCGACGGTGCCGCCCCAGCGGTTGTCCGTCACCACGTTGGTTTGATTCGGTAAAAATGGTCCTGTTGGCACCGTCGCAGTGAAACCGTCAAAGCGGTCTCGCGCGACGGCGGCGCCGCCTTTCAGGTAAACCAACGCGTTGGTCCACGCGTACCCTACCTGACCTGTCAACAGGCCGAAGGCATCGACACGCGTGCGGTTGGTGGCATTCCCGAATACAGGACCGGGGAAGAGGGTGCTGACGTTGGAGCCGCTCAGACTTGCCCAGTCACCCTGTGCCTCCAGGCCAAACACCCAGGCGCTCGATTGCCAGCGATAACCGATCTGGCCACCGGCAACCCCCCCGGTCGCGTTATGACAGCCCTCGGGACCCGCGGGAGACGGCTCCACGACAGCCCAGCAATTCCGGCTCGTTCCATAACCGCCGTTGGCACCGACATAGAATCCGCTCCAGTTGAAGGCCGGCGACGAGACAACCGCCGGCGCCTTGTAGGCCGGTGCCGCGGCCGGCAGGTCTGCCGCATTAGCCTCGCCCGCGAGTGCCAGGGCAGCAGCGGCCACAAATGCTTTGCTTATGTGATTATTCATATCGTCCCATCCCCTTAAGATCCGGCTCGATGCCTAGGCCGGATCGAGTTTCAAAAAAACGCCCGCTGAATTCCGCAGACCGTCCGGGCGAGCAACGCAAATCTCGTCACTCGTCAGCATTCGCCATCCCCAACCTGGCCAGCTTGACTCCTTAAGGTTGTATCAAAGCATAACCTAGCCTTCAAGATGTTGCTGCTCGTCTCCTAGTGTTTCTGCAGGAGACTTGCGGGGAAGGTTAGGAAAGTGTGGGGTCCATCCAGGCCGCAGCCCGTAGGTGGGTTAGCCGAAGGCGTAACCCACCTCTTTGTTTCCGCCGTGGCGAGCGAGTGGTCTGCTGGGTCTCGGCTGGCCCGTTACCCCATCTACGGACTGGCTTGACCAAGCCGTCCACGTCTTATTTCCTGAAAACGAAAACAAGACGTGCGACAAACAGGGTACCAGCCATGGAACAAATCCGCGTATGCACCTTTGACGGACCCGGCGCCCAGCCGGTCATTCGCAGCGTGCCTTGGCCGAAAATCCCGAAGAAGGCGGCGCTGATCAAGGTCGGCGCCTGCGGCGTCTGCGGTACCGATCTGCACATCCTCAAGGGGCATTGGCCCAAACCGTTGCCGTGGCCGTTCACGCTCGGTCACGAAATCGGCGGCGTGCTGGTCGAGGTTGGATCGGAATTTTCGGAAGATTTTATGAGCAAGCCGCTCACGGTCGGATCGAAGGTGATGATCCCGCCGTTGATGCCCTGCGGACATTGCTATTACTGCATCCACTATCCGCAGAGCGCCAACAAGTGCCTCACGCCGATCTACTACGGCCGCTATCTCGGCTTCGACATGGCGCCGCATCTGTGGGGCGGTTGGGCTGAATATGTCTATGTCGATCTCGACATGCTGCCTGGAACCAAAATCTATAAGTTACCGGACGACATGCCGCTGCGGCTGGGCGCGCTGTCGGAGCCTTTGACGTCCTGCATTCGCGCTTTCAACCGCGCGACCCGCGCCGGCGGGTTCGCCTGGGGCGACACTGTAGTGATCCAGGGGTCGGGTCCAATCGGGATTCTCGCCGTCGCTGCGGCACGGGAAATGGGCGCGGGCCGGGTGATCTGCGTCGGCGCGCCGGAGACGCCGCGCCTGGCGCTGGCGCGCCAATTCGGGGCGGAAGCCACCGTCGATATCGAAGAGGTTGCGACACCGCAGGCGCGCATCAAGCGTGTGCGCGACATCGTCGGCGGTTTCGGCGCGGATCTGGTGATGGATTGCTCGGGTCATCCGAGTGCTGGCCCCGAAGGCATCGAAATGCTGCGCGACGGCGGCACCTATGTCGAGATGGGTCAGTTCACCGACGCCGGTTCGATCGACACTTCCTGGCATCGCATCTGCACCAAGGACCTCAACGTGCTAGGCTCCTGGGGTTTTACAGGCAACGACCTGCCGCTCGGCGTCGACATGCTCTATCGCACGCGCAACAAATATCCTTGGGTGGAAATGCAGACGATCTATCCATTTTCGGAAGAGGGCGTCAGCCGTGCGGTGGCAGACGCCATGGCGATGAAGACGGTGAAGTCCACCATCGTACCCTGGCCGGAACTGGTGGAGTGAGAGGCAGCTTGCGTCATCGCGAGGAGCGAATGCGACGAAGCCATCCAGCCTTCGTTGCGACTCCGGATCGCTTCGCTTACCGCTCGCGATGACGCGAGTTGCACCAAGGGCGGCCGCAAGGCCGCGTCTCGAAGCCTCATCCTGAGGAGCACGCCGCAGGCGGGCGTCTCGAAGGGTGGCCGCACGCACCCCATTTCGCTGCCCATCCTTCGAGACGCTTGCTTCGCAGGCTCCTCAGGATGAGGACTAAGATACACCACACCAGCAGCGTAGGGCGGATTAGCGTCAGCGCAATCCGCCTAAGGCCGTCGAAGCGGCGGATTACGCCTTCGATGCGGGCCGATACCTGCAATGAAAGGCGCGCGCTACCGCAGCCCCTCATAGACCATGAGCCCGCGCGCGACCTTCAGTTTGCGCAAGGCGCGGGGGACCAGGCGCTCCGGCGGCTGATGACCGATATAGCGCCAGGACGTCAGTCTGAAATCCTTGAGGCGGCCGCGTCCGCTCTCCAACGGGGCCAGCAGTCCGGTGAGGCTCATCGGGGTGTGGGCACGATGACTGAACGGCAGCAGAAGCAGTTCGAGATGCGCCTGCGAGCCTTCTTCCGAAATCGCGGTGATGCCCGCGACCGCAGCCAGCATTTCCTCCGTCACCACGGTGATGATGTCTTCGATCTCGCGGCGGCCGCCCTCGATAAAGAGCTCCGAAAAGCTCTTATCCTTCAGGTCGCGGCCGAGCAGCGCGCAAAGTCTGGTACCCGCGACGCGAAACGGGTAGCCGGCCGGACTTTCGCAGGACAACACGAAAATGTCGCCAAGCAGCTCGCGAACTGCATCGGGTTCGATCTCGCTGCGGTCGGGCGCGCGCGCGCCACCTCGCTTCGCGTCCCAATAGGCGAAGAATTGCTGGTTCGATGGATGCTTCATGGCTTGACCCTTGCCCCGTGCCGGGTGCGGTGGGACATTTGTGTCCCGCTTTCGCGCACGCGCATTCCCCGGTTTTGTTGTGCAAGAGGGACATTGCAGCGTCCATGCCGAAGCCGGCTTCGGCACTGCCTTTGCGCCGTTAAGGTTAAATTAACTGTCCCCTTGGCGAGCCCCGGTGGCCTGCTAGTGTTGCAGCCGTTCCATTGCTCGCTGGCTTCTCCAGGTCCGGCGAGGAACAGACCGGCGTCGAACAGATTGGTCGAACGCGAGAATGGGGGCAGGGCTCGGCATTCCGCGCAGAAAAAGACCACCGTCCAGAGAGGGAGAGCTTTCTCAGGGCTCTCCCTCAGGGGGCAACGAAATCATCCGGGCGCAGGCGCGGGCCTTCGTTAACATGCTGAGAAAGATAGCCATCAAGTAATGGCGGGTAAAATGCGGAATCGCAACGTCGCCAATGTGATGAAGGCCGCTGGCGACCGCTGGTCATTGGCGTAGAGGCAACGAAAGTGAGCGATATCAAACACACGCCTATTCCCGGCACTGGACCGACCGTGGATGCGCCGAAGCCGGTGCAGCCGGCGCCGACGTCAACAAATGTCAGCACGAAGCAGAAGCCCGTTGCACTGCCTGATAGTTGAGGCGGCCGGGATATAGACCGTGACGCATGTGTAACGCCCGCGAGCGTTACGGTAATTCGCCGGTCTAGGGCGTGAACCCATTAAACGATGTCCGCATTACCCTCGGAAGCGGACATGCGAGGCTTCATGTCGGCTTAGGGCCACAAAGAGACGAAGATCGAGGAGAATCTGCGATTCTGAAGCGGACATTTCGCGGCCCGGGAACAAGAATTGCGGCTGCGCGCACCAAGTAGCCGGCGATGATCCGCAGGAACGAGGCCCGGCGGTTGCCTATCGCTACACATTTGGCGGCCGGTGTTGCCACCGCATTCTGATGAGCGGACGTCTCCCGTCGGCGCACCGGCACACAGACAGTTATCCAATTAGAAAACTATTGTTGACAGATGCCCAGCCACGCATCTATTGTTAGCTGCATGGCTAACCATTCTCCTGCTCATCTCGACGACGTGTTCAGCGCTCTCGCCGATCCAACGCGGCGCGCAATCATTGCGCGGCTCTCGCAAGGCGAGGCTTCCGTCGGCGAACTCGCTCAGCCATTCGATATGGCGCTGCCGAGCCTGATGAAGCACATACGTGTGCTGGAAACCGGTGGTCTGGTCGAGTCGGAGAAGCACGGCCGCGTCCGCACATGCCGCCTGATGCCGGGCGCCATGAAGGGGGCCGAGAACTGGCTCGCCGAGCAGCGCGCCATGTGGGAAGCCCGCTTTGACCGGCTCGAGTCTTATGTAGCGACGCTTGAGAAGAAGCCGCCAAGGAGAAGGCGTCGTGACTGATGCGCCCAACCACACTACATCCTCAAAAGCACAGGAAATCGTCATGACCTCAACTCCGGACCCCGCCCTCGCACACTGGGATATCGAGCGCGAGATCGTTCTCTCGCGTGTTATCAAGGCAAGGCGTGATGTCGTCTTCGCTGCCTGGACAGAACCGGAGCATTTGCCGAACTGGTTCGGGCCGGCGGGGTTCAAGATCGAAACCAAGGAAATCGACATTCGCGTCGGCGGCGTGTGGCGCTTCGACATGCTCGCCCCAAACGGCCAGAGATTTTCGAATCGAATGCGCTTTCGGCGGATCGAGCCGCCGCGCCTGATCGAGATTGATCACGGTTCGGACATGGATGACGATCCAGCCCGTTTTCGCACCACGATTACGTTCGATGAGCAGAGCGACGGCAAGACCGTGATCACGCTGCGGCAACTACATCCGACCAAAGCACAGCGCGACACGACGATCGGCTTCGGCGCCGTCGAGTACGGCTATCAGACGCTGGACAAGTTGGCTCGGCATGTCGAGACAGCGACAGGCCGATGACTTCGAATGGAACCCTGCAGGACGGGCGATGAGCGCC
>Ga0307476_10001632_pt1 | contig 13601 bp, 13 predicted proteins | sample atmos_gasesECM2C_2_FD_203314 | JGI IMG/M metagenome (GOLD analysis project Ga0307476, IMG submission 203314) | Hardwood forest soil microbial communities from Morgan-Monroe State Forest, Indiana, United States - atmos_gasesECM2C_05 | ecosystem: Environmental > Terrestrial > Soil > Temperate... | reverse complement strand
CGAACTGCGGCGGAAGCTCTTAAAGATTTACCCGCTACGCTTTCGGCCGAAGGGTGTTTTAAGCAGGTACACGCTGGTGGGCAATTTAGCGGGTAATTCTGAGAGGAGGTTGCGCAACTCAATGAGCCTGCACAGAAAATCGATGAGGTTGGATTCCTCTTCCGGGCACCATTAAAAACAATAGCTTAGCGTTGATTTCGATTCTCTTTCTGGAAGTGCTTGCCGCACCGCCGAAAGGGCGAGTGCGGGGTGAGCGATAGCGCTCGGACCGTCCGCGGGTGGGATTCTACCCACTCTTTCTATCTATATGGGGTTGCACGGGGTCCCAGATGAGGCCTCGCCGCGACCGAACAGTTCCCCGCCATGCTGTAAAGGATTCATGAAGACACCGGCCGCCCTGCAACCCCTGATCGATGACGGCGTGATTGATGAGGTCATCCGCTCGCTCAAGAGCGGCAGGGAGGCCACGGTTTATCTGGTGCGCTCGGGGCGAGTTAGCGCCCGAGCGACAGCGCGGATTAGGCTGCGACCGTAGGCCGCGGGAGAGTGGGCTCGACGCCGTTACCTGCCGCCAACGGTGGCCCCTTCCCTTCGAACACGCTGTTTCCTGCAAGTGCGAGCGCCAGCGTCGTGGCAGAAGGATTCAAGCTGTCGACCATCGAGCTCGGTATTAGGATGGTCGCCCCCCGCTCCTTCGTGGTCTCGTAGATGATGTTCATTGCCCGAAGTTGCAGGGCCCAAGGGTGGCCCGCGTAAACTGCGGCGGCTTCGACGAACTTCCCGGCGATCGCGGCTTCTGCCGAGCCGAGAATCACGCGCGCTTGCTTTTCGCGTTCAGCCTGCGCTTGACGGGACATGGCATCCTGGAGAGCCACGGGAATGGCCACGTCGCGGATCTCCACCGAACTCACCGATATTCCCCAAGGCGCAGTTTTTTGACCAATCTCAATCTTCAGCTGCTCGTCGGCATCCTTGCGGTCCGATAACAGCGCCGCCAGCATCGACGAGCCGATCATCTCGCGAAGCGAAGTCTGCGCCACCCGATCAATGGCCTCACGGTAATTAGTGATGGCCAAAGCGGCCTTTTCGGCATCGTGCACGTGCCAAAAGATGATCGCGTCAACGTTGACCGGAACTGTGTCCTTGGTGAGCGCCTGCTCGGCGTTGAACGCCGTGGTCTGGATGCGTCCGTCGATGACTGCGACCACGCTGTCGAGGACCGGAATGATGGCGAACATGCCCGCCCCTTTTACGCTTTGCAGTTTTCCCATCCTCAGGATCACGAACTTCTGCCACACATTGGCCATCTTCAGCGACGTGCCGACGATGAGCGCGACCCCAATCAACACCATTCCCAGATAGAGATTTTCGCGGTAGCCGACGGCGACTCCGCCGACAACCAGGACAAACACCAAAAAGGAGGTAATTGGATTCATTTGCGTCGCCCGCGTGCTCAATTAGACACTGCGAGGCTGGACGCTTTTTAGGGCGGCGTCCGTGCGCTGCCGAACCGTGCATCGCTTTGCTCCGCACGTTACGCAGCAGAACTAGGGCTCGTCACCACAGTTTGATGCAGTGCGCACGCACCTCGCTTGGTGCGCCACCGAACGGAACCCGAATCTGGCGAGCCGCAAAACTGCCGGCAGTTCACACCAAGGTAATGATCCTGAAGACAACTATTGCAGCGAGCTGCGTTCTCTTCGGCGCGTTGCCAGATCTCCGGCCTGCGCCGTGTCAGAGTCTCGGGCCAGCGCATTGGGATGGTGAGCGCACTGGGTTAGGCATTCGCCGAGTGGATGCTAGGACCAAGAACGCACCCGGACGAACAGTAGCGAACTGTGCCGGCAGGACCGTCCTTACCCGCTATTCGCAAAAGTGAGCGCAACCGCGTCTCCGACCCAACAAGGATGTGATCGAGGCTCTCGCGCGGTGCATCGTAGCGCCAGTCGAGTTGGTCAAGGATCTGTACGAGGACGAAGTGACGAAGCTGAAGCTGACGGAGCGGTTGAGAACTATATTGCCTTGATCGCGAGTCAACGAGTCAAGCGAAAGCTGTTCACACGACGTCCGCGAAGTTGAGCAACAACGGCCGTGAAGATACCTGCCCATCTCAGGCTCGAATGTGATCACAAGCCACTCGCGCCGGAACGGCTACATTCGATGAGACCGCATGGGATGGATGTCGAACCGCGTTCTATCCGACCGTCTCACTGAAGCGGCGGACGCGGCAGGAGGCGATCGCTTTCCTTTCTGACCACGGCATAACACTCGCAACACAGCTGTTCCAGCTTGGGCCGGTCCAGTACCGTGATATGCCCGCGGGCATAGCGGATGACGCCGAGCTCGTCCAGCTTGCCGGCGGCTTCGGTAACGCCCTCACGACGCACGCCGAGCATGTTGGCGATGAGCTCCTGCGTCATGGTCAATTGGTTGGATGATAGGCGATCAAGAGATAGCAGCAGCCAGCGGCACAGTTGCTGGTCCACCGAGTGGTGGCGGTTGCACACGGCGGTCTGCGCCATCTGCGTGATCAGCGCCTGGGTGTAGCGTAGCAGTAGAAGCTGCAGCGGCCCATTACGATGGAACTCCTCCTTGAGCTGCTGTCCGATCAGCCGGTAGGCGTGGCCGGCGCTCTGCACGATTGCCCGACTCGGGGTGGTTTCACCGCCCATAAACAGCGCGATGCCGATGAGGCCTTCGTTTCCGACCACTGAAATTTCTGCCGACGCGCCATCGGCCAGCACGTACAGCAGCGATACGATGGAGTCGATCGGAAAATAAACGTGGCGCAGCACATCGCCGGATTCGTACAAGACCTTGCCGAGCGGCATCGGGACGAGTTGCAGGTGCGGATAAATCCGTTCGCGCTCGACGGGCGACAACGCAGCCAATATGTGATTTTGTTGTGGATTGTGGGAGTCGGGCATGAGCGCCACTCCAAGCCAACCACGGCGTGATTAGCGTACAAAGTGTAGCTCAAGTGTTACCCGCTTTGCGGGGTAACAGCACATATAACCGCGCGCGACATAGAGGCCGAAAATCAAGCACTTGGCGCCAAGCGTGGCTACCTCGCGCCCCCGAGCATTGCCACGGTTCCGATCGGTGGCTCGTAACTTTGGCAGGCGATGACGGCGCGCGGGTGGGGCTCGCTCGCGTTTCTACGACGAGGCTCCGTCCGACGCTCTAAGGTTGAGCGGAAATTTCTCTGGGGAATGTCGAGCGGATGCCACGTAAGGTCGGTGAGTGCCCGCCCGGCCCCGCCGCGGCGAACGTCGGCGCTGCGGCTATGGGTGCTTTTTCAAGTAGTCATCGCGCGCATGCAAGTTCCCACACGGAGTGGCAGAGGGTATGAAATTGAAACGCCCGCTTGGCTCCGTCGGTGTACGCCTCGACTTCGTATTCGATTTCATCAGCCAGGATCGGTTTGTCGCATAACGCGCAGATCTCCCCGGCCCCACGGCCGCCCCACATCCGTCTTGAGCGCGCGCTCGGAAGTTGTCCCTTTGCGATGCGCTCTCTGGCAGTGGGGCGCAGTTCTGACTCAAGTTCGGTCAGCGGCATGACACCCCCGAGCAGTTAGATAGGCGTTTCTTGACCTGCGAAGCTTACGCCCGGGCAGTTGCGGCGTTCTGTACGGCACCGCACGCACCGTGCGGCAGGCCTGTGTAAGGCCAGCGGCGCTCGCCACAGCATTGGCAGAAGTAATCAGCCTATCCGTTGGTGACTACTGTTAACCCGAAGCCGCCGGCCATGAACGTCGGCTAATAGCAGATGGCGGTTCGAGCAACAGCCTCCCCGTATTGTCATACCGGTAGATTCATTTCTGCGCGGGATCACTTAGCTCCACATCCAAAGAGGGCCGCTGCGCGAGAAAAGTCGCCCAGAAAGATGCCTCCAGCGGTCGATAAAAGAGAAGGCCCCGCGAACGGGGCCTTCGAGTGCACGAAAGTGCTTCGCGAGAGCAATCGTCAGGCCGCGGCGGCCAGCAATTGCCAGTTCTTCGGCAGAATTACCGCATCGATGGCATGAACGATGCCGTTCGTCGCCACGATGTCTATCTCGGTGACGCAAGCCCCATTGACCCGGACGTGTGATGACGATACCGCTGCTGTCAGCGGGCTGCCTTGCAGCGTCATCATTTCTCCTGCTTTCATGTCTTTGGCAGTGAGGTAGCCCGAGACCACGTGGTAGTTCAGAATCGCCTTTAGCTTGCCCACGTCCTTGAGCACGCTGTCATACCCACCCGCCGGAAGCTTCTTGAACGCCTCATCGGTCGGCGCGAAAACCGTGAACGGGCCTTTGGCAGCCAACTCATTGGTCAGACCCGCCGCCTTGACTGCGCTAGCGAAGGTTGTGAAATGTCCCGCGGCGATCATCGTGTCGACGATGTTCTTCGTGGGCGTCGTGTTAGGGTTCCTGACGGGCGCGCCGCCAGAAGAGCTCTTTGACTGATCCATAAATTGAACCTCAATACATAGTCGGCAAGAATTCGCCAACCAACTCAACTCGAATGCGGTTGAGATCCTGCACTATACGCCCTATGTCGAGCATGTGCGGCGCATGAGCAAAAGAAAACTTTTTTAAGCGACACGCAACAATTTGTCTCGCGATCAGTACGATAAAGACGACGGCTTCAGCGCCACCGCGTCTTCTGCGCGACGCCCCTGATAGAACGGAGCCGCAGCGCAAACCTCGGGTTGTTACTGTGCGGCTTATCTCACCGCGGTCACGCTGCCGGCGCCACTCGGGCTGAAGGCGATAGGCACGGGTTCCGCGGCGAACCTGACGCTGATTGAGAAGCGATGGAGCCGATTCACTCAGCGACTGGAGCGAAGACGAGTTAGCTCAGTTTCTCCGAACCGGCGCAAACTCCCGCGGCATCCCGTTCGGAACAAGGTCGGATGTCATCATCATTCCAGTACCTGTTGGAGGCTGATGCGAGGTCCACCCTACTTCGGCGACCTTGCTACCGACACCCCGTGGCCCATCAGGACTCTCCCTAACTGACGGGAAAGCGGCCCTGGGGGCGACAGTACTCTGTCGCCCCCAGGGCCGAACATTACGAGACTTGGAGTTTAATTAACGGATACCAGAATTCGCTGGGCCTCGGCTCGAGGCTGCTTTGGAATCTCGATCTCGAGCACTCCATCGGCATAGCGGGCCTTGATCGCCTCAGCTCGTACCGAATCCGGCAGGGTGAAACGGCGCATGAAAGTGCCGGCAGCGCGTTCAATGTGTTCGAAGCCGTCGCTGCTAGCGCGCTCCTTCGCCGGCCGTTCGCCACGAACGGTCAACGTGCCATCCTCGGCGCAGACTTCGATATCTTTGGCCGCGACGCCTGGGACATCCGCACGCAGGACGAAACGATCCTTTTCCTCCTGCAAATCCACCGACGGCCTCCAAGCCGCGCTATTGGCCACAGCAGGCACTGATGCATCCGAACGTCCGGTGAATAACTCATCGATCTCGCGATGCCACCGATCCATCAGTGACCACGGTTGATAGTACACAAGATTCGTCATTTTGCTCTCCTGCAAGAATGGGAAATTTGTTCTGCTTCGGCTTTCCCTATATTGGGACATATCTCACCAAGTAAAGGCATGACCTAACATGTATCAGGGTTTTCTAGGGGGACATCACTGCACACCACCGCATGCCGATGCTTGTGAGGGATCGCAGTGAGGCTTGGCTTATCGTCCGCTGAGAGAGCCTTGTGCAGACCTCTTGCGTAGGCCTCGCGTCTTAGCGAGCAGGAGCCCAGGGTAGGCTCGTACGATGTTGCGATGGCCGCACGCCGAACCGCAGCCGTGTGCCCCGCAGGGTAAAATCCGCTGTGCGTCGTGGAAATCCAATGCCGAGCTCTAGCGTGAGCGCGCACCCGGTCGTTCACTGGACCGAGGGAGGCAAGGCGTGCTCTGCCCTCTGGCGCTCGGAAAGCGGGGCGGTGCCCAAGGACGTGGTCGTAGCCGATGACCACATCACGGCTGACGATGCGTATGGCCTCGCGTGCCAAGGCACCGCGCTCCTGTGGCGGGGCGATTTCCAGAACGCGCGCCAGATGCTGCTTGCGTTGGCGAGCCGCGCCGACCGCCAGCCGCACAAGAAAAGAAAGTCGGCCGCATCCCCGATGGCCACGGCGCCTGCCGAAGCGTTCCATCTCTATCGCCAAGCCCGGTCACAGCGAGCGCGTACGCTGAGTGCGCTGCTGATTCCGCTCGATGAGGATTACGGAATTCCGTTGCGACGGGCGCCCGACATCCGGCAAGCCTGCGAGGAGGCCTACGGCGCGGCAGAGGGACCCGCGGTTGCGTCGCTGCGAGCGTTGCTCGGGGTTATAGGTGCGCACGAGTGGCGCACCAAGGGAATTGAAATCGCAGCGATCGGAGGACGAATACATCCGCACTACGGCGTGTTCGCGCCGATTCGCTCCGAATACGTCGATCTGGTCGTCACAGCGCCTCTGCCCGCGTTGAGGTCATTGCCCGCCTTGGCCTTCGACATCGGCACCGGCACGGGTGTGCTCGCTGCCGTGCTCGCGCGACGCGGCATCAGGCGTGTGGTCGCCACCGACCGGGATCCCCGCGCGCTGGCCTGCGCTCGCGAGAACCTCGAGGGTCTCGGGTTGGCGCAGCAAGTAGAGGTGGTGCAGGCCGATCTCTTTCCCGAGGGGCGGGCCGCGCTGGTGGTTTGCAACCCGCCCTGGATTCCCGCGCGGCCGAGCTCTCCCATCGAGCGCGGAATCTACGACCCCGAGAGTCGCATGTTGCGTGGATTCCTGAGCGGGCTGCCCGCGCACCTGGAGACGGGAGGTGAGGGCTGGGTGATCCTTTCGAACCTAGCGGAACACTTGGGCCTGCGGCCAAGATCGGAGCTGCTTGCTGCATTCCGCGCGGCAGGATTGGAGGTCCTGGATCGAAGAGATGTGCGCCCGAAGCATCCCCGGGCGTCCGACGAAACCGACCCGCTACACGCGGCGCGCGCCGCCGAGGTGACATCGCTCTGGCGGCTCACCGTGCGCTGATTCGGGCTTGTCCTTTGACTTAGAGTTTCGCTTCGGGGTGATCAATGCCGACCGAAGGCGCATTATAAGGACCAGAGGTGTGCGGGGAATCGAGTAGAAGTTTCTTGCCCGATGCACCCGAAGGAGGCTTGTTGTGAAGCCAACTTACTTCGCCGCGATCGTCTTTGTCGCGCTCTTCAGTCCGCATCTGGCCTTCGCCGGTTTCACGCTCTGCAACCGCACCTCCCAGGACAGGCTTATCGTCGCAACCGCCCGCACCTGGTACGCACAGGATCAAACCACCGGCGAGCGCGTGATCGACGCGGAAAGCCTGGGCTGGACCACAATTGCCAAGGCATCGTGCGTAGTAATCAATCCCTTCCCCATTCGTTTCGACGATCTCTACTTCTTCGCCTATTCCGCCGCCAACCCCTCCATCAAATGGACGGGCAAATACAACTTCTGCGTCGATCCCAAAAACACATTTGAATACGACGGCCGCAAGCAGGCCCAGACGCCCTGCCCGACAGGGGTGCCCGTCGGCATGATCTTTGTCGACACACACGGTGTCGACGATTTCCGGTTTCCGATCCTTGATCAGTACTAGCCGGTTGAACAAGGCTGTCGAAACACCCTGGGCAAAGCCTTAATCTTTCCGGGTGCGGTCCAGGAGGAGACCTTCGAGTATCTGGCTGGGAGTGATTGGAAGCGGTCATTCGGACGGCGTCAGCGTCAACTCCGTGAGTGGCCGTCAACGGTGTGCGAACACCTCGGTCCGCACGACCTACTATTGCAGCCAAGTCCGATGAAAATGAAGACGTTTTCCCGGTTCGACTACCGAGATTGCGGCCCTAGGGGCGGATATGATTGCGTTCCGGTTCTCCAATCGCTCTCGAGCGCTCTCAGTCGGGGTGCCCAGCTCGGATAGAGTTACCGCGAGCCCGGGACTTCCCGCTCGGCAGCAAACCAGTCTTCCCAATCATGGCCGGGCGCGAAACCGCGCTGCTGCGCCTTAAAATAGGCGATCTTCGAAATTCGCATTTGGCGATCGGTCCCACTTGGCGGTCCTGCAACGAAGCTGTCGCTGGGAGTGCGCTCATCGGCAGGTACCTGCGTGGCCGCGGCAGTCCGTAAAGCCGCGGGGTCTTTTCGAGATGTGGGTTCCATACGCTTCCCCGTGTCACGTCATTTGGGCCTCTGAATGGTTCATGCTATCGATGCACCCATCATGGGTCTGTGGGGCAGCGCGCTTATAGAGATCTTCTTACTCTCGAGAAGCACAGTGACCAGCCGACCAACGAGCACCGCTCCTGGGTACTGAGTAGCTCCGCGGCAAAACCGTCTCCAGCACGCGCAGCATTCAGCCATTCAGGGAACTCGTTCCAGATCTTCCACGAGCGTACGCTCGCGCGCTCGCGCAACCGAACTGGCTGGAGGGATTCTCCGCGCTCGATATTTTCCGTGAGTCCACTGCGAACCTGTGCGACGAAGCGCCGCCGAGCTTGCCTCGAGAGCTATGAGGGATCCCGATGATCAGCGACGCGAAGGTTGATATAGGTTCCAGCCAGCTCAGGGTGCTCCCGCACAACTTTGCATGTCCGATAGCCGCATTTCGGACGACCTCGGCCGCTGCCGCGCGCTTGAAAGAAACCCTTGGCCGTGATTGAGAAGCCTCCCGACGATGCGTCCAGTACCCGACCAAGCCTCCAGTACTGCCATTCACGACGGGCGGCTTTGCGCCGCCCCAGCGAATCGCGCCGCGAACTGTGCTCGCCTGCGCCCTAACTTCTCACGCTGTCGGTCACCCCACCCGGCCACGCTTTGCAGTCTGAAAAATTACCTTGGCGGATCGGGCATCAACAGAATGATCTTTCCTACGCCGCCCTTTTGCGCCAGCACCTGTGCCTCAGCCGCATCGCGCAAAGGAAGCCGGCGACCGATTGGCTGAACGAACTTGCCATCGCGCAGGTCGTCTGCAAATTCACGCACCTTTGATGGATCCGGTTTCGCGAACACGCGCGTGATCTTTACGGTCGGGTGCAACGCGGCTATTCCCTCTGGCAATACAGAGGCATACCCGAACGAGCCTCCCTGCTTCACCTTTGCAATCACCTTCGCTCCAACCTCACCGCCGACAGTATCGGCAATTGCATCCAAAGCGCTTAGCTTCGCAATCGCTTCGTCGTCATCAATTGCCAACAAGCCAGAGACACCAAGGGCGCGAGCGTCCTCCAGTTGTCTCTTGCGAACGCCCGCAATCACCTTCGCGCCCATCTTCTTGGCGGTATGTACCGCAGCCCGCCCCACGCTTCCCACCGCTCCCGTTACCAGTATCGTCTGCCCTTTCTGCAGCTTCGCCGCATGGCGGACCAACTGGTCTCCGGTCAAGGCAATCAGCGGAATTGCTGCCGCATCCACCAGGTCTACCCCGTTCGGCAGGTGCGTCACGTCCGAGTCAGGCACTGCCACCAGTTCGGCATACGTCGCATTCGAGAATGCAAGTACGCGTTCACCGGGCTTGAAGTGCTTCACATGTGCGCCCACAGCGCGCACGACGCCACTCACATCGCAGCCAAGAATTGCCGGAAACGACAACGGAAAATCCTTCTGTCTCGCACCCGAACGAACCTTCCAGTCAATCGGGTTCACACTCGCGGCGGCCGCCGCGATCAATACCGTATCTCCGCTCACGTGCGGATCGGGAACGTTATCTTCAAACTTCAGCTTTTCAGGACCACCGTACTCATGCAGCACAACCGCCTTCATCGCGTTTCTCCAATTCCGTCCGCAGACCTTGTAAACATAGGTTTATCCATTAGATCTAGTTCATGAGCCCGAATTTTCTTCGCTGGCACCTCGGAGTGACAGGCTGATCAAAGCGTCGCGCGTCCCGCATTATGCGTGGTAGTCCCGAATCCTCAAGGCCTTGAAGAGCTGTAGTGTGGTTGCCGCTGTCTCCGGCGGATCACTAGCCCGCAGGAGGATGCTCTAGATAGTAGTTGATCCGCATCTGTCGTTGTCCAATAGCGATGCTCAATAAGCGAAGTTCCCAGTGTGCATAAAACCATGAGCACAGCCGAAAGATGTGTGAATGCGCCAACAGCGACCGCAAACGCAACCGGAAGCTCCATGAAGATCGCTAAGGCGGTAGCCAGTACCGGCGTCGGAACGCCATCCTGCACCATCTGACTTACCGTGCCGATATGTCCCGCAGCTTTCTCCAGCCGAAGATCAGAAACTGTATCGCGGGAAAAAGACGCACCGCGAGAATGACCCCGTCGTCACCGCATCTGGTAGGGGTGGAAGACGTAATCCTTTGCCTTCACCTTCACATGGCACACCTGCCCACAACTGGGGGTGCCGGCTTTGTCGGGCGAGTAGGTGGCCGATGCCGGGTCATAGTCAAACTGGGCGTATCCCCATCCGCCGGTCTCCGGGAATCTCTTGCTGTCTTTCTCCATGAAGAAAAGGTCTGCCAATGTGTCCGGCACGTCGACAGGAAACGGGGCTTCCGTACTCTTCTTCGGTTTCCATTGGACCTTTGCGATCTTGGATCCCTCGGGGAACGGTTTGCCGTTGCCCGGAATACCGGACTTGAAAGCCGCAATGATCGTGGAATTCCCTAGGATCACTTTCAGCCGATCGTCAGTCTTCGAGCTGGAGATAAGCTGCCAGTCTCCGTAACCCTTCCAGTCGGAGAACAGAACTCCATCCGGCAATTTCAATGCGTACTTATGCTGCGCGGAAAAGGCCACGCCGCTCACGACCGCGAGCACGAGCACCATGGCGGCAACGATCAGCATGCTCTTGCGGTTCATCGTCAGGCCCCCCCTCGGTATCTTTAACTTAGTTCCATTTTCATTGCACGTCGACCCACATCGAACGCCCAAGGACAGTCAACATGACTGAGCGACCGCGGCAACCAACCGATCTATTGGACCGGAAGTTATTGCGCGCAACGGACGCGTTGGATGTAGTGTCTCGCGTCAACAAATTGATCCGCAGGCGAGGAGGCGCGTAGCGCCAACTCGCACTAAGCAGGCATCCGTGATCGTTTAAGTCCGCATCGCTTCCGGGCCTAGCGTCAGCCGTACGCAAGGTCGGTGCTCTGTCCGACCTCGATAATGTATCCGTCAGGATCGCGGATGTAGCAGCGCGTCTCGCCGTACTTGGGGATCGGCTCCGTGATGAACTCCGCTCCTCGACTTTTCCATAATTCATAGCACGCTTGAATATCCGCGACGCGGAAGTTCATAAAGCTGCTGATGTGACTCGGGTCGGGGACACTGAGCGTTACCGTCGGCTTATCTGGGGTCGGCCCGCCTCCAACGTTCAGAATCATCCAGATATTCGCAAGCTGAAGGTACGCAGGCGCGTTGCCGTCACCCAGGCTCAGAATGCGAGCGCCGAAGACTTTTTCGTAGTAGTGGGCCGATCGCTGGATGTCGGCGACGGTGAGAAAATGCGCGATGCTGATCCCCTCTCGCGGGGGCATCTCATAGCTCTTCTGCCCAGTTTTTACGCTGCTCATTGACGGCTCCAATTCCTATAAACAGTGCTGATCCGCTGACTCTGGTTCTTCCGTATGCTGCTGCCAGCATGCGCGAGAAAACATCTGCATCAGCGGTTGATATGGGCTATGGCTGAACATCAACCACGACTGATCGGCTACCCAATAGGGCTGCCCCCTGGTCATCTGAAGCTCCTGCATTGGGTTCGATGGCCTTGTGATATCACCGGGATGCGTAATGATGCGCCGAATACGCCATCCGTCCGTGCGGGGGCGCACCTAGCAAGTCAAAGCAATTAGACGTGAAGTTCCTGGAGCGGATTGCAGGCAGCGAGAAGCGGCTCTATCAGTTCACCGCAATCGATGACTGCACGCGTATCCGGGTCCTCAAGATTTACGATACCTGCAACCAGTCGTCGGCAGTCCGCTTCATCGACGAAGTTTCGTCACTGAGCAGAGCATAAATGTGCACGGGGCCGCCGGCGCCTAATCCAGGTCGATGATCTGACCATCGACATTGCACCGCGGCGGGTGAGGCGTGCGGGAACGGTCATCCCCTTCAAGGCCCTGTCGTTCGATTTGCTCCTCACGCTGGTGCGCGCTGCGCCCGCCCTCGTCAGCTTCGAGCAGCTGAGCGAGCGCGTATGGCCGGGCCTTGTGGTGACGCCCGAAACGATCGTGCAGTACCCCTGCAGTTCACTCCGGGCTCGGCGTGCTCCTACAGTAATAGCAATTATTTCGTTCTCGGCTCGGTCATCGAGGCTGTGACGTCCGGCTCGTACTCCGACAATCTGCTCCTGCACGTGTTGCGGGCCGCCGGCCTCGGCAGCACGTTCTATCAGCCCCCCGCCGGAGCACAACCCAGCCTACGTCCCGACGGCGAATGGGCCCACGCCGACGACGGAGCTATCCCCCTTCCGCTTGGTTCTTCTCGGCCGGTGCGCTTTGGTCGAATGTTCAGGACTTGGCGACATGGGATGCCGCATTGCGCGACGGGCAGGTCGTCCTGTGTCGCTCTTCGCGCTCATGGCCACCTTGTGCGAGGTTGCTATTCCGGTAAGTTCATCTTCTTGAGGAGTGCCTTGAAGCGCGGATCGCCGTGCAGGCGATCGAGCAGCAAGTCGACTTTGACCTCTGACAGTCCGCCATCGCGCTGCTTGTAGGCGCGCTCGAGCCACTCGAACGCCTTGTCCTTCTCGCCGCGCCAGGCAAGCGCCTCAGCGACCTGATAGGCTCCATCCGAAGCATGCTTGGCGATCAACTCGTCGCGGGCCTGTTGGGACTCTCTCGCGTGACCGAGGCTGTGCTCAGCCATGGTGACGTCGGTCACCCTGAAAAACGCGACGCCGATCCTGCGCGCCGTCGCAAGTGCCTCGGCCGCGTTGCCTTCGAGTAGCCACAGTATGGCCATGTGATGCCCACCGAAGCTCGATTCTGGATTGATCTCGAGGCAGCGACGCAATGCCTCGTGTGCGGCGGAGTAGTCTCGGTGGAACGTCAGGTATAGGCCAAGATTCGACCAAGCGATGGCGGACAATGGATCGATTTCGGTCGCCCTCCTCCCTACCGCAATGGCGCCTGGCAAGCGGCCGAGCCTTTCCAACAAAGTAGCGTAGTTTCCCTGAACTTTTTCGGACGCAGGATCCAGCGCCCGCGCCTTCTGCAGGTCCGCTTCAGCACCGTTCCAGTCCCAGCTGATGTTCATCCGGAGAACTCCGCGCGATGCATAGCCGTCGGCCTCCTGCGGTGCAAGGGTAACCGCCCTCTCGGCATCGGCCATCGCCTGTCTTTCGCCGGCTGCATCGCCGGTCGAATCTGCGAGGACGTACTCCGAGAGAGCAAGACTGGCATAGGCCGCGGCGTACCCGGGATCGAGTGCGATCGCTTTGTGGAAGGCGTCGATTGCTCGCCGCCAGTCGTCGACGCTTCCTCGACTGTGAAACCGTTTGCCGAGCAGATACTGATTGTAGGCCTCGGTGTTTGAACTGCGGTAGGCAGCGGCGGCCTGCGTCGGCGCGAGCTTGGCCTTCAACACCTCGACCACAGCGGCGGCGATCTCGTCCTGGACCTTGAAGATGTCCTTGAGGTCCC
>Ga0307476_10001631_pt1 | contig 13603 bp, 12 predicted proteins | sample atmos_gasesECM2C_2_FD_203314 | JGI IMG/M metagenome (GOLD analysis project Ga0307476, IMG submission 203314) | Hardwood forest soil microbial communities from Morgan-Monroe State Forest, Indiana, United States - atmos_gasesECM2C_05 | ecosystem: Environmental > Terrestrial > Soil > Temperate... | reverse complement strand
AAAAATCGCCAAGTACAAGAACCGTAGCAGCGCGAGAGCACTGAGGAGCTTTTCACGGCATGCAGTCTGCCCCAGCGCGCAAGCAGCTGACCCGTCTGTCCGAATGCTTATCCAGCGTCAGGCTGGCAACGGCTTACCGGTGGGCAGGATCACGAACTGCGTGAACCGGATGACACCACCCAGCAGGGCTCCAGCAACCAGCTACCAGAATGTCGCCCCAGCGAGCCATGCTGCGATTGAGGATAGTAGACCCAAGGATGCCAAGGTCGCCTGCATGGGCTCGGCATATGCGGGGCCACTCCGGTCCCAGAATACGGGACCCTAGCATGCGCTTGCTCCCAGGCAGACCACCTAGGGCGCCGCAACCCCAGTAACGGCAGCAAAAAGATAGCGCACAAACAACCCGAGTTGCTTAGCCTCAATGCGCTCATCATTGCCGTGTACGCCCCGATTCTCTTCTTCGGTCTTGGGCACGCCTATGCCATATGCCTGAACGCCTTTTGCACGCAGGAACGAGGAATCAGTCGCTCCCGTTGTCATAGTAGGTAAGGTAATGGACTCGGGACTAACTTCCTTTTGTGCGCGTTCCAAAGCGGCAAACATTTCCGTGTCTAACTTGCTAGGAGGTGCCGCCGGCATCGAAAGCGAAACATCCTCGGCTACGACTCTTACTTGCGGATCGTTGATGATCTCCACCAGCATCTCGCGGAACTTTCCGAGGTCTTCGTCGGGCAGTGCGCGCACGTCGAGCGTCGCCTCCGCGGAGGGTGGGATGACGTTGGACTTGTAACCCGCCTTCAACATAGTAGGAACGACCGACGTCCGCACCATCGAGTAATACTGAGGCTTCTTGCGCTTTAATTCCTCTTGTACCTTTGCATTCAGCACGTCTTGATACAATGCCGCTTCCTCGGGCGTTGAAATTGTGGCCAGGCGTTCAAAAAATGCGCGCGTAGTTTCATTGAGACGCGCGGGAGTATCCCACGTTCCTGCCTTCACGACGGCAGCGGCGAGGTGGATGACGGCATTGTCGATTCGAGGTACCGCCCCATGTCCGCTGCTGCCCGTAGCTTCCAGACGCAAACCTCTCGGGAGCTTTTCTGCGGTCGCGACGCCGAAGTACTTTACCGCCCCATTCTCAACCAGCGATCCGCCTCCTTCGTTGAGCGCAAACTCACAGTTGATCTTGTCCCAATATCGATCGACGATAGTGGCCATGCCCGCGGGCGAGGACATCTCCTCGCTGGCTTCGCCTAGGAAAATGACGTCTCGGTCGAGCAATGCCCTCATGCGCTTCAATTGCAGAAGAACCTCCAGATTGGCGGCCACCATCGCCTTATCGTCGGAGGCACCGCGACCGTAGATCACGCCATCGCGCTCATTGGCGGCAAACGGGTCAACCGTCCAGTGCGATCGATCGACGGGAACGACATCCTCGTGTCCCATGAGCAGCAACGGACGTTTTTTCCCGTTGCCCTTAAGCCGCGCAACAATGCTGGCACGGCCTGGCGCGGGTTCAAGGATTTCCGATTCGATTCCTTCGTTCTTCAGCACGGCTTCGATATAGTTCGCGACCTTCGACTCATCACCGGGAGGATCCTGAGTGTCAATTCGTACAAGATCGACAAGAAAATGTACCGCTTCGGTTTGGGCTTGCTCAGAATTCAAAGAAAAGCGTTTGGACTGTGCCAGGCTCAAGCCTGCGGTCGCTAACACACAGCCTCCCACGAACATCGCTAGGATTGTCGGTCGAATCAAAGCAGCCCCTCCAGGCGAGCGATTATAGCTTAGCCTCAGTTCCTCAGAAGGTTTCCCTGGCCGGCAATGAGGAGCACATTGCCACCACTGATCGTGTTCTCAGGACAGAGTTCCAAACCGGGATGCAGAGCAGGAATCGGTTGCGCAAATCGGGACACGTCTGTGGCGATCTCGCCCAGGATGATCTGGGCTGTAATTGCGCTGAGGCCACCTTGGTGAGATCGACTCCGAGAATTCGATTCGGCTCACCGCGGAGGTCGAACGTCTTCGGTTCATACCGGCTGCCGTTGAAATGACTGGCGCGCCATTCTCACGGGCACCGCTTCTTACAGCGGCTCGGCCAACATCCCCCCAAGGCGGTAGGATCAGAGTTGACGCCAGCTGGCCGGAAGCCAGTTCTCCTTAGTCCCGGCTAGCAGGTTCCGCTGGGACGACTGGGTGTCCCGGATTCCTGAGTCGGAAGGGCCTGCGTGGCTGGAACTATGAACGGTGTCGTTCCAGCCAGGTCGGCCACGCATTGTAAGATCGTCGGCGCATCGCCTGGCAGAGTAGATGGCAAGCTCGGAATCGACTGGTCAGGATTTTTGAAATTAAATGCGCTAGTTAAGTCTCCGACCGTGGCGCGGCGCCAAGCGCTCAAATTGGGCACTTCGGCTCCGAATAGAGTCTCCAGAAATCGTAAAACCGAGGTGTGATCGAACAGGTCCGAGGACACGAACCCGCCACGACTGAACGGCGAGATGATCAACATAGGGACACGAAAACCTAACCCAATCGGCCCGGTGATCGCCGGACTGCCGACTACGGTCGGATCCGGAACCGCAGGCGCGGTTACATATTCGCCGGGCGTGCCGGGAGGCGCCGTGACCGGCGGAACATGATCAAAAAATCCGCCATTTTCATCGTAGTTAACCAACAAAACCGTCTTCGCCCACAGTGCAGGGTTCGCGCTGAGAGCGCTCACAACGAGGGAAAGAACATTTTCTCCAAAGAGCGACGGCGCAGGCGGGTGATCCGAAGTCAGGATCGACCCGATCAGCCAGGATACTTGGGGCAGATTGCCGAGCGCCACATCGGACAGAAAGTCGACGGGAAACTGGGGTCCAAATGCATTCTGATGCAGCACCGATCGAGGATCCTGGAAATTCCTGAAATAGGAGAGCACATTGTCCGACAGAATCCCGCCCAGAATATTCTCATCCGGCGACGAGTAGACCTTCCAGGAAATCCCCCGGGCCTGAAGTTGTTCGGGCATGGTCGTATAGGTCAGGCGACCGTACATGGCCGAGCGATTTGTGACGATCGTCTGCAAAATCGGTCCGCCATTTTTTCCATCTGGATCGAGCGAGGCCGCCATCGTGTAGAGGCGATTGGGATCGGTCGGACCGATTACTGAGCAAAAATAGTTGTCGCAGATTGTGAAGCCGTCGACCAGAGCGTAGTAGTAGGGAAGGTCTGCGCGAGTATAGTAGCCCATGCTCAATACCGAGTCGCTGGCATCAATCGGTATACGCGAACTTACGAAACCGTCCATCTTGCCGTTGTCCCAGCTCTGATGCTGCGGCACCCAGTCGTGGTTAATGTCGTGCGTGCACGCTGCATTCGCTTGGGACGTGTCCAGGTGAAATGGCAGGAGCTGTCCCACCGGCGGGATCGTGGTATTCGCCGGATCGGGTTGCTGGTATGCCGAGCTTGGATCGGAAAATCCACGGACGCCACGGTAGCTTCCAAAGTAGTGATCGAAAGACCGGTTTTCCTGGGTTAGGATTACCACATGTTCGATATCGGTTAATTTGGAGCAACCCGACGGAATGGAGGGGACCAACTTGGAAATACCACAACCGTGCAAACCCAAAGACGCCAGCTCCGAGACTGCCGCCGCAGTTCCGAGTTTAAGTAGTTCTCGGCGAGTGAAATTCTGCATAAGTCCCAGGTTTTGGATGCGCTCGCTCGGGCAAAGGTAGTCGGAAATGCGGCCATTGCCGGTACCTTGGGGACTGTTCCCTAGGTGACGCGCCACTCGGAAGCAATGCAGAAAGAGACAGCGTCTGAACAGTTCGCGGAACCATGCTATGTTCGCGAATGTTTCCGATGTGAGGTTAATCGTCTTGAATCCGATGCTCGGGTCCGTAGCCGACGATGGAATCAGGCCCCAACCGGGCAACGACATTCGCGCACTCTCTCCTTCGCATTATTCCGCCTCAGTAATGGCTCCAGACATCTGCAAGGTCGATTCCGATCGTCGTCTCGACCTGGCCCTTCTGCGCCGAACTTCCGCGGCGATGTGCTGCGATTGTTCCTGGGTAACAGTCTGTCCGATCCGGCACCTGCTCATCCCGTTTATCGGCACCGATCGCGTACGCGACTCTTGCGCATCCAGTAGCTAGAACAGGAAGAACCGCTTAAGATGTCAGTGCCTCTCTGCCCGTTGCAAACTGGCACGGCATCCTTTGGTAGGAGGTTCACGATGAACACGAACGCAAGCCCAACGCAAAATTTGGCCGGTCAACCGCCCGCGGCAAATGGGCTGGCAATGGTTCGTCTCACGATTGGCGCAATGTTAGTGTGGGTTTTCTTCGAAAATCTGGGAAAGGGCCTTTACACTCCGGCGGGCTACGCAGGCCTGATCAACTCTTACATAAAAGCGAGCCACTCGCCGGCCGCGTGGAAGGCAGTTATGGGTGTGATGGCGAGTCACGCCGCGATCGCGGCTCCAATGCAGGCGATGGCTGAGATCTCTCTCGGGGTACTGCTCGTCATCGGCCTGTTGACGCGCCCGGTTGCCTTTGTGGCGTTTCTGTACCTAGCCAGCCTTTGGATCTCGGAGTGGGGCACATCGTGGATTTGGGAGCTGCTGGTTCCGGTGATCGCATCGCTTGCGCTCGCGGTGGGGCGAGCCGGTCGAGCGTGGGGCGTCGACGCCTTGCTGGCGCGGCGCTGGCCCTTCTCCCCATGGTGGTGACTTGAGCGTGCTTACTTGAACCCAGACCAAGTGCGAGTGTCGGTCGTCATTCCTACGTACAATGAAGCGCAGTCCATCGGCCGCGTCTTAGCTGATCTCCCGGCCAATATTGTCACTGACGTCTTGGTTGTTGATAGCAATTCATCCGACGGGACTCCCGAGATCGCTTCCAAGATGGGAGCCCGCGTTATCCACGAACCTCGCCGGGGATACGGTCGCGCTTGTTTGACCGGGCTTGCCGCTGCAACTAATCCTGACGTTGTAGTGTTTCTCGATGGCGATTACAGCGATCGGCCCGCTGAGCTGCCGCTTCTGTTGGCTCCAATCATTGACGGCCGAGCCGATATTACCCTGGGCTCCCGTCTGGGGAAGCAGAGCATTCGTGGCGCGTTGCCCTGGCATGCCGCGTTTGGTAACCGTCTGGCGGCTCTCCTGATCAGGCTGTTGTATGGTCCAAGGATCACTGACCTCGGACCGTTTCGCGCCGCGCGAGCAGATGTCCTTCGCCAGCTTGAACTGCAAGAGACCACGTACGGCTGGGCGGTTGAAATGATTCTAAAAGGTACGCTCCGGGGATTCCGCATCGTTGAGGTGCCGGTGAGCTATTATCCGCGGATCGGAAAATCGAAGATTAGCGGTACGCTGAAGGGCACGGTCGGAGCGGCGTGGTTCATCCTCTCCCTGATAGTACGCTATTATTTTCGGCATCGAAGCGCCGGAATGCCACGGCCCGCATGAGTCTCGGGCAGTGGTCCGTAAGAACGATCTCCTATGGAATCCTCTAGCCGGAGCACCATGCTTTCGCGCACTGACGATTGCATGCTAGTAATCATGGCGAAAGCACCGAAGCCCGGCAGAGTCAAGACCCGGCTGGCTCAGAGTTTTCCTCTGACTGCGGTCACGGCATTTTATCGCTGCCTGCTGGACGACACGATGACGCTGGCGCGGTCGCTGGGCAACGTGGAAGTCGCCATTATGTGCCCCGGTTCCGATCTCGACGAGCTGGCATGCCTGGCGGGTGAGGAGATGTGCGTGGTGGCGCAGAAGGGGGAAGGTCTCGCGGCGGGGCTCACTTCGGTGTTCGCCCATTTTGCAGATGGCCACCAGCGCGTCATCGCATTTAACAGCGACAGCCCCCACCTGCCGGCGTCGGTTCTGGAAGACGCATTCGAGATCCTCGTTGCGCACGATATAGTGATCGGACCGACCCACGACGGAGGCTACTATCTCATCGGCGCGAAGGCCACCCATCCAGCGCTTTTCGAGAATGATGGAATGGGCACTACGAATGCGCTTGAAGCGCTGCTGGCGCGTGCTCGGACCCTGGCTCTCTCCGTAGGCTTCACGGCTCCTTTTTACGACATCGACGTCGCTAGCGACCTGGCTCGGCTCGCTGAGGAACTTCGTCTCGCTCCGGCGCGGGCGCCCCGAACGGCAGCCTGGTTGACGGAGTGGCACCAGGCGGTGGCGCAGTTACGGCCGGGCACGGGAGACCTGTGAAGCTCACGCCATCCCGCAGGCTGTATGCTCTCGGCCTCGTCATGCTTGCGGCGCTGACGATCTGCTCACGCAAGCTCAGCAGCATGGGTGGACCGTCCTTCATCATTCCGCTGGCAGTTGCCGGCGTTGCGTACCTGCTTGCCATTCGTGAACTCTTCTTCACGCCGAGGTTCCCGCGCCGCGTCATCGTCATCGGGCTCGTGTTGGCTGCTCTCTGGCGCCTTGCATTTCTACAGATGCCGCCGGGTTCAGATGATGACATTCATCGATATGTTTGGGATGGTCGCGTGCAGCGACTCGGATATGACCCTTATATGGTCGTTCCCCGCGATCCTGCGCTCGCCGCGTTGCACACACCCGAGACCCGCACGCTGAACAACCCGGATCTACCGAGCCCATATCCAGCCGGCGCCGAGCTTTTCTTCCGCGCCGTAACCGCGATTCATGAGTCTGTCTTTGCGCTGAAAGTAGCATTTGTAGTTTGCGATTTCGCGATTGTTCTCGTTTTGCTCGATATTTTGGGTCATAGTGGACAAGCAGCGCACTGGGTTCTAGCTTATGCCTGGAATCCACTGCTGGCGACGGAAGTGGCGGGCAGTGGTCACATCGACATTGTCGGCACACTGCTGCTGCTGGTGTCTTTCGTCGCGCTAGGACGGCGCTGGCGTGCGGTTGCAGCCGTGGCATTTGGGCTGGCGGTTGCCGTGAAGTTCCTCCCCATTGTGCTGCTGCCACTCTACTGGAGACGTGTTCGTATACGCGACGCTGTGCTGGCGGCAGTCGCGGTCGGACTCCTATACGTACCATTTTTCAACCACGGACGGATTCCGACCGGCTCCCTCGGCACCTACGTGCAGAGTTTCCGCTTTAATGATCCGGTGTTTACAACCCTCGAGCAAGTGGCGGCACCGCAACTTGTAGTTGGCCTGGCAGTGCTCGTCGGCTTTCTTACCGCAATCTGGATGAGAATCAAGGCGCCGGCGTTGTCGGCTGATGCGTTTGCCTGGCCCATGGCAGCGTCACTTCTATGTGCACCCGTCGTATATCCATGGTACCTTCTCTGGCTGCTGCCGTTCCTGCGGTCGGACTCGACGCTGCCGATCATCACTTGGACGGTGAGCATCATCCCTACTTATTACGTTTGGCATCTGCGCGCACTTGGGCGTCCTTGGTTGGTTCCGGGCTGGATTATGCTGCTGGAATATGGATTTGTGGCAGCGGCCGCTGCAATTGTCGGATTTCGCCGGGTCAGACGACGAGCGGCAACCGGATGCTCAACCGATTAGGTGCGCTGGCGCATGCGGCCCGCAGAGTTGTGTGACATAACGAGTACGGCCCCATCAGGATTGCGAGGACGCGATCATCTAGTTCCTGCGATATAATTCACAGCCAACCGAGCAAGGATGCCAATGACTGGCTGGGGTGGACTGCGCCGTGCGACTCGTGTATCCCAAAGCTTTTGCCCATCATCCAACACAGCATTCTTTCAATTCACCAAGGAGCGAACACCATGACAAATGCGAGCCGTCTAACGATGATCCGCCTTCTGGCTTTCGGGGTACTGGTCCTTGCTGCAACTTCCTGGGCGCAGCAGCGCCCACCAATTGAGCAGATCGCCAAGACGTATGGCCTCGATTCGTTCGGGAAAATTGAAGCCATCCGCTACACGTGGAATGCACAGTTCCCTGGAGTGAATGTCTCCCGTTCATGGATTTGGGAGCCTAAGACCAACAAAGTCTCCTATGAGGGCAAGGATAAAGACGGTAAGCCGGTCAAGGTTACCTACATGCGCTCCGAGCTGAACAGCCAACCCGACACCGTAAAAAACGAAGTTGATCCGGGTTTTACCAACGATAACTATTGGCTTCTGTTTCCCTTCCATGCTTACTGGGACACCAGCGCCACCGTGACCGATCAGGGTATGCATAAACTGCCGTTGGGCAACGGCTCGGCCGAGCTGGTCGCCGTGAAATATGCCCCGGAGGTTGGTGGTTACACGCCTGGCGACACCTGGGAACTCTACGTCGGCAAAGACAGCCGCGTCGAGCAATTTGCCTACCACCGCGGCGGGCCGAAGAAGCCAAGCCTCGTCATCACAACCTGGGCAGGCTACAAGAAGGCAGGTCCTCTGCTGATCTCAACCGAGCACCGCGGCACAGCCGACGGCAAGGCCTTGCACCTCTTCATTTCTAACGTGGCGGTCAAGCTGACAGGGTCAGACACCTGGGTGGACGCGAAATAAGATGAACACGCAATAGATGACCGACGGGCTGTTTCTTGACACTTGAGGTCGTTCTTAACGAATCAGCCTACCTGGCGATCACTACCGTGGTGCAGGAACTGCTCAGCTTGGGCAGATCGCGGGTGGTGGCCATGCGGACTTGCAGGCTGCGGCGTTCCCCACGAATGATCGGACAGTAGAAGTCAGGCTCTAGAAGAGCACCCTGGAGGCGTCGTCGTCCAGCACATCCCCCATGACATGATTCCCGAAACTCGCAAGGTAGACAAGCGTGGGGAAGCGTGCGGGCTTGTTCGTAGGGGGCCGAGCCTAGAATGTCGGGCCCCATCGAAATCAAATCCGACAGCGGCTCCCCGGATCCTGGCCAATAAACGCAAGGCTGTATAGTGGCTCGTGGCGTCACTCGCACAGTGCTCACGCCACATCCTCCTCTGAGCGGCGGGAGGCCCGCCATCGCTCGAACCAGTGGCTCGCCAATCGCGATCACATCTGTTGCCGCAAACAGACTCTGGAACCCTTCCCAATACTCTGCGTAGGACAGCGCATAGAGGTCGGATCGCACCGCCTGGTACACGTTCACCCGCAAGGGAGCACCGAACTGTTTGGCTGCTCGCGCCACCTCCGCCAGACGCAAGTAGTTCGCCTTCATCATGACCGCGACGATGGTTACCGGCACGCCGAGCCTTACGCAACGTTCAGCTTGCCGGTGGATCAGCTCCCAATTGCCTGGTCCCCGCTGTGCATCCTGCTCAGCTTGCGTCGGGTAATCGAGAGAAAACTCAATATCGTGAAAGGCGCGCAATTCGTGGTCTTCCAAAACAGCCACGCTGTGTCCGTTGGAAGTGACGGTGAGCTTGACCGGCTGTGTGCGCAGGTAGGCCAGTATCGCCTTAAAGTCCGGATGCATGCCATTCTCGCCCGTGCCCAGATTCACCGAGCGCACGGGAAGGCGTTCCATGACTGCTTTCACTTGATCCAGGGAAAGACGATCTGTGCGAGTGGGATCGCGGTAGCAGAACGAACAAGCGAGATTACATTCGTTGGTCAGCCCGAGTCCGAGCGAAATACCGTCATCCAGCGCCGCTGCGCGAGTTGTGGTCGACGAAGATTGGGTTGCGACGTTGTTCATGCGCCGTCCTTCGTTGCCAGGTTTGCACGATGCGCGAAGTATTGTTTGTAGCGGGCGACGGCGGCAAACTCTGGGCGTCTCCCCAGCTTTCGTTCCAGCACAAGAATCCGCTCATACTCGGCGCTGCGGGAAACCTGTGGCGGCAAGTAATCCGCAAGGACGCGTACACCCCGCTCGGCAATCATTGCCAGCGATGCCGCTTTCAGCACGGCTTGCAGGCTATCTGACGTAAACAGTCGTGCCTTGCCTCCGTAAAGAGATTCTTGCCCCCACCTAGCGGTGAGGGTATTTTGCGCTGCCGCCAAGTCGCCTCCTAGGATAGCGGCCTTCAACACCTCGCCGGCGCGGTTCCGCACGAGAACCGACACTATGGCTGATGAATCCCGCAAGACGCGAGCCGCGCTGCACATCAAAGCATCGGGGTCGTCGACGTACTCGAGGATGTTGTGGCAGAGAATTAGATCGAACGAACCAGCGCGAAATAAGTTCTCTAGTTGGGCGGCGTCGCCCTCTTTCAGTGCGATCTTTTCCGTAACTCCGGCGTCCCGGGCCGTGCGGTTCGCGATATCCAGCATTGCTGGAGAGGAATCCAGTAGCGTGACGTGAATGCCAAGTCGCGCCAGGCGAACTGCCGTCGCTCCCGTGCCGCCCCCAAGATCAAGTGCACACATCGAAGGTTTGGCCTGCAGGGAAAGAAAATCCTGCAGATTGGCAAAGGCCAAGTCAGAGCGCAACCGGCCTTCAGGCGTCTCGAGGTATGCGGCGTACTTTTGGGCATCGCTCTGGAAGCGTTCGCCGTCGGGCTTGGCAGTCATCTTCTTGCGACCTTCGTATTCATGCGGCTCAAGCGAAGACGCTCTCCGATCCAGTCGCCGGCAAGCACCTGGGCTGGTTCGATCAGCGGCTGCCAACGGCCAGCGTGAGAGCCACCATCCACCTGAATTATCTCTCCAGTTACTTGCCCTGCCCTTGCCAGGTAGAGAGCCGCGTCGACAATGTTTTTTATCCCCGCGATTTTTCCCGTTGGCTGGAACGTCTTAAGCGAACTTCTGGGATCATCTTTGTGCAGTGGTGAGTCCACGACGCCGGGGGCTACAGCGTTGAAGCGGATACCGCCTTTTGCGTATTCGATTGCGAGACTTCGGGTTACTGTATTCAGGCCGCCCTTCGTCATCATCGAAACCGAAGCATGTATGCCGGCGACTGGCTGAGCGGCGAGCGACGCAGACATGGTCACAACGTTTCCCGATTTCTGTTTCAGCATCTGTTGCACTGCGAGCTGCGTGGTGTAGAGGAATCCCAGCCGGTTGGTCGAGACCAGGGCATTGAAGTCTCCGGTCGTAAAGTCGGTGAACGGCTTTGTGCGGAGGATTTCCGCATTATTCACCAGCACATCGACGGTTCCAAACTGCCTCATCGCGGCTTCGATACATTTGGCGGCGGCCCTGCTTGCCGATATCGCCATCGATGAGAACCAGGTTCGGTGAGCTAGTGAACGACCGACTAACCTCACGAGACGTTGGGATGACGTTATATCCCTCCTTCAGGAGGCTTCGACCGAACCCGCGCCAATGCCCTGCGATGCTCCGCTGACGATTGCTGTTTTTTGCCTGACATACATACTTCTCAGCCGGCACGCCGCGTCTGCAACTCCTCACGTGAAGCAGTGACAAAGGCCCCGACCAATGTAGCGATCTCATCCGCAGCCGTGTCCAATGCGAAATGGCCGGCATCGAGAACGTGAACTTCAGCCTTCGGAACGTCGTGCCGGTAACGTTCCGGCTCGCCGGGATCGAATGAAAGATCATACTTACCCCAGATCACCAGCAGTCGCGGCTGCTTCTCGCGCATCCAGGCTTGCCATTTCGGGTAGCCGTCTACGTTAGTTCGATAGTCGTAGAAAAGGTCACTTTGAATCTCGGCTTGACCTGGCTGGTTGAGAAAATAGAATTCATCGGTCCAGAGATCGGGATCATAGCGATCCACGTTTGGGTCGTTTCCCAGATGGCGTGTGCGCGTGGTCGCGAGCGACAAAAGATTTGTGCGCAGCGCGGTTTCGTTAGCAGCGCGATCGGCCCAAAAGGCCCGACGTGTCTTCCAATTTGCCCCTAAGCCCTCGTTGTGTGCAACAGCATCCTGGACGATAAGGGCCGCGACGCGATCGGGATGAGCCAAGGCCATGCGAAAGCCGACAGGGCCGCCGTAATCCTGCATGTAAAGCGTGTAGTGCGAGAGCCCGAGCGCTTCGGTGAAATGATTCATGATCTCGGCGTAGTGATCGAAGGTATACGCGAATTTTTTCGGGTCCGGCCAGTCGCTGTTTCCGAAGCCCGGGTAATCGGGTGCGACCAGGTGATAGCGATCGGAAAGTCGGGCGTAGAGAGGCTCGAACATTCGCGAGGATGACGGCAGTCCGTGCAGCAAGAGAAGCGTTGGAGCGTCTTTCGGGCCGGCCTCTCTGTAGAAGATAGCGAGGCCATCGATCTGTATCGTGCGATAAAAAGTGGGGTACCTCATGGAAGTTTCCTTTCCGTTGGCTTGGGGCAGCAATTGAAATGATGCGAGCATTACAAAAACCACCGATGCCCCCCGCGCGACCCTATGATTCTCTGTCAGTAGCCATCCCATAATGAACCCAAGAAGTCCTTCAGGGGCTAAAGCCCGCGTCTTTTATAGCTCCCGGCGGCACGGCTGAAAGCCGTGCCCTTTCGAGACTGTGTATGAGATGGCTTCCAGCAAGTTAATAAGCGGAAAACGTTCTTCCGAAGTTCACATCGTCAGAACGACGCGAAACTGTGCCTTGCCGCTGAGCATGCGCGCGTAAGCCTCGTCCGCTTGTTCGAGCGGATAGGTTTCGATCATAGGACGCACGCCAGTTAGTTCGGCGAAGCGCAGTGTGTCCTCGGAATCGGCCGGGGTTCCGGTGGACCAGCCCTGAATGGTTCGACTTCCGGTGATGAGCTGTATGGGTGTGACCTCAATCGCATCGAACGCAGCACCGATTACCATGAGCTTGCCGTTCGGGCCCAGACCGTCGATCAGTTCGGACATCGCTTTCGAACTTGGCGCAGTCGCCAGGATTACCTTTGCCCCGCCCAACTTTTGCAATTCCTGGGCTGCGTTTGTCGATTGGCTGTCGATGTAGATGCTCGCCCCCAGTCTGGTTGCAAGCGCCGCGTTTTCAGATCCGCGCCCGATAGCTGCGACTTTATGGCCAAACTTCTGAGCGAATTGAATCCCAAGGTGACCCAGACCGCCGACACCCTGTACTGCGACAAGATCGCCGGGGAGCGCACCGCTGTGCCGCAGCGAGTTGTAGGTGGTAATTCCAGCGCAGAGTAGTGGCGCTGCATCGGCGTCACTTAGACTGTCCGGTATCGACACCAGCGCCTCCACGGGTGCCACCATGTATTCCTGGTATCCGCCGTCATAGCTGATGCCCGTAACCTTCAGGTTTTGGCAATTGCGAAAATCTCCACGCCGGCACTCGCGACACGTGTTGTCTTGGCCGCCGTGCCAGCCCACACCGACGCGCTGCCCCTTTTTCCACTCGGAAACACCAGCGCCCAGTTCATCGATGACGCCTGCGACTTCATGTCCGGGAACGCGGGGATACTGAATGCCGGGCCACAAGCCTTCTTTCGTGAGCACGTCGCTGTGACAAACCCCACAGGCCTGAACCTTGATGCGCACGTGTCCTGCATCCGGCTCAGGAATCTCGCGTTCGAGCATCTGAAAATCTGCTCCAGCACTGGAGACCTGCGCCACCTTCATCTGCCTCATTTTCATTGGTATGGGGACCACCGTGGCTCTGCTTGCTGCCATAACTCCTCCTCTGAAAAATTGTCGATTCTGTTTGAAAAGTATTTACCGCTGCTGGCGAGGGTCCCGAGCATTGCTCGGGTGCTTCTACCCCGCCACCTCGAAAATGACTTCCAGTTCGACCGGGGTGCCGAGCGGAAGGCTGGCGACGCCGTATACCAGACGGCAAGGGTTCTTGTCTTTTCCGAAGATG
>Ga0307476_10001630_pt1 | contig 13611 bp, 5 predicted proteins | sample atmos_gasesECM2C_2_FD_203314 | JGI IMG/M metagenome (GOLD analysis project Ga0307476, IMG submission 203314) | Hardwood forest soil microbial communities from Morgan-Monroe State Forest, Indiana, United States - atmos_gasesECM2C_05 | ecosystem: Environmental > Terrestrial > Soil > Temperate... | reverse complement strand
CTCGGCCGCGTTGACCGGCGGTTTGATTGCGTCCGCATCGAACTCGATGGGCGTGAGCTTTTCGGCCGGCTCGAAGTAAAACGGCTTGGCCTTCTCGTCCGTCGGCCGGCCGAACAGGAACGTCTTGTCCGTATCCGCATCCGTGACGGCGCCGACGATCGGCCGTTTGGCGTCGTCCCACAGCGCCTCGAGCTTCCGCTCACCGCCCTCCTTGTCCGGCTTCCTCGACAGGTAGATCTTGCCGGAATCGGTGACGAAGAACCAGTCGTCGCCGCGGACGATGACGTGGAAGCGTTCATTGAAGCAGGGGTCCTTGATCTTGTCCACCAGCTGCCACTGGTTATCCTTGTCCTTGAGCCAAATGCCGAGCATCGGCTTGAGCGGGTCCTTGACCAGGTCCCAGCGACTCTCACAATCCACGCAGAAAGCCTGTGTCGGCTCCTTGAGACGCGACTTGCCGTGGTAGCGGCGACGGGTTTCTTCGATTCCCGTTTGCAGGCTTTCGCTGGCTATCACGAAGTAGCGGCACACGCCGAGCTTTTCCGGCACGAGGTCGAAGAAGAACTCGTAATGCGAGAAAGGGTACTTGTCGTCTGGCGGCTTGTCGCAGTCGTTGACGTAAACACGTATGTTCTCGTATAAGTATGCAATTAGATTTTTATTCCAACCAACGTCAACCCAGGGATCCCACCCCCGGCCGATTCCGGCCTTGTAGAATGGATTGTCCGAGAGTTGACCGGCCAACGGCTCGCTCTCTGTGTTGATGTCTCGCACACGCATTCCCCTACCCGCGCTGTCGGCGTCCACGTGCGTCATCACCAACCACCCGGAGGAGATCTTCCAACGCGGCGGGAAGTCGCCTGTCACCGCGAGAGGGAATACGTCCAGGCTTCGCACGTGATCCTGTGGTTGTTCCCCCCGCAAGTCCACTTCCAGGATTAGGGCGTCGTTCTGCACCGCGAAGATTCGCCCGTTGAAAACGGTGCCATACGCGATGGCCGGTTGCTCGGCGGCCCGTCCAGTGCCAGTGGCAACGCCTAAGCACGCAACAGAGCAGATAAGAAGTGAATTGGCTCTCATGAGCGGCGCCTTACCAGCATTGGGGGCCGGCGTTCACCGTAGCCCCGCGGCAACCATATGGCCCGGTTTCACTGCAATTTGCGATGCGCTCCGTCCCGTGGCGGTCCCGTTAGAGCGGCCGGCAAAAATGACCGGGAAACCTGACAAACCAGGCGATTTCGTCATTCTTTCCGGCCGCTCTTAGTAGTTTTGTTGGTCTTGAGGAAGCGGGACGCGGATCAACTGCGGCGCGAGCCTGCTGCTTGCCTGGATGAACAGGAAGAAGGAGGACTTAGTGCCATTCGGCGCAAATTGGTTCTGTGCGTCCAACGGGAGAACGACTGGCCCCGCCGCATAGCCTACGATCACGTTCGCCTGGATGTCATTGAGGGCCTGATTCTGGTCGTTGTTGTAGGTGGCCCCGTAGCTGGGGTCGAAAAGCTCGTCCTTCGCCACCAGCTTGCCGTTCTCCGTGACGGTGTAATTGATTGCCACCACGTTGTGTCCCTGGAACAGCGACGCCGGGGTCGGTTGGCCCTGGCCGGGAAGGTTGCCCTTGGCTGTGACATCCTGGGTCACTTGGGCTGAGATCCAGTCGTACCCATTCGGCCCGACCCACGGCCGTTGGCTTGTCGGCGACTTGTTCTTGTAAGTATCTATGTAGGCCTTGCCACCCGCCAAGGCGCCGAAGGCTTGAACACCTTGGACGCCCCCCGGCACGTTGAAATTCGGCCCAGCCGGATCGAACTTCCACGCCTTGACCAGGATCCACCATGGGTCACTTCCTTGTGGGAGACCGGCGTTTGTCGCGCTTATCGCGTAATTCCAGTTCGCTTGGTGGATGCCCTGCGCCTCCAGCACGTCGATGAGGAACTTCGACCAGGCGATGCACATGCCGTCGCCACTGCGCAGGAGGGTGCTGGTCTCATCGTTGGGTGTGGTGTACGTGTCGTAGTACCCCAACACGCCCCCGCCGTCGATGCGCGGGATGTTGAGCGTCTTGAACACCTTCCAGGCGTTGAGGATGACGGAGGCGTCGCTGTCCGCGTTGCCGCCGTTGTACTGGCTGCCGGTCGCCAGCACGGTCTCGTACAGCGGCTTGGCCGTGCCGCCCTGCGCGACGTACTCCGTCTTGTACGTCACGTAGAAGCGGTTGGCCGTGGTCCCCGCGTCCAGCACCAGGCCGTTCTGGAAATCGACCTTCCATGAGATATCCATCGTGCCTTGGGTCACCGCGTTGAACGGTACGCTGGCGGCCACGGGATTGCCGGAAAGCTCGTACACGCCCAACGCCTTCACTGTCAGTGGCACGGTGAACGTCATTCCCTTGGGGATGCCCGGGCCGGTCACGGTCCCGACCGCCTGGACGGCGGGGAGGGGGACGCCGGGGAACCAGAACGCGGCATCGGTCAGCGTCATCGCCGTGCCGCTCACGTAGGCCAGGGGCGACTGGTCAGCGGCGCCTACACCGCCGGCTGCGGCGCCCGCACCGCCGGCTATGGTCCACTGGGGAGTGAAGGTTTTGCCGGTGCGGTCGTTGGCGACCTTTTCCTGGCCTGCCCCGGCGAACACCTCCTCCATGACCTGGCCGGCCTGAACCGGCGCGGGGGCCTGCGCGGCGGCGGCCGCCAGCGCCGTCGCGGCGGCGACGGTCGCCGTGCTGACGAACTGCGTCGTTGGGCCGCCCTGCTGCGCTACCGTGACGGTTACGTTGTACGTCCCCTCCTCCGCATAGGCGTGCGTCCCGGTGACCGTGTAGCTGCCGCCGTAGCCGCTGTTCGACCCGGTGCTCGTTACTATGCCGGTTGTCGGCGCCGTATTGTCGCCCCAATTGATGGTTGCCGTGAAATCCGAGGCGGGCGGGGCGTAATACGGATTGTTCGGGTCGTAATAGGAGAAGCTGCCCACGCCGTAATTCGGCGTGGAGCTAACCTGCGCCGAGCTGACCACGCTGGCGCTGCCGCCCGCGTCGCCGAATGTCACCGTCACGGGGTACGACCCTTGGGCCGTGTAGGTGTGGCTGCCGCTGACGGAGTAGGTCCCGTCGCTGCCGCCGACCACGCCGGCCGTCGTAGTCCCGTCGCCCCAGTTAATAGTCGCCGTGCAGTACAAAGCCGAACCGTATTTGAAGGCGTCGGTGAACGTCGCTACCGTCACGCCGTTGAGGGCGTCGCCCACCGTGGCGTTGATGCTCGCCGCCGTCCCCGTCAGCGCCGCGTCGGCGACGCTGGCCGTCCCGGAAATCACCACCGAAGCGCCGTCCGCATCCGTCACCGTCACGGCGATGGGAAAGGAACCGGCCGCGTAATACGTCTTGGCGCCGCTGACGGTAAACGAGCCGTTCCCGCCGCTGACCGTCCCGGCCGTGACCTGACCGTCGCCCCAGGCGATGCTGGCCGTGAAGTCGGAGGCGGAGGCGGCGGGGTCGGCGTCGGTGAAGGAGGCGACCGTCCCGGAGAACAACTGGCCCTCGGTCACGCCGGATACGCTGACGGTCCCGGCCGTCAGCGCGGCGTCGGCGACGTTGGCCGTGCTCGCCGCCACGGTCGTGTAGCCGTTGGGATCGCTCAGCGTCACGTTGACCGCATAGGTCCCAGCCTCCGCGTAGGTGTGGCTGCCATACACGGCGCCGTCGCTGACCACGCCGGCCGTCGGCGTGCTGCCGTCGCCCCAATCGATCGTTGCCGCGCTGGCGTCGCCGGCGAACGTCGCCACGGTGACGTTGTCGGCGGCGATGCCCTCGATTGCATTGATCGTCGCTGCCGTCGCATTGATGGGGCCGGGGCCGACCGTCGCTGTCCCGGTCGCGGTCGCCGTGGCGCCGCCGCCGTCGGTGATCGTCGTCGTGACGGTGAATGTGCCTTGAGTCAGATACGTGTAGTCGCCGCTGACGCTGAATGTGCTTCCGGACTGCGTAATGAAGGCGAGGTTCGATGGATCGGAGCCGTCGCCCCAGGCAATCGCGGCGCCGAAGTCTGCCGGGGTGGCGTTGGGATCGGCGGCGGTGAACGTGGCCACAACCACAGCGCCGGTATCAACGCCTTGGGCGGCGCTGATGTCGGCCCCTGTGGCCGTCAGCGTTCCGTCCGTCACGGCCACCGGCACGGCGACGACGCTCGTCTCATCCTGCGCAGTCGTGATCGTGACCGTGGCTACGTAGTTGCCGACTGCCGCGTAGGAGTGCGATCCGGAAACGGTGCAGGTCCCCGAAGCGCCGCCGATCTGGCCGGCGCTCGGCGCCGTGCCGTCGCCCCAGTCGATCGTCGCCGTGTCCGGACCCGGGCCAGAGTCGGTGAACGTCGCCAGCGTGAGTGTACTGGAGACGCCGTTGGCGGCGCTTGCCGGCTGCGCCGTTGCGGCCACTGTCGAGACGATGACGCTGCCAGTTGCCGTCGCTGTGGTAGTTACGTCCTGGATCGTCGCCGTGGGCGCGAAGGTCCCGGTCGCGGTGTACGTGTGAGTCCCCGAAACCGTGAAGACGCCCGACGATTCGGCCACTACGCCGGCGCTGCTGGTCCCGTCGCCCCAGGCGATGGTTGCGGAATAGTAGGAAGCGTCCGCGTTGGGATCGGCGTCGGTAAACGCGGCCACGGTGAGGTCGGCGGAGGAGTTGACGCCGGCGTAGGCGGTTGCGCCCGTCGCCGAAAGAGGCGCATCCGCGATCGCCATCGTCCCCGATTCCGTGACGCCATCCCCCACCGGGTCCGTGATGGTTACGGTAGGCGTATATGTCCCGGCGATGAGGTATGTGTGGTCGGCGTTAATCTGGAAGTCGCCGTCGCCGGACACGATCGTAGCTGGCTGCGTGTCGCCGTCGCCCCAGTCGATCGTGGCTTGAAAGCTAGACGACTGCTCCGGACCATCCACAAAGGTCGCCGTGAGTTGGCTGTCGCTGCCTTCAGCCGCCGGCGTGACGTCCACCGTTCCGGCTGCGAAGGTCGGGTCGGAAACCGTGGCCGCGGCCACCACGGTTTGCGGCTGCCCGCCGTCCTCCGCCGGAGCGTCGGTGATCGTGACCGTGGCTTGGTAGTTCCCGGTCTGCGCATAAGTGTGCGTGCCGGTCACGTCGAACCCGCCGGCGGGGTCCGCGCTGACCGTGCCCGATGAAGTCGAGCCGTCGCCCCAGGCGATCGTGGCTTGGTAATCGGAAACCGTGGCGTTCGGGTCGGCGTCGGTGAAGGTCGCTAGAGTCACGTCGGCGAGTGATCCGGCTGTGGCGCTGAAATTGACCGCTGTGGCGGACAGCGCGGCGTCGGCGATCACCGCATTGGTCGTGCCGGTCGTGCTCGACCCCGCGGCTATGTCCGTAACCGTCGTCGTAATCGTGTAGGTCCCGTACACCAAGTAGGTGTGCGAGCCGGTCACGTCGAAACCGCCGTTGGGATCCGCGCTGACGGCGCCCGACGAGGTGGACCCGTCGCCCCACTGGACGACGGCCGCGAAATCGCCGGACGTCGCATTGGGATCGGCGGCGCTGAGGCGGGCGACGACGACGCTATTGAGGGCGCTGCCTTCGACGCCCCGCAGGTTCGCGTTGAGGCCGCTTAGACTGCTTGTGGCATAGGAATTGGAGAGGCCGCCTTCCACGGCCTGGAAGTTGGAGCCGCTTCCCGTCAGCGAACCCGACCCTCCGCCGGTGGGCCGCAGCAATGTCGCCGCGCCGCCGCTGTCGGCGGCGATGGACTGGGTGTAATTGTATGTGCCAGGCGTGGCGTCGGAGTGCCAGCCACTGGCGCTGGAGGACGCACTACCGCCCTTGCCGGCGCTGTCGACAGCGCCAGTGCTTTTGGAACCGCTGTCACCCCAGTTGATCGTGCCGGCAAAGTCGCCCGGAGAGGCGAACGGGTTGCCGTCCAGGAAGGAACCGAACGGGTTGGTGAAAGCCTGATCCGCTGCGCCGGAGCGGGGTGGATTGCCTTTGCTGGTCGCTTCTTGCGTCGCACCTTGGTCGCCGGCCAAATGGGCGGTCGTGTTCGAGAAATTGTGCGTCCCTTGTTCCGTAGACGCGCGCGACGGAACCACCGCCTGGAAACTGTCGCCGGTCGAGTACAGGTTTGCTTCCACGGGAGCGCTGCTGTCGCCGATTAGAACACCGTAATCGGAAGAGTTGGAGTCGCCGTCGGAGGGAGCTAATCCCCCCAATAGGGGCATCATCGCGCAGTGCCCGCCCACCATGTTTGGTAGTGGATTGGCGGACAGGGTCAGCGACGACGCTGGGGTTCGGGCTTCCAAAGGTTCGGGGCCTTCCAGCCGGACGCAGGGCGGATTGTTGCGGATGGGACGGGTACGCCCCTGAAAGGCGATGAGTTTGGGCGCAGTATGCTTGAGGAATTGAGCAACGTTGATGGACATGGCGAGCGGCTCCTGGATGTGTGGGGGCCGTTCGCCACAACAGAAGAGATCGGACCGTCCGGATACTAAACCGCTGGAAGGAGGTGAGTCAAGCAAACGGTTAAGAAAACATGAAAGTTTGTAAAGGCGGACTGGCGGACTGACGCCGCGCCGCTCCTTCACCGGCGCGACGCCGGCCACAATTCCGCTCCATACCGGGCGGCGTCGCCGAGGTCTTCCTCGATGCGCAGCAGCTGGTTGTACTTGGCGATGCGGTCGGTGCGGCTGGCGGACCCGGTCTTGATCTGGCCGGCGTTGGTCGCCACCGCCAGGTCGGCGATCGTCGCGTCCTCCGTCTCGCCGCTGCGGTGGCTGATGACCGTCGTGTAGCCGTTCCGATTGGCCAGGCCGATCGCGTCCAAGGTCTCCGTCAGCGTGCCGATCTGGTTCACCTTCACCAGGATGCTGTTGGCCGCGCCCTTGTCGATGCCCTGCTGCAGCCGCTTGACGTTGGTAACGAATAGGTCGTCTCCTACCAGCTGCACCTTGCCGCCCAGGTCCCGCGTCAGTTTCACCCAGCCCGACCAGTCGTCTTCCGCCAGGCCGTCCTCCAGCGAGCGGATCGGCCACTTGGCGCAAAGGCCCTTCCAAAGATCGATCATCTCCTCGGAGCTGGCGATGCGGTCCGGATTGCTCTTGAAGAAGCAGTAGCCGGTCTTGCCCTTCTTCTTGGCCTCGTCGAACAGCTCCGTCGCGGCGGGGTCGAGCGCGAACACGATGTGGTCGCCGAGCTTGTAGCCGGCCTTCTCCACGGCCGTCGCCAGCACTTCCAGCGCCTCGTCGCTGCTCTTGAGGTTTGGAGCGAAGCCGCCCTCGTCGCCGACGGCCGTGCTGAGGCCGCGGTCGTGCAGCACCTTTTTGAGATGCTGAAAGGTCTCCGCACCCATCCGCAGCGCCTCGCGGAACGTCGGGGCGCCGAGCGGCATGATCATGAATTCCTGGAAATCGACGTTGTTGTCGGCGTGCTTGCCGCCGTTGAGGACATTCATCATCGGCGCCGGCAGGACACGCGCGCCGACGCCGCCGAGGTAGCGGTACAGCGGCAGACCGACCGAAGCCGCCGCTGCATGGGCGGCCGCCAGCGACACGCCGAGCATGGCGTTGGCGCCCAGCCCCGCCTTGTTGTCCGTGCCGTCCAGCTGGAGGAGGATGTCGTCCAGCGCGACCTGTTCCGTGGCGTCCTCGCCGTGCAGGCGCGGGGCGATCTTGTCGTTGACGTTGGCGACGGCTTTCTGCACGCCGCGGCCGAGGAAGCGGCCCTTGTCCTGGTCGCGCAGCTCCAGCGCCTCGTAGGCGCCGGTGCTGGCGCCGCTGGGCACGGCGGCCCGTCCGCTGGCGCCGTCGGCGAGGATCACTTCCACTTCCAGCGTCGGGTCGCCGCGGCTGTCGAGGATTTCGCGGGCGTGAATGCTCTCGATGGTACTCATCTTCGGTCTTGAAACTCCGTTTAAGAATCAAGGCGGAAATCAGCGCCCAGCCGCGCCGGCCAGCTGGCGTAACTCGTCGGGGGTCAGCGCTCGGCTGAAGACACAGAACTCGTCAATGTCGCCCGTAAAGGTTAGTTTGGCGTCATTCAATGGCTGCTTGTTCCAGCCCAATGTGGCGCCGAGCGCTCGCTGGTTGGTGGTGATCGCTCCGTCGGATGCTTGGCCCTGCTGCTCTGCGCCCTGCAATTCGCCGTCGATGTACAGGCCGAGTTGACAGCCGAAGCCTTTGTTGCGGCGCACCAGCCCGAAATGGTGCCATTTGCCGTCATTGACGGTCACGAAGCTCTGCAAGAACAAGATCATCGCATTTGGGGAGTTGTCTTGACGCACATAGGCCCCAAGTTGCCCATTAAGCACCTTCAACTCGAGCATGGCGCCTGGGTCCGCGGTGTTCCGGGCGGAAAGGACTGTCCCCGTTGTGTCGCGAGTCCGCAGCCAGCCGCTGAAGGTGAACTCGTCGCCGGCGTTGAAATTCAGATTCGGCGCATCGCTGAAGTCGAAATAGCTGCCGAAGCCGTTGAAATGGACGGCCGCGCCGCTTGCGCCGTCGCGCACCGATTCACTTTGGTAAAGCCGTCCGGTGGCGCCGCCGGCGTTGGCAACCTCCGGCCGGTTGGCGTTGCCGGCCTGGTCGAACGACCAGTAGAGCATCAAACCGGGCAAGGTGATCGGCGACGCGAGCTGATGGGGCGATGATGGTTTTGCTGTGAACTGAATCGAGTTGAAGAACTTGACCACGTCGGCCCCATCCAGCTTGACCCGCGGCCCCACCGCCGTCAGCGCGACCACCTTGTCCTTGAGGATATACACGCGGGTCGCCAGGCCCTGTCCGGGGTGCAACCCGCCGGAATAGCTAGTGTTGGGGATCTGGTAAAAGAACTCTCGGTACTGCTGCGAATGCACGACGCCCGACCGCGGCATGCTCGGCCAGTAAAAGTTGTACAGCGAGAACTCCCCCTTGAGCATATTCTGCACGTCGTTGACGGCCTGGTCGGCAAGGGACGGGCCGAAGTTGTTGACCTGCGGCGGGGTCAGCACGTAAACCGCGAATTCGACGTCGGGGTTGTTCACCGCGACTATGTATTTTTTCGCGGAGCGGTTGCCGCCCACCACGGACAGCGGCTGGAAAGACGGCGTTCCCGGCATATCGACGGTGAAATCGCCGCTGGACGACGTGAACGACGTCCACAGATTGGGATCGACCGTGTACTTCGGCGTGAAGGGAATGGTTAGAAGCGGCAGCACCGCTCCGAAGCCCAGCACGGAAAGGGCCGTGATGACGCGGGCGCGCGGCCGCAGCCAGGATTGCACCGAGGCGATGATGGCCAGCACACCGAGGCCCAGCGCGATGGCGGTCCAGAGGAAGGCGCCGAGACAGCCGTCGGTAATGAGGCCAAAGGGACAGGCCGCGAACGGCAAGGCGATGAAGAGCGGCGGAATGGCGTAGAGATACCAGGGCAAGGCGTAAGCTCGGCTTTCGGGAAGAGGCGCTTTGCGATTGAGGAACTCGGCCATGTCGCGGGCCAGGTGGTAATTGGAGGCCCGGCGCTTGTTGACGGCCAGCTCGATTTCACGACCCTCGACGGTGACGATGAGACGGTTGGAGCCGAGATAGCGCGCCCGCGTGCCGACGGCGGCGAAGGCGGGCGGCAGGCGGATTTTGCGGAGATAGAGACCCTCCGCCGTCAGCTCGGCGTCCATCGGCCCGCGGAGTATGCGGTCGGGGTCGCGCGTCACCATGACGGGAAAGACGACGCCGCGCTGCGGCGCCGCCGGCGCCAAGGCCGGCGGTTCCGGCACGGCTTCCAGAATCGGCGGCAGCGCGCGAGGCTCATCCGGGATGATCGGGGCGAGCGGAATCTGCTCGCCGTCGTTCAACTCCGCCTGGACGGCGGCGGCCGTCGGTTGCGGCCGAGCCGGGGCGGCGCGGCGCGGCGGTTCGGCGGCGCGGGCCGCGGCTTCGGCTGCCGCGCCGGCCTGGGCGACGAACTCGTCCAGGCAAAGGGGGCACTGCACCAATTGACCAAGCACGCTCTCCGGAACGCGCAGGGGCCGATTGCAACTGGTGCAGATGACGGCGGCGGACATGCGGCTAGGCACCTCGAAGATCGCGCGGAGTACGGTAGTTGATTGTAAACGGCGGGGGGCGAAAAGCATATACAATCCCTTGTTTCCGCGTTCGCCGCGAGCGCCCCCAGAGGACCGACCATGAAAGCGATCCGGATTCACCGATTCGGCGACGCCGAAGAGCTGCGTATCGAGGAAGCGCCGGAGCCGCGGCCGGGACCAGGCCAGGTGCGCGTCCGCATCCGGGCCGCGTCGCTGAACTATCGCGATCTGCTCATCCTCAAGGGCCTCTACAGCCGCAACCTGTCGCTGCCGCTCATCCCGTTGTCCGACGGCGCCGGCGAAGTCGTCGAGGCCGGTCCCGGCGCCACGCGCTTCGCCGTCGGCGCCCGCGTGGCCGGCATCTTCATGCAAACGTGGCTGGGTGGGATGCTCTCTGAGTCCAACAGCAAATCCGCCCTGGGCGGCGCCATCGACGGACTTTTGGCGGAACAGGTCGTCTTGAACGAGGATGGTCTGGTCGCCGTACCGGAGCATCTCTCCTTCGAGGAGGCGGCGACACTGCCCTGCGCCGCCGTCACGGCCTGGAACGCCCTGATGGAGCTGAGCGGCGGCGGCGTGCGGCCCGGCGAAACCGTGCTGACATTGGGGACCGGCGGCGTATCGCTGTTTGCGTTGCAGTTCGCCCACATGGCCGGGGCGCGCGTGATCGCCACATCCAGCAGCGACGCCAAGCTGGAGCGCGCGAAACAGCTGGGCGCCTCCGACGGCGTCAACTACAAGACCACGCCGGAATGGGACAAGAAAGTACGCGACCTGACCGGCGGCGTCGGCGTCGATCACGTCGTGGAGGTCGGGGGGGCCGGCACGCTGCCGCGGTCGCTGAAGGCGGTGCGCGCGGCCGGCCATGTCGCGCTAATCGGCGTTCTGTCCGGGGCCGGCGACGTGAACCCCATGCCGGTCCTGATGAAGGCGGTGCGCTTGCAGGGCGTCTTCGTCGGCTCACGGGCGATGTTCGAGGCGATGAACCGGGCGATCGCGCTGCACCGGATGAAGCCGGTGATCGACCGCGTCTTCGGCTTCGAGGAAGTACGCGCCGCCTACCGGCACTTGGAGAGCGGCGCCCATTTCGGCAAGATCGTGCTGCGCCTGTAAGTGACTGTCCCATAAGCTTCTCCCCTCTCCGCGGTACTCCGGGGAGAGGGGAGCAACACGATCTCCCCTCTCCGCGGTACTCCGAGGAGAGGGGCCAGGGGTGAGGGGTTTTTGGCCCAGGAAACCATGCCCCGTCACCCCCGACCCCTCTCCCCCGAGTACGGGGGGCGAGGGGCTTATGGAATCGGCGGAGCTTGCGTTGACCGAAATGGCGCGACGCTCTATACTCGCAGCCGCCAAAATCATCGGCACGGAGGCCGCAGCATGATCAGCGTCCTTTTCTGTTCCCGGGTCAAGGACAACCCGGCTTCCAACCTCAAACAGCTGCTCGATTCGGCCGAGGCGCACGTCCACCCCGACGAACGGCGGCACATCGAGTTCCTCGTCAAATACGACGACGACGACGATCAGCGGCCGTCCGACGACTTCTTCGCGCGCTATCCCTTCGCCGTCCGCACCTTCATGTGGTCCCGCGGCGAGGGCCGCCATTACCTCCACCATGCCCAGGAATACTTATTCGCTCAGCGGGACCCGCGCTCACGGTTCTGTTTGATGACGGCGGACGATTTTTGCTTTTTCCGGTCCGGTTTCGTCTCGGAAATCCTCGCCGTCCCGGACGAATTCTGCATCCTCGGCCACAACCGGCCGCCGATCGAATCCTACGCCGGCGTCTACGAGCAGGAAGAACAAATCCGCCAATGGGTCGTGGCCTTCGGCGAGTGGTCGCCGGTCATCAGCGCCCGGCTCATCGAGGTGTGCCAGAATTTCGGCTGGCAGTCCAACGTGGACAGCTGGCTCATGGGGCTTTCCGTCGTCCTATATGACCTCTACAAAATCGTAATTTGGAAACGCTTGCCGCCGTTTTACGAGCGGCGCGGCGGCTACGGGCTGGGCGACACGCCGACTTACAACAACATGGAGCTGACCTGCAAGCAGGGGCCGTTCAACAAATACTGGTTCGAGCTGCTGCGCCGTCAGGCGCGCAACCTCTACCTCAACATGGAACACGGTACGGACCTCAACAAGACATCTTTGGCGTGGCGGACGCGCCGGCTCGTGGACAAGGTCCGCGCCCAACCGTTGCGGCGGCTTCCTATGCGCGTCTGCCGGCGGCTCCTGAGCCACCTCCGCGCCGCGCTGAGCTGACGGCGTGGGCTCGTCGGCGGCCTCTCCCGCCGCTCAGCATCCTGGGCAAAACAACTCGCGCAGCGATTCCATTTGTGGGAGACCCTGTCATGCAGCTTGGCTGGCGCGCTCGCGTCCCCTTCCCCGAGTCGTACGGCGGATGGAACCTCATCCGCACCCACGGCCGCGTCTTCGCTCTTCCGCCGATTGTGGACGCGGTGGACGCCCTGCGCACCGGCCGGCTTTTCACGCACCCCGCCGCCCTCTCGGCCGCAACGCTAGCGGAAATCCAGTCGCGGATCGACGAAATCGGCCCGGCCGAAGAACCGACCGTCGTCGGCGTTTGCCAGGATCGCGACGTGGTGCGCTACGGCGGGGCCGTCCATGCGGCGCCGCGGTCGGCCGGCTATGTGGACCTGGCGGCGGCCGACGATCGGCGCCGCGCGGGAGTGGTCAGCGGCGCCTCGTTTGAGGCCGTCGAAGCGGCCGTGGAGGCCCTGAGCAAACGGGCGGCCGTCGAGTTCGCGGGCTGGCTGCCGGTCTACTCCCGGTCCGGCGACTGCGGCCGGCACCCCCAGTTCAACCACGCCGCTGAGCCGCCGACCGGCTACCGCTTCGTCTGCTCGGCCCCGCCGCGCGAGCGGGTCCAGATCAAGCAGCCCTCGCTGGCGGCGAAAATCCTGCGGACTGTGGGGCGCGTTCCCAGCCTGTTCACTGGCATGATTCGATCGGTGATCGGCCTGTTCCGCGGCGCGCCGCACATTCCCTTCCGACGCCGCCTCCGCGTGCTGGCGGCGTTGGCTTGGTTCACTCTGACGCTGCTGCGCCGCGGCGTCCAAATCGGCGCCCTGGCGCGCTTCATCCATTCCCGCCATCTGTTGTCGCAATTCCTGCTCGCTCCGCACCGCGGCTTGGTCTTCCTAACCAGCATGCCCTACACGTTCGGCCAGAACCCCTGGGTCATCGAAATCGAAGATCCAACGACCCTGTTTTATCCGCTGATTCAGAACGGCCGGACGAGCGATTTGCGGATCGAGGATTCGCCCTATCTGCCTATCGTGAAGGCGCTCCTGGAAGCAGACGAGTGCAAGGGAATTCTCACGCACATCTGCTCCACGGCGGAACTCGTGCCGACGTTATTCGGCGATGCTATCCGCAATAAGGTCTTCTATACGCCGCTCGGCGTCCCGCTGCCGGCTCGCTGGCAGCGCCACCGAGATCGCGACGGCGATGAGATCCATTTGCTCTTCATCAACTCCTGGTGTCAGGTGCCGGAGAACTTCTACGTCCGCGGCGGCCTCGACATTCTGGAGGCGTTTGCGATCCT